>Ga0308158_10003927_pt1 | contig 12769 bp, 6 predicted proteins | sample PhyBR2_FD_201038 | JGI IMG/M metagenome (GOLD analysis project Ga0308158, IMG submission 201038) | Phyllosphere microbial communities from UC Gill Tract Community Farm, Albany, California, United States - DLSLB.R2 | ecosystem: Host-associated > Plants > Phyllosphere > Unclassified | place: USA...
GGCCCCAACCCTGAAGAAGCCGGCGTCAAGTCTCTTGCGGATGAACTAGATGTTGTGGCGAACCATATCAGGCGGTGGAAGGCCCAAGAAGTGCCGGGAAGCATGATCGGCATCATCGCGCGTACAAAATATCAGCTCCAAAAACTGCAGACTGGGTTGGCCGAACGCAAAGTTGAAGTTCGGGACGTTGACTACCCGGGTGATGGCACCGCTCCGCTTTACATGACGATGCATCGAGCCAAGGGCATGGAATTTTTCAAGGTCATCTTGTTCGGTGTCAACGAATCTTCGGTGCCTTTGTCGCTGGCGACCAACGGGCTTGCAGAAGCGGAGAAGAAAGATGGCCTGTTGCGTGAACGCTCGCTACTTTATGTTGCCGCGACTCGTGCACGCGATGAGCTTGTGGTGAGCTGGAGCGGTACTCCTTCGGAGCTATTGCCGGGGGCCAACTCTAAAGTGTCCCTCGGCTGAGCTAGCCTGGCCTCACTCGCACAAATCGTTCAGATGGGGAGTATGAACAATGTCGTTAGTTAGTCAGCAGTATGGGGATGCTGCCGTAGCGCCAGTCACCATTAACTACATGTCATGGAATGAAGCGCTCGCTGCTGCATTCTTCAATTCGGAGCGGTCTGGGGACCTTGTCTATTTGGACAAGGACGATGTGGCTTTCCAAGTCGCCTATTCGTCATTGGGGTTGTCGTCTGAGGACGTGGCAGTTGAATCTCTGAGTCAGGCAGTGGCGTCTCAGTTGTGCCGCTATCACTCAGGTCGGGAGACGTTTGCGGAATTCGATATGCGTACGCGCCGCTGGGTACGCGAGAGAATAGTCGCGCGCAGAGATGGCCAGCCAGTTAAGGCACCGCCACTGATTGCTCTACTCATGGTGCTTTCAATTGCCGCGGAGAAAATGCAGAGCCACGCAAAGGGCAGTGGTAGCGGAGAAGCTAGTTACTACGTGCAGCTTGTCCGGACTTTGCAATTCCCCGAGTCGGAGGCTAATCGTCTTCATCAGTCGTTCATGGAATCAAGCGAGGCCTATTGGGAAGCGCTGAGCATCTGGTTAGACGACTACGTTGGCGAGCGGGGATTGCCTAGTGCTTATGCATTGATGCATCGCTACGTTGGCCTGCCTATATCCCAGGCGCTCATCCGGAATACCGAGCGGCGGAATATTGATCGCTTCTTTGAAGAGCAAGGATTCATTCCAGGGACTGCACTGTCGCACACTGAAATGTTCGCAGCTTTGGACGTTTGGCTCAGCCACAGTGGTACCGGTGCCAATCAGGCGCTTCGACTGATCTGGTCCAAGACTTCAAGTCGAGACCGGGTAACGGAATTGGCGCTGGCTCAATTCTCTGCATGGCAAGGACCAAAAGTTGTTGGCCGTCGAGGTACTTCTGCTCAGCGATCCCTGCGTTGTGTCTTGAGCTGGAGGACTGAGCGGAAGTTTCTGTCTACGACAGCTAAATTTGGATTAGTCGTCACTCAGGGTGTTCCGGAGGACAGGACCGGCCGAATTCTAGGTGCCGATGGGCAGGAAAGCCCGGTTTCGTTCAAGCCAGCGGGAAATAACACCTACGGTATTAGCTTCGAAGCCCATCAGGTAGATGCTGCTTCGTTAGTGGGTTCCCCGGTTACCCTATGTACTTCTGAAGAACAGAAGATTCGCCGCGCGCCTAAACGTATCGCTATTTTTGTTCGGGACGCGTTGACAGCGTCATACGTTGAAGTAGACCGCATAGTCGTGGGGACTGAAACACGACTATTGGTCAAAGAAGACCCTCGATTGATCAGCCAAGTCGAGGATATCCTCAAAGACACCACTGACCGTTCTTACCAACAGATCCAAGGCGGTGGCAGAGAAGGTATCCCTGAAGGCTGGGTTGCCTTTGTTGATGTTATTTCTCTCCGTGCCCCCAACCCGACCTTGATCGCTCATACCGATTTCGCGGCATTCGAACCGCGTCTCACGATTCAAATGGACCTACAAGGTGGGCTGAGGCTTCCCGGCCGTACTCGCCGGTGGAGCGCGATCGCACCCATGTCTTTGGTTATTACTTCTGAGGACCTTAAAGCTGTCGAACTGTATCGAATCGACCGAGACCCAGAAACACTTCGAACTGTTGACGTCTTGTTGCAAGACAAAATCATTCCTCCCGTGAAGCTAAACATTCACGCATTGGCTGACGAGCATGATGATTTCACTTTGTCATTGCGTCGCGGCTCCAAGACTATTCAGAACATGCAGATCAAATTGCGTCACGCTCATTCCAGTGATGCTGCAGATCCAGACCAGCTACGCTCGATTGCTCATGCTGTGGGCACTTCGCTATGGCCGCTGAATGCTGTGGAACAAGCTGCTAGTCCTTCTGGGTGGGTTATGGGCTCGGCCACTAGCGCCCCCGAATACAAGGGAGAAATCCCACTTGTTGAAGTACCACACAAGTCTTCATGGACTGGGCCGAAAACATTCGGAAAAGGCCGAGCAATTCTTCAACTACCTAGACCCGGAGAAAAAAGCTGTATTGAAACTGGCGGTCATCGGTTCCAGCTGCCGGAATTCAACGGCAAATTTCCCAAGACACCATGGATGTACGCACACTGTGAAATGTGTGGCCTGAGTAAAAGGTATCCAACGCGCATCCGAGACGCGAGGAAGAAAGAATACGTAGATAACCGGACGCGTCAGCGGCTGCCGCGCATGTCGGCTACTCCCTCGATTCCGAACATTGGTGCACTGCTGGACGCGTTGAATTTCCTTGGTGCAGGTACTCGTAAGGACTTCTCCGTACTGGCCCGTCAGCTTGAAGATTCGGCACTTTTTGAACGTCAGCTGCTGATGTCATTGGAAGCGCTGGCATTCATCGAGGTTGAGCGTGACGAGTCTATGGAGCCAGTGGCGTGGGAGTCTGTTTATCAAGGTATCGCAGGTACCGACAATGGGGAGTGGTTATTGACCGGGCCCTGGAGCGACCATCTGGTCCAGGAGATGACCGAACTTGTGGAGAACGCAGGTGGAGTTTCACAGGTAAATGATGCTGCTTCGGTCGGAGTAGTTCACTTCACGGACATAGAGCATGGAGCGCTGACGGATGTTCTCGAAGAGTACATCGATGCCGATCACGTGACACCGTACAGCGGGCGCAAACTTGCCCAGACGGTTCCGCCAATGTCCCAGATTGTTCAGGAACTGCCTCGAACGACTTTCCCCTTTGCGCAGACGTACGAGTACTTCCATGTCGAGAGGGCCCAGTGGGTAGAGAGCGAATTTGCACAGATTCCAGGTTTGTATCGGCTTTCACGAATCAATGGTTCCGGCTACTATGTGCGAACCCAAAACGATATCGCCGGGGGAACCGGTGCCAAGGTTTGGGCTGAGCTTGGTAAGCATTTAGCGGCCAATATCTTGCGCCGTCCATTGCTCTCATACGATCCAAAGAGCAGGCAACTTCAAGTCCCTCTCGGAGCAGAATTGCCGGGTCTATACGGTCGAGCTGCTGTCTTAGCGTCGGGCAAACTACCTGATGCACAGAACCGAATCAATTCAGTAATCTATAGCGAAATCGCGCCGGAAACTGCGGCAGCAATCAGCCGAAAGGTCATGTCTTGACTGTAAAACCGAATCCTTTGAGCGTGTCTCAGGACCTCAAAGAGGCTTTTCTTCGTTACTTCAATACGAACTATCGGCTGCGGTCGGCAGGTTTGACCGCGGATCGTGAAGATCTTGTTGCTACGGAAGGCCAGGTATTTCGTGAACCTCTGATCGAGCCAGTTCTCCCATACCCTGCCACTGATGATTTGTTGGAGACCGCCCAGGCTGCCGGGTATTCAGAAACTGTTGCTCGTATCGTTGGGTCTGCGTTTTTCGGTGACTATGTTGACGCGGATAACGGTGAACGGCTGAGGCTGCGTAAGCATCAGGCCGAGGCAATCACTACCAACAGAGACGTCAACAATACTGGCAAACACAACATCATAGTCACTTCGGGCACTGGTTCGGGAAAAACCGAAGCGATGTTGTTGCCTATCCTGTTGCGTTTGGTTGAAGAATCAGAACGCTGGGAGAAACCGGGTCCTGTCGAATGCTGGTGGAGGGGTACAAGCTCTAAATATCAGAGAATGCGTGCGGGTGAACGTCGTCCTGCCGCCGTCCGTGCAATGATCCTCTATCCTACGAATGCCCTAGTTGAGGACCAGCTAACGCGACTGCGACTGGCCTTCCGCCGTATCGCCGCGGACCTGCCACAAGCACGTTTGTGGTTTGGTAGGTATACGGGTGCCACCCTCGGGAACAACCATTTGCCGACGTCTAAAGTTGTAGGAAAAGTCGCGGCAGTCAGTAAAGAGATCCAAGACCTCGAACATGAGTTCACGAGCTTGCGAGGATCTGGGGATGTCGCTGAACCAGATCTTGCACTATTTACAGATCCATCGCGCAATGAGATGGTTACTCGTTGGGATATGGTTCAAGACCCTCCAGATATTTTTGTCTCGAACTTTTCAATGATCAATGCTCTATTGATGCGCGACTTTGAGACCCCAATTTTCGACAAGACCAAAGCCTGGCTCGCTTCAGATCCAACCCACGTGTTCACCTTGGCAGTGGACGAACTACACTCGTACCGTGGCGCGTCAGGCAGTGAAGTTGCGCTCTTGCTTCGACGAGTATTGGACAAGCTCGGCCTTGAACCAAATAGCCCGCAGTTACGCATCGTAGCTGCTTCTGCTTCGCTTGACGGAGATACAGAAGGCTATGAATTCCTTCAAGAATTCTTCGGGGTTGATGCTTCGACCTTCGCCGTCACTGCTGGACAGCCAATCGAGCTGGTCGACTTTGAGCCACTGTCTCGTGAGCAAACTCTTGCATCAGCTGATTCGGGCGAACTAGAAAATACTGCTGATGAGCTATCAGCTATCGTCGCGCGGGCATGCTTTGAACCTGAGGAACAACGCTATCGAGCTCAGTTCCTTTCGACTATTTCCAAGCGGATTTTTGACGACGAAGATCCGGGGCTTGAAGGGCTAGAAGCCGTTCTGGAAGCAATAGCTATGAGGAAAAAGACTCCGGTTCCTCTACGCGGACATATCTTTGCTAGGGTCCTGTCGGGACTATGGGCCTGCACCAACGCTGACTGTTGTGGGGTGTCGTCGGACCGCAAAGATCCTGAGCGGCCCGTCGGAAAAATTTTCGGCCAGCCGCTTTCGGTCTGTGACTCTTGTGGCTCACGTGTGCTCGAATTAATCCTCTGTAGCGAGTGCGGGGATGTGAGCTTGGGCGGATACGTTCTCTCTTTGGGGGATGACGTCGAAGCACTAAGTGCTACCCCATCCGGAGTGCTAGGCGATGCGCCAGGATTAACGACCAACAGGGCTCGCAAAGACTATCGATGGTTCTGGCCTTCGGGGACGAACGAACCTGTAGGTGTAAACAAGCCATGGACGGTTTCAGGTTTCAAAGCTCATTGGCAGCCTGCTTCGCTAGGCGAGGCTGGAACCTTAGAGCTTGGCACGTTGGACAACAACGGATGGGTCATGAACATCAGCGGGAATGGATCCGACGTTACTCCTGCACTCCCTTCTCGTTGTCCGCATTGTGGCCAGTCGAATAGACAGTCTGACGAGTTCAAACAAGGTAGTGTCGTCTCTCCTTTGCAAGGGCATGCGACTTCGCCGGCCCAGGCAACTTCGATATATCTTCGTCAGTTGCCGCGTACCCTCGGCACGGAACCGAAGGACTATCGCACTATTGTCTTCACCGATAATCGTGATTCTGCTGCCAGAACTGCAGCCTCTTTGGCGACCCGTCAGTATGGTGACATTTTGGTGCAGATGCTAAGGAAAGGTCTTAGCGAGGCATCTGGGACAAGCATTGTTGATTTGCTGATGCGCAAAGCTACAGCCCCGGCAACACTTTCGCCACAGGAGCAGGCCCAAGCGGACCATGTTCTCACTTCGAACATGCCATTGTTCATGGCCGTTGTTGCAAAAATGTCGGGAGACGTTTCGCCTGTGCAGCAGCAGTTGCTTGATGCTGCTGAATCAGAAAATAAGAAGGGCATTGGCTGGGGAGACCTACGTTCGCGCGTTGAATCTGAAATGGTCAATATCGGATTGAGCCCCGCAGGTAGTTCTGCCAGCGCGCAGGCTTCAAATGGCGACCCCTGGTACAAGTTCTACGAGCCTCCGACCAAGGGATTGTGGACTCAGAATGACCCTTCATCGTCAATACAATCACAGGGCGCATTCAACAAGATGCTTGACGGTGAGCTGGCAACTCAGATCTTCGATGCAGGTCGTCGAGATGTTGAATCTACCCGCTTAGCATGGTTCCCCGTGCCTGTAGCTGCTGGTCATGAGGGGCCATTGGGCGCTGGCCTTGGGGCGGAAGTACTTTCAAGCTGTGTTCGGATCCTAGGTCTTTCCCGAAACTACGAGGGGTACTGGGCGCTTGGTCCCGAACGAAGCAAGTCTCCTACAGCAATACGACAGTACCTGGGGAAAGTTGCAGCTAAGCATGGCGTGGACGTTGACCTCCTGGAGGCTTGGGTCTACGAGGCACTTGTGCGCACTGAGATTGCCTCAGGCTGGGTTTTGAACCTGCACGGAAATTCGAGCAAAATTCGCTTTGCAATGGCTGGTGAAAGCGTTTGGATTTGCGCCAAATGTAGATTCCAGCACTTGCAGGGTTCTGCCGGTGTTTGCGCCAACAAAGGTTGCGAATCGAGTGAACTGATCGAGGAACCAATTGACGATAATGCGCAGGACTACTACGGCTGGTTGGCTGAGCAACCTGTACGCAGAATCGCTGTCGCAGAACTTACCGCTCAGACGAAGCCTGCGTCTGAGCAGCGTCGGCGTCAGCGTTGGTTCAAGGGAGTTCAGCTTCCTGCACCAGCCGAAAACTCGCTAACTTGTGAACTTGATGTTCTCAGCGTTACGACCACGATGGAAGTTGGAGTTGATATTGGATCGTTGAATGCGACGTTGATGGCGAATATGCCTCCGCAGCGGTTTAATTATCAGCAGCGCGTTGGTCGAGCTGGTCGTGCAGGCCAGGCCTTCTCATTTGCAATCACCTCGTGCCGCGACTCGGCGCATGATGAGTACTACTTCAATCACGCATACAGGATGACTGGGGATTTGCCGCCGCAGCCGTTCCTGGACCTAGGCCGCGTGCGTATTGTGCAGCGCATCGTTGCTGCCGAGTCGCTGAAGCGTGCTTTCGCTTCCCTTCCACAACCACCAGAATGGGGCCCGGACAGTTTGCATGGCACCTTTGGTTTGGTTGATGACTGGCCGAAGCGAAAAGATGGGGTGGCGAAGTGGCTAGAGGCAAGTAATGATGTTGAAACGATTGTTCGACGTCTAACCTCCTACACGCGACTTTCCGAGGACGGAATTGATGGGGTAGTTCAGTGGGCGCGAAAAGAAATCGTCTGCGAAATCGACAAGATCATTGCGCAGCCAGATATCTCGGAGCGTGAGTTGAGTAAGACGTTGGCGCTTGGCGGTCTCTTGCCGATGTTTGGTTTCCCGACTCGCGTTCGACAGCTGTATGGGGATAAAAACCCGACAGCAAAGTCTTTGGAAGAAAAAATTGTGTCGGACCGTCCACTTGGTATGGCCATTACTAATTACGCTCCAGGCGCTGAGGTCGTGCGGGACCGGATGATCCATGTCGCAGCTGGATTCGTGAACTACGAGCAACGCGAAGGGAAGGTCTTCCCGACTAATCCGCTGGGTAAAGAACATGAAGTGGCGAGTTGCCCTCAGTGCACGACGACTGCAATCGACAAGCCCGGAATTGTGAATTGCCCAAGTTGCAATGAGAACATGAACGTTTTCAAACTGTATGAGCCTCTAGGTTTCCGTACGACTTACATCCCTCGGCCGTATCGAATTGATCAATCGCGCTCCCAGTCAAAGAGTCTGCCATCATTTGTCTCCACAGGTGCCGAACCGCAGAGTGAAGTAGTCGGATCCGTGGACCTTCGTCTGTACGAGCAAGGCAAACTTCTTCAGTACAACGACAACCGTGGACAGTACTTTGAGCTTGTAAAAACTGATGATGACGATTCAGTTGTAGCAATCAACAGCGGACTCTATCGCAACGGTTGGAAGGCGATGCCGTCGAACGGAAAAGAAATTGGAAAGAGCGCGATTGGAGAAATTCGGACCACAGATGCGCTGACAATTGACCTCTCACGACTGGCCACTAGCGGGGGATTCATACCGACTGCTCCTCATGTTGTCCCCGCAGGTGAATCTGCTTTGTGGTCGATGGCCGAAGTCTTGAGAACTGCCGCCAAACAGCAGTTGGATATTGATCCACAAGAAATGCAGGCAGGCTTGCAACACCGCATTTCGAATGGGCTTGCTACGGCAAGAGTATTCCTCGCCGATACCCTCGAAAACGGTGCAGGTTATGCGGCTCAAATTGCTAAGCCTGAAGTCTTTGGTGAGCTGCTAAGAGAAACTCGCCTGAATCTGCAGCATGAGTTCGAGGATTCTGCTCACGTGAAATGTTCAACCTCTTGCCCGGACTGTCTTCGTTCCTGGGACAACCAGCGGTTGCACGGCGTATTGGACTGGCGGTTGGCCCTGGACGTACTAGACCTCGCTTCTGGACTCGATCTCAACCTAGCAAGATGGTTCGGTCGCACGGATGAAGTGCGCGCAACTGCAGATAGTTTGCATTCGAATATCCGAGTTGATCAAGTCGGGCAGTACGGCGCTCCATTGTTAACGCTGGACGATGAGAAAGTCGCCGTCCTTATTGGTCATCCTTTATGGTTCCGGGGCCGTGAAAATCCGTCAAGACAACATGTCGAGACGGAGCAGGCCGCGCTTGAAGTAACGCCTGGCTATCGTGTCTACTTCAGCGATTTCGTAGAGTTTGGACGTAGAGCGTTACCTGTATTGGACGCTGCAGTAAATGGTAAGGCGCTGCCAATTAGTCAGTAATCATGAAAGTGCGTATTGATACGGTCATGCAAGCGTTCGGGTATCCACTGAGAGGCTTGCATGACCGTTACAGAATCGGAAAGAACGAAGTCGTTTGATCCTCGTGTCCCGATCTTGAGTCATCATTCTGCTGACCCGATATTAAGAAACGAAACCCCCTTATCGTAACTTTGGGTTATACCGAGTGCGGTCGGCAGTTACTTCTAGCCGGGGCGGACACAAAGTAATTGAGAGCCCCTGTCCACGAAGAGCTGAGAATCGATGGCTACGATGCTTCGGGATTTCAAACCGATAGCTGGACGGGAGGCACCGACGCATCCCATTGAGTACGACTTGCCGATATTTGGCCGCAGACGAATAGATATGATTCCCAAGGTGTCGGATTGGCCTGTCGGAATGCTGTTTTCAGGGCAGATGACGTGGGTCTCGGGATATTAGTTAAAATTACTGCCCGTCATTTGGATTTGGATAGTCGGGTATCCAAGCGGCAATCAACGATTTAGCCTCGGTTTCTGTAAGCTTTGTGATTCCGTCGTTATCATTGAGCTTCATGAGAAGTTCGTCGAAACCTTCAGGGCCAAGACGGTATCGATTTCTTACCGTGCGCTCTTTTAGATCGCGACCGTACTTTCTCGAATTCAGAGTGAGTTGGCACATTCGAGATTTGTCAGACTCCAAGACGATGAGGTCGCTTTCCACCCTGGCAGGACCGCTGATGCTGCCATCTTTCACCCAAATGATCACGTCATCCCTGTCAAAGTTCTCATTAGGCGAAGTGATTTGAAGGATATCCAGATACTGATCTGGTTGGCGCTGACGTGATTTTTCCTTTGTATAGGGCTTGAGCTCTGCCAACTCGTCTTCGGTAAAATCTGCGTCTTCCCACCTACTCAGATAAACATGTTCAAGACTTCCCGGAAACTTTCTCGACTCAAAAGTTATGCCAGTTATTTGGGGCGTTGTCGGACGATCATCGTAGAGCTTCTTGAGAACATCTATCAGTTCAGCATCTAGGATCGAGCCAAAGTTCTTGGACTCGTTTAGGACGAAGTCCCTAACGTCATTCCGGATTCCTTGCTCGTCCGTGATGATGATTGCTTCGGCGGAGGACGCGGAACTTGCGGATGCGTTTGCCGAACCGATGACGGCGTGAGTGTCGGTTGCAATTACTTTCGCGTGTAGTGAGGGAGATGAATAAACCTTCACACCCAAATTTAAGAATCTTTCAATGGCGTATGGGTTGGTTGCTCCCGAAGAAATATTAGAAGATTTGGCATTGACCAGTAGGGTATCTCCATGCCTAAGCGGCAAACGATCTGGTGCGTCTTCGCCCAGAAAGGAGATTGCGACATATGTTCTGTTAGCTTGTGCCACTATTTCCGTAATGCGGGGCCACACAGAATTTGAATGAAAGATCATCGACATGAACATAATCTATCCATAATGCAAGGCCGACGCCGACTCAATGTACTTCACCTTTACTTCTATAAGGAAACGGTCCAGCCTAAGCTGACTAGAACTAGTGATCCGTGTGTAGGCGTTCTCAAACCCTGAAACGTCAGGCCAGAAGCTCGAGCAGCTTAGGGTCATGCGAGATCCAGGAATAGGATTAATAGGGAACGAGGAGGGACTAGATGACTGCTTCCAAGAGTCGCTTTGGAACTGAGGTACCAAGCAAAGCCCGACTACTGATTGACAACGACACTGGCATCGACGATGCCTTGGCCTTGGCCTATCTCTGCTCGCTCGATCATGTGGAGATCGAAGCAGCTATCAGCACCCCAGGCAATGTTGATGTGGAGCAAGTTGCGGCTAATAACCGGGCCCTACTCAGGCTCTGCGGCAAGCCAGGCGTACCGGTGCTCATCGGTGCACGCGCGCCACTTGAAATCACTCTCGTGACGACTCCGGAAACTCATGGGCCTCAGGGGGTTGGCTACGCAACGCTCCCTGATCCGGGACCTATCACCAGCTCCAACCAAGACGCTGTCGACTCTTGGATTGAATCAGCCCGCGCCAATCCCGGAGAACTGATTGTTCTTCTGACCGCACCGCTGACCAACTTCGCGTTGGCCCTACGACATGAACCTAGACTTCCTTGGTTGCTGGGCAAAGTCGTGATCATGGGTGGTGCTTTTTACTACCAGGGCAACACCACGCCTACGGCTGAGTGGAACACCCACGTGGATCCGCATGCAGCCAAGGAAGTCTTTGCCGCCTACACTGCAGCTGCCGAGCAAGGCCTCGAATCCGACAAGCTTCCCATCGTCTGCTCGCTGGACACCACCGAGCGTTTCGAGATGCAGCCCGAGTTCCTGACCAAGTTGGCTGAGGAAGCGGGATGCGATGCACCCGAATTGGTACAAGCTAGCGACCCGGAAGGTACCTTGAGCAAGGCATCCAATCCTCTGGTGCGCTACCTTTCGGATGCTTTGCGGTTCTACTTCGAGTTCCACCGCCACTACGACCAGGGCTACATTGCCCACGTCCATGACTACTTCGCCGCTGGCGTTGCCACCGGAACCCTCGAATACGAAACTCGTCCTGCCACCATTGACGTCGAGACAGAATCCCAATTGTTGTTCGGAACCACTGTTGCCGACTTCCGTGGCCTGTGGGGCAAACCAGCAAATGCCCACGTGGTGTCCCGAAACGATCCAAAAGCAGGCTTTGATGAACTGGTTAAGCGCCTCGGTGCGCTGGCTCGAAAACTAGGCAAGGATTCCTAGGCGCCAAGACGAGTGGGCTAGAATCGTCTACCGGGTCGAGGTGACATAGACCCGCAACTCGCGCGCGCCAGCCAGCTCCTTGGTGCGCAGTCATTCTCGTACCCCAGGACTGATCCATCATGTCATCAAATCTTCTTTTGCCCGACGAATCTTCGTCGCAAACTCTACGCCGCCGGCTCTTGGCTATCGCAGGAACCGTTATCCTCGTGGCAACGTACCTGACCTTGATCATCACCCAGCCCATGGGAATCGTCGAGGGACTGGGACAGGGCGTTGCCCTCGGTACCTTCGCCGCCTACCTTGCAGCCGCCGTTCTTCTGTTGCTGGCCGTATTGCCTGATCTTCCTGTCCACACATTGACCTTGATTCCGGTAGCACTGGCGTTGAACATCATCCTTGGACAGTTTGTCGGCTCAGTCATGATTCCTCTCTACATCGACTCCATCGGTACTGTCATCGTTGGCTTCCTTGCAGGACGCCGTGCCGGTGCTGCCACCGGTGTACTGAGCACCTTGGTTTGGTCCCTGTTCGCACCAACTGTTCTGCCGTTCGCAGCCGGCGCCGCACTTGTTGGTTTCCTTGCGGGAACCGCTGCGCGTTTCGGTGCACTGCGTCGGATCTACTTGGCGCCAGTTGCTGGTCTGGTTGCCGGTGTTCTCGTTGGCGTGGTTTCCTCGCCGGTTGCGACCTTCGTTTACGGTGGCACCTCGGGCGTGGGTACCGGCGCATTGGTTGCCGCCTTTAGTTCCATGGGTGACTCTCTGCTCTCTGCTGTCACCAAGCAGGCTCTGATCTCGGATCCAGGGGATAAGGCAGTGGTCTTCCTGGTCGCAGCCCTTCTGGTGTACGCGTTGCCAAAGCGCTTGAGCGGCAGCTTCGCCTTTGTCCGCCGCTACCGGGTCTTGGGAAAGCGCGTCAGCAAGTAAGCGACAACCATGCCCCGCACCATCAAACTTCACCCGTTCACCATTCTGGCTATTGCGGTAGCAGTTATCACCATGACAACTGCTGCCAGCCTATGGTGGTTGAGCTGCGCCGTCATGGCACTGTGCCTGCTCATCGCGGGATGGTCGGGG
>Ga0308158_10003929_pt1 | contig 12760 bp, 14 predicted proteins | sample PhyBR2_FD_201038 | JGI IMG/M metagenome (GOLD analysis project Ga0308158, IMG submission 201038) | Phyllosphere microbial communities from UC Gill Tract Community Farm, Albany, California, United States - DLSLB.R2 | ecosystem: Host-associated > Plants > Phyllosphere > Unclassified | place: USA...
TTGGAACAGATTGAGTACAATACGAGATATACAGCAAAGTCTATGTCTTTTTTCAAAACAATTACATGGATTGGCATTATTATCGGACTAGGAGCTTTTTTTGTATTTCTAATGGCGAAAATATCTCAATAAAATGTGTACATGTATTTTAAATTTTTTTGATAAACCAGAGTGGGTTACGATAGGAACAACGTTTATAGGGTTAGCGGGTAGCGTTTATGTGGCATACAAAATTTTTAATTCTGAACAGGAGAGTAGGGAGAGGGAAGAAAATAAACTTAATGAAGACCATTATAATGGCTTAAAGAACTTGGTAAAAATGCAATTACCGCACTATAAAAAGCAGATCCAAAATATTGAGAAATACTTAAGTAGTTTAAACTCTCATTTAAATCTTGAAATAGTTGTGAAATTATATTATGACTTTTCAAAAAACTTCGAATTGATAAGGTTGATTCAATATGTCCAGAAAAACAATCAAAATGTTGAATATATGTATAACCTTTTTGGATCACTTAATGCGACATCAAATGTACTCACAAAATTAGAAGATGAAATGTTACGTTTTTTTGAAAGATCTTATTTATTAGACGAAAAAATAAAATCTGTTCAGTATGATTTATTAAGAACACATTTAATTGAATTAATTAGATATTGTGATGAAAAATCGTTTAATGATAAATACGGAAAAATAAAAGAAGAATATGTAAAATTAGTAGATGAAACTGGAAAAAATCCTAAGATATTTCCTAAAGATAATAGAGAGTTGGTCGATAAAAATCTTTTGGAAAAAGATTTTGTTGATAGGTTGATAGTTATTATAAATCCAGTTTTTACGGAACATTTTTTATTTGTAACAATTGGTTCAAAATTGAACATATTTAAAAACGCAATAAATGATAAACGAAATCTTGAAAACGCCCATAAAGTAACAATGGAGAGTTATATTTCAATATTAAATCACACTGTTAAATCTATAAAGGAAATTTATAAATGTTAGACAGAAGTATTGGTCATGCTTGTATTTCAAAAAAACACTGCTTATTGCAGTGTTTTTTATACCCTTTTTCAATGTCAATAACTCGGCATTGATTTTTTTTGTCCTAAAATTACTCTCTTCTAAATTAGATACTGAACATTAAATAATTATAACAGTATCTATTATGAATAAAATACAGAAGATTGCAGGTACCAGTTAATCAAAACAGTTGTAAAGATCAATACAGGCTTCCCCGAAATCAAAACTGCCGGGTTTACCTTAACACACATTATTAGTAATCATCCGTCTATAATATGGAGATCTTGAATTAGCCGAAGCTTCGATGTTTTCCATAAATTTTAAATATTAAAAATGAAAAAACTTTTACTTATTGTTTTTTTAGTAAGTAGTTTTATGAGCCTGCAAAGCTGCGGAGGGGATGATAATATTGTTCCGAGTGGAAATAATGGCGACAATAATGGTGGTGGAAACAATGGTGGGGGTAATATGATAACTGCAAATCTGCCGATTAATATTAAAGGAAGTAATGAAGACATCGTTTTAGAATACGGTACTGATGATCGTTTTAAGAATATAAAAATGCAAACCAAGCGGTTATGTAAAAAGTCTAATCGAATTAACATATTATCAATTGATAATCAGGGAAGACCCATGGATTTATGAATATACGTATAATAGTCAAAATTATCCGGTTACAGTGAATTCCAACTATCTGAACATCAAACTACTATTACATACAGCAAAATAAATGAAGCTATTAAACACAAAATTATTATATATAGTGGTTGGTGTTTTTAAATAGTTAAAAATATTTAAAAATGTCATTTATAAAATTTAATTTGTAATAAATATTGTTTTATCTTCACGTCATTAACTTAAATATATATAAATTATGAAAAAATCAATTATTGCACTTATGAGCATTTTTGCTTTGGTATCTTGTAGTGAAGATTCTTATGAAGCAAAGGACAATTCAACTCCAAATCCCAGCTTTGAAAATACTGTAAAAACGACTCAGCAAAATCTTGGATTATATGGCTATTATTCTCCATATACTGGAAGTGTCGCCACTGGATTTAATAGTCCATATAATCTTAATTTCGAGTTTGATATTCAGGCTCCTGTGGATAGAGTTCAAATTACTCCTTATGTAGGTGTTATATATAGAAGACAACACGAACTTCAATTAGAAAAAGGAAATTCTACCTATATACCTAATTTTCTCCAATATGCTCCAGCTGTAAATGCGATTGAAACGTTAACACCTCTTTCAATTCCGCATGGTTTTACTTTGATAAAAGATTGTACTGCGGCTATACCGGTATTTCCCGGAGGAAGTTGTCCTACTGTCCCCTTTATTTTTGATTATGGACTTCCTTCGACAGGATATATTACTGTCGCAAATGAAAGTACTATTTTAGCTGAAAATTCTAAAATTTATTTAATAGAGTATAAATTTGATCTCTTTGGTCAAACATATACAGGAATGTTAAGACATCAATTGGGAGATGATACCATGAGGTTAAGTGATTACACTTCAAATGGCTGGAGTTTTGTAAGTGATTTTCCAAAATTAAACTCTTCTCCTTATGATGAAGTTGTAGTTGTATCAAGTAATGTTAGTGGAGAAATGGCCCTTGCCCAACGAAACACGGCAACCAACCCTCTTAATAGCGAACTCACTGTAACGGATCCTGGGACCGGAACTGACTATACTTTGAGATTCAGAAACGAAGCGAATAGAATTGTAATAGAATTCAAACCATAATAAATAAGAACCACCCAACAGGGTGGGTTTTTATTTAACATATATTGCATTATGAATACATAAAAGTATTGTTTTAGATATGTAGTTTTAAAATAAATCTTAAAATAATTTATTATGAAAAAATTAATTATGTTGAGCGTATTCGCTCTAGGTACAATTACTGCAAATGCAGGTAATGACTTGTTTAAAAATTATTTTGAAGCGCCACAGCAGCAAGTTTTGTGGAAATATCATATTTACATTACCGAAATAAATACAGATTTTACTACAACTGTACTATTAGATACAATTACTGATTGTATGACTGAACAAAGTTTTAGCTATACTATGTTTGTTATACATGAACAGTATGTTTTGAATAGCCCAAATCCGCATAGGGTATTTATAAGCACAAGTAGAAGTATTTGTTGGTAAAATAGTTTACATAAACCGGAAGTTATTCCGGTTTTTTGTTGAATTTCCTTTATGCTTCAATTTCCTTACGAGCATCCAAAGACGGTATAGATTTTTTGATTCACTTTTTAATCAGTTTTTTAACAGCTTTACCTTCATTGGTGTATAGATGTAGCAGATAAGTACCACTGTTTAATGCTGCCACATTGAGTTGTATTTCTGTTTCATCGCTAAACTTTTGTGTGTTGAGAACTTTACCGTTTACATCATAAATTTCAATCTGACTAATAGCCATATTATCACTGTTGGAGATGTTGATTATATCTGTTGCTGGATTAGGAAACAGGTTGAATTTTTCAGACATTAAAGTGTTGGTACTCAATACTTCGGGTGGTACATTTTTTAAAGCGGTTAAATGAACGTTGTCGTATTTATTATACGGACCTGAAAATGTGCTGTTAAGAAAATGACTTAATTAAAATTATTTACTGTTTTTTTAGCTATGAATTTTAGCAATGAAAGACACTTTATTTTTGATACATAATAATTTTGACAGTTACTAAAAGAGTCGGAGATGGATCGGGCTATTGTGTATATGGATATGATACTTTTTTGTATTCAGTGAGTATTTAACAATTATAAATTATGAGGAATTCCTGAGAAAGTGGCAGGAATGAAGATTTTTTTATTTGCGTATAATTTATTATGTTTGCGGCCATTTTTAACAAATTGATTAACATGAAAAAAACACTATTATTACTACTGTTACCCTTATTGGTAACTACTTCTTGTGAAACCAATGACGATGAGGTATTGGGTAACCAAAGTACGGTCAGGGTCAAATCTATAATTCATCAAGATCGTGAATCTGTTATAAGTTACGGTGCTAACGGATATAGCACGGGTTCATTTGAAAAAACAGGTGATACTGAATATGAAACGGAGCTAGAATATGATCAAAACAACAATGTCACTTCTGTAAGCCAGTATACCAATTTAATATTGTGGTATCGGGGAAAATATACTTATGCCGACAATTTAATAGTCAAAGAAGAGAATTATAGAATTCAGCCATTCGGGTCTGATATAAAGGAGAGGGTTTTTATCTATGATGCAGATAAAAATCTTGTAAAGATCCTGTTAAAAGACTATGACGGTAGATCGTATGAAGAAACAATTACCTACGAAAACGGGAATTGTAGCAGTATTACCTCAAAAGTAGTTGGAAGCAGTGACGGGTCTTACCGTAAAACATTCAGATATGATGATAAAAACAATTATAAAAGAACAATGTATCCGGATAACTATTTAAAAATATTATTTGAAGGGAAGAACAATTTGTTGCAGGAGGGAAATAGTAGTGAAATGATATATGAGTACAATTCCGATAATTACCCAATAAAAATAACAGAAAATAATTATATAACGTTGATATCATATTTCTCCTAATAGAGATACTTCCTAAATCCATGAAATTTATGTACGTAAGGTCCTTTTTTCTTTTTGAAAATTGAGGAATTTCATTAAATCGTGACTATGAACGCATTTTTTTATCTGCAGACAATGTATGTTTGCTGCTATTTTTAATAAATTAACAAATATGAAAAAAACACTTTTATTCTTACTGTTACCTTTACTGGTAATAACATCCTGCGAAACAAATGATGAGGCACCGATAGATAAACAGAAAAAAATTAAAGTAAAATCATTTATATATTCAACTTATGAATCTATCGTAAATTATGGTCCCAATGGCTATAGTACAGGGGATTATTTCGAAGTCGAAGGTAAGGAATACAGAGAGGAAATTGAATATGACGGAAATAATATAATTTCCAGGAGTGGCTATGTTAATTCCGAATTGCAATACCAGACAGAATATACCTATGCTGATAACTTAATTGTTAAAGAAGAAAACCATATAGTTAAACCTACAGGTTACGATATAAAGGAACGGTTATTTACGTATGATTCAGATAAAAACCTGGTCAAAGTTGTTACTACAGATGTTTCCGGGGAATCCTGGATTGACACCATCACCTATAAAGATGGAAACCGCAAAAATATGACCACAAAAATAGCGGGGCAAACTGATGACCAGGCGTATACCAAGTTATTTAAATATGATGATAAGAATAATTATATGAGAACAATGTATCCGGAAAACTATTTAAAAATAATTTTTGCAGGAAAAAATAATTTGACGAAAGAACCGGTAAGAATTGAAACTACCTATGAATACAATTCGGACGGTTATCCAATAAAAGTCACACGATATAATAGTTCTTCGTATATAACATATTTTTATGAGTAAATATATTGATCCCGGTTTTTCGGGATCTTTTATTATATGAACGTCGTTCTTCCGGATACTCTTTCGCTTATACTTTTAAGCCATTTTATTTTTTTGTATTTTTAAATACAACAATAAAAAATTAAGCTATGAAAAGATTAAAGTTTTACGATGGAGATCCTACTTTTGTGACTGTGTTCAATAATAATTTTGATTTGGTAAACGATGGATACTATATTCTCAGGGGCGATATGGGGATTCCGTTGGGAGATGAGGAATCCGGTATAGAAGACAAAGTCCTCATTAACGTAAAACCCGAATATTATCTGTTCGAAATGAATGATGAATTCAGGCATGATGAAGTAGTCAATAATAAATTGAAAGAGTTCCACAGGATCAATTTAAAGCACCTTACCGCGGAAGAATATATCGAGTATATGAATTCTGAATCCTAAAAGCAGGCCGGTTTTCTACCGGTCTGTTTCGTTTCCTGCTATTTGGTTTTAAGTGTCTTTTCTTTTTAAAGCATATTATTTTGTAGCCGGACTTTATTCTACTTCTTTTTTAGCACAATATTCCATTGTTTTGCGCCCGTTGGCTCATATTAAATGTACGCTGTTTATTTAACATATTTTATATCCGGAATACAATACACTCTTCTATAAGAACAGTAGCTTTAAAATTAATCTTAAAACAGTTTTATAATGAAAAAATTAATGATTACGGGCGTTTTTGCTCTTGGTTCCATGTTGTCTTTTGCAGGTAATGGACAAAAAGATCTTATGAAGTTTGAAACTGCGGCGGCAATTGAAAACGCGCAGATTGAAAACATAAACGGACCTATTGGGTCGATAGAATTTACACATCGTTATAACGTTAAAATATACGATTACAGCAACGGTATTACCCATGACGCTTTGATTCTGGATGAGACTTTTGACTGTATGACCCCGACACAATTCAGTTATTTAATGTTTATCTATCACGAAACATATAAGCTTAGTGCTCCGAACCCTAATCTTATTCAGATCTATACTACTGATTTGGGTATCTGCCTGGGAGGGCCTATTGAATTATAGGAAAATGTAAAACCGGACTATTTCCGGTTTTTTTTATAAAATGGAAAAAGGATAATTATAAAACAGAAAGATTGACACCCTGTAAGTTATACATTAAATAATATTTTCCGGGGTACCGTAAATAAAAAAAATTCATCATTAAAAAAGAAAAGCATCTGCACAAAACGGCAGACACTTTTCTATAACCAAAAAAACACTTATGAAATACAAAGGTAAAGAGAATTATGAGCTTTGCAAATTAGAAAAGGATTAGAAATGCAAACCGTTGAAATTTATTATCAGTCCAGATAAATACTTCCGACCAATTAAAAAAGAAAAGCACCTGCCAAAGAAGACAGATGCTTTTCCATAACCAAAAAAAACACTTATGAAATCCAAATATACAAAAATTATAAGATAAAAAAGTTAATATTTATAAAATTTCCCTTATATATTGTAAGTATCTGATTGTGAGTTTTTTTAAGAAATTAAAAATGAACAGTTTTTCAGTTCTACATTATTATTTACTTAAGAAGTACGATATTATTTTGATACAATTTTTAGCAATATGCAAAATATGAATTGTGATTATTTATGCTAATTTTGTGTGATATTATTGAAAATGAAGACGATTACCGGTAAATTGCCCTGACGGTATATAAGAATTCTTCAGATTTGAAAGTCAGACAAATGAAAAAAAAGGAATATGCCATTGTGGATATTGAAACTACGGGAGGAAATGCAGCGGGCAGCCGTATTACCGAAATCGCTATTGTGGTACATGACGGTACCTGCGTAACGCAGCGTTGGGAAACACTCGTAAATCCTCAAAGGGAAATACCCCTGCCAATTTTTGCGTTAACAGGTATTACAAATGAAATGGTACAGCATGCACCGGTATTTGATGATATTTCGCAAAAAGTGTTCGACCTGCTTACAGACCGCATATTTGTTGCTCATAACGTTAATTTTGATTATTCTTTTGTGCGCCACCAGCTTGAAGAGGCAGGATTTCAATGGACAGCTAAAAAACTATGTACCGTTCGGGCTGCAAGAAAGATTATTCCCGGTCTTCCTTCCTACAGTTTGGGCAACCTGTGCCGTTCGCTTGACATACCTTTGGAAAACAGGCACCGCGCAGGCGGAGATGCCGATGCCACGGCCATATTGTTTTCACAATTATTGAAACAGGATGGCAGGGGAGAAATAGACAATATGATAAAAAAAACGGCTCACGATCAGCGCTTGCCTCCGAACCTTCCTGCCGAAGATTTTAACAGGCTTCCGGAAAAGCCGGGAGTGTATTATTTTTATAACAAAGATAAAAAGGTGGTTTATGTTGGTAAAGCCATCAACCTCAAAAAGCGGGTGGCTTCACATTTCAGCGGTCATAAGATAACCCCCCAGAGGCAGCATTTCCTGCGTGACATACATGCCGTTTCTTTCGAAATATGCAGTACAGAACTGATGGCTTTGCTGCTGGAATGTTCAGAAATAAAAAATCTCTGGCCGGTATACAACAAAGCCTTAAAGCGTTTTGAACCAAAGTTCGGGTTTTACGAATATACCGCACGCAACGGTTACAGGTATCTGGCTGCCGGAAAGGTAAACAGAACTCACAGATGCATTGAAATTTTTAATAACATACAGGATGCAATTGGTATGTTGCGGGGGCTTTCAGAACAGTTTAACATAGATTACCGTTTTTGCCGGTATTGCACTTCGGATGATGCCGGAAAGGTGAAGCATGACTATGCAGACCTTCCGTCTTTGGACGTGCATAACGGACGGGTACAACAGCTTATAGACCATGTGCGGAATCACCGTCCGAGTTTTTTTATTGCCGATAAGGGCAGGTCGGTAGACGAATACAGTTGTATATGGGTGGAAGAAGGACACTTCTACGGAATGGGGTATATTCCTGCAGATGTGTCAATAACGGTGCCCGAAGATGTAAAGCATTACGTTACACGGTATAAAAGCAATGATTATATTATGAATTTAATCAGTATGTACAAAGCTAAATATCCGTCAAAAGTTTATAAGATATGCGGATAGGGATATTTTACCGGGTTTTTTAGCCGATACCTTATATTCAGTTAATGGGGTACGGTATCCGGTGAAGGATGCTTCCTGGTCAGTTTCCTACCGCAATATCATATGTGTCCGTTATGGTGTATTCGCTGTTTCTGAAAATTATTTTATATTTTCCCTTTTGCAGGTACAGTGGTTTTTGATCATGTTCTGATGTTAGTTCAATAATGTCGGAAGGAATGCCTTTGTGTTCATATTCGCCTGTGCGGTATGCCAGTACCTGAACCGGATAATGATGCTTTGTACCTTTTTTTATTTCAGGCCAGTGGGTATATCTGCCTGCGGCAAGCCATTGCGGCCTGCCGTACTTGTAATCGGTAACAGGATGTATAACGGAAATATCGGTTTGCCTGGGTTCGGTCAGACCATTGAAAGCCGCTCCGTTACGGTCTTCCAGTACAAATGGTTCTTTTTCTTTTGTGGCATACAAAAAGAAATGCCCGGATTCACGTGTGCTTTTTTCGGAAAATTTTACCTGGTCAATAGTCAAAGGATCAATACCGGTGTATTCTTTTAATCGGCCCGCCATGGCCTTTTCCCAGTTTCGTACTTCCTTTTCATAAACGTGGTCAAAACCGCAATGAATGAGGTATTTTCCTTCAGGGTGAGAATTCATAAAGGATTGAATATTGTGTGCCTGTTCTATTTCACGGTCTCTGCCGTTTTTACCTTCGGTGGCTTCATATCCGAAAACAGTAAAGCCAATTTTTATGGCCTCGTATATTAAATTCCCGAATTCAGGTTCTTTTGTATAAAAGCCGCTTGTTTCTACTGCATACCCTCTCGTATTGATAAGTGTATCCGAAACAGCTTCCAAACCCAGGTAGCGGTAACCGTTTTTATACAGAGCCTTGAGCAGGCTTCTTGTAAAAACGCGGTGTCTGGAATTTTGATGTGCTTCGTTAATAATGATTATGTGTTCCTTTGCCGCGCGTTTTACGACATAATCGCATGCATTGAGAATTTTAGAATCTCTGAGGATTACCGAATCAGCCGGGGTTGGAATGTAGGCTCGGGGAGGTACTGCCTTATCCCATATATGTAAAGTATTTTTGTAATCTCCTATGAAGGAATATTGAGCCGCCCCGGTCTGATATTTCCAGGAGACAGTGTCTTTTTCAATTTCCGAAGCAATATGTCCGGACAGTTTATAGGTTTCAGGATGCTGCTGCGCATTCAGGGGCAGCAGGCCAAAACAAAAAACGATGTAAAATAAGACTTTTTTTTTCATGAGTTCCTTTTAGATGGTTAGTGTTGGTTCCTAAATTATAAAAAAATAAAAGAAGATAATTAAAATGCGTAGATTTATATTTTCCATAGGTAACGGTGTTAATAAAAAGCGTATCTTTAGTAAGATAACCTGATAGTTTTATGTAAAGTTTCAAAATTTAATTGTTTTAATTATGAAAAAGAAAAGTACATTGACTATGGCCGCTGTTTTAATATTATCGCCTCTTATCATCAGCGGCTTGATCCACTTTCTCAAGAAAAGGGATGCGCGTATTGAAATAAACAGCAACAGGGAAAACAATGGCGATCTCATTCTGAAAGAATCAGCCAAATGATCTGGGCCCGACTTCCGTACATGAAGTGAAATCTAATTTACAGTTGGTTTTTTTGAAGTTCAAAGAAAAAACACGATATTGTAATAACTACATAAAACATAATTGCACCACTTTTAAAAGATAATACAGCTTGTATTCAGTACTAACTTTTAAAACATAAATTATGAAATTGGTTCAATGGAAAAGATTTCCTGGCTCAAGACCCCAGGAATCGGGGGTATACGTTGTAAATTCCCGTATTAAGAATATTATATCAAACCTGCTGGCTTTTTATGATTGTAACTGCCATTTGTGGTTTGATCCGAATGATAAAGGAAAAGTTATAGATGGAATCGATGCCTATAATCCTGAACGAATTGTTCCTCTGGAATAGGAAGGAAAGGCAGTTGGAGGAGGTTGAGGCAACAGAGAAATAATATGCAAAAGGTTGTGTCTACAACCTTTTGCATTCTGCTAAAATAATATAAAGATTAAAAATGTTAGTCCAAAGATAAGCATTCATTGTACCGGAGATATTAAAATCCGATTAGAATAAAATAGGAAACAGTTTAAGAAGACTATGATTCTTATTTTAAATTCCGGTAAAGATGCAGCAACTCCGAAGCAGCGGTAAAAGGTGATTTTTCATTGCTCAGTACACATTTTTCTTCCCGGGACAACTGCTCCGTTATTTGTGGATGCTGATAAAAATGCATAAGCAGCTGTTCGTTGATTGTTTCCCTTAGCCAGTAAATATTCTGGTGTTGCCGGTTGTTTTCAAAAAATGCATTTTTTTTGGTAAGTTCCAGATATTCCTCAATGAGGGCCCATATTTCCTTAATCCCTTTATTGTAATAAGCACTGGCCATAAGGACTTTGGGCTGCCATTTCGATTCTTTTAAAGGAAAAAGATGAAGCGCCCTGTTTACATCGAGTTTTGCATTGCGTGCCCGGTCAAGGTTGTCCCCGTCGGCCTTGTTGATGACAACGGCATCGGCCATTTCCATAATACCTCTTTTAATTCCCTGTAATTCATCTCCGGCCCCTGCCAGGTTCAGTAACAGGAAAAAATCGGTCATACTGTGAACCGCCGTTTCGCTTTGTCCCACACCAACCGTTTCAATAAGAATAGTGTCAAATCCGCAGGCTTCCGTTAAAATAATGCTTTCACGCGTTTTTCTTGATACACCGCCAAGGCTTTCTCCGGAGGCAGAAGGACGGATAAAGGCGTTTGGATTTTTAACGAGATCTTCCATCCGCGTTTTATCCCCGAGAATACTTCCCCTGCTAATGGTACTGCTGGGATCAATTGCCAGTACGGCAACCTTTTTACCAATGGAAGTGAGGTAAGTGCCGAAAGCTTCAATAAAAGTGCTTTTTCCCACACCGGGAACCCCTGTAATTCCAATACGCACCGATTTGTTGGCATGCGGCAGGCAGGCCTGTATGATTTTATGCGCTTTTTCCTGGTGATCGGGATTGGTACTTTCAATTAAGGTAATGGCTCTGCTTAACGAGGGAATATCGCCCTGGAGCAGTTTCCCGATAAGCACATCAGGATCGACAGGTTTTCTGCGGAAATGCTGAATCGACTTTACGGCATTAGCATCAACAAAATCGGGCTGCTCAATACCTTCTTTCTCATGCAGTGCTTTTTTATGAGGAAAATCTTCTGGAAGCATAAACGGGTTTTTAACAAAATTACAAAATACTTTCCTAAAAAAGTAGTCTTAATTGCAACCGGCTTAGCGCATGATTAAGTACCTTTGAACATTCAATTCCAAATTTAAAATGTCATCAATAAAATCTCCTGTTGCCACCAAACCGGTGTATTCCGTGTTAATTGCCATCAGTGTTGCCCATTTGTTAAATGATTTGTTACAGGCCGTAATACCGGCCATTTATCCCAGGTTGGAACAAAAATACGACTTAACGCTTGCCCAGGTGGGAATGATCACATTGTGTTACCAGCTGGCGGCATCCATTCTTCAGCCTGTTGTAGGTGCTTTTACCGACAAAAGACCAAAGCCCTATTCCCAGATTTTCGGAATGTTGTTTACCATGGCAGGTATCTGCCTGCTGGCTTATGCCCCGGATTATGAAATGATCCTCGTAGCCGTAATACTGGTGGGTATAGGTTCTTCTATTTTTCATCCCGAATCATCACGCGTTGCCTATCTTGCATCGAACGGGAAAAGGAGTTTTGCCCAATCTGTTTTCCAGATAGGAGGGAATACCGGAACAGCTCTGGCTCCGTTGCTCGTAGCATGGATTGTACTTCCCAACGGGCAGCATTACATCTTATGGTTTCTCGGGTTTGCCGTACTGGCCCAGGTAGTATTGGGATACATTGCGAACTGGTACAGCAACCGGCTTAAAAACGTATCAAAAACAGATAAAAAAATTCTGCAGGTGCCCGATTTATCCGGTTGGAAAGTCACCTCTTCAGTTGGTATCCTGTTAATTCTCATTTTCTCGAAATATTTTTACGTAGCGAGTATAACCAGCTATTTCCAGTTCTATACCATGGATAAGTTCGGGTTAAGCGAAGTGCAGGCGCAGGTATACCTGTTTTACTTCCTCATAGCCGTTGCGGTGGGAACCCTGCTC
>Ga0308158_10003936_pt1 | contig 12751 bp, 15 predicted proteins | sample PhyBR2_FD_201038 | JGI IMG/M metagenome (GOLD analysis project Ga0308158, IMG submission 201038) | Phyllosphere microbial communities from UC Gill Tract Community Farm, Albany, California, United States - DLSLB.R2 | ecosystem: Host-associated > Plants > Phyllosphere > Unclassified | place: USA...
CAGAGCATTATCAAGTCAACGAATAAGCAAACTAACGTTGAGGAGAACGATCTACTCGCGCTGACACAGTTCCAACGAGATCTTGAAGACTTTTATTCTGGAGTTCATGGAGACAATAAGCTCTTTTATGAAAGGCGCGCTAAGCAGTACGCAGATAATTCGGATATAGAGAAAGGTCGGGTAGTTACGATAGGCAATCAGCTTAAGTGCTATGCATCTATGTTTTTGGATGCCCCAAACCAAGCGAGCCGTTATCAGGGTACGTTGCTAAAGACCGTTAAAGATCGTGTATTCCAGTCTGATCACCGGCCGGAACCGTATTTTATCTCGGCGCTAACCGCCTATAGGTTCGAAATTGCGTTACGCCGACTCACTAATGATGAGCGTGATATTCGGCCGTTCAAATACTTTCTGATTTTTGCCTTCCGAGCCAGATATGAACTCAACGATTTTCCTGGCGCGTCGAGTAAGAAGATAGTGGAATATTGCAAGGTTTTAGAAGCACATCTTGTTGACGCAGCCAAGGCCAAGGTGGCCTTCGATGAAGCAGTAACTATTGTGCGCGAGGCGTTAGCCGGTCTGACCCTGCCGGTCGCTCGGGATAGCGCCAAATCACGTCCGTTGATCGACGAGGTTCGTCGGTGTGCGATCGCTCGTAAACCTGCGTCTGGGCCATCCACTTAGCCCGCAGTTCTATGATCTTTGCCTTGTTGAGCATCGGGGCGAGCGTTCGGCTCGCCGCGAAGCCATGGTATGGTATAGCGTAACGCACGCTACCACGCGCAAAGTCGATCGCGCGCTGCCGGCTGGTCTGTTCTTGAGTGCTAATTTGGGCGGTCATAGCTTCACGTCGCGTTCAATACTTCGAACGCGGGTTCGACGCCAACTGAGGCTGCAATTCGTGCTCTGCCAAGCAGATATTGGAACAGACAGGTGGATTGCCGCCAAGTCGCAACGCTCGTGAACAACGCACCGGCTATCCCAAGTTGCTATCCAAATCGAGAATGCTGGATCGAGCGCTACCAGCCCATCACCGGAAGTAGCCGCTATGACGCTCATTCGGCATTAACCGCTGGCACCCATAACGGAACTCAGTTCATGGGTTAGGTGCGAGAGTTGTGGAAGTCGGTCGACCGAGATATCGTATCGAGTGGAAAGAAGGCGTTGAGCATCTTCGGCTACCAGCGCAAAGGGCGTGGCTCGGGTCGGCATTCCTGAGTACCTGGCTACTCCTCTGGGCCTGGGGTGGCGGCAAGACGGCAATTAATCACCTTCAGGACCCGATGACACCAGTCTGGCTTGTCCTTTGGTTGCTCGTGTTAGGCGGCACGACGCTTTTGCTGCTGGGGCATCTTGTCGGCGTCGACATCATCCGGGTCCATCAGGGCGAGTTGGCCATCACGAGACGTGCTGGCCCCGTTGCCCGCACGTGGCGGTACAGCACCGGGATGATCACCAATCTCCGGATAGATATGTCCCGTTGGGACGGAGACGGCGCTGACGGAGCCCAGTATGTGCCTTATACGAAGCAGCAATGGGGTGCCGTCCGCTTCGACTACGGTGCTGAGACGATTCATCTAGCTCCGCATGTCGATGCTCCAGAAGCAGCAAAAATTGCCGACTGGCTTCGCAGACGCTTGCCTGTCTCGGCATTCAGCTGACCCAGATATCCCCGAAACACCATTGGATTTCGGGAATGGCCGGACGTGGTGGTTAGCGGACTGGCCGCTTTCGGGCGGCGATCGCCGGTAAGCAGCCGTTCGTTCACGTGACGGGGCGGGGGGCTAATCGCCGGTTCCTGGTGGATAGCGGAAGGGCACCTTTTGAGCACCACGTTGACGTAAGCCGACGTACGCTCAGCTTTGTCGGCCATGCTAGGGAAGTGATGCGTCACCTGTTCAAGCGCGGGGGCTGCAACCAATTGACTATTAAAGGACGATATGATCGATACATCCAAGATTCGCGATGTGCTCGTCAACTATCCGAGGCTGGCCTGCGGTTCTCATCGTTTCGGCGAGAAAGAATCATTGGATGAATATACACGTGACATGCAGGGTTGGACGATGAGCGTGATATAAAATATTATTCAGATGATCTATCACTTGGAAGTTTAACCTTGAAAAATATTGTATATGATCGATGACGCTGAGGAAATATGTCGGTCATTGAGCATCATGCTGACTGCCTGTGGAATTACGAGCCAGGTGTTCTCGAGTGGAAACCAGTTTTTTCGATCAAATCTCCAGCCTGACGCCTGCGCCTATATTACTGGATATCAGGATGACCGGCATGGACGGGTTTCAAGTCCTGGGCGAGTTGGAAGCACGCAAGGTGAAGTGGCCGGTTGTCGTCGTGTCAGGACGTGGTGACATCGCCAGCGCCGTGCGGGCCATGCGGTTCGGCGCGATCGATTTTCTTGAGAAACCCTCCAAGATTGGGGCACTGAGGCGAGCTTGGCACTCGCGCAGTATCATTTTGCGAAGACTGCTTCTCTTCGGTGGACCAGGAGGCCGCCCAACACCGCATGGGAACATCGACCAAGCGCAAGACCGACGTTCTGAGGGCTCTGACCGGCGGTGGCGCCAACAAGCAGTTGCCTAGAAGATCGGCCTCAGTACGCGAACTGTCGAGATATACCGGGCCAATGCTCCTCTTGGAACTGAAGATAAAAATCACCATGGAGGTCGTTGCGCTGATCACACTAGCCGCACGAGTATGAGGGTTTGGTTCTCGGTGCGGCTTCGATAGTTCAATCTGCTTATTTACGGGGGTCAATCGTCATCACTTCATTCTCTATCACAATGCGACCAAGGCGCGCGATTTCGGTTTGACCGAGCAATGTAAACGGGATGCCATCCCGCCCGATGGCGGCACTGAAGCTGCCGAGTTGCTCACCGCCGACGGACATCGAACGCACCCGGGTGACGTTGAGCATCGTCACGCCGCCGATTCCCGCCATTGGCTGCGACCTGGTAATATCGTGGATCGCACCGGTGGCGCGTGCGTCGTCCGGCGACAGGATCGTCCAATACGCGCCGGTATCGATGATCGCGTTCACGGCAACACCATTGATGTTGATCGGGGCCACGAAATGTCCCGTTCGTCGATCGCGCCGAATGCGGAGCGCCTGTCGTCGACCTGTCCCCTCCCAGGCCACGGACGGCACGGCATCGTTCGCTCGATAGGACTCTTCTAAGGTGTCACGGTAGCGGCTTACGGGTTCAGAGGATGGCGGCGGCTGGTCGGCCCGCACCATGGCTGGTGGTACGTAAGGTCCCGCCCGGATGGGTTCAATTCGGGTCATAAAACGCCTGCTCATTGGATGGCCCGCGTTGTTTTCGGCGGTCATCTCCGTCGTGGTAATGCGGACCGTGCCTTGCCGGTTTGCGCGGCCGAGCGTCTGGTCGCTGACCTGCTGCCGGCCCTGCGGTCGGTAGGTGATGGTCCGGGTGACGCCGTAGGGCACCTCGTGAACCTGCCCGTCGACGACGACGCGTACCTGCGCAACGGCGTGAACCGGGATCAGCGCGAGTGCAAGCACAACCGATCCGAGGACCATTGCCTCGCCATAGCCAGCGCGCAACGTCAACGCGGATATGTTCGCGAGTATGTTCAAAGGACGCATCGGAACCGCCTTTTACGCTGGCCGCAGAAGAATTTTACTTGTCTGCTGGTCTGATTTCTCGCGGGGAGCTTGCCTTGAGGGTTGTCAGGCACCGCGGGCACTCTAGGCGGCGGAGCGCTCCCCACTTGACGAGGCAAATGTCTACCGGATGAACTCCAAAAGATTCGGCGATCTCACTCAGAGAATGCCGTTCAACATAATGAAGCCGAATGACTGTCTCTTCGTAGGGCGTCAGTTCCGTCAGCTTGTCAATGTCGCAGTGCGGAAGCACATCATCCTGGGGACGTGCTTTTTCCGTGCGCCTCCAAGCCGGGACCGCCGTATGCGCTGCCGAAGCCGTGCTGATAGCTGTGACTGTCGCGATGCTCATCTTTGCAAACCCCTGGGTCCATCGGCTCTGGCGCCTCTTCGCGCATCAGCAGGATTAGCAAATACAATGCGGGCACCGACAGTCGGGGGAGCTACAATGAGGTAATTACTATAGTAACCATCGTCCGGTCTCTCACGCCGACCTCGAAGGCGACGACGCGCCCGACGGCAAACGTCGCTGACACAACAGGGCGCTTTCGAAGCTTCAGTTAGCCACTGATTTGGATCGTCTCGATCTCACGCACCCCACAAACGAGTTATTAACAAAAATGTAAACAGCTGACTAAGCTCAGTCGTGTGCCAGCGTTAATAGATAGAAAATGAAGAATACTGTATAATTACTATATATTGAATAATTTGCAATTAATCCATCCATGGCATTGCTCAAAATTTCCTGGAAAGGATTCTTTGTTATGCTACGTCGCGACTTAAAAAGAATTGCTGTATTGGTCATGATACTTGGCTTCTCGGTACCGATCATGGCGAGTCAAAGTAAAAACGGCGCTTTCAACGAACGCGTCCTGGCGTCTCATAACCGGGAGCGTACGGCGATGGGCATCGCCCCGTTGTTCTGGAGCCGAGACCTACAGAATTCGGCACAGTCCTGGGCTAATCACCTCGCCGCTACGGGCGAGTTCGAGCACTCGGATGACGGAGCCCGCGAACCGACCGGGGAGAATCTCTGGGGAGGGACCAGTGGATATTATTCGCCAGAAGCGATGGTGAACGGGTGGATCGAGGAAAAGCGTGTCTTCAAGCAAGGCCTCTTTCCGAACAATAGCACAACCGGGGATGTTTCGGATGTTGGCCATTACACTCAGGTGATGTGGCGAGACACGAATGAGGTCGGCTGCGGCAAGGCCGCGGGACTAGGTCAGGATGTGTTGGTCTGCCACTACAGAAACCCGGGGAACTACGAAGGCGAGAGGCCATTCTGATTGAAGACGCCTGCGGGGTAACCCTGTTCGTTGCTTTGAAGTGCGACACTCAACGCTCCCGTGCGACGTGGCTGAAAAGATGCGAACCGTCGCTCGATGACGATTCCTCAGCCCAGGACGGAAATTTTGGTGTGGCGAGGATCGCGCACAATGCGTGCCATCAAGGTCTCGGTTGCAGCCTGCTCGCCCTCAAGCACACCGGCCGCCTGCGAAGATCAGGCAACCGGTAATGTCGACCTTCCGATTGCGCGGTCGGCTGGACTGCGCGAAGGCCAGCAGTGCTATGCCGTCGACCTCACCGGGCATCCGCACGTCGGTGAAGATCATGTCGACGATGGCGCCGGATTGCAGGAATGCCAAAGCCTCGACGCCGTCTACCGCCTCCACCACGTTCCAGCCCTTGTCGCGCAGGGCGTCGATCGCGGTCATTCGGATGAGCCATCCTTCCTCGACGACCAGATTCACCCGGGCGCGCTGCTCCGCAGCGTCGGACTTGTTATTTACGGCCATGTGCAAGTCAGTTCTTCCTCACCCCCGAACCTCACGCCACATAATCAATTTTAAGACCGGTCGGTTTACCAATTAATATGGATTAGTCTCTGCACAATCGCATGGCTTGGCGCATCGTCGTACTTCTACGATCTTCGCAGCGACCCGCCGCTAGCCCACGGTGTGCAGGCAGTATGCCGGGGAGACACACCATGTTGCTGGACAGAATTCGCTGCTATTTCGCGCCGAAGACCGCACCGCGGGCCGATCGCCGACGCATGCCGCGCAAGGCGGTTTACCTGCGCGCCACGATCTACCCGATCGACGTTTCTCCCACTGCCCGCATTCGGGATGTGTCGGCGACCGGCGTGCGCGGGGAAGTCGGTGTCGAACTGGCAATCGGCCATGTGAAATGGACGCGGAATCAAGTTTTTGGCTTCGCGGTGCCGGACGCCGCCGCCATCTTCGGAATCCTGCCGGCCGATGTGGATCACGGCAGCTTCGGTGGGCATTGCCAGCGATCGTCCAGGATCGAGGTCGGTATCGCCGCGCGACTGGTCGGCGGTCGACCGCCTCGACCGGCCATTATCCGCGACATATCCGCGTCTGGCCTGTTGCTCAGTACGGACCCTGGCACCGGCCCCGGGCAGCACCTCGTCGTTCAGGTGGGCGGCGCTCCCACCTTCTATGGCAGAGTACAGTGGAGCGATGGCGGACGGATCGACCTCAAGACCCGGCAGACGCTGTCGGAGACGATACTTGCCCGGCAGCAGGCCGCGCAATGAACGCCCGTCCCATCCGCGCCTGCGCGCAACTCCTCAATGCGTGGCATGCGACTGTCGGGCAGGAGCACGGCCGACAGTCGCATCGGCGGCGGCGTTCCCGGCCATGAGCAGGCTCATTAAAACCCGACAAGCTCGATCCCCCTCGCCCGCTGCACCGCGCGCACCCCTATCCACAGCCTCGCAGCGCCGTGCCAATGTTCAGTCAGGCCAAGCAATAATGGTATCCCGTACACTAGCCGCTAAACCCTCCGTGTCGGCCATTCCGCAGTCACCGCAGCGCGCGCGGTCGCGGCGGCAGACGGCGATCGCGCGGTACAGGATACTGGACAGCGCCTCGGAGGCCGATTTCGACAATTTGGCGATGCTTGCCGGGCGCATCTGCGGCACGCAATCCGCGGCGATCAGCTTCATCGACGGCGATCGACAATGGCTCAAGGCGCGGTGCGGCATCGACCAGTCCGAGACACCGATTGCTGTGTCGTTCTGTGCCCACGCCATTCGCTGGCCCGATGTCTTCGAAGTCCGGGATGCCTCGACCGATCCCCTTTTTGCGAACAACGCGCTTGTCCTCGGCGCCCCTTTTATCCGTTTCTACGCGGGCATGCCAATCCTCGCCGCCAACGGCACGCCGATCGCGTCGCTATGCGTGTTCGATCCGGTGCCACGTCCTCACGGGTTGACGGAGATACAAGGCGTAACGCTGCGCGTGCTGGCGTTGCAGGCGCAGTCGTTGCTCGCATTGCGCCGGTCGAACATCGAACGCCAGGCGCAAGCCGCGGCAAAGTCCGCGCTGGCAAAGGAATTGCGATACGCCGCCGACCATGACGTGCTGACCGGCTTGCCCCATCGCGGCGTGTTCAACCGGCGCTTGGCGGCCGCCATCCGCGACGCTGAAAAGCACGATACCCGTGTCGCGCTGATGCTGATTGACGTCGATCACTTCAAGCAGATCAATGATTCACTCGGGCACGACGTTGGCGATGCCATGCTCTGCAATTTCGCGGAGCGATTGCGCGCAGTCGTGCGCAAGACCGATACGGTGGCGCGGGTCGGCGGCGACGAGTTCGGTATCATTCTGCCCGGCATCCGCCGCATCGGTCAGATCACCGCGATCGCACAATCGCTGAACGAGCGGTTGCAGGAGCCGATCGAGTACCTAGGTCGATCCATCAACTGCCGCGCCAGTGTCGGCGTAGCTATCTACCCCGATCATGCCGTCACACCGGCAAGGCTGTCGAAATGCAGCGATCTGGCAATGGCCGAAGCGAAATTGACGCGCGGCTGCACAAAGATCTTCCGGCCGGCAATGGCCGAGGAGTTCGAGCGCGATACGCAGATGCTGTCGGTCGCGCGGGCCGGCATTCAAGACCAGTGCATCGTCCCGCATTATCAGCCAAAGATCCATCTGCGATCGGGCACCCTGGTGGGGTTCGAAGCGCTGGTGCGGTGCGACCGGAGTGGCAACCCGCTCATTCTACCCGAAATGTTCGCATTGGCCTTTGCCGATCGCGAACTGTCCGTGGCTATCAGCCGGCAGATGATCGCCCGGGTTCTCGCCGACATGCGTGGATGGATGGAGCAGGGGCTGCCGTTCGGCCATGTCGCGATCAACGCCAGCGCGGCGGATTTCCAGGCCGACGACTTTGCCGAGCGGCTGCTGCAAGGGATCGCGGCACATGGGCTGACGCCGGCGATGATGGAGCTCGAGGTCACCGAAGGGGTCTTTCTCGGCCGCGGCGCGCACCATGTCGCGCGCGCGCTGGCGTTGCTGAGTGACAACGGCCTGCGCGTCGCGCTTGACGATTTCGGTACCGGCTATGCCTCGCTCACCCACCTCAAGCAGTTTCCGGTCGATGTGTTAAAGATTGACCGATCCTTCGTCGGCGGAATCGGCGGCAATTCCGACGATACGGCAATCGTACGCGCGGTGATCGGTCTGGGCAGCAGCTTGGGCCTCGCCACCGTCGCGGAGGGCATCGAGACCCAAGCGCAGGCCGATTTCCTGTTGTCGCTCGGCTGCAGCGTCGGTCAGGGCTTCCTGTTCAGCGCGGCCGAGCCGGCGCAAAGCGTGCCGGCGCTGATTGCCCGCTTTGACGCGCCGCCGTCGCCATCAGTGCCCGGAGCAGCGGCGACGTTGCCACGCGATGCACGACGACCATCGGCATGGCGTCGCGACACCGCGTGACGGGCCGGCCGCGCCTCAGCCAAGCGACATGGGATCGGAGGGCGTCAGCCCAGCCATGAAAGCGATGTATAGCGTCTGCGCCAGCGTCCGGACGTGGAGCCGGCTCATCATACCCGCGCGATACACTTCAACGGTCCGCGGGCTGAGGCTGAGCAGATGGGCGATCTGCTTGTTGCTGTTACCGGCAACCATCGCGGCGAGGACATCGCGTTGGCGGGGCGTAAGCTCATCCAGGGCGGAGCGGCATTGCTCCGCCGTGAGCACGGGTTTCACGTGCCCGTCGCACATCGTTGCAAGCATAGGGATGCTCGAGGCCGTATTTGAGGATGCCGGACCGCTGGGCATGCCGCTCCGCCAAGCCATTGACGGAAACTCGTTGGGTAAAACGCGCATGTCGTGACCTCCGACCAAGATAATGCGGTTATCGGGCCGACGCCTCAACATCGCTGAGGCGGCTATTCAGGACAAACCGGCGGCGTTTCCTCCTTTGTAGGTGTTCCTTCAACTGCTTGACTGAAAGCGGACCCGATATTGCTGCGGTGTGACGTCCATCCGCCGCAAAAAAGCACGCCGGAGCGTGGTGGTTGATCCGAAACCAGCGGCAAAGGCGACCACTTTGATGGGCGCCGCGCTGTCTTCGAGCAAACGCCGCGCGATATCGAGTCGCGTAAGTTCGACATAAGCGAGCGGGTTCATGCCCAGTTCGGCGCGGAACAGCCGCGAGAGGTGACGGGGACTGACACCGGCCACGTTGGCCAGCGTCTCGAGGCTCAGCTTGGCGCGCGGGTTTTCCAGGATGTATAGCCTTATCCGGTCGATGGGGCCGGTGGTGGCGGTTTGCGCGGTCAATGCGGCGCTAAACTGCGATTGACCGCCCGGGCGCTTGAGAAAGACCACCAGGCGGCGCGCCACCCAGAGTGCCAAAGCCCGGCCATGATCTTCTTCGATCAACGAAAAAGCGAGGTCGATCGCCGCGCTGACGCCGGCCGAGCTGAACACCGGCCCGTCCCGCACGAAGATATCGTTGGCTTCGACCAAAATGTCGGGAAAGTCCGTCGCCAGGCGTTCGGCATATTGCCAATGGGTCGTTGCGCGGTGGCCTGACAATAGCCCCGCATGGGCCAACAGAAAGGCGCCGGTGCACGTCGAGCCATAACGCCGGGACTGTCGTGCCTGCTCGCGCAACCAGTGCTGCACGGCGTCGCTGGGCCGGATTGGAAGCCCGTAAGGCCCCGCGACGATCAGGGTGTCGCAAGGCTCGACGGCAGCGTCGATCCCTGAGTCGGGCACATAGACCGTGCCCGACGCGCTATCTTCGGGAACACCGCGTTCGGTTACCAGCCGGACGTGATAGCGGTCGCCCGATGCGACCTTGCAGTTCGCCTCGAAAAGCGCGTCGCGCACGCCGGCGATTTCGAGGAGATGCACATTGCTTGGGGCAAAGATGGTGATTCGCATGGCCGCGCTCCGCTTGGCAGCGGCATTCGGTCGCTGGTGGGGCCACGCTAGGTGCCTCGGGGCCGATCACCTAGGACCAACGGAGGGATGCAGGAGATACTGGCACCCGACGCATGCCAGCGCGGTGACCCATCTGAGGAACTCGCGCGGCAAAATGCTGCAAGCCTGCTGATGCTCTTTGCACACGCTAACGTACAACACCGGACTCACCGCACTCGTCAATCGGCCGCAAGCTATGACCGTCGTGGCTATACTATACATTGATCTCGTGAATGGTGCCCACCGACTGACCGACCCGGAAGGCGTCGCGTGTATCGATCTTACGGGCGCTCGATAAATCGCGCTCACAGCGGTGAGAGACATCGTTTCTGCCGATGCCGCGTATGAGAAGATCGATCCACCCTCCGGATCGATGACAGGAATGCAGACGATCGCGTAGTCCATTCGCTCGTCTTCAAGGACGCGTTCGGTCCCAAGATCGACGCGTCGCCCGAGGCATGAGCTGGACATCAAGACCGACATACTTCCTGAACGCCGGCCCCCCGGGCCGGTACGTCCACTCGAGCAGGCCTGTCTCCGTTCTGCAGGCTCTTTGATGGATTGGATCGCGCGCCGGTCAGATGACGCTCGACAGTAACGGCAGGGATAATCTTAACCGTCTGGCTTTATGCGTGCTTGATGCCAGATAATCGGAATGGCCATGTACATGCTTTAGGTTTGGTCGCACCGGCGATCGCGACCGGGATCGGCTATTATGTCGTCGGTCTTGCGTCGCTTCTGCTGACCCGCGGCGGCCTTGGTATCGCGACGATTTGGCCGCCAAGCGGCATCCTGTTCGCGGTCCTGCTGATCGTACCCCGACGCCGGGCCGGATGGCACATTGCCGCGGTGGCGCTCGCCAGCCTCGGTGCCAATCTTGGGTCAGGCACCGCGTTGCTCATGTCGATCGGGTTTACCGTCGCGAACATCGCCGGATCGGCCTTGGCCGCCTGGTTGGTGCGCCCGCACGGCAGAGGCGGTGTATCGTTAAGCGAGCTTACCGGAATGATCCGCTTTTGCATGGCCGCCCTGATAGGAACGATGGTGAGCGCGACGATTGCGATGATCGTGTCACCGGTTGCCTCGGCCAATTTCTGGTTTTCCTGGTTTTCGCCCGACTTGGTTGGTGCGCTCGTCGTGACACCTTTGATCCTGATCGGATATGAAGCTTTCAAGAATCGCTTGGTCCCATGGCGAAAGGCCGCGCCGAGGATCGTGGCGGTGCTGGGTCTTGTCGCGCTGGTCAGCGCGCTCAGCTTCGGGCAGTCGAAATATCCCCTTCTTTTTCTGCCGATGCTCGCGGTCATCATCGCGGCGTTCAGCTTGGGGTCGCTTGGCGCAGCGGGAGGCGTGCTGATAGTCGCTGTGATCGGCTCTGCCGCCGTCAGCCTCGGCATCAGTCCACTCAGCCTTACTCATGTCGACCCGCTGAAGCAGAGCCTATTCCTGCAATTCTATCTGCTGACGCTGTTGGGCGCCGCACTACCGATCGCAGCACTGCTGTCGACGCGCGCACGGATCGCACGTCGGCTTTCCGACGAGAAACGCCTTCTTCAACTTGCGGAAAGCGCCGCGCATTTCGGTCATTGGCGGTTCGATATTGCGACACAGACGGTAAGTTGGTCTCCAGAGGTGTTTCGCATTTACGGTGTCGATCCGAATATTATGCCGTCGTTGGATGGTGTCATCCGAGGTTTCCATGCCGAGGATCGGGCGGGCGTCACCGCGATCATCGAACGCTCAATCGAGCTTCGTGAAGCTTTCCAATTCAACGCGCGGCTTGTTCAATCGGGGGGCGAGATATGTCACGTCTATTCCCGGGGAGAAATCGATCACAATGCGGATGACAGTTCGTTCGGTCTGTTCGGCATTATCCAGGATATCACCGTACAGGTCGCCCATGAAGCAGCGATCGAGCATGCCCGTATCCGTGCGGAGGAGGCGGCGGCAGCGGCGACGGTCATGGCAGAAACCGATCAATTGACAGGTATCGCAAACCGACGCCGCACGCATCTGGTGCTCGAACAGGCGATTTCGGTGTCACGGCGGTCCGGTGGGCCGTTGTCCGTCGCCGTTTTCGACGTCGATCACTTCAAGCGCGTTAACGACACATGGGGGCATCACGCGGGTGACGAAGTGTTGAAGCGTATCGCGACCGATGCCGAGGGAGAATTGCGCAACGGCGATATAGTGGGGCGTTTCGGCGGTGAAGAGTTCGTGATCGTGCTGCCGGACGCGACCGCGCAAACCGCCTTGCTGGTGGCTGAGCGCGTTCGTATCGCGATCGAAGCCGGGGGCAGCAATCCTTGCGTGACGATCAGCATCGGGGTGGCAGAACTCGCGAGGGGCGAAGCGGGCGATGCATTGTTGCGCCGCGCTGACCAAGCTTTGTACGTGGCGAAAGCGGAAGGGCGTAATACGTCGCGCTTGGCCGCATAAGATCCGCCGCACGTCGGCGTAATGCCCGCCGGGTGCGCCGCCGTTCTCGGCGGACATATTCTGATTACTGCGTAGAGACCCTCATCGACTTCCTAACTACGCCCACCTGAGCATGGCTGCCCGCGGGGGGGGGCTGGCGCCCGCCACATAGGGATGCATGGACGGTTGAAGGCGCGACCAATGGCCCCCGCATTGGGCGGTCCGAATGTTCTGGGGCGCAGCTTCGAACCGGCCGCCGCGAGAATGAAAAAAGGGCGGGTTTCGGGAAGACGTCGAGCCGCTGTGAACGACCGGGATTGGGTCTGGCCGGAAGCAGTAGGGCAGGGCGTGTTCGCCCAGTTGTAGCCGTTCGAATGCTCATCGGCCTTGCCTGGTAGGCGACGTTCCGACAGTCTGTCGAATTGAGGGTTTGGTACTGACTAGC
>Ga0308158_10003937_pt1 | contig 12748 bp, 3 predicted proteins | sample PhyBR2_FD_201038 | JGI IMG/M metagenome (GOLD analysis project Ga0308158, IMG submission 201038) | Phyllosphere microbial communities from UC Gill Tract Community Farm, Albany, California, United States - DLSLB.R2 | ecosystem: Host-associated > Plants > Phyllosphere > Unclassified | place: USA...
GCTGCGCATCCGGACGCGATCGTGATCGACGTGCGCAACCTGCGCGAACACAGCGTCGCGGGCGCTGTCAGTCTGCATGGCCGCGCGGTACGCAACGTGCCGCTGGCATGCGTTGCCGACGAGGCACCCCAGTGGCTGGGCGCGACGGCGCCGTTGCTGTTCGTCTGCCGCAGCGGCGCACGCAGCGCCCGCGCGGCGCAAGCCGTGCGCGCCATGGGCCACCCGGGTGCCTGGTCACTGGTGGGCGGATTCGCGCTCGCCATCTGATCTCGGGTAGCATGGCACTGATGTCCGCGCATCGGAGGGGTGTGTTCGTCAGCGCACAGTAATGACGCCGGTCTTTGCCTAGCATGGGATCAGCCGTGCGCGCCCAGCGTTTCCTGCCCTGATCCGTCCCGGACGCCACTGTGCGCCAGCGGTCTGCTGCGCACGCTCAGTCCCGAGGCCCCGTTGAACGTCAAGAACCACAACCTGCCCGCCGGGCAGCGCACGCCGCATGATGCGGCGCGCGCGACCGGCGACGATGCGCCATGGCGCGCAGCACCCTCCGGCGCGCTCCAGCGCGCGGAGCACGCACGCCAGTTGGCGGCGCGCCACGTACTGCAACCCGCCACGGCTGGCAAGGGCGGCGCCCAGGCCTTGCGCGCATTGCTGGTGGCGAACGCCGACGCCATCGCCGCTTCGTGCGACGCGCTGGACCAGGCCGCGCGTACTGGCTTCGCGCTGCCGCCTGCCGGGGCGCGCCTGCTCGACCAGCACCACCTGCTCGACGCCCAGGTGCGCCTGGCGCGCGCCGGCCTGCAGCCTGGCGCTGCGACGCTGCCGACACTGGCGCCGGATGGCGCTGTGCGCGCCTGGCGCCTGGTACTCGACGTGGTCGCGCATGGCGATGGCCGCATCGATGCCGGGGAACTGGCGCTGTTCGTCAGTGCATACCAGGAAAGCGCGCTGCTGCGCATCGCCGAACTCGACGCGCTGCCGGCGCTCCTGCGCCTGGCCCTGATCGACAATCTGCGGCGCCTTGCTGCGCGGGTGGCGCGTGCCTGCGCCGCGCACGAACAGGCCGCCGACTGGGCCGTGCGCCTGCTGGACACGGCCGAGACGCGGCCCGGTGACCTGATCCTGCTGGTGGCCGACATAATGCGCAGCGTCGATGCCAGCGACAGCTTCATCGCCGAACTGGCGCGGCGCCTGCATGGGCGCGGTGGCGCCGTGACCCAAGTCCTGGACTGGCTCGACGCTCGCCTGGCCGATGCCGGCAGCAGCATCGCGCAGCACACGCAGCGCGAACACAGCGAACAGGCCGAGGATGCCATCTCGGCCGGCAATACGCTGGCCAGCCTGCGCGTGCTGGGCGGGATCGACTGGCGCGCCTTCGCCGAGACGCACGGCGCGGTCGACGCGCTGCTGCGCTCCGACCCGGATGGCAGTTACGCAGCCATGGACGGCGCCACGCGCGACAGCTACCGGCATGCCATTGCGCGCCGCGCCCGGGCCGTCAAGGTCGACGAGGTCGAGGTTGCACGCGACGCGCTGACGCTGGCCGGCACGCACCGCGCGCCGGGCGAAGGTGGCCTGGACGTGCGCACGCGCCACGTGGGCCACTACCTGCCGGCCCTGGCAAACAGGACGCCGGTTGCGGCCCGCATCGGCGCGACTGCCGTCCTGATGCTGCTGGTGACAGCCGCCATTCTCGTCCACGCGCGCCAGGGCGATGCCAGCGCGTGGTTGCTGGCGCTGATCGGCCTGCTGGCGCTGCCCGGTGCGAGCGCCTTGTCGCTGTCCCTGGTGCGTATGATGGAACGCTGGCGCACCCTGCCTGCCACCATGCCGCGCATGGATTTCAGCGCCGGCATTCCGGATGCATGCCGGACCGTCGTCGCTGTCTGCGCGCAGGCGGGCGACGCTGCCGCGATCGAACGGCTGCGCGCAGAACTCGAAGTGCGCTACCTCGGCAACCGCGACCCGAACCTGCGCTTTTGCCTGCTGCTCGATTTGCCCGATGCCGCCAGCGCAACGCTGCCGGCGGACGACGCCTTGCTCGCGCAGGCCAGCGCCGCCATCGATGCATTGAATGCGCGGCATGACCATGACGGCGCCGGACCATTCATGTTGCTGGCGCGGGCACGCACCTGGAGCGTCGACCAGCAGGCCTGGATCGGCCAGGAACGCCAGCGTGGCCAGATCGCCGACCTGAATGCCTGGCTCTGCGGCGCGCGCGAACGCTTCCTGCTCGCCGCTGGCAACACCGGCGCTGGCGCCGCGATGCGCTATGTGATTGTACTGGACGCCAATGCCGGCCTGCCGCGTGACGCTGCCCGCAGCCTGGTGGCTGCGATGGCGCATCCGTTGCACCAGCCGGTGCAGGATGACAGTGGCCGCGTGCTCGAAGGGCATGGCATGCTGCTGCCCGCACGCGGTCCCGCGCCACCGGGCCATCGCGCGCCGCGCTTTGCCCGCATGGGCGGTGCTGCGCAGGCCGCAAGCCATGGCTGGGTGGCGATTCACGACGTGGATGCCTGGCGCCGTGCCTGCGGCGATGTTCTGTCCGACGACGGCCGCGCCTGGCCCGGCCCTGTGGAGCGGGACCGCCTGCGTGCCGGGCGCGTGACGGACGTGCGCGTGGATGCGCTGCGCGCGCCCACGTATGGTGAATACATGCTGCGCCGGCACCGCGCCGTGCGCGCGGCCTGGCAATCGGCGCATCGCCTCGGCCGTGGCCCCGATGGCCTCAAACACGCGCATGCACGCTGGACGCTGTTCGACGCGCTGCGCGCCAGCCTGGTCGCGCCGGCCTCGCTCGCGCTGCTGATCCTGTGCTGGAGCCTGCTGGCCGCGCCCGTGTTCTGGACCGCAGCGGTGCTGGGAATCGTGTTCGTGCCGGCGCTGGTCGGCATGCTGGTGACGCTGGGCGACCGGCCGCTCGACGCACCATGGCGCCAGCACCTGGATGGTTGGGCGCGCGGCGCCCGTGTGACGCTCACGCGCAGCGCCCTGTGGGCGGCCTTCCTGCCGCACACGGCGCTGGTGGATACCCATGCCGTGGTGCGTGGCTTGTGGCGCCGCCATGTGACGCAGCGCGGTTTGCTCGATACGCAGGCAGTGGTGGTTCCCGGCCGTTCACTGGAAATCAACGGACGCGCCATGTGGTTCCCGCCGCTGCTGGCGATGGCCACTGCGATGCTGGTCAGCTTTGCCAACCCCTATGCCTTGTTCTCCACGGCGCCGCTGCTGCTGGTGTGGTTCCTGTCGCCGGTGCTGGCCTGGTGGACGAGCCAGGTAACCCGCCGCAGCGTGCGCCTCGCCCCGGCGCAGGACGGGTTCCTGCGCGCGCTGGCGCGCCGCACCTGGGGCTTTTTCGAGCGCCATGGCCTTGACGGCCACGGGCTGGCGCCGCACGCCGTGCTCGAACATCCCGAACCGGTTATCGATACGCGGGTCTCGCCCGATGGCATCGGCCTTGGCCTGCTGGCCACACTGGGTGCGCGCGACTTCGGCTTCCTGCCACTGGGCGGCCTGCTGGAACGCAGCGAGCGCACCTTCGCCTCGCTGGCGCTGCTCGAACGGTGGAACGGCCATCTGCTGCACTGGTACGACGGCGCCACACTGGCGCCGCTCGAGCCGCACCATGTCGATACCGCCGCCAGCGGGAGCCTGGTGCTGGCGCTGCGCACCTTCGCCGTCGGCATGGACGAATTGCCCGACCAGCCGATCGCCGGTGCGGCGCCGGACGGCATTCGCGCCACCTTGCTGGTCGTGCGCGAGCATGCGCTCGATGCGCCGGCCCCATTCCAGAACGTGCTGGACGAGATGGACGGCGCGATGGCGCCCGAGCGCTGCCGCGCCCTCGATACGCTGCCAGGCCTGGCCGACTGCCTGCGCCTGGCACTGGCCAATGCCGAACGCCTGACAGCCAGTCTGCCGGAGAGTGTGGATCCGGCGCTGGCCGCCTGGGTCGAACGTTTGCGTGCCGGTTGCGCCGCGCAGCTGGACGACCTGTACGCGCTGGCACCATGGATGCGCGCCGTCCAGGAATACGTGCTCGACGCCAGCCTGACCCGCATTCCGACGCTGCGCGAACTGGCGCAGCTCGACGCGCCGGCAACGGGTGGCACCGGCCTGGCTGCACTGGTGGACGCGGGCCGCGCCTGTGCGCAGGAGCGCATCGACCGGCTGGCCGTGCTGGCTGACGCCGCGCGCGACGCCGCCCGCATGGACTTCGGCGCACTGGTCGATCCCGCCACCGGCCAGCTGGCCGCCGGCTACCAGGTGCGCGACAAGCGCCTGGACAGCGACAGTTGCGACCTGCTGGCCGCCGCATCGCGCATGGCCAGTTTTGCCGCCGTGGCCCAGGACCAGCTGCCGCAGCAGCATTGGTGGGCGCTCGGTCGTCCGCTGCGCATGGCGGGCGCCAATACGCTGCTGCTGTCGCGCCGTGGCGCCATGGCCGACCTGCTGGCGCCGCAACTCTGGATGCCGGGCTGGCGTGACACGCTGCTCGACAGCGCGGCGCGCGCGCTGGTGCGCGCCCAGGTTGCGCATGCCAAAGCCAGGGACGTGCTGTGGGGCTTTTCGTCATCCCGTTGCAATGCCGTGGACGCCGCCGCGCGTTACCGGTCCGGCCAGTTCGGCCTGCCCGCCGCCGCACTGCAGCGCCAGCGCGATGACGACCTGGTAGCGGCGCCGTATGCCGCCGCGCTGGCGCTGGGCGTGACGCCGGGCCTGGCCAGCAGCAACCTGCGCGCCTTCGCCGCGCAAGGCATGCTGGGCGAGCTTGGCTTGTACGAGGCGCTCGACTACGCACCAAGCCGTCTGCCGCAAGGCGAGCGCCAGGTTGTCGTGCGGGCCTATGCCGCGCACCACCAGGCGATGACGCTGCTGGCGCTGGCCCGCCATCTGCTGGGCGAACCGATGCAGCGCCGCTTTTGCCGCGATCCCGAATTCCGGGCCGCGCTGCCATTGCTGCAGGAGCCGGTGCCGGTCTCCGGCGCTGCCGCCGAACGCCGCTACACCGGTGCGGCGACCGCCAGCCAGGGTGTAACGGCGCGCCCGTACGCCCGCGTGATCGGAAGCGAGCCGCCGGTGCTGCCCGAAGTCCAGCTGCTGTCGAATGGCCGCTATCACCTGGTCGTTGCCAGCGATGGCACCGGCGCCAGCCGCTGGGATGACAAACAGATCACCCGCAGCGGCGCCGGCGAAACCGGCTTGACCTGTCATCTGCGCGACGTCGCATCCGGCCAGGTCTGGCCTGGCCTGATGCCAGAGAGCGAGCGCGAGACGGTGTTCTCCGAAGGCCGGGCCAGCGTGCGCTGCCTGGACAACGGACTGGCCATGCACACGGATATCGTGGTGGCGCCGGACGACGACGTCGAGCTGCGCCGCATCCGCATCGTCAATCACGGCCTGCAGGCGCTGACGCTGGAACTGACCAGCAGCGTGGCGCTGGCCGGACCGGCGCTCGAGCAGGGTGGCCGCAGCCATGTGATGATCGAATTCGACGACGCCAACGACAGCCTGCTGTGCGTCACGGCGGCCGACGCGCCGGTTGTCATGCACCGCATGGCGGTACGCGACATTGCGCCCGCCGTGACGGTGGAAACGGACCGCGCGCGCTTCATCGGCCGCGGCCACGATCTGCGCACACCGCAGGCAATCGGGGCCGGCGGCGCGTTGCCTGGCCTGGTGTCCGAACCGGACGAACCGCTGCTGGCCTTGCGCCGCACCGTCACGCTGGCGCCGCAGCAAGAAATCACCGTCGACCTGGTGCTGGGTGTTGCCGCCAGCCGGGCGATGGCGCGCGAACTGGCGGCCCGCTACAGCGCCGGCCATGCGGTCGACCGCGCGATCGACGCTGCCTGGAGCCAGGCCCAGGCCTTCCTGCGCCGCATGGACGTGAGCGAAGCCGATGCGCAGCTGTGCAACCGCCTGGCCGGCTGCCTGCTGCAGCCGGTACCGGCGCTGCGCGCCGACCCGGCCGTCATCGCGCGCAATGTGCGCGGCCGCGCCGACCTGCTGGCCTGCGGCATCGACGGCGTGCAGCCGGTGCTGCTGCTCCAGCTGGCGGACGGCCCGGACACGGGCCTGGCGCGCCAGGTGCTGCAGGCGCATACCTACTGGCGCAACCGCGGCTTCGCGGTCGACCTGCTGGTGCTGTGCGACAGCCGCGCCGTGCGCGAGGGGGTGATGACGCTGGCGATGGCACTGGTCGATCCCGACACCTTCGATGCGCCCGGCGGCGTGCACCTGTTCCTGCGCGAAGACGTGGCGCAGGAAGACCGCATCCTGCTGCGCTCGAGCGCGCGCGTGCTGCTGCTGTCCGGCCGCGGCGACCTGGCCGACCAGCTGCGCCGCGCCGCGCGGCCCGGCGTCGCCTTGCCGTCGCCACTCGTGGCCGGTGCCACCACGCCGTGGATGACAGAAGCACTGCACACGGTGCAGCCAGAGCGCCTGTTCGACAATGGCATTGGCGGCTTCACGCCGGATGGCCGCGAGTACGAGGTACGCAGCAGCGCAGCGGTGCCGGTGCCGCAGGCGCCCTGGGTCAACCTGCTGGCCAATCCCGGTTTCGGATCGGTGCTGTCGGAACGGGGCCATGCGGTCACCTGGAACGGGACGCGTGCTGCGCGCCTGACTGCCGGCAATGATGATGTCGCGCCGCAGGACGGGGAAGCGTTCTACCTGCGCGACGAGGACAGCGGCGCCTTCTGGTCGCCCACGCCGTGGCCGGCGCCATCGGCAGAACCGTATGTCACCCGGCATGGCGTCGGCTACACCGTGTTCGAACACGGCGCGCAGGGCATCCATTCGGCGCTGCGCTGCTTCGTGGCGCCGGATGTGTCCATCAAATACAGCGTGCTCCGGCTGCGCAACGACAGCGATGCGCCGCGCCGCCTGAGCGTGACGGGCTTCGTCGCGTGGCAGCTCGACAGGGTCGACGCCACGCCCGGCCTGCAGGTTGTCACCGGCATCGACCTGGCCAGCGGTGCGCTGTTCGCGCGCAATGCGTTCAGCGACGACTTCCGCGACCAGGTGGGGTTCTTCCATGTCGACGCCGAGGACGTCGCTGCAACCTGCGACCGCGACGAATTCATCGGCCGCCAGGGAAGCATCGCGCAGCCGGCGGCGCTGGGCCGCAGCAGCCTGTCCGGCGCCAGCGGGGCAGGGCGCACGCCATGCGCGGCCTTGCAGGTGCCAGTCACGCTGGCGCCGGGCGAAGAGCGCGAACTGGTGTTCGTGCTGGGCGTGGCCGGCCCCGGCACGCTCGATGCCAGCCGCGAGGTGCAACTGCACGGTGGTGCGCGCGCCGCCGCCGCTGCGTGGGAGCGCCTGCACACCTGGTGGGATGGCACGCTGGGCGCGGTAACACTGCGCTCGCCCGACGTGTCGCTCGACCTGCGCGTGAACACCTGGCTGCCGTACCAGGCAATCAGTGCGGCGTGGGGCGAGCGCTGTCCGGCCACCCGCCTGCAGTCGCTGCTCGCCAGCGTGCATGCCCGGCCCGGATTGCTGCGCGATGCATTGCTGCAGGCGGCGCGCGAGTTCGCCACGGCGCAGTCCATCCTGCCATCGCCTGCGGTCGACGATTTCCTGTGGCTGCCCTACGCACTGACGCACTACCTGGCCGTGACTGCCGACGACGCGCTGCTGGGCGTGCTGCCGTTCGGCGCCGGTCATGGCGAGGCAACCCGGCTGGCCGCCGGGGACGACCTGTACCAGCATTGCGTGCACGGCTTGCGCGGCTGCCTGCGTTTCGGCCAGCGCGGCCTGCCGCTGGCGGCGGCGCGCCTGCATGACGATGATGCGACGGGGCGTGTCGAAAGCGTGCGCACGGGCTTCTTCATGGCGACCGTGCTGCAGCGTTTCGCCGACGTGGCCGACCGGCGCGGCGACTTCGGTTTTGCCACCACCTGCCGCGGCGCTGCGCTGGCGCTCAGGGCGCAGTGCGAAGAACATGGCTGGGACGGCGACTGGTACCGCTGGACCTGGCTGGACAACCGCAATGCGCTCGGCTCGATCGCCAACGCCGCCTGCCGCGTCGAGTTGTCGACCCAGGGCTGGGCGGTGCAGGCCGACGCCGAACACGGTGCAGCCGCGCTGCGCGCCGCCGCACAGCGCCTGGTCGACGAAGCGCACGGCGTCACGCTGCTGTGCGATCCCGCGGTCGACGGACACTGGAGCGAGCGCGTGGTGGCCAGCCCCGGCCAGGACCACGGCACGGTCGCGCTGGCAGCGACCGGGTTTGCGCGGCTGGGCGACGCCGGCCGCGCGTGGCAGCTGGCCGGCATGCTCGATCCGCTGGCACCCGCACCGGCCCTGGCGCCGGGCTACACAGCCGATGGCAGCGCGCCGCCGTACTTCATGGCCGGTGGCGTGCGCACGGTTGCGCCGCATGTCGGCCGCGCGATCGGCGGCGTGCACACCGCTTCTGCGGGGGCCACCTGGCTGCTGGCGATCGAGGCGCTGCTGGGCGTGCAGCGCAACGGCGCGCGCCTGCACCTGACGCCGCACCTGGCGCCTGGCTGGGCCGGTTTCAGCCTGCGCTACCGCTATCACAGTGCGTTCTACGAGATCACGGTGCATGCGGGGGACGGCATGGAAGGCTTGCTGCTCGATGGCCAGCCATGTCCCGACTGGACGTTCGAGCTGCAGGATGACCGGCGCGATCACCGGGTGGAATTGTGGATCGCGGGGACGCCCGCCGGCGCGTAGGGCGGCTGGCATCGTGGGGACGTTTGGCCGTCCCTGCGCCCGGCGTGGCGGCCCAGCCACAGCCAGCGCCGAAATCGCGGGGCGCGCTGGGCGGCTGCGCGGCACGCATTGGCTGGCGCTATATAATTCGGGAACGGCCCTTGATCGCCGTTGATCTTCCCTTATTTATGACCGATCGCGCCTGCCGCGCCCGGCCCTGACACTGACGACTGCATGACACTAGCCACTGACCAGAATGTTGACCGCCACGGTATTTCGCCTACCGGGTTGCAATTCATTTCCATCCGCGATGCCGTCATGGATCGCTGGGAACGGGAAGTGCGTGCGCGCGTCGAAGGCGCGCAGAATCTGCTGCGGCCCGTGTTGACCAACACGCTGCCGGCATTTTTCGACAATATCGCCGAAGCCCTGAGTCCGGACCATCCGCGCACGCAGGCGGTGAGCGGCAATAATTCGGCCAGTGTCCACGGGACCGAGCGCGCCCGCATGACCCCGTTCGGTCCCGACCAGGTGGTCCACGAATACCAGATCCTGCGCGAGTCGATTGCCGTCGTGGCCAAGGGCAGGGTGACCCTGGACGACGACCACTGGCGCATCATCGACGCGTCCATCAACGCCGCCATGCGCGAAGCAGTGCGCTCGTTCACGCAGATCCACGAAGACCTGCGGCACAAGATGGCCGCCGCCCTGTCGCACGACATGCGCACGCCGTTGTCGGTGGTCGCCCATGGCGCGCAGCTCATGGCGATCACGTCCGACTGGGCGCAGGTAAAGAACGTCGCCGCCAGGGTCGGCGCCAACGCGGACCGGCTCAACGAGATGATGGCCGAACTGCTCGACGCCCTGACGTTCCAGGGCGCTGCGAAGATTCCGCTGCACCTGACGCACTTCGATATCCTGGAGATGACACGCGAACTGGGCGAGCAATATGCGCAAGGCCAGCATGGCACGCAGGTCGTCGTCGATGTGGCCGGCGAGCCGGTCACCGGCCACTGGTGCCGCGCTTCGCTCTGGCGCGCGCTGGAAAACCTGGTCAACAACGCGATCAAGTATGGCGACGGCGGCACCGTCAGCATCATGGCGCACCAGACGCGCGGGCGCCTGATGCTGAGCGTTCACAACGAAGGCAATGCGATTCCCGAAGAACAGCACAACCGGATCTTCGAGTACCTGCGCCGCGAAACGGGGCCGTTTTCGGCCACGGGCTGGGGCATCGGCCTGCCGTTCGTCAAGGCAGTGGGCGAAAGCCACGGGGGCAGCGTGTCGGTCGACAGTTCTCCTGAGCTGGGCACGACGTTCCTGATCGACATCCCCGTCGACTGCCGCCCGTTTGCCGGTGACGACGCCCGGTGCGCCGCGTCGGCCTGATGCCACGACAGGGCGCGCTCAGCGGGTGACAGTCACCGCGCCGAGCAGCGCCCGCACGGCGCCAAGGTCCGGCGCCGGTGTTCCTGCCGCCCCGCATGCGGCGCCCCCTGCCGCCACCGCGAATGCCAGGTGTGCGTCCATGCCCGCCCCGGGCCACTGCTGCAGCGAATAAATCAGTCCGGCCATCCCCGCCTCACCTGCGCTCACCGCGGCCATGGCGTTGGCCACGTCGAGCGCCGGTGCCTTTGCATGCCACGCCTGCGCGCCGTGATACAGCGACGCGCCGCCGGCGCCGCGCGTGAGCAGCACCAGCGCGGCCGGATTGCGTGCGCGCAGGCGCCCCAGCGAGCCAAGCGTGTCGTGGCTGCGAAACAGCGCGCGCAGGTCGTCGTCGGCCACCTTGATCACGTCGGCCAGCTCGCTCATGCGCCGCAGCGTCGCGTCGTACGCGGGGCCCATCAGGTCATGCCAGTGCGGGTCGTAGCTGATGCGCAGCCCGTGCGCTTTCGCCTGTTCGGCCAGCGTGATCAGCGTAAGGTCGAGGGGGCCGCGCGCCAGGCGGATGCTGCCGAGGTGCAGCCACTGCACCTCTTGCCGCCAGCCAGGCGGCATGCTGGCCAGCGCGAACAGCAGGTCCGCAGCATCGTCGGGCGGCATGCCGGCCCGCTGCAGGTAACGCAGGTCCAGCCCCGCCGCTGCGCTGGCGCGCCACAGCGCATCGCCAGCCACGCAGCGGCTGATGGCGCCGGCAAAACCGCTGGCCACGCCCAGCGCCGCCAGGGCACACGCCACGTTCCAGGTCGGACCGCCGGCGTGGCTGCGCCTTGCGTCGCCGTCACGGCGCAACCGGTCGGCCAGCGCCTCGCCCGCGCAGACAATGGCCGCAGGCCTGGTCGCGCGCGCGATGTCGCAAATCGGCATCGACGGCGTCGGTCAGTACGCGGTCTGCGTGTACGGGCGCGCGTCTTTCGCCGTGCCCCAGTCCTTGTTCGGCGTGGCCTGCATCGTGAATACCAGTTCGCCGCCGGCCGTGATGTCCTGGTGGCGCAGGAAGGTGCGCGCGAGCGGCTTGCCGTTCAGGGTCACGCGGCCGACATAGCCATTGGTGGCCGACAGGTTCTCGGCGCGCACGGTGAAGCGCTTCCCGTTGGGCAGGTTCAGCGTCGCCTTGTCGAGGAACGGGCGGCCAATCACGTACTCGTTGCTTCCCGGAGCGACCGGATAGAAGCCCAGCGCGGTGAACGCGAACCAGGCCGACATCTGGCCCAGGTCATCGTTGCCCGACAGGCCATCGGGCTTGTCGCTGTACTGCGTGGACATGATATTGGCCAGGCGTTCCTGCGTGCGCCACGGCGCGCCGGCGTAGTTGTACAGGTAGGCGACGTGGTGCGACGGCTCGTTGCCGTGGGCGTAGTGACCGATCAGGCCCGAGATGTCTTCCATGTGCGCGTACAGGTTCTCGTCGACCTTGGCGTCGAAGACCTCGTCCATCTTGGCCACGAGCTTTGCGTCGCCGCCGAGGAAGCCGATCAGGCCCGCATTATCGTGCGGCATGTACCAGGAATACTGCCACGCGCTGCCCTCGGTGTAGTCGCTGCCGAAGTTCGACTGTGCCGGATCGAATGGCGTGCGGAATTCGCCGGTGGATTTGCGGGCGCGGATGAAGCCCGTGTCCTTGTCGAACACGTTGCGGTAATTCTGGGCGCGCCGGTAGTAGCGTGCGGCCACGTCCTTCTTGCCCATCTTCTCGGCCATGCGCGCGATGGTCCAGTCGTCGTACGCATATTCGACGGTCTTGGAGGCTGCTTCCTTTTCCAGGTCGATCGGTACGTAGCCCAGCTTCATGTAGTGTTCCAGCCCGCCGTACGGGCCGTATTCGGCGCTGGCGGTCATCGCGGCCAGGGCCTTGTCGGCGTCGAAGCCGCGAATGCCTTTCATGTAGGCGTCGGCGATCACGGGCACTGCGTGGTAGCCGATCATGGTCCAGGTTTCCAGGCCGTGGAACTGCCACACTGGCAGCACGCCGTAGGGGCTGTGCTGCTGCGAGGCGATCAGCGAGTTGACGAAATCGGCATTGCGCTGTTCGGGCGCGACGAGTGTGAGCAGCGGGTGCAGCGCGCGGTAGGTGTCCCACAGCGAGAACGTCGAGTGGAAGCGGAAGTCCTTGGCCTTGTGCACCGCGTTGTCCGGGCCACGGTAGCTGCCGTCGAGGTCCATGAACAGCGACGGCGCCAGCATCGTGTGGTACAGCGCCGTGTAGAACTGCGTGCGCATCGGCGCCGGGGCCTCGACCTTGACGGCGCCCAGCGCTTCATCCCAGGCCTTGCCGGCGCGGCGGCGTTCGGCGTCGAAGTCCCAGCCCGGCATCTCGGCCAGGTTGGCAATCGCATTGTCTTCGCTCACGGGCGAGAGCGCGACCTTCACCAGCAGCGTGCCGTCGTCCGGCACGCCGAAACTGAAGTCGCCCATCAGCGCCTTGCCCTCGACCAGCGCGCGGTCGCCCGGCGTCTTGCCCGGCTGGGCAAAGCCCTTGTACTCGACCGCCTCTTCGCGATTGAGCAGCTGGCGCGTGTCGATCGGGCGCGAGAACCGGATCGCGAAATACAGCTGGCGGCCCGGCGCCCAGCCGCGCGTTTCGCGCATGCCGGTGACGGTGCTGGCGTCGCGCATG
>Ga0308158_10003939_pt1 | contig 12746 bp, 9 predicted proteins | sample PhyBR2_FD_201038 | JGI IMG/M metagenome (GOLD analysis project Ga0308158, IMG submission 201038) | Phyllosphere microbial communities from UC Gill Tract Community Farm, Albany, California, United States - DLSLB.R2 | ecosystem: Host-associated > Plants > Phyllosphere > Unclassified | place: USA...
CCCGGGCGAGCCCCGCCAGAGTTGCTTCGGCGCGGGCGTAGAGGACGCCGCCGCCAGCTACTATCAGCGGTGCCTGGGCGCTTCGTACGGCTGAGATCAGCCGGGCCAGTTCGCCGCGATCGGGCTCGGGCCGGCGCCGCCGCCATAGCCGCTCGCGAAATAACGACAGCGGATAGTCGAAGGCCTCGGCCTGCACGTCCTGGCACAGACACAGCGTCACCGGGCCGCACGCGGCAGGGTCTGTCAGCACCGCCATCGCCCTCGGCAACGCATCGATCAGCTGTTCGGGGCGGACGATCCGGTCGAACAACCGCGATACCGGGCGAAGACAGTCGTTGGCGGTGACCGTCGCGTCCGCGAACGCCTCGATCTGTTGAAGCACCGGATCGGGACGGCGGCTGGCGAAGACGTCGGCGGGGAGGAACAGCACGGGCAGGCGGTTGATGTGCGCGAGCGCCGCGGCTGTCACCATGTTGGTCGCGCCCGGCCCGATCGAGCTGGTGCATGCCATCGCCCGCTCGCGGCGATGCGCCTTGGCGAACGCGATCGCGGCGTGCGCCATGCCCTGTTCGCTGTGAGCGCGGTAGGTCGGCAAGGTGTCGCTCACACCCGCCAGCGCCTCGCCGAGCGCGGCGACGTTGCCATGGCCGAAGATGGCCCACATGCCCGCGAAATAGGAAGTCGCGACGCCGTCTATCTCGGTATGCTGAGCCGTCATCCAGCGGACCAGCGCTTGCGCGGCCGTCAGACGAATGGTGCCGCTCACGTTCGGGCTGCTACCGGCAGCGCGGACGCCCGCGCAGTCCGCCAGGCGTCGACCAACACGCGGAAATTTGCCGTGATCTGCTTCATCGCCACATCCTCGTCGATCGTGCCGTCCAGCCACTGCATCGCGACGCTGTGCCAGATCGTCCGACCGACCGCAAAGCCCTTGACGATCGGATAGGCGGCGGCGACCTCGAAGCGTTCGAGCAGCACCGCAGGTGCCGCCGACAGCCCTAGCAGCAGGACGCCTTGGCAGGCTGGATCATGCGTGTCGATCACCGCCGCGATCGCGCTCCAAGTCGCGTGGTCTTCCGCCGGCTCGAGCTTCCACCAGTCGGGATGGACTCCGAGCCCGTAGAAATGGTCGAGCACCTGCGCGGTCGTATGGGGTGCGACCGCGCCGTGTGCGGAGACGATCACCTCTACCAGCAGTTCGTGCTGGGTCGCGCGACATGCTACGAACAGCCGGACCAGCTGGCGATCCTGCATCGCGCGCAGGTCTTCGTCGTCGTCCATCCGATAATATACGAGGCATTTGACCACCTGCGTCACCGGCCAGCCCCGCAGCGTCACTGCCGGATCGAGGCCATCTTCGAACCGCAAGGGACGCGATCCGGGTACCTCGATCGGTCGACCGGTCCAATAGGGCAGTCCCGCCGCAGCTTCCAGCGCGCGCGCGCCGTCGCCGCCGTCGAGTAGAACGCCAAATGTGCGCGCCCCCGCCGCCAGACGATCGGTGGCACGCAGTACCAGCGTCTTGAAACTGGCGACCCGATCGCGTGCACCCGGACCGGACGCCCGGACCATCTCGTCGAACTGCGTTCGATGATCGACCGCCAGCACGGTCAGCTCATCATAGGGGCGTGCACGATGTGCGACCCAGTGCCGCTGTTCGAGCTCGCGGTCCTCACGCAGCCGATACGGCCAACTGGTCCGCTCGAGGAATCCGCACAGCTCGGCCCAACTCGGCATGGCGGGTGCGCAACCGTGTCGCGACACAACCAGCGCCCCGCACGCATTACCCCAGGCCGCCGACGTTGCCAGGGTCTCGCCGCGAAGCCAGCCGCGCAGGAATCCCGCCATGAACGCATCGCCCGCCCCCAGCGCGTTGAACACCTCGACAGGATAGCCCGGCACAACGCAAGCGTCGTCGAGCGCCACGGGAATGGCGCCCGCGACTACGACGCAGCCCGCCGCCGATCGCTTGACGACGATCGGCGCCGCGGTCAGCCGCCGGATCGTCGCCAGCGCCGCAAGCGTATCGAGCGAACCACCGAGAATGTGGATCTCCTGCTCGGTGCCGACGACCAGGTCGACCAGCCGAAGTACGCGTTGCATCGACGCGGTGACTGCGGGATCGGCTACGAAGCGGTTCTCGCCCATGTCGCGCGGCGTCAGTCCCCAGAGGACCGGCCGGAAATCAACGTCGAAAACGACGCGCCCCCCGCACTCGCGCATCAGCCGTGCAGCCGACAGGCTCGCCGCGAACACCCCCGGCTGCGATAGATGCGTGCCGTTGACGAGCACCGCACCGGCGGATGCGATGAATGCGAGATCGACGTCGGCCTCGCATAGCGCCATGTCCGCGCAGTTCTCGCGGTAGAAGACCAGCGGGAAAGTTTCGGGGTCCCGGATGCCGAGCAGGACGAGCGCGGTCAGCCGGTCGGGGTCGATCAGGACGCCGCGTGTCTCGACTCCCTCGCGTACCAGTTGCTCATGCACGAAACGACCCATGTGATCGTTGCCGACCTTTGTCAGCAGCGCAGTACGCAGACCGAGCCTTGCGGCGCCGATCGCCGTGTTGGTCGGACTGCCCCCGACATATTTGCCGAAGCTCGCCATATCCTCGAGCCGGCCGCCGACCTGTTCGCCGTACAGGTCGACGCACGACCGTCCGACCGTGATCAGGTCGATGGTCGTCATCGTTTTTCCGTGCATCGCATCCACGATAACAGCGCATAAACCGCTCGCACCGGTTCGACAACGCGACGCTTGCCGTAGGCGCCGTGGACGTGGAATGGGAGGGGGCATCGGTCGAGGAGGATGACGTGTACGCCGTCGCAGTTATCGGAGCCGGGCGCATCGGTCGCATTCATGCGGCCAACATCGCCGCGCACCCCAGGTTGCGGCTCGCTTGCGTCGCGGATCTTGCCGCGGATGCGGCTCAGGCGCTCGCGACGCGATACGGCGCACGTGCGACCGACGTCGCCACGGCGCTGACCGACCCGGCGATCGATGCGGTGGTGATCGCCAGCCCGACCGCGATGCACTGCACTCATATGATCGCTGCCGCCGAAGCCGATGCCGGACGGGCCATCTTCTGCGAGAAGCCGATTGATCTCGACCTCAATCGCGCGCGCGTTGTGGTCGAGACGCTCGACCGGATCGGTGCGCGCGTGCTTATCGGGCTCAACCGGCGGTTCGATCCACATTTCACCGCGCTTCGGTCTCGGCTGGCAGCGGGTGCGATCGGTGCAGTAGAGACGATCCACATAGTCAGCCACGACCCCGCGCCACCGCCCGTCGAGTATCTCGTCGGTTCCGGAGGACTGTTCCACGACATGGTGATCCACGATTTCGACATGGCGCGCTGGTTGCTCGACGCGGAGCCGGTAGGCGTGTTTGCCAGCGCGGCGTGTCTGGTGGCCCCCGGGATCGCCGCGGTCGGGGACGTCGATACCGCACGAACGATCCTGCGCACCGCGGACGGCCGGCTGTGCACGATCAGTTCGAGCCGGCGGAGCGGCTATGGCTACGATCAGCGGATCGAGGTCTATGGCGCGGGCGGAATGATCCGCGTGGGTAACGTGACGGAGACAACGCTCGAGACCTGGAGCCCGAACGGCGGCAGCACCGATCCGCTCCAGAATTTCTTCCTCGATCGTTATGCGCAGGCCTACGCCCGGGAAATCGCGCATTTCGCCGACGTGATCGACGGGGCCGCACCGCTGGTCACGCTTCACGACGGCATCGCTGCGCTGGCACTCGCGGAGGCGGCGGCGCGGTCAGTACACTCGGGCCGGATGGAGACGGCCTGACCACGCGTCAGCTGCCATGTCCGAGTGCGGACTGACCGTCGAAGCGGTTCTTCAGCGCGACTCCGGTTTGCTCGAGCCGTCGCGCTTCCGCCAGCAGCCAAGCGATGTTGCGCGCCGCCAGCCCCGGGGCAAGGCCGCCGTCGCGGATGTTCGACACGCAGTTGCGCTCGTTGTCGCGGCGTCCCGACACCGGATTCCAGGTCAGGTAGGCGCCGATCCCATCCGCCGCCGCGAGGCCGGGCCGCTCGCCAATCAGTACCAGCACCGCCGCCGCACCGAGCGCCGCACCAATCGGGTCGCCGATCGCGACGCGCCCCTGCCGCACGAGCGCGATGGGAGCGATCCGCCAGCCTTTCAGCAACGGCCTGAGTGCAGAGACCAGCGGTACCGCGTTGACGTTGATCGCGGTCGCAGACAGGCCATCCGTGACGACGATGGCCAAGTCTACGGAGCAGCCGCTCTGCAACGTCACGCCGGTGGCGGGTCGTCGTCCGAGGTCGGGTCGGCGCAGGTAGGTTGCGCGATCGGGCGCGGCGCTGTCGACGACGATCGTATCTTCGCCCAATCCCGCGACCAGCGTTTCGACATCGAGGACGGCATGCACGGCGTCGCACGCGAGCGCATGATCGCGCTGAAAGGCGAGCATCGCAGCGGTCGGCAGCCCCTGCCCCGCCCTTCCGAGGCCGATCCGCGCGCTGGTTGCCGCCCGCAACGCGGCGAAGGGATCACGGATCGGCGGGTCGGCCATCGTCAGGACGACGCGAGCAGGCGATGACGCGAGCCGAGTTGTTCGACCGCGCGCACTCGCCCGTCGTCGTCAACCAGACCCATCTCGCCGAGCCAACGTTCGAATTCGGGCGCAGGTCGTAAACCGAGCAGTTCGCGGATGTAGAGCGCATCGTGGAAACTGGTCGACTGATAGTTGAGCATCACGTCGTCCGCCCCCGGCACTCCCATGACGAAGGTGACGCCGGCGGTGCCGAGCAGCGTCAGCATATTGTCCATGTCATCCTGATCCGCTGCGGCGTGATTGGTGTAGCAGACGTCGACCCCCATCGGCAGCCCGAGCAGCTTGCCGCAGCAATGATCCTCGAGCGCGGCACGGATGATCTGCTTGCCGTCGTAGAGATATTCGGGGCCGATGAAGCCGACCACGGTGTTGACGAGCAGCGGCCTGAACACTCGCGCAACCGCATAAGCGCGGCATTCGAGCGTCTGCTGGTCGACGCCGTGATGCGCGTCCGCGGACAATGCCGAACCCTGGCCGGTCTCGAAGTACATCACGTTGTCGGCGACGCTCCAACGCTTCATCGCCAGCGTCGCGTCGTGCGCCTCGCTGAGCAGCGCGAGATTGATACCAAAGCCGCGATTGGCCGTCTCGGTCCCGGCGATCGACTGGAAGCACAGGTCGAGCGGCGCGGCGCGTTCGATCAGCTCGAGGCTATTGGTGACATGCGTCAGTACGCAGGTCTGGGTCGGGATCGCGAACCGCTCGCGCACCGTATCGAGTAGATGGAGAAGCGTCGCCGCGCCATCGACGCTGTCGGTTGCAGGGTTGATCCCGATCACGGCATCGCCGCAGCCCATCAGTAGGCCATCGATCGTCGAGGCCGATACTCCCGCAGGATCGTCGGTCGGATGATTGGGCTGCAACCGGACCGACAACCGTCCCTGCAACCCGATCGTGTTGCGAAAGCCGGTCACGACACGGCGCTTGGCCGCGACCGCGATCAGATCCTGATTGCGCATCAGCTTCGATACAGCGGCCGCCATTTCCGGCGTTATCCCCGGCGACACGCGCGCCAGCACAGCGTCGTCGACCGCATTGTCGAGCAACCATTCGCGAAAGCCGCCGATCGTCAGATGCGCGATTTCGGCGAAGGCGGCACGGTCGTGCGTGTCGATGATCAGCCGTGTGATCTCGTCGGCCGCATAGGACACGACATGATCGTCGAGCAATGTAGCCAGCGGCAGATCCGCAAGGGCATAACGCGCGGCGACGCGACGCGTCTGCGTTGGCGCGGCGAGCCCGGCCAGCTCGTCACCCGAGCGTAGCGGCGTCGCATGGGCCAACAGCATGCGCAGATCGTCGAACCGATATCGGGTGCCCCCCAGCGTGGCCGCGTAACTCATAGGAGCAGACCGGGTTTGCGGCGGACAAGGTCGACGATCAGTTCGCCGAAGAAGCTGTTGGCCCATGCGAACCAAGGCCGGGTATAGGCGGACGGATCGTCCGCGCCGAACGCCTCGTGCATGAAACCTGTGCCAGCGTGCGTGGCCTTCAGAACGTCGAGGCAACGTCTGATCGTCGCGTCGTCGTCGCTGCCCATGGCGCGCACGATCAGCGACATCGGCCAGATCATGCCAAGCCCGACATGCGGCCCGCCGATCCCCTCGCCCGCCTTTCCCCGGAAGAAATAGGGGTTGGCCGCGCTCCAGCAGCGTGCCTCGGTGCGGCGGAACAGCGCGTCGTTTCGTGGCACGCAGCCGAGCACAGCCAGGGACGATAGGCTTGGCGCATTGGCGTCGTCCATGAACAGAGTGTTGCCATAGCCATCGACCTCGTATGCCCAGACCGCGTCCGCACCCTCGCCGATCCGGCCATGCGCACGCAACGCCGTTGCCACCTCATCCGCCAGCCCACTCGCGTCAGTAGCGAGTGCCGCGTCACCACGCGTCTCATGCGCCAGCGCTGCAAGCCACCGAAGCGCCGCGACGGCGAACAGGTTGGCCGGGACCAGGAACGGATAGACGCAGGCATCGTCGGACGGGCGGAACATCGAGTGGATCAAGCCGACTTTGCGCGTCGGTGCGCCATGGCCGTCGAGGATCAACGTATCGGTCGCGCTCTCCGCGGCACGCTGGAACCGATAGGGGCCCGAACCGTCCTTGCGCTGCTGTGCGCGAAACGTGGCGACAATCGTCCGCGCCGCCTCTCCCCATTGCGCGTCGAACGGCATGCGATCGCCGGTCGCTCGCCAATAGCCGTATGCGAGACGGACGACGTGGCAGAGCGAATCGACCTCCCATTTGCGCTCCGCGACGCCGGGCTTCATCGTCGTCATGTCGGCCTTCGCCCACGACAGCGGCGTTGCCGCCTCGGCATCGCGAGTAAAGGCGTTGGCATAGGGGTCGATCAGGATGCAGCGCGCATGCCGTCCGATCAGGCCTCTAAACAGCGTGCGCAACAACGCATCGCCACGTGCTAGCGGCAGATAGCCGTGCACCTGCGCGGCACTGTCGCGTAGCCACAGGCACGGAATGTCGCCAGTGATGACGAACGCGTCGGCATGACCGTCGTGCATGCCCATCTTCACGGTGGTGTCCAGCGTGTTGGGGTAGCAGTTGGCGAATAGCCAGCGGAGTTCCGCATCGCCGATCCGAGCTGACACCCGCGCGATCTCCGCTTCCACCGCATGGCTTACGAAGCCTCGTTGGCCGACTGGCGGGCGCTTCGAAGCACGCGCGGCCGGGATCGCGGCAGTCGGAACGCTGACGGTTCCCGCCAGTGCGGCAAGGCCGGAGAGGATCGTCCGTCGGGTCGGGGTTGAGGCCATGGCCACGATGGTATCGAGCCTTTCGAAACGAATCTAGCAATTGATTCTGAAATAGAATATTTAGTTCGAAGACACTCCGAGGAGGCACGATGACCGATCCTGTCGAAAGCACAACGTTGATGTTCGCCGAAGCGCGCGAGGCGGGTGCGGCGGTGACGCGGCTGCTCGCCGCAAACCGCGCGACGATCGCCGCAATGGCGACGACGCTCCGCGCGCGCCGCGTGCGACTGGTGGTGACGTGTGCGCGCGGATCGTCCGACCATGCCGCATCCTATGGCAAATATCTGTTCGAGACGATGCTGGCCCTGCCCGTCGTCTCCGCGGCGCCATCGATCGCGTCGCTGTTCGGTGCGCCGGCGGGAGGCGGCGCGGACACCTTGTGCATCGCGATCTCGCAATCGGGGCGCAGCCCGGATCTACTGGCCACGGTCGGTGCGTGGCAGCGCGTGGGGGCGCATGTCGTCGCGCTGGTCAACGACGAGGAGTCGCCGCTCGCCGCGCTTGCCGACACGGTGATCGCGCTCAGTGCCGGGCCCGAGCGCTCGGTCGCCGCGACCAAGTCCTGCATCGCGGCGATGGCCGGGCTGGCCGCGATCGTCGCAGCGATCGCCGACGATCCCGCGCTTGCCGATGCGGTGGAGGCACTACCCGCCCAGCTTGAAAAGGCTTTCGAGCAGGACTGGCGAGCATTGTCGATCGCGCTGGTGTCGGCGACCAGCCTGTTCGTCGTCGGGCGCGGCTATGGCTTCGGGATCGCGCAAGAAATGGCGCTGAAGCTGAAGGAAACGTGCGCGCTGCATGCCGAGGCGTTCAGCGCTGCCGAAGTCCGCCATGGGCCGATGACGATCGTCGGGCCCGGCTTTCCGATCCTCGCGATCGCCGGATCGGACGTGTCCGGCGAGAGCGTACGCGCGGTGGCGGAGGACTTCGCCGAGCGTGGCGCACGCGTGCTGATGGCGGACTCGACCGGGGGCGGCGCGCTACCAGCGGCGAAGACGCATCCCGCGATCGAGCCGATCCTGATGCTCCAGAGCTTCTACCGTGCGGCCAACGCGCTCTCGCTGGCACGCGGGTTGAACCCCGACGCGCCGCCGCATCTCGCCAAGGTCACGCAGACGGTCTGAGCGCGCCGAAGGAGGGCGGCCGGTCCGCGGGATCGCGGCCGAAGGCGGGGTTGGGACGGCTGCCCATCTCGAACACCAGCCGCCCGCCCTTCGCCAGATCGGCATGCGCGATCCAGCTCTTCGTCCAGGGCTTGCCGTTCCACGTCGCCCTCTGGACATAGACCGCGTCGGGCCCGACGCCCGGCGCCTCGATCACCACCCGGCGCCCCTGACCGACCGCCAGCGTCGCACGCGCGAACAGCGGCGCGCCGAACACGTACACCGCGCTGACCGGATCGACCGGATACATCCCCATCGCGCTCATGAGGTACCAAGCGCTCATCTGCCCGCAATCCTCGTTGCCAGACAGGCCGTCGGGCGCGGCGCGATACTGACCGGCGAGCAGCATCCGCACACGCGCCTGCGTCTTCCACGGCGCGCCGCAATAGGCGTAGAGATAGGCGACGTGGTGGCTCGGCTCGTTGCCATGCGTATATTGGCCGACGAGCCCGGTGATGTCGGGCACCGACTCGCCGACGACTCCGCTTTCCGCCGCGAACAGCGCATCGAGCTTCGCCTCGAACCTGGCGTCGCCGCCGAACAGGTCGATCAACCCATAGACGTCATGCTGGTTGAGGAACGTCGCCTGCCACGCGTTGCATTCGGTGAAGTCGCGCCAATGCGTCGTGTCATGGCCGAGCGCGCGCGGATCGAACGGTTCAGCCCATTTGCCGTCCGCCATCCGCGGCCGCATGAACCCGGTCTTCGCATCGAACAGGTTGCGGTAGTTCCGCGACCGCGCGCGCAGCTTCGCCGCATCGTCGGGCGCACCCGCAACCTCGGCGAGCGTCGCCATCGCCCAGTCGTCATAGGCGTATTCGAGCGTCTTGCTCGCCGCTTCGGCGACTTTGTCGCTGGGGATGAACCCGAGCCGCCGATACGGACCGAGGCCCTTCACGTCGCCGTCGAACGCCAGTTCTCTCAAGCGCGGCCAAGCGGCGGCATAGTCGATGCCGGGCACGCGCTTAGCCGCGGCTTCGGCGATCACCACCGCGGAATGCCAGCCGATCATGCAATGCGTCTCAATCCCCTGCAGCGGCCAGATCGGCGGCCCGTGCGGGCTCTCGTCGGTCATCCGCACCAGTCCGCGGACGAGATCGGCGTTACGCTCCGGCTGGACCAACGTCAGCAGCGGATGCAGCGCCCGATACGTGTCCCACAGCGAATATGTGCTGTAATTGCGCGCGCCCGCCGGGACGGTGTGTACCGCGGTGTCCATTCCGCGATACCGCCCGTCGACATCGGAAAACAGCGTGGGCGCGAGCAGTGCGTGATACGAGGCGGTGTAGAAGACCCGTCGGTCGCTCTCACCCGCCCCCTCGACCGTCAGCTTGCCGAGTTCGGTCGCCCATGCCGCCCGCGCCTCGCGATGGACACGGTCGAAATCCCAATCCGGCACCTCCGTATCGAGATTGCGGATCGCGCCCGCGACATCGACCCCTGACAGCCCGACCTTGACCAGCAGGGGTGCCGAGCCCGCATCGGGAAACATCAGCGCCACCTTCAGGGCCTTCGATCTCGTCGCCCTGGACCGGCGCATCGTTGGTATAGAAGCGCGCCTCGGCGAACGGACGCGACAGCCGCATCGCGAAATGGATCACGCGCCCGCCCGCCCATTGCTGGACGCGCCGGCTGCCGACCAGCGTGTCGCGCCCGACCAGTCGCAGCGACGCATCCGTGATCGGGGTCGGCTTGGGCGGATCGAAACCGGCGCTCGCAGCATCGGGCTCGTCGCGACTGCCATGCGCGAAATCGACCAGCAGATGGCCGCTTCCCGGGAAGCGATAGCGATGCATCCCGACGCGATCGGCGACCGTCAGTTCGGCGGCGATTCGGCTCTCGGGAAACGAAACCGCATAATATCCGGGCGAAGCGCACTCGTCGGCATGCGCGAACCGCTGGCGATAGCTGCCCTCGGGTCTGGCGAGCGAACCGGGGGCGAGCACGACCGGCCCAACCCGTGGCACCAGCAGGACGTCGAGCAGGTCGCCGACACCGGTGCCACTGAGATGAGTGTGCGAAAAACCGAGCATCGTCGCGTCGTCGTGGTGATAGCCCGAGCATGCGTCCCAGCGCGCATTGTCGGTATCGGGGCCGAGCTGCACCATCCCGAAAGGCCGCGCGGCACCGGGGTAGGTATGGCCGTGGCCACCGGTACCGACGAACGGATCGACCAGATCGCAGGGGTCCTCACCAATCTTCGTGCCCGGAACCGCGCTTGCCGCCATGCGGGGCAGGCCCGCCGCCAGCGCTGCTACACCGACGCCGGTGACGACCGTGCGCCGGCTGAAGGAAAGTTCATCGGACATATATGGGATTCCCGATCAACCAGAGTCGCCCGTCGCTGCGGCGGACATCCGCACGAAACCATTTGTGCGCGCCGTGTGGCAGCGCAACCGCAACATCGGCGGTATCATCGGCGATCGCGCCGCCGGCCACCGGGACGCGGCGGCCGTCGACGACCAGTTCGACCCGCCCGCCCGCCACCTCCTCGACATGCACGGTCCCCACGATCCGCCCGGCGCGTGCGGGAAGGATACCGCCCATCACCGCATGATCGCGGCCACGGCTCGCCGCTAGGTCGAGTACACGGCCACGTCCCTCGTCGAGGTCGACGAACACCCGCCCCGAGCGCAATCCGCGTAGAATGGCGCCCTGCGACAGGTCGTCGGCGCGGATCACGGTGGCCAGGCTGCCGATTGCCGCCTGCGGACCGATCGGCGAGTTGCCGCGATACTGGATGGCGTCGTGGTTGTCGGAGCCGGCGATCCCGACCAGCCGGTAGCCCCTGTCGAGCAATGCTTCCCAATAGCGCACCTGTCGGACGATGGCGGCCTCTCGGTCGCCGGGCGTTTCGATCGTGCTGCCGCCGTTGACGACCTCAACCGCGTCGACCTTCGCATAATCGGTGTCGGTCGGTGCCCAGCCGCAACCGAGACAGTCTTCGCCGGTCGGCCGTGACGGGTGGTTGATCGTCAGGAATCCGCCTGTCGCGTGTGCGCTGGCGATCATGGCGTTTGGCGTCTCGGCACCGGGGCGGCCGAGATCGGTCTCGACGAAACCCATATAGCCCAGCAGATTGGCGTGGCCGTCGCGCGTCGTCAGTTCGCGACCGGGCATCAGCAGCAGTGTGTCGAAGTGCGGCTGGAGATAGCCCATGTCGATAAACTGCGAGGTGACGTTGTGATCGGTTAGCGCGACGAAATCGAGCCCGTGCTCGACTGCTTCCCGCAAGGTGTAGAACGGCGGGCAACCCGCCTCGCGTCCGGCAAGACTGCGGCACCGCGCGTCGCTCTGGCCGCTGTGGGTATGGAGATCGCCGCGATACCAGCCGGCTCCGGTACGGATCGGTCGTGTGGAGAACGCGACCTCCTCGAGGTTCGACTGCTGCGAGAACCAGATCCGCGCCGTCCAGGAGGATCGATCGCCGGTGCGGATGCTAGGCACGGTCATCATCAGCCGCCACCGTCCAGCGGGAACCGGACCCGGCAGGAAGGACGGCGTCGCGAACGCCTCGCCGATCGAGAAGTCGTACTTTGTACCGCCGCCCCAGCCGCGGAAGCGGAACGGGTCGGCGACGCCCAGCGTGATCGTCACGCCGCGATCACGGCCTTCGTAGGCAAACGCGACGTGGACCTGCGCGGTGCCTGCCGGCACGTCGAACCAGAGATCGCGCGTCGTCGCGCGGTCCCGCCCCTCGAGAACGCCGGTCAGCGTCACTTCGGCAGCGCGGGGTAGGCCCACCGCCAGCGGCATGACGTCCGGCGCGGCGACCAGCGGCGCGGCAGTCAACACCATCCCAAGGGCCAGCAAGAGCAGTATCGACCACCGCGCCATCGTCACCTCGTTACATCTTCATCGTAAGGCTGAACTGGAACACGCGGCCCGTCTTCATATAGCCGCCGTTGCGATCATTCGAGATGTACTTGGTCGACTTGCCGACGGTCGCCCAATAGGTGTGTTGGTCGAGGATGTTGCGCGCGGAGAAGCCGACCTCGAGGTTTTGGGTCACCTCGAACGCGAGGCCGAGGTTGAGCTCGCTGATCGGCTGGACATAGATGTCCGGTTGACTGTCCTGCACTGCCGCCAGGAGTCGACCGGTGTGGTTATACCAGACGTTCGCCCGCACGCCCCCGCCGGCATAGAATACCTCGGCATTGTAGATCAGGTCGGGTGCCTGCGGCAGGCTGGTAGTGCGGATGTCGGTAGCCGATACCTGATAG
>Ga0308158_10003940_pt1 | contig 12744 bp, 16 predicted proteins | sample PhyBR2_FD_201038 | JGI IMG/M metagenome (GOLD analysis project Ga0308158, IMG submission 201038) | Phyllosphere microbial communities from UC Gill Tract Community Farm, Albany, California, United States - DLSLB.R2 | ecosystem: Host-associated > Plants > Phyllosphere > Unclassified | place: USA...
CCGATCATCGGCGGCATCAACGGCTACGAGTGGGACGCCGTGGAACTCCCAAGCCAACTGATGGAGGACTTCGCCTGGGACCGCGACGTGCTCACCAGCATGACGCGGCACCACGTGTCCGGAGAGACCTTGCCGGCCGACCTGTTCGATCGGATGCTCGGCGCACGCAAATTCCAGTCGGGTCTGGTCCTGCTGCGTCAGGTCGAGTTCGCGATGACGGACATCATCCTGCATTCGGGCGTCATGGGTAACGACCCCATGGTCGTCCAAAACGCCGTACGCGACGAGATAGCAGTCACTCGTCCGCCGGAGTGGCACCGCGCGCCGCACAGCTTCGGACACATCTTCTCGGGCGGCTATTCGGCCGGATACTACAGCTACCTGTGGGCGGAGCTGCTGGCCGCCGACGCCTTCGGGCGGTTCGTCGAGGCGGGCGTCGTCGACCGTGCGACGGGCGACCGTCTGCGGAACGAGATCCTGTCGCGGGGCGCAAGCCGTCCGGCAATCGAGAGCTTCCGCGCCTTCATGGGTCGCGATCCGGATCCGTCGGCGCTTCTGAAGAGGCACGGCCTCATCCCTGAGGCTGCATGACCGCGGCCCCTGGAGACGGCTTCCTGCCGTCCGTGACGAAGAACGCCTGGCTTCCCGGCGTAAGGACGCTGCGGATCGCGCAGCACCTCGCCGACGAGGGGCTGGCGCGACACCGCAGGCCGGACGAGGCGACCGCCATCACGGACCTTCATGGTCTGTATGCGTGTCGCACCCCCGTCGAACGGCATCAGGACCTTGATGGCGCAAGGCCCGGCATGCATGTCCATGGGCTGGTGATCAGGTCGGACGGGCACCGGCTGCACTCGCAGAAGCTGGTGCACGCCGGCTGTGCGGAAGGGCTCCTGCTCGAGGCGGGCGACTTCTACGACCTCGACCCCTACGATCCGCACTGGACCACGATCGACGGTCCGTCGGAAAACGGACAGCTCGTCTTCTACGTGGAAGGCGAGATGCCCGACGAACGGACAAGAGCCGAGATCGTGGGTGATCTGGCGTTCTTCCTCTCCGAAGAGCTCGCCCTTCTCGACCCGCGCCCACGACCGGTGCGGACGAGATCAGGAAACAACCCGACAGAGGGGAAAACGAAATGACCGACCCGAGGACGCTGCTGATGTCGGGGTACCTAGTCACGCTCGAGGCGCCCTATGACGACCGCGTCGCCAGGCGCTACATCGCCATGGTGCTGTCCGGCGACATGACCGACGACGAGTTCTGGCCGAAGATGCGCCAGGAGTTCCCGATCCTGCCGCTCGAACCGATCCGCGATCTCATCGCCTCGGGGGCGATCGTCCCCGCTCCGCCCAAGACGCCCGCGACCGATCTGGTGGACGGCGGCTGGTACTGGATGCAGAAGCATCCGGGCGGCGAATGGGAGATCGCACGGGTCGAGCTCTCAGGCGACGACGCACGCTTCTCGGAAATCCTGAAGGACTGGTCGACCGACTACGACGACATCCTGGCGATCGGCCCGCTGGTGCCCGACTACGCGCCCGACGAGACCGACCACGAGCATAGCGACGGCCCCTGCCCGCTGTGCCCGAGCGAGGAGCAGCTCGCGCAGATGCGCCAGAGCAACCGCACTGCACGCGAGGCCAAGCGCGCTATAGTCATTGCAGAGATCGAGAAGGACCCGTCGGCCTTCGTATTCGTCGTCGAGGGCTATGACAACCTGGACGACCGGATGCCGGTCATCATGCGGGTCGCCACCTCGGCGGAGCAGGCGCGCGCATACGTCGCTGGCGTCCGCGTCTCGGGCAGCGAGATCTACGAGGTGACGCCGCACCGGCTGGACAGCGACCGCACCGGCGAGGTCGCGCTCTTCCACGTGCTGGCCGTCGACGGCCGCGCCGTCGAACGCCGCGGCGGACGCCGTGACGGATGCGCCGAACAGGCATAGAACGAAGGACATCGACATGACGACACCGCAGATCATCACCGAGGACGAATGGGCCGAGACCTATCGCCCGATGCCGGCGGCGTCCGGCGACGGCGGCTTCGACTTCGGCGACGGACCGACGCTGCTCGACTGGACGCAGCCGGCCGATCTGGCGCTTATCGAAGCAGCCGAGGAGGATCGCATCTGGACCGTCGTCGACGGCGACGGCGGTCTGGTGATCGTCGCCGGCCATCACTTCGTCAACCGCATGGGGTACATCGTCACCGAGAACCCGCGGGAAAACGACGACATAGAGGTCGAGATGGACGACTGACCATCCTGCCGACCGACCATCCCTGAAGTCACCGGAGGCATCATGCCAGAAACCGCACCGCCCAAGGATCTCGCGTTCGTCGAGTTCGTGGCCTCGATCGCCCTCGCCGGCTACGCGCAGAAGGGCGTCTTCGCCCCCTTCGCCGTCATCGGCCTCGAACAGGGCACCATGATCGTACCGGCGGAAGGTCTCGTCGATCTCGATGCCAAGCAGGAGTTCGTCAACATCCTGCGGTATCTCTCGATCGAGCACGCGGGCCGGCGCAGCGCATTCGCGATGGAGGTCTGGACGATGTTAAGCCGCGACCCCGACGACCTGCGCCTCATGGCCGAGATCCATGAACGCGGCGGCTCGATCTCGGAGCACCCCCAAGCGAGCGAGGCGATCTACATAATCGGCGAATCGGACGCCGGCACCATCACCCTTCAGCACCGCATCGTACGGACGGGCGATACCGTCACGCTCGAGGCGGGCAAATCGGACTTCCAGGAGAGCACGTATCCTCCGGTGAGCCGCGGTACGTTCTCCAACTTCCACATGCCGACCAGCTTCCAGTCCACACCGGAGGCCCAGGCATACGCGGCGCAGATGCGGCTGCTGGTTCCCAGCACGATCGCAAGGATCGATCCCGGCCAGGAGGCCGCCCTGAACTGACCCGGACGGAGAGCCGCATGACAGACATCAAACGCGAAAACGCCGCGAGGAACGACAGGCCGGTGCTGCGTGCGCTCTACAGCCCGTCGAAGCGTCAGATCGGCTGCGTCATCCTGGCGGCGATCTACGGTGCCGACAGGCGCGTCAACAGCATCGTCGAGGGGCGTGACTGGTTCACGGCTCCGCCCGACGACATGACGGTCATGTCGGGCACTGTCGAGGACTGGCGGCGCTTCGCCGCCTCGACGCCCGAGCAGCGTCCAGGTCCGGAACACTTCGAAGGGAAGAAAGCAGCATGAGCAGTCACCGTCTCACGGCACCGTCGCAGAAACTCGCCGACCGCCTCCAGAAGGCGACGGCGAGCCTTGAGATCGAGCAGATCCGCCAGGCCCTTCCGCAGGACCTTCACCATCTGCTGGAAGGCCAGGTCGGCGTCGAGATGACCCACCTCCAGCGCGCGATGACCACCGGCAATCGAGCGGCGCTCTACGGGGAGGTCAACGTGTATCCGATCGGCGACGACGGTCGACGAAGCAACACCCACGTGCTGATCTCGTGGATCTTCCACGGGGCGGACGACCTTGTCGGCCGACCGCAGGACCTCACGCTCGAGCTCGACCGGATCACGGCGGTCGAGGACTGACAACCGATAGGGCCGAAACGGTTGACAGATTCCCCGGTATTCCATATTCGTTCACACTCCGTTCCCCTCAATCCGGAGTGACGAACATTCTTACGCGCAAGCAGCACGAGCTTCTGACCTTTATCGACGGCCGGATCCGCGCTGAAGGCGTGTCTCCGTCGTTCGAGGAGATGAAGGAGGCCGTCAATCTCTCGTCCAAGTCCGGTATCCACCGGCTGCTGTCGGCCCTCGAGGAACGCGGCTTCATAAGGCGCCTGCCCAACCGCGCACGCGCACTCGAGGTCGTGAGGATGCCCGACATGCCGGCGCGTCCGGCACCCGTGGCGGCGAACGACGGGACTCACAGCATCCCGCTCTACGGACGGGTGGCGGCCGGCGTGCCGATCGAGGCGATCGCCGGCGTCTCGACGCTCGACGTGCCGACCGCGCTGCTGGGCAGCGGCGAGCACTATGCGCTCGAGGTCGCCGGAGACTCGATGGTCGAGGCAGGCATCCTAGACGGCGACTATGCACTGATCCGGCGCTCCCAGGACGCACGAGACGGCGAGATCGTGGTGGCGCTGGTCGACGACGCCGAGGCGACGCTCAAGTACTTCCGCCGGGAGGGAGCGATGGTGCGCCTCGATCCGGCCAACCGCGCCTACGATCCACAGCGCTACGAACCGTCCCGCATCAAGGTGCAGGGATGTCTATCCGGACTGATGCGACGATATAGCTGATCCCGGAACGGAACGGGAAAAAAGATAGGGCGCCCGACCTGGTCGGGCGCCCTTTTTCGTAGCCGATGCCACGAAAACGGCAGGGGCATAAAGGACGGAAGCGGAAGTCGCTCCCGTCCTCGAGCGATCACCTCGGCTGATAGCTGGTCGCCTTCTTCGGATCGGCAGCGCCATCGACTTCCCAGCCGGCGTTGTTGGGACCACCGGTCCACTGCCCGAACTGAATGCCGGCCCCGAAGAAGTCGCCGACCACGCCGTCGGTAGCGGTCACGAGATAGCCGGCCTCGTCGTCGTAGCCGATGATGGTGCCGTCCTGGCCCCGCTTGTACGGAATGCCGACCTCGCAGCAGGTCGCTCCGAGCTCGTTGCAGAACCTGGCGGCGTCATAGCCCGCCTGGCCGGCCGGGCCAGGGCGCCATTCGGCCCCCAGAGTCCTGCCGATACCGCCCTCGAGCTCGTAGCGGCCTGCCGGATCCAGCGACTCGCGCGGACAGTACGAGTGGTTGTCCATCATGATGTACGGTGCGCAGCTGCCCGTCGCCACCGGACCGTCCTTGGGGCGCGAGGCGGCGTCGCACAGGGAATCGATGTAGCTGCCGCCATCCTCGCGGTAGCATTGATAGCGATAGTCCGTGTACTGCGTCGAGCCAGAGCAGGAGGTCGAAGCGGCCCATCCGCGCCACTCGAACTTGCAGCTCTCGAAGTTGCCGACGCGCGTCTGCGGGTGGTCGGTGTTCCGGGTACCGCCCTCGCGGATGTTGTCGACGCAGTATGCACGCGGGACGTAGCTGCCGTCGGTCGCACGACAGGTGAAGTTCTCGGTCGATACCGCGGTCGCCGAGCACCCGGCATATACGCCAGGCCTGTCGGGCTCCTCGAACTGCGTCCAGCCGATCGTCTCGAAGTCGTAGTCGCACCCGGCGTTCGTACCCTCGTAGCGGGTGGCCGGCATCGGCCCGACATCGGGGGACTCGAGACAGTAGCTGACGGGCAGCGGAGTGACCGTGAAACCGAAACCAGGAAAGAACTGCGCCCTGACCATGGACGCAGGTGTCGTCCACGCATCCTTGATGCCCGTCTCGGCCGCATTCGCCTTCGACGGATCGAGGCTCATCATGATCATCGGGGGACCGCCGCCCGGACCGCCGGGGAAGTCGTCTCCGCCGGGCGTGACGCGCTGGCAGCCGACGGTACGGGTCATCGTCGACTGGACGCCGCACTGGGCGGGCCCTTCCCAGGGGCCGGGGATCCATTCGATCACGCCGGGACCCGGACCCGGATCGGCGGGATCTTTCGAGGGGTCGGGCTTGTCGGTATGAAGATCGGGCGTGCTCTGGTCGGGAACCTTGTTGCAGATCTTCGTAAAGTCGTAGAACTGGCCCGGACGCCTCAGTCCGACGTTCTGCGCCATCTGGTCGGATGCGGCAGACTGCCCCACTGCGCACGACGAAGCATCGACGTCGGCAAATTCGTAGTCGTCGCCCGCCTCCTGCATCCTGTAGCACGTAGCCAGCTCAGGCTCCATGCAGTGGACATACCAGCCATAGGCAGTGCCAGGATGATCGGGGATGTCGCCCGGGGTCGGGACGGAACACACGCTGCCCTGCGGACAGGTGCCCGGAGGCGTCGGCGTCGGGGTGACGATCGGCCCCGTTCCGCCGTCCGGCGTAGGCGTGGGCGTGGGAGCAGGAGGAGGCGTCTGGGTCGAACCGTCGAGCCTGGACGTACCTGGCAGGGGACGGCGCATGAGGACTTCCTGCGCCGATGCAGTGCCGGACAGGACCGCCATCGCGAACGCAGCACCGGCAAGAAGCCGCACCCTCGAAGAAAACGTCATTCCCGACCTCATATCCATTGACCTACTTTATCGCGCACCTCGTTTCATCCTATAACGGCCTCGACATATCGGACAACGGGAATTTTCAGGATGAGAAAACTTATACTGGCTGCGTCAATTGCAGGAACGCTGTGCTCGTGCTCGCCCAAGGCGGAAGTCGTGGACCCGTCGGCCGGTCAGCGCGCGCCCGGAGTATCCCGTACGGAGAGCAAGCACGCCTTCGACCGGAACGGTGTCGCGCAGGCCAAGACGTTCCGATGGCTGCGGACGGGCACGTGGAAACCGATCCCGACGTTCTCGCACGGCGTCCGCGGCGTGGCTATCGTCACCCAGGACCAGATCGGCGGGCGAGTCATGACGCTGCATGACGGCGGATACGCCATCTACCAGGCCCAGATCGACTGCTCGGCCACCCCGCCCCTTCTCATGATGAAGGAAGGCCGGCACTTCTCGTTCGGCGGAGGCACCGCCCTAAGCCGTACGCTGAAGACCGCCGACTTCATCGTCTCGCCCGCGGACGTGGCGACGGCATGCAAGTCTCCGCGCAAGGCCGGTGCGCAGACCGATGCCGATTCGGTCGCACGTACCCTCCGCGCGTCGGGTGTCGGAACCGGCATGGATCCGGCGAGGGCGAAACGTCTGAAGCAGGCACAGGCGAACGATCCCCGCTCGAAGGGCAGATAGCCCGGTCACCTGACCTGCAGCGCGGACGCTCCTCCCAACGGGCGAGCGGCCCCGCGCGAGAATAGGCAGTGCTCGAGCATGAGAGCTGCAGATCGACGACAGGGAAGGGAAAAAGAGATGGCCAGCTACATAGAGGTGATGCGCCAGGCGGTCATCGCCCTGACCGTCGACGCCGACAAGCGCGCGACGCGCGACGACGTGCGCAAGATGCTCGCAGGCGCCGCCGCGACGATACGCGCGCCCAAGGGCGGCTTCGACAGCATGATGGACGGCATCGCCAGTGGCCTGGCCTTCGAGAAGTCGGAAAGCGCGGACTGGCTCGACGCCGACGCCATCCTGAACGGACAATCGGGTCCATTCGACGCGTGCGATCTCGAGATGTGGCTGGCCATCTGCAAGCGCCTCGGAGTGGCAACCGTCCCCGGCGAGGTCATACTGCGCCTCAACCGGGTCGAGAGCGAGCTGGTATCCGGCGAGAGCGAGATCCCTCCGGGCCGCTCCAGGGACGCGCTGATCGCAGCGATGAACGAAATGATCGAGAAGGCGGACCGGGACGGCGTGACGCCCGAGATGCTCGATCTATTCACCTACCTGTTCGATACCGCCGAACAGGACGCGGTCGACCGCGAGGAGCTGCAGGAGCGTCTCGCGTCCAGCATGGACGAGGTGCCCGAGGGCTACATGGTCCGGACCGCGGCCTGCGGCGGGTCGGAACTGAAGGCGCTCGCAGGGACCGGCCTTGCCGGTCCCACCACGCCGGAGACGCGCTTCGGCACCGACCTCGAGGTCGGTCCGGGCTGGGTGCGCCTCGGCAACCGCCGCACGCTCAACACGCGCGACCACCGCACGGTGTCGATGACCATGCAGCGGCCGAAATCGGATCTGGTCTTCATAGCCAGACCATGGGTACGGGCCTCGCGCTGGATCGAGACGATGGATCCGCACCGCGACGGCTCGCCGTTCGCGGGCCCGGGCCGCTGGCCCGCCGAATGGCGCGCCTTCATCGTGAACGGAAATTGCGTCGGCGTGTCATTTTATTACGGATTCACCGGTGAAATGAATCCAGAAAATGCGCGAATGGCACTGGAGGTGCGCGACACCGCGCAGCGTCTGGTCGATGCCATGATGGCACAGAAGCTCTGGCCGCGCTACATGAAGGCCGAGTTCGCTCGCCGCAGCCCGCATGCCGAGATGCAGGCCGCCCTCGCCGACTTCGGCCGCGAGACCGTCTCGTGCAGCCTGGACTTCATCGAGACCGACCAGGGCCTGCTGCTGATCGAGGGCGGTCCGGCCAACACGCCGATCGGCGGCGCGCACGTGTGCTCGTTCGCCGGAGCCGGCCTGAACAAGGGCGCGGTCGACGGCCGCCTGATGGCGAAGTCGAGCTACGGCGTCGCCTTCCGCGCGATGCCCCACATCAACATGATGGAGCCCCGGACCTGGCACGACGGCGACCGCACGGGATCGATCGCGACCTGGGCCGAGACCGAGGCGCTGGCACTGACCGAGGACGCTCCGGTCGCGGTCGGCGAGGAGCCGAGGCGCGGCATCGTCGCGCGCCTGTTCGGTCGGAAGTGACTCCATGGACGACGACGAGCATCTGCGCGGCTACGACGACGGAAGCTGGACCCCCGGACCGGGCCTGATCCTCTGGCACGGCACGTCGACGAAGCTGGCCGCGGACATCGAGCGGACGGGCATACGGCTGGGCAGCTGCTGGGGAACGGAGCGGGTGGCACGCTACTTCGCCGAGGGCACCTGCAGCGAACGTGGGGGAAGCCATCTGATGCTCGGCGTACGCCTGGACGCGCTCGACGCGTCCAGGATGCGCATCGACCCCGTCATGATCGAGTTTCCGATCTTCCCCGACTACGACGAACGCCAGTACGAATGGGAGGAGAGATCATCCCAGGAGTGGCAGGAATGCCTGCGGCTGTACGAGGCCGTGACATACCGCGCGGTCGTGCCATGGTCGCTCCTCGTCCGCTCCTGAAATCACCGACATCCATCCCATGGGAGACACGACATGACCTTCACCATCCGCTCGCGCGGGGGTCTGCACCCTCACTTCCCCGTCCAGCTTCTCGACGGGCACAACACGACCACCGATCTCGAGATGATCGTCGATCCCATGCCGCGAACTGCCGGCGACGGGTTCTGGGACCAGACGCAGCCACGCATGGGCCCGTGGTTCCTGCCGCCCTTCCAGCGCCCGGCGGTATGGACGATCAAGCAGAAGGAGCGCTTCGTGGAAAGCGCCCTGCTCGGCGTATCACTGGGATCGCTCGTCGTGGTCGACGCGCTCAACTGCCCGATGCCCTCGCCCGACCGGTTCCCAGCGACGGACCGCTGGCTGCTCGACGGCCAGCAGCGGGTGTCGGCACTCCTCGCCTACCGTGCGGACGAGATCTCCATCTTCCGGGGCACGGAATGCGAGCACCGCTGGAGCGATCTCAGCATCGTGGAGCGTCGCAAGTTCTGGCATATCCAGATCGGGATCGTGAAGATCAAGACGGTGGACCCGCAGTACTGCCGCGAGATCTACGACAGGATGAACTTCGGCGGGACGGCCCATACCGAGGACCAGCGGGCGACCGGGCCGGACGTCACGGTACGGGCATGACCGAGATCGTACGCGACATCGCGCTGCTGGTCGGTCTGGGAAGCTCGTCGGTCGGCGTGACCGGCATCGTCTCGACGCCGGACCGGACGGTACGGACGCTCGGCATCGTCACCGTGGCCGCAGGCGTGGCCACGCTGGTCGCCTCGCGCCTCGACATCATCGCGGGATAGCTCCCGCAAGCACGAAGGACACGGACATGACAGGACGCCTCCTGCCCCTGCATCTAGGTGCCGACTCCCTGTGGAGCAAGCACGGCTTCTCCGACGGATCCCCATTCGACTTCGAGGACCCGGGCCCAGACCACGACGACGATCCGCCGCACGCCGACTGGACGCTGCTGCGCGAGACGATGTCGGGGGAGCAGCGCGCCGACCTGCTCGAGGTGCTCGTGCGCAGGCACCTCGTGCCCGCGATCGCATCGGCGACCGGTGCGACACCCGAGATCGTCCGGATCGGAACCCACCACAATCCGGTCCGCGATGCCCGGCTGGACATCCATGGACGCGATGGCGCGCCGGAGGGCTGGGACACGATCGACGTCGAGGTCTCGCGCGATCAGGTGCTGGAGGCCGCACGAACGCTCGGCGACAGCACAGAGACGATGGACGAAGGGAAAACGACATGCGCCTGATGCTGACGAAGGGCTGGCATGGCAGGCGCGTGCTGACCGTCCAGCTGCCGGTGACCCGGGCGCATCTCGACGTCGGCGTGAATGTGCGACGACAGGGGCGCTACCTGTTCCGCGGAGCATGGTACGGCCGCGATCTCGCCGCCGTCGACTCCTACGGCAAGATCGAGGGGCAGCGCGGCATGCCCGTGGGCAAGCTCTCGGGACGCCCGACCCCGTATCTGCTGCGTCAGCTCGGGGCGCGCACGACCCGCGTCTGGGTCGACGAGGAGAAGCGGGACAGGCTGCGGAGCCATGCCCACCCTTTGACCTGAGACGCGTCCATCCTACAATCCTGCAATGCGCCACAAGGATACGACCGCCTCCCGCAGAACGATCGCGGCCACCGTCACGGCGACCGACGCCTATGCCGCGATGAAGGACCGCATTCCGGTCATGAAGGCATGGGAGCAGACCGAATCGAAGCGCGACGAGGAACTGGCCTATACCCTGTTCGACGGGACCCGGCTCGGGCGACGGCGCAACGGCCAGATCCGCATGGCGCGCCCGCAGGACATGCCGCTGATCGTTCCGCCATCATGGACCAAGGTGCGCGTCTACGAGCACGTACGACGGGCGGTGGACGTGGAAGGGATGTGCCGCCTCTCGAAGGGCGATGCGGACGCCTTCCTGAAGACCGGCACGCTTCCAGGCGCCGGTCGCAGCCGACATCATCATGACCTGACGATGGAGCTGGCCCACTGCACGGACGACGAGAGACGGAGACGGAACCGCGACCGCGCCCACTACGGGTACGGCTCGTACGGCATCAGGACGCGTCGGGATGCGCTGGCCCACGTCACCGAGCGGTTCTCCGTCCACCAGACCGGCGTGCTGGAGGCCCGGATCGGCCATCACATGGTCGGCAGTCGACGCGGCGACATGGGCATTCACCGCCAGGTGGTCCACGTCCTCTGGAGACGCATGGTCGACCGCGAGATCGCGCTGGCGACCCTCCGGGCCTACGGACGCAAGTGCACCGTCGCGGACTACAACCGGGTAGCCAGGGCATGGAGCATTCCATGCGGGCACGACGGATCGAGGGACCGCGGCGTCTCGTCGCTGCGCACGACGCACAGGTCCGCGTTCGTGCTGCACGTCGCGCTGTTTCCCGGAAAGAAGCCGCCTCCTGTCGCGGACGCCATCCAGGCGGTGCCCGACCGTCTGCGCGAGATCACGGGCAGCGCTGCGCTGTGGAGATCCGTCTCCGGCTGGTCGGATCCCAAGCTGCTTCCGCTCGCGCGGCTGCTGGGGCGCATGAACGGCCGCGACGCCGCCCATCTCGGTATCGACGCGGAGACCGGTCGGTCGCTCCTGAGACACGTCGCCGAGCGCAGGGACTGGCCAGTGGCGGTGCTGACCGAGATGTCGTGGCAGTACACCGACCACCTGCGCCTGCTCGTACCGTTCCTTCCAGCGCTGCATGCCGCCTCGATGGAGGCCAGACGACGCCGTCGCCTGCGCCCCTTCATGTCGAGCTTCGGTCTGGTCATGGACATGCTGAACGGCATGGGCGAGGACGAATACGCGACGATCGCACGCGACGCGCGCAACGCCACCTGGGCGAGACTGGACGAACGACAGGCCGAATGGCACCGGCGAATGGTGGAAATCCGTCGCGAGGAGGACGAGGCCGAAGCCGGGGCACCTCGTGAATGGTCGCTGGACGACGCCTGGTCTCCGCTGATCGGAAGGTATTCCGACGCGAACGGAGAGGCCACTGAGATAATCGACGTACGCGGACTCGATGCCGAGGCACGCGATCTGGACCACTGCGTGGACGATTACGCTCCGTACTGCATCTCCGGCGCAAGCCGCATATTCTCATTGAGAACGGGCAAACATCGTTCGACCCTCGAACTGCGCAAGCGCTACGGCGTCTGGCACATCACGCAGAACTATGGCGTCAGAAACGCCATCCCGGACAAAACACTGAAGCTGCTGGGCACGGCCGTCGCCAAGGCAGCCAATGCGGTCGCACGACGCCAGCAGTACGGATGAACAAAAGGAGAAATCCATGACCGACCAACCCGGCAAGCAGTCTGAAGTAGAGATGCCACTGCCTATCGCTACCGGGTTTGCTCCGAGCACCGATCTGGTCTCCGGACTAAAGGTGGATATCGCGATGCACGAAAGACCAGCCACTGGAAGTGGTCATACGACAGACGTCGCGACGAAATCGGACTCGACTCCGGTCTTTCCAAGACTGCGTGAGGCAACGCTGAAGCAGAGGCGTCTGGAAAAGCTCGTGCAACGCCGGGACGGTATCTTTGGCACGGCTTGTTTCCTTGCTCTCGGGGGAACAGGCGGAACGCTGGTCACAACGATGCCAGTCTCCAGCGTGCTCTGGCCAATCGGAGCATTCCTGTCATTGATGGCCATGGTGACGGTGTTAGGACCAGCAATGCTCGGTCTGTCCTACCGAAAGGTGGACATGAACATGGACGGGATCTTCAACCCAGATGAGCTACCATTCGCCGCCGCGACCCTTGCTTCGGATCTCACGAGACTTTCCGATCTGTTGATGGGAAAAGGCGACGAACGGGCAGCCGAGTTCGGGACGCTGAGCGCATCGGTGGCACGGCGATTCCGTGATGCCCTGAACATCGACTTCTCCAAAGCCGAAAACGTCGACCACGAACAGCACGTCTCTCCC
>Ga0308158_10003942_pt1 | contig 12741 bp, 9 predicted proteins | sample PhyBR2_FD_201038 | JGI IMG/M metagenome (GOLD analysis project Ga0308158, IMG submission 201038) | Phyllosphere microbial communities from UC Gill Tract Community Farm, Albany, California, United States - DLSLB.R2 | ecosystem: Host-associated > Plants > Phyllosphere > Unclassified | place: USA...
GTGACGCCCGAGTAGCCGCTGGGGATGCCGTCGTACATCAGGTTGTCGATGTCGAAACCGCGTGCCGTATAGGCCTGGCGACCGGGACCGTTGGCATAGCTGAGGAACAGGCCAGGGGTGGCGCGCACCGCATCGTTGATGCTGGTCATGGCCTGGTCGTCCATGCGCTGGCGGGTGATCACGGTCACTGCCTGGGGCGTTTCGCGCAGGCTCAGTGGCAGCTTGGTGGCCGTTGCCATGCTGCCGGTGGTGTAGGACTGGGAGCCCTCGGTGTAGCTGCCCAGCTGGAATGCGTTCGAGGTGATCTCGCTGGCACCCAGTTCGATGACCCCAGGCGCCTGGCCCTGGGTTGGGGTGCTGTCGGCGGCCAGGGCTGGGGCCATCGTGGCCATGCAGATGGCCAGGGCCAACAGGTTTTGCGGAGAGTGGGGGAGCTGCGAACGGGAAGGGCGGGACATGAAAAGCTTCCTGGCTAGACAAAGGCAATGCGAATCGTTAGCACTATTGTCTCAGAAATTTCCTACGTGCGTCGCCCACGCCGGCAAAAAACGTCCTGCAACCGCGTCATTGGCCATGCGGTGGGTCATTTTCTCGGCGTCGTCCCGGCACTCGGGTACTACACCGGTGGTCGCGGCAATGGGGGATGGCGGCGGTGCGTCACCCATATGTCACATTTCATGTCTAGCTTCGACCCTCACACCCCGGGCGCCGGCCATCCTCCCTACCGCACAGAGCCGCCATGGAAATCGATATCTTCAAAGATCTGCTGGTCCCCGTCATCGGTGGCCTGGGCATCTTCATGCTCGGTCTGGAGTTCATGTCCGATGGCATCAACAACCTCGCCGCCAACCGCATGCGGGCCTGGCTTGCGAAGTTGGCCGGTACACCGGCGAAAGGGCTGGCCGCCGGGACCGTCATCACCGGCGTGCTGCAATCCAGCACGGCGATGACCGTCATGGTGGTCGGACTGGTCAACGCCGGGGTGGTGGGTCTGCGACCCGCGATCAGCGTGATCATGGGCGCCAACATCGGCACCACCCTGGGCAACGGCTTGATCGCCATGCCGCTGGGTCCGCTGGGGCTGATCTTCGCCGGGCTATTCGCGCTGGTCTATGTCTTCAGCAAAAACGAAAAGACCCGCCATCTGGCCATTGCGATCATCGGTTTCTCGCTGATCTTCTATGGCCTGAACCTGTTGACCGGCGGGCTCAAGCCCCTGCGCGAACTGCCGGAAGTGATGTCGGTCATCTCCGGATTGCGCGCCGACAGCTACACCGGCCTGGCTATCTGCGTGCTGACGGCCGCCGGCATCACCGCCATGATCCACTCTTCATCCGCGACGATCGGCATCGTCATGGGCCTGGGGGCGGCTGGCATTCTGGACTGGCAAACCGCCGTGGCGTTCTCCCTGGGCGCCGACCTGGGCACCACCGTCACCTCATGGCTGGCCTCGCTCAACCTGTCGAAGAACGCCAAGCGCGCTGCCTACGCCCACATCGCCTTCAACTTCATCGGCGTTGCCGTGATGTTTCCGCTGTTCTTCCTGTCCATGGACATCCTGCAAGGCGCCATGGGCCTGTTCGGCATGGACGTGGCCCGCTCGGAAACCGTCGACGGCAAGGAAAGCTTCCCCCTGGTGCCCGTGGCGGTAGGGCTTTACTCCATCGGCTTTAACATCTTCAACACGGCGTTGATGTTTCCCTTCATCGGCGTGTTCGACCGCGTGCTTTCGCGTATCGGCGCCAGCCGCAGCGACGAGGAAGACTACGCCGTGCCGCGCCATCTCGACCGCGCTGCACTGGCCAACGTCAACACCGGCGTGGCCGCCGTCAGCCAGGAGCTGACCCGCTACAGCCAGGGCATGGGCCTGCTGCTGGACGCGGCGCGTGGGCAGTCCCAGGCGCTGAAGAACGCCGTGGAACACGAGCACGCGCTGGACACCCTGAGCCAGGAGATTCGCGGCTACACCGCGCAGATGTTCAAGAACGATGTCACGGCGCGGCAGACCAACCTGCTCGCCAGCCTGATCGAGGAAGAAGACTTCAGCGCAAGCCTGACCCGGACACTGTCGCAGATCGCCCGCCGCATCGAGCGTCAGGTGTTCTGCGTCAATGCCCGCAAGATCGTCGACGCCATTCTCGATATCGTCGAGCCGGCCGTGCGCAACGGGCCGCAGGGTACGTACCTGCCGAACGCCCATGCCAAGGATCTGCTGGCCCTGCGCGAACGCTGCCTGCAAAGCGAGCAAAAGCTGGGCTGGGACGAACGTGGCGCGATCCTGGCGTTGCTGGGCAGTGCCGAGCGCGCGCTGAATCTGGTTCAGCGCATCGCCGAGGAACGTCTTTCGGTGTCACGAGAGCTGGACCAGGCCGACCCAGCCTCGGCGGCCGACCACGCCCCGTCAGGGGTGTTGGCCAAACCGCTGTAGCTTGAGTCGGTGCTAGCGGGCGGCGGCGGCCGGGGCCGTCGCGTTGTACCAGGGCCGCAGCAGACTGAGCAGGCCCAGCAGCGCCATGCCGGCGCCCAGCCACAACGGGGCGCGCAGCCCCAGACCGGCATCGATCACTGCACCACCGGCCCAACTGCCCACCGCCAGGCCGGCGGTGATCACCGAGGTGTGCAGGGTGTTGACCAGCGCGCCGGGCTCGGCGGCTTTCATCACCCGCGCGACCATGGCCGGATTCAGCGCCACCCCGGTCAGGCCAACGGTGAGGAAGCAGGCCAGGTTCAGCCAGAATATCTGGCCGGCGAGGGCGAATCCGCCCAGCGCCAGCACCAGCAGGGCCAGACCCCAACCGAGGGCGGCGAAGGTATGCCGATCGGCGATCCGGCCCACCACCATGTTGCCCAGCACATTGGCCACGCCGTACAGCGCCAGCAGCGGCGCGACCTGGGCGGGAGCCACACCGACTTCCTCGATCAGGATCGGCGTGCAGTAGCTGAACGCAGCGAAGGTTGCGCCGATAATCAGGCCGCTGGTGATGTAGGCGCCCCAGAGGCTGCGATTCTTCAGGCTGATCCACTGGCTGCCCAGCGAGGGCTCGTCCCCGGCCTCGGCGCGCGGCAGGCGCGTGGCGACCAGCACCGTGCACAGCGAGGCCAGGGCCACCACCAGCCAGGCACTGGCCCGCCAGCCATAGTGATGTTCGACCCAGGCGGTCGCCGGCACGCCGGCCACGGGCGACAGCATCAGCCCGGCCAGCACCACCGAAATGGCCCGGCCACGGTCCTGCAGGCTCACCAGCCCCGCGCACAGGGTCATGCACAGGCCGATACAGGCGGCGCTGGACACGCCCATGACGATGCGTGCCACGGCCAGCACCGTATAGGTCGGCGCCGCGGCGGCCAGCGCGCCGGCCAGCACGTACACCGCCAGCAGCCCGACCAGCGCCCGCTGATTGCTGATCCCACGCGACAGCAGCAGCACCGTGACCGGTGGCCCGCCCAGGGCCATGCCCAGCGCATACAGGGCAATCAGGTTGCCGACCTGGGCCAGGCTCACGGAAAACGCGGCGGCCAGCGCCGGCATCATCCCGGCCACCATGAACTCGGCGGTCACCAGCGAGAAAATCGTCAAACCGAGCAGGTAGACGGTCGGCGGAAGCTTGGAACGGGTGGTCATGAGCATCTCGGACAAAAATGAAGCTGGCTACCCTAGGGATTGTTGAACGAATGGTCAAATAACCGAGGGCGCTCTGTTCATGTCAGCGACGACCGGCGCTGCCCCTTGCATCCCACCTCCGGCAAAGCGATGCTCAGTGCCTTCCCCTCAAGAGCGTGCTGTCATGCCCTGCGTAACGCAAAGCCCCGCCGAATTGGCCATGGATGAAACCTTCTGGACGGACGTTGCTGCACGCTACCCACGCGACGACGGACCGATCAATCTCGACGGCGGCTATTTCGGTCGCATGAGCCAAGGCGTGGTAAGCGCCTATGAAGACGCGATCCGTCAGGTCAACCGCAGCAACTCGGTGCACGTGCGCCAGCACTTCGACAAGCATGAGGCCGATGCCATCCGCCAGCAGCTCGCCGAGCTGATGGGCGTGCCCGCAGGCGAACTGACCTTCGCCCGCAGCGCGTCCGAAGCCTTGTACTCCCTCATACGCAACTACAAGCACCTGCAGCCTGGCGATCAAGTGTTGATCAGCGACCTGGACTACGGCTCGGTGCAGGGTGCCTTCGACTGGCTGCAGCAGGCACGCGGTGTCGAGCTGGTGCGTCTGGTCCACGAGCACCCTGCCAGCTATGAGGGTTTGCTGCAGACCTACCGCCGGGCCTTCGCCACTCATCCGCGGCTCAAGCTCATGGCCTTGACCCACGTCACCCACCGTACCGGGCTGGTCATGCCGATCAAGGTCATTGCTGCCGAGGCCCGTGCCCACGGCATCGACGTGATTCTGGACGGCGCCCATTCGCTGGGTCAGCTGGAGGTCGATCTGGACGACCTGGGCATCGAGCTGGCGGGCTTCAACCTGCAGAAATGGATCGGCGCGCCGCTCAGCCTGGGGGTCATTCACGTTCGCCGCGAGCGCCTCGCCGATTTCTCGCCCGACATGGGCAACCCCAGCTATCCGGCCGACGACATCCGCTGCCTGACGCCCTACGGCACCCCCAACGTCCCGGCGCTGATGAGCCTGCCCACGGTGTTCGGCGAACACCAGGCGCTGGGCGGTTGGCAGGTCAAGGGCGCGCGCCTGCTTTACCTGCGCGACCTGTGGCTGACGCCTGCACGAACGTTGCTGGGTATCGAAGTGTTCACGCCCGACGATCCGCGGCTGTCCTGCTGCATTGCGTCGTTCCGCTTTCGTGGCGTAGAAGACCAGCAAGGCAAGATCGACCAGCTGCTTGCCCAGTTCGATATTTTCACGGTGGCCCGCGACGGCTCGGCCTGCGGGCCGTGCATTCGGGTGACACCAGGAATCAACACCACGCCCGCCGACATGCATGCCCTGGTCGAGGCCTTGACGGTGATGAGTCGCTAACGGGGAGGGGTGGTTGCAACAAACAACCGGCGCGCTGGACGCGCGCCGGTGGGTAGCACCTCGGGGCAGGGCGCCCCAAGGCCAGCCTCAACGGCTGGGGGTGACCCGCCAGATGGTGTTGGCCAGGTCGTCGGCGATGATCAGCGCGCCGCGCGGATCGACCGTCACGCCTACTGGACGACCACGGGTCTTGCCATCGTCGCCGCGGAAACCGGTGGCAAAATCGATCGGCTCGCCGGCAGGCTTGTCCCCGGCGAACGGCACGAAAATCACCTTGTAGCCCACGGGGTTGTCGCGGTTCCAGCTGCCGTGCTCACCGACGAATGCACCCTGGGCAAATTTCTCACCCATGGCCGGGATCGAGAAGTCCACGCCCAGTGCGGCGACGTGCGACCCCAGGCTGTAATCAGGCTTGACCGCAGCAGCAACCTTGGCCGGATTCTGCGGCTGCGCCCGTGGGTCGACGTTCTGGCCCCAGTAGCTGTACGGCCAGCCATAGAACTGTCCTTCTCGGACCGAACTCAGGTAATCGGGCACCAGGTCCGGACCCAGCTCGTCACGTTCGTTGACCACGGCCCACAGCTGGCCGGTGCCCGGTTGGATGGTCAGCGCCGTTGGATTGCGGATACCCGTTGCATAGGGCTTGTGCGCGCCGGTCTGGGCATCGATCTGCCAGACCATGGCGCGGTCGATTTCGACCTCCATGCCACGTTCGGTGACGTTGCTGTTGGAGCCGATGCCTACGTACAGGTAGCGGCCGTCGTCGCTGATGGCCAGCGACTTGGTCCAGTGGTGGTTGATCGCCGAGGGCAGGTCGGCCAGCTTGGTCGGTGCCGCGCTGGCCTTGGTCTGGCCGTCGGTGTAGTCGAAGCGCACCAAGGCATCCTGATTGGCGACGTACAACTTGCCGTCGGCATAGGCCAGGCCGTAGGGCGCGTTGAGATTTTCCGCGAACACGGTCTTCAGCTCATAGGTGCCATCGCCGTCGGCGTCACGCAGCAGGGTCAGGCGGTTGCCGCCCTTGACCTGGGTATTGCCCTTGGCCTTGATGTAGCTGGCGATCACGTCCTTGGGCTTGAGCTTGGCAGCGCTGCCGCCGCGACCTTCGGCCACCAGGATGTCACCGTTGGGCAGGACCAGGGTCTGGCGCGGAATCGCCAGATCGGTGGCAATCGCGCTGATGGTATAGCCCTGCGGGACGGTCGGCTTGCTGTCACCCCAAGCCACCGGCTCGGCGATCTTCATGCTCGGCAGCAGGCCGCGCTGCGCTTCCGGCAACTTGGGATCGGGCCCGCGGGCCTGGGTGCTGTCGGCTTCGCTGCCGCAACCGGCGAGCAGCAACGCAACGCTGATGGCTGTCAAGGCGCCTGAATAGTTCATCGAACACCTCCGGAACGCAGATTGGTCAAGCCTACCCATGCCGCGATCAGCGACAGTACCGTCACGATCACTGACAGGATCAGGCCTGAGGGCATGACCGCCCAGGCATCCTTGGCATGCTCGAAGGCATTGACCAGGCCCAGCACCCAGGTCACCAGCAACAGCAGGAAATACAGGACCGGACGGCCGCCCTTGTGTTCGGCACGGACCAGGTTGATCACCGCGCACAGCAGCGCCAGGCCGCAGAACAGCAGGGCACCGGCGATCAACCAGGCGGCGAAGTTGGCCCACTGGATCTGGTAGCTCTGGGCATAGGCGATATCGCTCAGCAGTCCGCCCAGAAACAGCGGCACGGTGCCGGCCAGGAAGATCGCATGCAGCGGGCCTGGCCTGTGTCGATAGGCAAGTTGAGTAGAAGTGGTCACGACAATTCCTCATCAAAGGACAACATCGGCACGGGTGCACCGGCTGGTCAGACGCGCACGTTGCGCATAGGAGAGGATTGCCCGTGATGACCGTTAGTTCACAAACCTTCGTGTCGAAATATTATCGAGTGCCAACCAGTCGTCGACGCGCGCGGTCGACGAACCTGGTTTGCGTTCAAGCAACCCATGATCAAGGCCGATACAGCATTAGCCCGTGCGTTCGCAGGGTCCAATCGCGAGGTCTTTCATGTTCAAAACGTCTCTGCGCGCCCAAGTGCTGGCCTTGCTGGCCGGCGGGTTGCTCATCCTGCTGCTGATTGCCTTGGGCAGCTTCAAATTCCTCGCAGAAAGCCTGGATGACTACACCCACCTGGTGGCCGGCCCGTTGCGGGCCACTGAACTGGTCGATCGTGCCAACGTTCAGTTCAAGACCCAGGTGCAGGAATGGAAAAACGTACTGCTGCGCGGAAAGGATGCCAAGGCCGCAGACAAATACTGGGCACAGTTCCAAGAGCAGGAGCGTGCGGTAACGGCCACCTTGCAGGCCCTGGTCGAGCTGCCTGGCGTGCCCGCCAGCGTCAGCCAGAACGCCCAACGCCTGCGCGCCGAACACACCGCACTCGGTGCGGCGTATCGCCAGGGTCGCGACGCCTTTCTGGCCAGTGGCGCCGACGCTGCCATCGGTGACAAGGCCGTGGCAGGCGTGGACCGTGCCACCAGCGAGCAGATGAATGCCCTGGTCACCGAACTGCGCGGTTTCGCCGACGCGCAGTCGCAATCGATCAACGAGCAGGGCCACCAGGCGATCATCTGGGGGATCGGCATCATGCTGTTGTCCGGCCTGTTGATCACCGCTCTGAGCCTATGGCTGGTCAACCGCAATCTGGTGACGCCGGTGCGCGACCTGATCGCCTACGTGGCGCGCCTGAGCCAGGGTCATCTGGCCGAGCGTGTGGTCAACCATCGCCGCGATGAGCTGGGCAACCTGGCCGTGGCAGCGAACACGCTGCGTGACTTTCTTGCCGATACCTTTACCCGCCTGCAACGCAGCACAGCCAATCTGGACCAGGCCAGCGGCGAGTTGAACACCATTGCTGCAGTGATGCTGCAGGGCACCAACGAGCAGTTCGAGCGCACCGATCAAGTGGCCACGGCGATGCAGGAAATGTCTGCCACCGCGCAGGAAGTCGCCCGCCATGCCGCCGGCGCGGCCACCGCCGCCGCCGATGCCGACCGCGAGGCGCAGAGTGGTGAGCAGTCCATGCAGGCGACCATCCACACCATCACCCGCATGCGCGGCGAAATTGCCCTGACGGGCGATGTGATTCGCCAGTTGCGCGACGACAGCGGACGCATCGGCAAAGTGCTGGAAGTGATCCGCGGCATTGCCGACCAGACCAACTTGCTGGCGCTCAATGCGGCCATCGAGGCGGCGCGGGCAGGGGATGCCGGCCGTGGTTTTGCCGTGGTCGCCGACGAGGTGCGCACCCTGGCACAACGTACCGCCGCCTCGACCCTGGAAATCCACCAGATCATCGACACCGTGCAGACCGGGGCGGTGAACGCCGTGCAGGCTATCGAAAATGGCCAGCAGCGCAGCGATCAGGGCGTCGAGCAGGTGGTGGAAGCCGGGCAGACACTAACGCGCATCACCCAGTCCATCGAGGCCATCAGGGACATGAACCGGCAGATCGCGACGGCCGCCGAAGAGCAGAACGCGGTGGTCGACGACATCGCCCAGAACCTGGTGGAAATCACTGCGATCGCGACCACCAACCAAGCCAACGTCGATCGGACCCAGAGCGCCAGCAATCATCTGCATCAGTTGTCGGCGGAGCTGGGCCAGGTCACTGCGCGCATCAAGGCAGCCTGACCTGATCGCCGCGCTGCAATGGCGCGGCGACCTTCAACATCACTTGCGCTTGGGCAGCAGGCGCGCCAGCCTGCGCAGCTCGACCTCGGCTTTTTTCAGCTCGGCGGCCGAGTCCTGCGCCCAGGCCTTCGCCAGCGGTTGCAGGTCGGCTTCAACCTCCGCCTTGAGGCACCACTGATGGTGGTCGTGCCATGAACCCAGCGCCGATTGCACGGCCTTGAGCGATTTTTCCGCCTTGGCCGACAACGGCGACAACTGGGCGAACGCCTGAGTCAGGTAACGCGTGCGTTTGACCAGGATGCGCAGTTCGTGCCGATCGAATTTGGCATCCTTGAGCGCGCGGCGCAGCTTCTCGACGTGCTTGTTCAACGTCTTTACCACGGTGCGCTTGAAGTGCGCCGAGTCCATGCCAGGCTCGCTGGCACGGAACGCGGCTGGCCAGGCATCGAGGGCCGTGAACAAGGCCTGCAGGGTAGGGTGCTCGACGATCAGCCGGTGCTCTATTGCAAGCCGTGCCACACGGCTGTCGGCGGCGCCGTCCATGCCACGCTTTTGCAGCTCCTGAGCCATCACTTCCAGGTCCCGCGTGGGCGTGGTGAGCTGCCCCACGGCCTTCGCCGCCGCCAGCAGCGGACCCATGGCCGGCACCGATCGCACCGGAATCAACAGGCTGCGAATTCGCCGCACGGCAATGCGCAGATCGTGCAACGCTTCGGCATCCGCCGCGGTTTCCAGGCGAGCCCGCGCATGAAAGAGCGCCACCTCCAGCGCGATGATCTCCTTCACATACATGTCGACGAATGCCATGGATCCTCCTGTTGATAATCGAGTGCGATGATCGAGCGGCGCGTCGCTGCGACGCAGAGTCATCGATAGACAGAACGCCGCGCGCAATGGTGCCCACCTTGTCGAACGAATATGTTTGCAAATACATCTGCCGCTGATCCACAGCCGTACTGCCCGCTTCGGTAAACCTCGAGCGCCACCTGCGGTCACACCTACTCATCCCATTGCACGCACGCGCTGCACCGCCCCATCAGGAGCTTTTCAATGACTGTGAAGTCAGACCCCGTCGAGACCTCGACACTCAACCCGCCGGTCTTCTGGATTTCGGCCATTCTGCTGCTCTTGCTGGTGCTGTTCGCCAGCCTGATGCCACAGCAGGCGCAAACGCTGTTCGCCCACGTGCAGGACTGGATCTTCACCAACGTCAGCTGGTTCTACATTCTCGCCGTCGCGGTGATTCTGGGCACCGTGGTGTTCCTGGGCGTCAGCCGCTACGGCGACATCAAGCTGGGCCCGGACCACAGCACCCCCGACTACAGCAGCATGACCTGGTTCGCCATGCTCTTCTCGGCGGGCATGGGTATCGGCCTGATGTTCTTCGGCGTCGCCGAGCCGGTCATGCACTTCCTCAACCCGCCCTACGGCGAAGGAGCTACGGTTGCCGCCGCAGGCGAGGCGATGAAGATCACCTTCTTCCACTGGGGGCTGCATGCCTGGGCGATCTACGCCATCGTTGCGCTCATCCTGGCCTACTTCAGCTTCCGCCACGGCCTGCCGCTGACCCTGCGTTCGGCGCTCTATCCCCTGATAGGCGAGCGCATCTACGGTCCCATCGGGCATGCCGTGGACATCTTCGCCATCATCGGCACGGTACTGGGCGTGGCCACCTCGCTGGGCTTCGGGGTGGCGCAGATCAACACCGGTCTCAATGCGCTGTTCGGCGTACCGGTGTCGATCCCGATTCAGATCGCCTTGATCATCGGCACTACCGCCCTCGCCACCCTGTCGGTGGTGTCGGGGCTGGACAAGGGCATCCGTCGCTTGTCCGAACTCAACCTGGGCCTGGCCGTGTTGCTCATGGCCATGGTCATGATCCTCGGCCCCACCGTGCTGATCCTGCAGACCTTCGTGCAGAACACGGGCGGCTACCTGAGCGAGATCGTCAGCCGAACCCTCAACCTCAATGCCTACCAGCCCACCGACTGGATCGGCGGCTGGACCCTGTTCTACTGGGGCTGGTGGCTGGCCTGGTCACCGTTCGTGGGGCTGTTCATCGCGCGCATCTCGCGCGGTCGCACTATTCGTGAGTTCGTCACCGGGGTGCTGCTGGTGCCTACCGCGTTCACCCTGCTGTGGATGACCGTGTTTGGCAACACCGCGATTCACATGATTCTCGAACAGGGCATGACCGACCTTGGTATGGCCGTGGACAAGGACACCTCGCTGGCGCTGTTCGCGTTTCTCCAGCATTTCCCGTTTTCCGGTGTGATCAGCGCCCTGGCGATCATCATGGTGGTGGTGTTCTTCGTCACCTCGGCCGACTCCGGCGCCATGGTAGTGGACATGCTGGCTTCCGGCGGTTCGGAAAACACCCCGGTGCGCCAGCGCATCTTCTGGGCCTCGAGCATGGGCCTGGTGGCCATCGCATTGCTGTTGGCCGATGGTCTCAAGGCGCTGCAAACCGCAACCATCGCCAGCGCATTGCCGTTCACCCTGGCGCTGTTGCTGAGCATGCGCGGCCTGCTCAAGGCGCTCAAGCTGGACGCCACCAAGCGCGGTCTGCGCCATCAGGCCCTGGCCATTTCCCCAAGCACGCCACGGGCTGGCGGTAACTGGCAGCGCCGTCTGCGTACCCTGGCGATGTTCCCGCGACGTGCCCACGTGGTCCGCTTCATCGAAGAAGTGGCCCGCCCGGCTTGCCTCAGCGTCGCCGAGGAATGGCGCCTGCAGGGTTACGACTGCACCGTGGAAGATGGCGAGGAGGGCGGTGTGCGCCTGAGTGTCGGCCCGACCGACGATGCCTTCATCTATGAAATCCGGCCCCATGCCTACGCCACGCCCAGCTTCGTCATGAGCGGGCCGACCGGCGAGGAACGCAAGTATTTCCGCGCCGAAGTGCACCTGCGCGAGGGTGGCCAGGACCACGACGTCATGGGCTGGTCGCGCGATGAGGTCATCGGCGACATTCTCGACCACTACGAACGCCACATGCACTTCCTGCACCTGGTGGGCTGACCGGCTCGCCGTTTCAATTTGCAATGGCGGGGCTGTAACATGCCCGCCATTGCCTCTCATTGACCTCAGGAGCCTCCCATGGCCCATTCAGACATCACGTTTCTGCCGGACCCCGACCCCGAGTCGATTTCCTCCGACGTCGCCGGCTTCGGCGGTCTGCTGGTAACCACCCAGATTCCAACCCGCGCCGACGGCAGCCTGGAACTGGGCAGCATCACCGAGCAGAGCGAATGCACGCTGCAGGCGCTGAAGGTTGCGCTGGAAGCGGCCGGCAGCTCGCTGGATCGCGTCCTGCACCTGACCATCTACCTGACCGACATGGCTGACCGCCCGGCCTTCAACGAGGTCTACCAGCGCTTTTTCAGCAAGCCCTGGCCGGTGCGCGCAGCCGTGGGTATCACCGCGCTCGCCGCCGCTGGCATGCGTGTGGAAGTGACCGCCATGGCCGCCAAGGGCTGATCGTGCAGGAGAACAGCATGATCGAAGTCACCGAGGTATCCATCGCCGAACTGCGCGCCGCCCTGGAAAGCGGGCAGACCACTGCGGTCGAGCTGGTCCAGGCCTACCTGGACCGCATCGCGGCCTACGACGGCGCCGACACCGCCACTGCGCTGAACGCGCTGGTGGTGCCCAACCCCTCGGCCTTGGCCGAGGCTGCGGCGGCCGATGCCCGACGCGCCAGCGGCCAGACCCTGGGGCCGCTCGATGGCATTCCGTACACGGCCAAGGACAGCTACCTGGTCAAGGGCCTGACCGCGGCGTCAGGCAGTCCGGCCTTCGCCGGGCTGGTCGCCCAGCGCGATGCCTTCACCGTCGAGCGCCTGCGCGCCGCCGGAGCGATCTGCCTGGGCAAGACCAACATGCCGCCCATGGCCAACGGCGGCATGCAGCGCGGTGTCTACGGCCGAGCGGAAAGCCCGTACAACGCCGAGTTCCTCACCGCGCCGTTTGCCTCCGGCTCGTCCAATGGTGCTGGCACGGCGACCGCAGCCAGCTTCGCCGCGTTCGGCCTGGCCGAAGAAACCTGGTCGAGCGGACGCGGCCCGGCGTCCAACAACGG
>Ga0308158_10003945_pt1 | contig 12739 bp, 12 predicted proteins | sample PhyBR2_FD_201038 | JGI IMG/M metagenome (GOLD analysis project Ga0308158, IMG submission 201038) | Phyllosphere microbial communities from UC Gill Tract Community Farm, Albany, California, United States - DLSLB.R2 | ecosystem: Host-associated > Plants > Phyllosphere > Unclassified | place: USA...
ATCGGATTCGTTGACCTGGGTTCCGGGAACCACCACAACGTAGGCTTTCCTGCCTCCGGTATCCACCTCAATGACTTCGATGTAGCCGCTGCCGCGCGCCTCAATGATCCGTACCCGCTCAAGCAGCCCGGCGGGACTCGCATCGAGATCAATGGGCACAGTTTCTTCCTGCGTGGCTGTTACGGGGCCGGTCCGCAGTGACGGGATATTTTCTTCAACCGCGGGCTTGATCGCGGGAAGGAGGATGACGGCATCTGCCGCCAGCATTTCAGTGGCATCCCCGTTCAGGAACCCCGTCCGCCAGAAGTCCACGTGCTTCTGGAGTTCCACGTCCGGATCAGACAGACCCAGCCGCCACTTCAGGTGGGCAGCGGATTCGGCAATCCCATACTCCCGCCTGCAGCTGCGCACCTGACCGCTGATCCGCTGCAGTTCCAGGCGCACTTTCTGGACGGCATCCTTAGCCTCCCAAACGGCAATGAGAGCGGCAGTTCCCGTACTGCGCGGGCGGTTCTGGTGGGCACCGAGCTCCTGCCAGGCAGCGAAAAGACCGGACTCGATGGCCGCCAGCCGCTCGGCGAGCCGATCGAGCTTCCCGGCCCCCACCTCCAACTCCTCCAGCTGGACGGTAATGCCGCCCACCCCGCCGGAGACTGTGAGGTTGCCGTCCGGGGGCGGTGGCAAAACCTGGATGGGTCCTCCCGATCCGGAGGGCGTTGCGTCAGCCATCAGAACCGGCCGTCAGGCGAACATTCGGAGGTCAATGCCGCGCGGGCATGCGCTGCCACTGCGGCAGAAGCTTCCAGGATCCGGTCGGATGCCCTCCGTACGGCCACCGCCTGCAAGGCGACGGATTCCCGGTAGGCCTTTCCGGCAGGTGACTGCCAGTCCTCCATCTGGATTTCATGGAATCCCGCAAGCACCCCTTCGGCATTGTCCGCACACTGGGCCACCTTCCTGCCCACCTCCTGTACTTCCAGGCTGACGTCCAGCCCGCCGCCCCATATCCCGTCCATAGATTCGTTCCCCATGTTGCTTCCCGTCGCGGTCTCCCCGGCCACATGATCCGCCCCGACCCTGCCGCTACCAACGCTAGGGACGCTTACCTGCCCGGGTAAGCGCCGCAGTCGGCTATGTGGACAAGTAACGTGGGGACGCGCTTAAGGCGGCGCCGGACTTCGTGAAAGAATCAGCACATGCCTGAAACTGCCGCCACAGCTGATACCCGCACGCCCTCAGGACGCCTGGCCCTCGCCGCGTCATCGGAAAAAATCGCGCTTGGCCCCCTGGACGGCCGCTACCAGTCCGCCGTCGCGCCCCTGGTCGACTACCTGTCCGAGGCCGCACTGAACCGCGACCGCCTGGCCGTCGAAGTGGAATGGCTCATCCACCTGACCAGCAACAACGTCCTTCCCGGCGCCGGGCCGCTGAGCGCGGAACAGCAGAACCAACTCCGGGACATCGTCACGGAGTTCGACGCAGCGTCCGTGGCCGAACTCGCAGAGATCGAGGCCGTCACCGTCCACGATGTGAAGGCCGTTGAGTACTACATCGGGCGCCGCCTCCCCGCGATCGGCATCGAAAACCTGACCGCCATGGTCCACTTCGGCTGTACGTCCGAAGACATCAACAACCTCTCCTACGCACTCGGAGTCAAGGGTGCTGTGGAGGACGTGTGGCTGCCCGCGGCCCGCGCCCTGGTGGCACAGATCAGCAGGATGGCCCAAGACAACCGCGCCGTCCCTATGCTGTCCCGCACCCACGGCCAGCCCGCCACGCCCACCACGCTCGGCAAGGAACTGGCAGTCATCGCGCACCGCCTGACCCGACAGTTGGACCGGATCGCCAAGACCCAATACCTGGGCAAGATCAACGGCGCCACCGGCACCTACGCAGCCCATGTGGCCTCCGTTCCCGGTGCCGACTGGCAGCAGGTGTCCAAGTCGTTCGTCGAGGGACTCGGCCTCACCTGGAACCCGCTGACCACGCAGATCGAGAGCCACGACTGGCAGGCAGAGCTGTACGCCGACGTCGCCCGCTTCAACCGCATCCTCCACAACGTCTGCACGGACATCTGGAGCTACATCTCCATCGGCTACTTCGCGCAGATCCCGGTGGCCGGCGCAACGGGTTCGTCCACCATGCCGCACAAGGTCAACCCCATCCGCTTCGAAAACGCCGAGGCCAACCTCGAGATCTCCAACGGCCTGCTCGACACCTTGGCTGCCACCCTGGTGACCTCCCGCTGGCAGCGCGACCTCACCGACTCCTCCAGCCAGCGCAACATCGGCGTGGCGTTCGGCCATTCCCTGCTGGCCATCTCCAACGTGGCCAAGGGCCTTGACCGCCTGGACGTGGCCGAGGATGTCCTCGCCGCCGACCTGGACACCAACTGGGAGGTCCTGGGCGAGGCAATCCAGATGGTCATGCGCGCCGAGGCGATTGCCGGCGTCGAAGGCATGGAGAACCCCTACGAGCGCCTCAAGGACCTCACGCGCGGCCACCGCGTGGATGCCGCCCGCATGCAGGAGTTCGTTCAGGGCCTGGGCCTCTCCCCCGATGCTGAGGCGCGCCTGCTGGCCCTCACGCCCGGCAAGTACACGGGCATCGCGGACCAGCTGGTGGACCACCTGAAATAGGCCCGCAGACAGGACAGGAACATACGACGGCGGCGCCGGGCTTCGAGGAGGCCCGGCGCCTTCCTTGCACCCGGCAGGTAACGCCGTTGCCGCCAAACGGTGGGGGCGGCCAAGGGGTGGGAAACTGGGAACATGAAGTTGCTCCTGATCCGCCATGGCGAAACCCCCGGCAATGTGCTGGGCCAACTGGATACCGACCACCCCGGGCCCGGTCTGACCGAACTGGGCGAACGCCAGGCGGAGGCCATGGCGCGGGCACTGGCCAACGAACGCATCGGGGCGCTCTACGCCTCCACCCTGGTCAGGACGCAAATCACCGCCGCCCCTCTGGCCCGGCTGCACACCCTCGATATTGAGGTCTTGGACGGGCTGCACGAAATCGAGGCCGGCTCATTGGAGAAGCTGACGGACCACGAAGCCCACAAGCGCTACATGGGGACGGTGATCTCCTGGGCTGCCGGCGACCTGGACCGCCGCATGCCCGCCGGGCCCGACGGCCATGCCTTTTTCGAGCGGTTCGACGCCGCCATCGCACACGTGGTGGAACGGGCTGAACGGCAGCAGCACGGCACGGTTGCCGTTGTCAGCCATGGTGCCGCCATCCGCACCTGGGCAGGACTCCGGGCAGATGGCGCTGATCATGAGTTCGCAGCACGTCATGTCCTGGCCAACACCGGGATCGTCGCGCTGGAGGGAGACGTGGCTGCCGGTTGGACCCTGATCCATTGGGATGGAAGCCCCGTGGGCGGCCTTGCCCTGGCAGACCCGACGGCCGGGGATCCCACCGGACGGGACGTGGCGGCTCCCTAGGCCCGCTGCCGGTGGCGTCGGGGAGAGAATGCCCGGGGAGCCGGGCATGTCCCGGCGCCCGCCTGGCTGCGCTGGCCGCACTGGCTCCCTTGGGTGTGCAGGGTGCTCTGGATACCTTGGCTGGACGACGGAACCGCCGGAATCAGCCGGGCCGCCATCGCCGCGGCGACTGCCGCCGTCGGACGTTCCCTGGGATCCATCGACGTTAGGGAACGCAGCAGGACAGCCCAGTCGCCCAGGGAATCCGGGATCCAGGGAGAGCGCAAGGTGCGGGCCACGAGGGATTCGATGGCCGTACCGGGAAAGGCCTTGGTGCCGGTGAGGAGTTCCAGCAGGACCAGCCCCATGGCGTACACGTCCCAGGACGGGTCCGCTGCCCCGCCGGCCGCCTGCTCCGGGCTCATGTAATGCACGGTTCCGGAGGAAATTCCGGGCTCGGGAGCCGCCCCGGCCGCCGCTGCGATCCCAAAGTCGATGATCCGGACGGGGCTTCTCCGCAGGCCGCTCAGCATCAGGTTTGCCGGCTTAATGTCACGGTGTACAAGGCCGCTGGCATGGAGGTGCGCGAGCGCCTCGAAAAGGCCGCGGGCCCAGCGTGCAACGTCAGCCGGCCGCGGGCTCTGCAGCCGGATAGTGTCGGCCAGGCTGGTTCCCAGCGCCAGCTCCTCCACCAGCAAAGGACGCCCGGCGTGGGTACCGCCCTGGGGCATAACGCCCTGCGCAATGAGCCGCACAATGGAAGGGTGGTTGAGTCCGGCCAGAACCCCCGCTTCGTTTTGGATGCGCTGGTGCTGCTTCCGGCCGTTGGCAGCAGCGATCTTCACCGCGACGTCGGGACCGCCCTCCAGGTCTACCGCGCGAAAGACTTCGGCAGCAGACCCACGGCCCAGGCGTTCCCGAAGCTGCCAGCGGCCGGCAACGGTGTTGTTCGCTTGGGCCGGGCGCGGCGCAGCAACTGCTGTTTCCGGAAGGCTCATGCGGGGGAAACCACTGAGGCATATCCCTGCCGGGGATCAGCGGACCAGGCATCGAGCTGGAACCCGCAGCCGCAACGCCATACGGGTGGAAGCTCAGTACCGACGGCATCGGCGGGCGCAAAGGTGTAACTCGCTGCTTCCAAGCCGACCGCCGGCGTCACGAGCTGCATCGGGGTGCCGCAGTGGACCGCGCATCCGCCCTGCGGCGCAGTGGTGCCGTCCAGGGTAGGTCGTGCCAGGTCCGTGCGGGTGTCCGGAATTACAGCGCCCAGGCGGGGATCAGGCGGTGAAACTTCGGTGAAGGTAACCAAGACACTCACGACTCCGTTGGGAAAGCAACATCAGGAACATTCGTAAGCATACATATAACTAGGAGAACTAGCTAGTCCGCCTAGTGAACTTTTAGTTCCCCATTCTCATGCACTTGAAGCGACTGGGTCATGCGGTGGAGGAAGTCGACCACAATGCGCGCCTCGTCGGCGGTGAGGCTCTCCGCCACGGACATCATCCGCCGGTGCATGGCACCAAGGGTTTCGCGCACCTCTTTATCGGACTCAACCGTTGGTACGACCACCACGGAGCGGCGGTCAGAAGGATGCGGCTCACGACGGACGTGGCCACTGGCCACCAGCCTGTCGATGAGCGAGGTGGTGGAAGCGCTAGTAATATTGAGGAACCGGCTGAGATCCTTCGGAACAACCTGCTTGCCCGACGCCTGGACCCTCAGCAGGTACCGCAGGGCCAGGATGTCCGTTTCGCCCATGCCCATGGAGTCCCTGGTGCTGCGGCGGATTTCCGTTTCAGCCGCCCGGTAGTCCCGGAGTGACTTCAACACCGCTGCACTGTAGTCCAGCTGCCCGTCAGGTCCGTACCAGTAGCCGGATCCCTCGTTGCCCGTAGAAACCATGGGATCATTCTAGAACAACTGATAACTAGACTGCCAAGTAACTTGCTGTGCCGCCTCCCACACCCGTTAGCCAGGCCCTAACCGGCAGGAAACACCGACGTAACCGTCCACGCCTAGCCTTGTCAGGCATACCCCTCCGGCGAATCGAGGCAGTTATGCAGACCAACCCCCGGCTGAACATCCGCCAGGTCCCCTGGTCCAACCCGGTGGGTGCGGACCTGCGCCGCGCCCAGCAGGCCGAACTGGACGCCCGCTTTGGCCGGCCCGACCACGAACCCGGCCCGCCGCCGTCGGGCGCCGACTGCGCGGTGTTCCTGGTGGCATACGACAAAGGTTCCGGCCAACCCGTCGGCTGCGGCGGGCTGCGGCTCCTGGATGGATCAACAGCGGAGATCAAGCGCCTCTACGTGCTGCCGTACACACGCGGCTCCGGCGTAGCGAGTTCGATCCTGGCTGCACTTGAGGCGGAGGCATTCAGCCAGGGCATTACCCGGATCAAGGCGGAGGCCGGCTCAGCCCAGCCGGACGGCCGCAATTTCTACCGGAACTCAGGCTTCGAGGCAATCCCCAACTTCGGGCCTTACATCGGAGTGGAAAACTCTTCCTGCTACGCCAAAACCATCAATGCCCACAGCGCCGCGCAGACCGCCATGGCCTAGCCGCCCGGCGTACCGCGGGTGGCGCCGTCACAGTGGGAGGGCGGGCAGCGGCGTCAGCTAACCTCACCCTATGGAAACAGCAGACATCACCTTCCGGACCCGCAAGTGGGTCCGGCCAGAGGACCTCAACGCCAACGGGACCCTCTTCGGCGGGAGCCTGCTGAAGTGGATTGACGAAGAGGCCGCCATCTACGCCATCCTCCAGCTTGGAAACGGCCGAGCGGTCACCAAGTACATCTCGGAAATCAACTTCGTCAGCTCGGCGGTCCAGGGCGACCTCATCGAGATGGGCCTGACTGCCACCCGGTTTGGCCGGACCTCGCTGGCCATGCGGGCAGAGGTCCGCAACATGATCACACGGCAGAGCATCCTCACCATCGAGGAGATCGTGTTCGTTAACCTGGGCCAGGACGGTAAGCCCGAGCCGCATGGCTACACGGAAATCACGTACGACCGGGACCGCATCCCCACCCACCACCTGAGCGGGACGGCGCCCCAAGACTAACAGAAAGGAAGGACGACGACGGAAGTTGAGTGGCGTCGTCATCCTCCCCGCGTTGATTAGCCGCCGGAGGTGCTGCCGACGGCGGGCCTTGCGTTCCGCCGTCGGGCGAGGTTGAGCACGCGGTCCCGCAGCGGCTGGGCATGCTCGGCGAGCGCGATGCGTCCCAGCGCTGACGAGGCCACGCTCACGGCACGGGTACGCAGCCTCCGCTGCCGGTTGTAGGCCCGCAGCGCCCGGTCCCCAGGCAGGGTATTGAGGAGGCCGGCCAGTGTGACGGCGTCCACCAGCGATTCGCAGGCCCCGCGGCCCAGCGTGGGCATCATGGCGTGCGCCGCGTCTCCAATGAGCACCCTCCTGCCGCTGACGTAGGAGTGCAGGCGCGGAACCGTCCACAGGCGCTGGACCAGGCATTCCTCCGGCGTGGCTGCTGCCAGGGTACGACGGATGGCGGGGGCGTGGCCGGCAAAGCGTTCCCGGGCCTGTTCCAGCGCCAGCGCGACGTCGATCCCGTAGGGGCCGAGCTCCGACCGGTAGCTGGCGTACCAGAAGGATCCTCCCCGGGCAGCGGCCATCCCGAAGAGGTCGCCGCGGCCCCAGTACTCGCCCACCTCATCCGGCCCGACGGGAGTAGGGAGGGTGCCGCGGAGGGCGAGGTAAGGGGTGAGGCGGGCATCCGTGGCCCCGCCCCAGGCCGTACGGCGGACCATGCTGTGGACACCGTCCGCGCCCACCACCAGGCTGCCGTCCGCGGGGACTTCCTGCACGGTGTCAGTGACCCGCCGGACAGTTGCGGGCACAGCTGCATCCAGCAGCCGGATCAGGTCAATCCGGGAAATGCCGAACATCTGGCCCGCGTCGACGGTGACCCAGGGTTCCCCCTGGGCGTTCCGGACCGAGCCGCTGCCGAGCACCGGGCTGACCGCACGCGCCTCGTCAAGGATTCCGAGCCGCGCCAATGCCCGCTGGGCGTTTGGCCACATGCCCAGCGCGTTGCCCACGGTGGGCAGCTCGGGGCGTTTCTCGTAGACGGTTACCTGGAAGCGGCTGGGGTCCAGCGCCGCCGCGAGGGCGAGCCCGGCAATACCACCGCCAACGATCGTGATCGTTTCCATGCATCAGATTTTACTACTTTTGTAGTGAATGGGAAGAGGTCCCACTACACTGAACGCATGCCGGACCGCCGCACGCAACTGCTTGATGCCGCCTTGGCCGTAGTGGCGGACAGGGGAATGAAGGGTCTCACCCACCGGGCTGTTGACGCCGCAGCAGAAGTCGCCGAGGGAACTACCTCGAACTACTACCGCAACCGCTCCACCCTGGTTTCGGCGGTGCTCGAGCGGCTGCTGGAACTGGACGCGGCACTCCTGGCGGAGCAGGGTGCGGCCGGCCAGCCCCGCAACGCTGAGGAACTGGCAAACCAGTTGGCATCCCTGGTGCTGGCGCTTGCCGGGCGGCATGCAGGCCTGACCCGCGCCCGGCTGGCCCTCTCCCTGGACAAGCCCGAATCGGTGACCGCCGGCCATTTCCGGCTGGTGGGAGGGCTGGAGCAGGCCCTGGCCGCACTGGAAGTACCAGACGCCGGGGCCAGGGCCCGGGATGTGGCGGACTACGGCGACGGCGTGCTGCTGCACCTGCTCACCGTCCGGCGGGACGATACTCCGGACGCGGCCGCGATCGCTTCGGCAGTCCGGCGGCTGCTGGCGCCGTAAGATCGACCGGCAGCCCGCCGTCGGAATTCTCCCCTGGCCTAGGAGGCGGCGGTGGGCCAGCCCGTGTAGGCCTCGGCGAGGTAGGCCCGGCCATGCCGGGAGGAGACCACAGAGTTCAGTTCCCCGAGCTGGCGGGCGCGGGAGAAGTCATCGGCGTCCGCGGGAGTGTGCAGCATGGTGGTCATCCAGTAGGAGAACTGCTGCGCCTTCCACACCCGGTCCAGGGCGCGGTCGCTGTAGGTCTCCAGGAGCGCATCAGAGCCGGAGTTGTAGTGGCTGTCCAGCCCCTCAAAGAGGACCTTGACGTCATTGATGGCCAGGTTGAGGCCCTTGGCGCCGGTGGGCGGGACGGTGTGTGCGGCGTCGCCGGCCAGGAACAGGTTGCCGTGGCGCATGGGCGTGTGGACGAAGCTGCGGAACGGCAGCACCATCTTCTCCAGGACCGGGCCTTCCTTGAGCTCGAAGCCGTTGCCGTTGACGCGACTGCGGAATTCGGCCCAGATCCGGTCGTCATCCCACTCGGCCACGTTTTCCTTGGGGTCGCACTGGAAGTACATCCGCTGCACAGTCTCGGTGCGCTGGCTGATCAGGGCGAAACCGTTGGCCGAGTTGGCGTAGATCAGTTCATCCGAACTGTGCGGCGCCTCGGCCAGGATGCCGAACCAGGCGAAGGGGTATTCGTGGAAGTACCACTTGCGGTGGGCCTCGGGGATCTGGAACCGGCAATGGCTGCGGGAGCCGTCTGCGCCCACCAGGAAGTCGGCCTGGATCTCGAACTCAACACCTTCGGAGTCCGTGAACCAGACTTTCGGACGTCCCTCCAGGTCATGGACGGAAGTATCGGTGACGCTGTAGCGGACGTCGCCGCCGTCATCCTTCCTCCGTGCGGCAAGGTCCAGGAAGACGTCCGTCTGCGGGTACAGCCACACGGACTCCCCCACCAGGTCCTTGAAGTCGATGCGGTGGCTCTCGCCGTTGAAGCGCAGCTCAATCCCGTCGTGCCGGTCGCCGTCGCGCAGCACCCGGTCCGAGACCCCGCTGTCTACCAGCAGGTTGACGGTTCCGTGCTCCAGGATGCCGGCGCGGACGGTTTCCGAAATCTCCTTGTGGCTGCGGACTTCGATCACCGTGGATTCAATGCCGGCCTTGGCCAGCAGGTGGGAGAGCATTAGCCCGGCGGGGCCGCCGCCCATGATGGCCACTTGGGTGGTGATGATCTTTCGTGCCATAGCTGCGTCTCGCTTCATTGCGGGGCCCGGGGAGGGGCCGGATCGGTTCGTCTGCCAACCAGTGTGGGCCGAAGGGGGTGACCCGCGTTACACCCATTCCGTTCAATGGATCAGGCGTCCGCCATCTGCCGGGCGATGCCGCGGGCGGCAGTCTGCAGCGCCGGCACCAGCGCCTGCAGGCGCATCTCGCGAAGGGGAACCACGACGCCGAGCGACGCCACAGCCCGCTGCCTGCGGTTCAAAACCGGAACAGCTATGCCCCAGGTGTCCGGATCCACCACGCCCTTGAGTTGGGCAAAGCCCTGGCGGGACGTTTCGGCCAGCAGCGCCCGGATGGCGTCCACGGTGACCCTTCCCTCCGGGTCGGCAAACCGCTCGAGGTAGTCCTCCTGCATCACCTTGTCCTGGTGGGCCATCAGCGCCAGACCGGCGGACGAGATGTGCACCGGCATCCTTCCTGCCACCTGGGCGCGGTTGGCCACCGAGCCCCGCCTGGACAGGCGTTCCACGAACAGCGCCTCCCAGCCGTCGAGCACGGCCAGGTTCACGTTCTGGTGCAGGACCTGCTGGATGTCCTCCATGAACGGCATGGCCGCCTGGCGCAGGGCGAGCGTGGGGGAAGTCCGGTTTACCAGTTCCCACAACCGGACCCCGGGCCGGACCATGCCGCCCGGCGCCGCCTCAAGCAGCCCGTGAGCGGCAAGCTGGCCCACCAGGCGGTGCGTGGTGGTCAGCGGCAGGCCGGCGCGCTGGGCGAGGTCGCTCAACTGCAGCGCGCTGACGTCCTGTGGGAACGCGGAAATCAGCCGCACGATCCTGTCCACCACGGAGTCGCCGGATTTCGAGTTGGCCAGCGCTAACACCCGCTTCCGTTGAATGGGAAAACATGTCCCAGATTACACCCCCTGGTGATACAAACCTCAGTGGGGACGTGGGCGATGCTGCCCAAACCACCATGGCAAAGCAGCCTGCCGTTCAACTCCTGGAAGATACACCGAGGTATTTCTATGTCACTTGCACCCTCCCAGCACCGTTCCAAGTGGCCGGTCTGGCTATGCTGGCTGGCGATGGTCCTTGACGGCTTTGACCTGGTGGTTTTGGGTACAGTCATCCCCACGCTGATCAAGACCCATGAACTTGGCTTCGATGCGGTGGGCGCCACGTGGGCCGCCACCATCTCGCTGGTCGTCGTTGGCGCCGGCGCCCTGTTCATCGCCCCGCTGTCCGACCGCTTCGGCCGGCGCCGCCTCCTGGTGGCCTGCGTCCTGTGGTTTTCGATCTTCACCATCGCCGTGGTGTTCGCACCCAACGTCGCGGTGTTCTGCGTCTTCCGCCTCCTTGCCGGGCTGGGTCTTGGCGCCTGCCTCCCGGCCGCCCTGGCTTACATGAACGACTACGCACCGGCGGGCACCGCCGGAAAGTCGACCACCCGGACCATGACCGGCTACCACGCGGGCGCTGTGGCCACGTCCTTCCTTGCCCTGATGCTGATCCCGGACTGGCGGATGATGTTCATCGTAGGCGGCCTGGCGGGCATCGCCCTGGCACCCTTCCTGTGGTTCAAGCTCCCGGAGACCCTGCCCTCGGCGGCTGCCTCAGCGACAGAAGCAGGGGAACCGGCCGCAGCACGCACCGGCTTCCGGGACCTGGCCCGGAAGCCCTACCCCCTGGTGGCGCTGGCCATCGCGGCGGCCTCCTTCATGGGCCTGCTCCTGGTCTACGGCCTGAACACCTGGCTCCCGCAGCTGATGGCCGGCGCCGGATACACGGTCAGCACCGGCCTGGTCCTCCTGCTGGTCCTGAATGTGGGCGCGGTGGTGGGCCTGGTGATCGCAGGGATCCTGGCCGACAAGCACGGCACCAAGAAGGTGGTACTGCTGTGGTTCGGGCTCTCCGCGGTCTTCCTGGCGGTCCTGAGCGTCAAGATCCAAAGTGAACTGCTGCTCAACCTGGCAGTCTTTGTCACGGGCGTTTTCGTGTTCAGCGCACAGGTGCTGGTCTACGCCTGGGTCAGCCAGCTGTTCCCGGCAGCCCTCCGCGCCACCGCCCTGGGGTTCGCCGCCGGCGTGGGCCGGCTCGGAGCGATCATGGGTCCTGCGGTCACCGGAACGCTGGTGGCTGCCAACATTGCCTACCCCTGGGGCTTCTACGTTTTTGCGGCCGCTGCCGCCATCGCCGTGGTGGCACTGGTGACGGTGCCGCAGACCATCCGTGCGGTCCGGGAAGAGGCAACCGCGGAACGCCCATAACCGGCTGCCGTCCGGCCCGCCCATGGCCCTCGGGGGCGGGCCGAACGCAAAGACGGTCAGGCCGCCGTCGTAACCCGGCCCTGCCTGCGCCGCAGCCGGCGCCATACGGCGGGAGCCAGCACCACTGCTATGCCGACGGCGGCACCAATGACAGTCTCCACGATGCGGTCCCGGAGCAGGAAAGCAGGCGAGGCGGGAACCACCAGGAGCGTGGAGATCAGCGCCAGGGGGGTGACGAACACCTGGGCCAGCAGATACTGGCGGAGGATGAACATCTCGGCGCCGAACTGGCACAGCGCCATGACGAGCACCGTCTGCCAGGGCTGCAGGCCCACCAGCAGGATCGCCGCCAGGACCAGCAGGCCCAGGACGGTGCCAATGATTCTTTGGATGCCGCGGCGCACGCGGTGCCGGGTGGTGTGGCCCACCAGGGGAACGACGGCGGCCACCATGGCCCAGTAATTGTGCCCGAATCCCAGGCTGGACCCGGCCCAGGTGGCCAGCGTGCCGGCAAGTCCGGCGGCCACCAGGTAGCCGAACCCTTCAAGCCAGGCAGTGCGCTTCTCCGCCGGGGTACGCCGGATCCGCGGAGGCCTGGTCCACGGGGTGCGGTGGGAAGGAAGGATCCGGGACGAGAAGCCGATGAGCAGGGCGAACACCGTGGTGAGGACGGCCACCAGCATCCCCTGCCAGAGGGGCGGCTGGTTGGGAATGGACGCAATGGCGGCGAACGCGAAGATGTGGAAGAGCGACCCCGCCGGGCGCAGCCGCAGCCAGGAGATGGCAACGGAACAGGCCCCTGCCACCAGCGTGGTGGCCAGGACCAGCAGCCAGGTGTGGGTGGCGGCATCCAGGCCCAATGCCGGACCCATCCGGGCCGCGAGCGCCGCCAGGAAGATCACCAGCAGCATCAGCAGCCCGGCCCGCAGCTGCAGCACGAAGCGGACGGCATGCGGTTCGCCGCGGCCATAGATTCCGGTGAAGGCGCCGAAGGACGCGAAGATTGCCAGGTCCAGCCGGCCCAGCAGCACCAGCGTGATGAGGGGAACGAAGAC
>Ga0308158_10003946_pt1 | contig 12738 bp, 3 predicted proteins | sample PhyBR2_FD_201038 | JGI IMG/M metagenome (GOLD analysis project Ga0308158, IMG submission 201038) | Phyllosphere microbial communities from UC Gill Tract Community Farm, Albany, California, United States - DLSLB.R2 | ecosystem: Host-associated > Plants > Phyllosphere > Unclassified | place: USA...
ATGTCGCCTCGTCAACCGAATTGGTGATGGTGGTGTAGGCATTGGCTGTCAGGTAGCAGATGGCTTTGAGCTCATCCTCGGTGATAGGAGCATCCCAGTACTCATTGGTCAGGTCAGACGCCTCCAGGATGCGTGTCTTGATGACTTGAGTGGCGGGAAGTTCCGCCGCTGTTGGGTCTGTACGGTGATTCACCGCCACGAACCTGACAGAAACGTGATCGCCCGCTGCAACGTTTTCGAGGGGGGTAACAGGGGGGCCGGGGCGAGTGAGTGGTACTCGAATGAAGGTACCGTCCCGGCCAGCCGCCTGGTTGATGACCAGGTAGGCGCCGCTTGTCTGTGCCTCTGGGTACAGCGCCAGCGGAACACCCGAAGTGCCGCCCGGAAGCTGTGCCAAGTTAACCACCGAGACATCGGTGCGGGGCGAAAGCGCCTCGCCCATTTGCCCTGAGCCCAGCGGCCGGCGGATGCTGTAGGACACCGCGACCGTCCCGGCCGGCGAGAGGCCAATGATGGTGGCATGGTCGATGGTCAGCCGAATCTCGGAAGTGTCTGCGGCCGTAATCGGCCTCGTCACCTCCAGGCTGCCCCATTTCACGGCCAAGGTATCGCCGTCCAGCCAGATTGCACTACCATCCACCCCATCATGGGGAATGACAGCAGTTGCATCGCTGCCATAGTCATCTGCGGGGATCGTATTGGAATCGCCGCTATCGCTTAGAATCTCCAACTCGACGAGATTGTCATGTTCAGGTGTGACGGGGTCCGGGTCGGTGATCCCACCCGGTGTCCTCAGATCCACTACCACAGCCGTCGCTGCCGAGGGCGGAATCTGGACCGTGGCGCGCACCACCGAGTAGGTAACATCAACGTTCGCCGGCCACGTGGCGCCGTTGTCGATGAACGAGAACGAAACGCCGAGGTTGAACATAGGGTCAGGCCAGCCTGTGCCAGGTGCAGGGCCAATGGCTGGCGTCAAGCCGATGGGCGTGCCACCCCAGTACACCAGGATCTGATCCTGCGCGGCGGGTGCGGTATACAGCGGGATGCCTACCATCAAGCCATTGGGGGCAAATCCCGGTGCGGCGTCCTGCCAAGTGATCAAGCCGTCGGCCGCTGCGCTGACGATAGGCGCAGGCAGGTTGGCCGGGGCGCCCATCAATATCTTCAGCTGGACCCCCGGTGCGGGCCCCCTGCGGTTGCCGGCGGCGTCGAGGAGATCGTAGGAGAACCAACGGTCACCGTCGCCCAGCGCCTCCAGTGTGGCTTTGGGAATGGCGATTTCGTGGTGGTCCCCGGCGGTGATGACGATCACGAACAGGCTTGGGTCCATCAGGACGTAATCAGTAGGCGCCGGATTGGCCACCGTTGCCACATAGGGACGGATGGTATCGTCCGCTGCTTCCAGATACCAGCCTGGCACCACGGCGATAAGCTCATCGTTGGAGTCCAATTCGCCGGGCGTTACCCCGTCCAGGTACTTGGGCGCGAACTCCAGCCGAGCCAGGTCGGTCGCGCCGGGCGGCGTGCGGTCGACGCGGACGGTAATGGGGGCTTCGGCAGGGTCCAGGTTATGGCCGAACGTCACGTAGGCGTTGTAATCGATGACGTGGTCGCCTTCGGCGGCAATCAATGCGAAATCGAGCGTGATTTCAGTATTGCCGGGGGCCGCCACTGCAGGTGTTTCGGAGCCCGTTACAATGGTGCCGTCGACGATAAGTTCGTACGAATCAGAAAGCTCGTCCAGTCCCACGAAGGGAGGGATTTTTACGATGAGCGGTTGATCCAGCATATCGATCGGCAGCGTGCCATCCAGCAGTCGACCGTCGATGATGGGCGCTATATAGGGCGCCTTCGCAATTTCAACGCCCCTGGCGTGTCGGCCACCGGAAAACTGATGGGCAGAGAAGATTTTTACTTGAGGAAGTTTCGCCGCAGGGTGCGCGACGATTTTTTTTTACTGGCCATGGTGAGTCCCTTGATTGAACAGTTGGCAGGCGGCCTGTATCAGACGACCTGGGCGGGCGTCATGCCGGTAGGGCATGTTCCATGAAGTATTGGCAGGTCGGCAGGTTATTGGCCAGTCAGTCTTGATCAAACAACGTCCGTTGGAGCCTGTTGTTGCACGGAAAGTAAAGAGTGTACGGAGACTAATATCATCTGTATTCAGTGAGTTGCATCGGCACCTTCGAGCGGTTGAGTGCGACCGAATTGTGGACATTGTATTTATTGATCGATTCGCCTTTCCGGAAGCCGGTATTTATATATAAAAAATGGCTGACGCCCAGGCGGCGATTGGTAAATATTTTTCTTCGAAGGCGAGGCGCTTGTAAATATATTTACGATGCGCGTCACGTGGTGCTTATTATTTGACAGCGCTCAAAATTGACACTAGTTATAAGTGCTCACTCTGCACTTTAGATGGGCGCGTCCGTTCATTTTCGGCTGCCTCTGAACCCCCTATTACCCGGCGGACATATCGATGAATAGGAATCCCACGCTGTTGGCTGCCTGTCCCCTACCGCTGGCGGCAACAATGGCCTTGCTGTGTGCCATCTCCGCACAGGCGGCGAGCTTGACGCCGGGTCAGTCCGCCACGGTGACCGCAGGCCAGACAGCCGAAACCTGGACGTTGCAAGGCGCAACATTGAACGTATCCCCCGGAGGCAGCACCCTGGGCATCACGGCCAACAGCGCGTCTACGGTAATCATCGATGGGGGTACCACGAGCAGCGCCGGTATCGCCTTGAACACCACCGACGGCACCGTCAACCTGCAGAACGCCACGCTGACCAGCACGGGCAACTTCGGCCTGGGCTTGATCAGGAACGTCAGTGGTACGCCAATAGGCTCCACTGGTACGGTTGCAGGGTCGACCATCACCGGTACTTCCCGCGGTATCAACCTCACCGGTAACAGCCGCATTACCCTGCAAGATTCTACGGTAACCGCAACCGCTGCGGGTGGCTTCGGCATGGCGATACTGGGCGGCACGGCTGTGCTGGACAACACGGCGGTCACCGGTGGCAATAGCGGCATCCTCATGAGCGGAGACACCGCCTTGCTGCCCACGGCAAGCGTGACACTGGACAATGGTTCCTCGGCCACGGGCGGCAGCGGCAGCGCTCTGCGCTTTGTGGCCAATGGCGTACCGGACGCCACCATTCTTATTGCCAACGGCTCTACCTTGACCGGCGGTAACGGGGTAATTCTGGATGTACCCGTCGCGGCGACCGTTTCCTTTACAGCCGACAACAGCCAACTGACCGGCAATGTCCAAGCCGCCGAGGTCGCCACCGTGAATGTAAACCTGCGCAACAATGCCAGCCTTGCCGGTGACGTGGCCAACGTCGACAACTTGAGCCTGGATGCCAGCACCTTGACCGGCAATGTCACGGCAAGTCCAGGTAGCGCTGCGACTGTGAGCCTGATCAATGGCTCGGCATTGACCGGCTCGGTTGTCGACGTCGGCACGCTATCGCTTTCGGCCAGCACGCTGACGGGCAATGTCAGCGGCGTTCAGGCCATGAGCTTGGATGCCACTTCGCGATGGGCAATGACCGCCAGCTCCGATGCCGGCGACTTGGCGCTCAATGGCGGCACCGTCGAACTCGGCGGCCGTAGTGGGGACTTCCGCGTACTCAGGCTGGCCAGCCTGAGTGGTGCGGGCACTTTCGCCCTAGGTACCGATCTGGCGGGGCACTTGAGTGACTTGATCGATATCGGCGGCAATGCCGAAGGCAGTCATGCCCTGCGCGTGCAGAACACCGGCGTGGAGCCGATCGCCGAAGATGTGCCGCAGCGGCTGGTCCACACGGGCAGCGGTCCAGCCAGTTTTGCCGTGATCGGTGACGTGGTGGACGTGGGCACCTATCAGTATCGGCTGGAGCAACGCGGCACGGATTGGTACCTGGTGCAGGCGACCACGGTCGGGCCTATAGATCCGGTTGATCCTACAGACCCCACAGATCCGGTTGATCCTACAGACCCCACAGATCCGGTTGGTCCTACAGACCCTACAGATCCGGTTGGTCCTACAGACCCCACAGATCCGGTTGACCCTACAGACCCCACAGATCCGGTTGGTCCTACAGACCCCACAGATCCGGTTGACCCTACAGACCCCACAGATCCGGTTGATCCTACAGACCCCACAGATCCGGTTGACCCTACAGACCCCACAGATCCGGTTGACCCTACAGACCCCAATCCCACGGACCCGGTTGACCCCGGCAATGGCGGCGGCCCCATCATCACTCCCAGCACCCGTGCAGTGATCGGTGTGTTCAGTGCCGCACCCACCGTGTGGTACGGCGAGCAAAGCACCTTGCTCTCGCGCATGGGCGAGCTGCGGCACGGGCAAAGTGCAGGGGGCGCGTGGGCACGCACCTACGGCAACAAATACAGCGTGTCGCCAGGTGATCAGGTTCGCTATACACAGCAGCAATACGGCATCTCGCTGGGTGTGGATACCGCCTTGCCGGCCGAGGATGGCCAATGGCTGGTGGGTGTCATGGGCGGCTACAGCCAGTCGGACCTGGACCTGCAGCGCGGCACTTCTGGCGAAGTGGACAGCTACTACCTGGGCTTGTACAGCACGTGGCTGAGCACCTCCGGTTATTACGTGGATGCACTGATCAAAGCCAACCGCTTCAGCAACAAGGCCGACGTGTTGATGAGCGACGGAGTCAAGGCCAAGGGTGATTACGACAACCATGGCGTCGGTGTTTCAGTGGAAGCGGGCAAGCACATCGGGTTGGGCAACGCCTGGTACGTGGAGCCGTTCGTGCAAGGCTCGGTGCTATGGGTGGATGGCGAGGGCTATGACCTGGATAACGGCCTGCAGGCCCGCAGTAATCATGCGAATTCCCTGCTCGGCAAGGTCGGCAGTCATGTCGGTAGACGCCTGCCGCTGGCGAACGGCGGCTTTGTGCAACCCTACGTCAAGCTTGCCGTGGCCCGCGAGTTCGCCCGCAGTAACCGAGTCGATGTCAACGGCAACCGTTTCGACAATGATTTGTCGGGCAGTCGGGCAGAGTTCGGTGCAGGCGTGGCGGCGCAACTCACGGATGTCCTGCAAGTACACGCCGATACCAGCTACGCCTCAGGAGAAAACATCGAGCAGCGTTGGGGAGTAAACATCGGGCTGCGTTACAGCTGGTGAGTTTTGCAAGGTACGAAAGCAAGGGATCGAGTGCTTTCGGACCTTTCCTACAACCATGTCGGAAGCGACCGACGGTTTAATCAGCTGACTGTCTCTCTAATACGCCTATGGTAATAACTTAGGCATTTTTAGCATGACTGTAGGTACACGCTTCATTCCCTCTGCCTGGTCGGCCCTGGCGGTTGCCACGGGCGTTGTCCTGGCGTTCTCCAGCTCAGCGCTGGCGGCCAATCTGGGCCCTGGCCAATCGGCAACCGTCGATGCGTCCACCCCCCTTCAAACCTGGAGCTTGGCCAATGGGGCTCAGTTGACTATCCGCCCCGGCGGCCAGACTCAGCAGATCAGAGCCACCGCCGGTTCCAACCTGGCTGCCAGTGGCGCCACCATCACGGCCAGTGCCATAGGCCTGGAACTGGTCGACAGTACGGCGGCAATCAGTGAGTCCACCATCAAGTCCACCGGTAGTTTCGGGTTGTCGCTGGTGACGAATCCTGCCGGCGGCTTGGCGGGCTCTACGGCAATCGTCAACCGCAGCTCCATCGAAGGCCTTGCCCGCGGCATCAATGCCACCGGGAGCTCTCGGCTGGTGCTGCGTGACAGCCAGGTGCATGGCGTCGGAAATGGTGCGGGCACGTTGCTTCAGGGCGGGGTAGGAGCATTGTTGCTCGGCGCCAGCGTATCGCTGGAGCGCAGCGCGGTGACCGGTGATCATACCGGCGTGGCGATGGTACGTGACACCAGCGTCGGCTATGGCAGCATTGCCAGCCTGACGCTGGACAATTCCACTGTGCAGGCGGGCACTGGTACCGCAATTACGGTCGGGGGCACAAACCTGGGCGCCGCAGGTTCAGGTGTAACCGCCGACATCGTCATCGCCAATGGCTCGAACCTGATGGGCGGCAATGGCCGAATCCTGGAGGTGGAAGCGAGCAACGTGGTCACCATGACGGTGGACAACAGCCGTCTGACGGGAGACATCATGGCAGCCGACGTTTCCGATGTGACGCTTGCCTTCGACAATGCGGCCTGGCTGACCGGCAGCATCAACGGCGCTGACGCCCTGAATATCGATGCAAGCGCTGGCTGGACCCTCACCGGCGACAGCCAACTGGGCGAACTGGTGCTCAAGGGCATGGCCGACCTGCGCGGCACGGACGGCAACGCTGCGTTCAACCGGTTGCAGGTCGATAACCTCAGTGGCAGCGGCACGTTTGCCCTCGGTACGGACCTGGCCGCCGGCCTCGGCGACTTTCTCGACGTGACCGGCACGGCCACGGGCAGCCACACGCTGCTGATCGACAATACGGGAGCAGAACCCGTCGAAGGCGCCGACGACCTGCAGGTGGTGCATACCGGCGGTGGGGACGCGGCTTTTTCGGTCGTCGGCGACACGGTCGATGCCGGCGCCTATACCTATCAACTCGAGCAACGTCCCGCTGCCAGCGGTGCGAACGATTGGTTTCTGGTGCAGATCAAGCAGCCATCGCGCAGCGCCAGCGCTGCCGTCGGCCTGTTCAGCGCCGCCCCGACCGTCTGGTACGGTGAAACCACTACTTTGCGCACCCGCATGGGCGAACTGCGCAACGGCAACGGCAACGGCAACGGCCAAGGCGGAGCCTGGCTGCGCAGTTACGGCAACAAGCACAATGTATCGGGCGGCAGCGAATTCACCTACTCGCAAAACCAACGCGGTATGTCCTTCGGCGCCGATGCGCCCTTGACCGCAGGCAATGGCCAGTGGCTGATGGGTGTGATGGGCGGCTACAGCCAGTCCAATCTGGATCTGGGCGCAGGCAGCTCGGGCAAGGTCGACAGCTTCTACATCGGCGCCTACAGCACCTGGCTCGCCGACAACGGCTACTACGTGGACGCGCTGATCAAGGCCAACCGGCTGCAGAACCGTACCGATGTGGTCATGCGCGATGGCCAGAAAGCCAAGGGCCGCTACACCCAGCACGGCATCGGCGGCTCGGTGGAAGTCGGCAAGCACATTGCCTTGGATGAAAGCACCTTCGTCGCGCCTTATGCCCAGGTGTCCGCGCTGTGGATCACTGCCGGTGATTATGCGCTGGACAACGGCCTGGACGCCCGTGGCGACACAGCCGATTCACTGGTCGGCAAAGTCGGTGCCCTGGTGGGCCGACGCTTCGCGCTGGAGCACGGCGGCAGCGTGCAGCCCTATGTGAAGGTCGCTGTTGCCCATGAATTCGCCAACGGCAACAAGGTCAAGGTCAACGGCCACCGTTTCGACAACGACCTGTCCGGCACCCGGGGTGAACTGGGCGTGGGCGTCTCGGCGCAGATGACCGATGTGCTGCAGGTGCACGCCGATTTCGACTACATGCAGGGCAAGCATATCGAGCAGCCCTGGGGTGTCAGCGTCGGCGTGCGGTATAACTTCTAGCCTTTCCCAAGCCCGGCGCGGCGAAACTGGCCGCTGGCCGGGCGCTTACTGTGCTTGTAGGCCGATCACCTCACAACAGCTCCCCGATGCCGGGTATCGCCCGTCAACCTGATGATGGTAGTCGACCTTTGCCATCGGCAAAGCCTATCTGGCTACGGAGCTACCTGATGAACCTGAAACCTATTTCTGCTGCCCCCCGCGACTCGGGTCTGGCCCCTTTCATCGTCAAGGGCGCCTTGGGCGACGGCACCTTGCCGCTGGACTTGCTAACCCGTGATCTGAGCGTCGAAATCCCCCGGCCCGAGCGTGCCGACCCTCAGTACGACAAGCTCCAGCTCATTTGGGATGGCGCTGCGGTGGGCGTTCCAGTGCCGGTGGTGGCCGCTGACATGACTCAGCGTCTGCTGTTGCCTCAAGCCCTGTTGCAGGTCGAGGGCAGGCATACGCTGGATTACATGATGTACCACGGCATTGGCGGCAACCCGCAGCTGGCTGATCAGACGCAGCTGGTGATCGTGGATCTGACCGCTCCGGGTACCGACCACCTGGGTGCATTGCTGTTCGCCCCCGATCATTACCATGGCGTCACCGAGCAGAACCTGGTGGCCGGCGTCTTACCCGCTTTTGTCCCGGGCTGGCTGGGCCAGGCATCGGGCGATGTGGCGACGCTTTGGGTTGCAATGGGCCGCTACCCAGCGCAAAGCGACTTCGTCGAACTGGCCGCCTGCGAAACCACGGTGAAAACAGCAGGCACGCGCTTGGTCCTCGACATCCCCAGACACGTACTCACCGCACTGGGTGATGGCTGCATATCCTTCAGCTACAAGGTCCGTGACAAGGCCGGCAACCGCCGCGGCAATCTGGCGTACTCAACCTCGCTCAAAGTGCTGCTCGATCATGCACCAGAAGCCCTGCGCCCTCCATTCGTGGCCGCCGCTGTTGATGGCCTGATCACCTGGGCAGATGCACGTCAAGGCGTGGACGTGACCATCCCCCGCTACGACAACGCCAGCCCTGCCGATGCCATCAGCGTTGCCTGGGGCAACGAGCACAGCCTCTACATCCCGCTTGCGCCAGAACCTGTGGGCGGTTATCCGGACCCGATCATGATCGTGCGCGTACCTCGCACGTTGGTTCAGCTTCAGGGTAATGGCACGGCGGCCGTGGCTTATACCGTGCTGCGCGATGGCGTGCGCTTCGGCCCTTCGCACCATATCGATGTGCAGGTTGACCTGCGCACCCCAGGGGGCGTCGACCCTGATCCGCTGACGCCGGAACATGACAATCTGCAGAATGCCCAGGTGTTCAGCCGCAGCGGTGCACTCAATGAGATCCCGGAGTCCGACTACGGCCACGATGCCGAGATACTGATCCCGCGGTTGGGCAAGAATGGCGCGGTGGTCTGGGCCGACGGCGATGAACTGGAAATCGTCTGGGCCGGCATCACCGTGGGGCGTCGGATTGCAGGCGATAGCGCCGATATCCGCTTTGTCATCGACCACGCCAGTGTCATCGAACAGGCGCCGGCCGGCGAGATCGACGTGAGCTACCGCATCAAGCGCCCGCTCGGCAACGGACACTTCGGCGTCGCGCAGTCGGCCGTTATCCCGGTGCGCGTCATCCATGCCGCGGCATTGCCTGGTGGTCGTTCCGGGGTACCGTTGGCGGTGTATCCCGAAGCGTTTCAAAGCGGTGTGCACCTGGTGATCAACAAGGCTGCCGGCATCGATGGCACTTACATTCGAGTGCCCCTGGTCCATCCCGGCACTGCGGCGACACCGCTTGAAAACGTGGCTTCCGGAGACCAACTGTCGGTGCGCTTCGTGGCGGTCAACCACCGCACCGACCCCAGCGCTCAGGAGATTGCTGCCACCGAAGTCAGGATGACTCACACCCTGGAAGCAGGCGACCTCGCGGCCGGGTACTGGGACGGCTATGTCTCCGAGGACCAGCTCAAGGCCATATGCTACCTGACCGCCAACGCCTATATCACCCTGACCAACGCCGTGGGCGCAGCCACATCGCCTCGCTCATCCGTGATCATCAGTGTCCGCACCGAAGGCTACTGCACCATCCCAACCCCATAAACCACGCACTCCCTGTAGGAGCGGCTAGCAGCCGCGAAGGCGCCGGTGCATTCAGCGCATAATCCGAACGGTGTATGAGGTCTGCCGGCCTCTTCGCGGCCACTGGCCGCTCCTACAGGGGGTGTGGTTGGCGCGTGAATATTATTGTACTTCGGTACTCACTTTGGTCTTGAATTTTCACGTACGTACTGTGCCAAAATTTACTAATTAAAGTTTCTGTATCAGCTTTTTCATAGGGGGCTTAAAGCCAAGTAATTTCCGTAGGTTACAGGGCGCTGCTGTCCTCGATTCAAACTTACCGCTCATTTGCAGTTATTATTTTCCCAACTATGTTTGCTATCTCGACCTCGCTTCCATTCACTCCAAAGTCGGATATCAAACACTCATGAAAAACCCACCTCGCGCTCTATTGGCGGCCCTGTTCAAACCTGCAGTACTCGCTGCCGCCAACACACCACGCCACGTGTTGCCCGCCAGCCTGCCAGCACCTCGGGTACCGGCCAACCACACTGGCGGCATCAACAAGGATCACGTCGAATCAGGCGAGGTGCCAGTGGTGATTCCGATTTATTTCGGTATCGAACTGGATGTGCCGGTAGTGCTTTATCTCAACGATGTCGAAGTGGATCGAGACATTGTGCAGAGCGACACCCAGTCGCTGTTCCTCTACATCGATGCGGCGGACCTGCCTCGGGGTGATTCGCAGAACGTGGTGCACTATCACGCGTTCACCGGCTTCATGGGGGTGAACGAAGAGGCCTCGCACCCGGTGTCGTTGCGCATCAAGACCTTGGTGCCGGGGGACCCACCAGCCGACCCCGCCGATCCCGAGGTCAACCCCGGCCTGGCGGCACCGCTCAACGTGCCGGCCGTCATTGTCGACCCGGACGTGCTGCCGGTCATTCCGGTGGCCATACCGGCCTACACCAACATGGCCGAAGGCGACGTGATCACCCTGTTCTGGGGTGGAGCCGGCGTGGTAGCACCACCGCTGACCGCTGCCCAGGTCGGCACCACGGTCACCATCGACGTCCCCAAGGACATCGTCATCGCTCGGCCCGGCACCGGTGTGGTGGTGCGCTATCACGTCTACGACGCCGTGCGTAATTACTCGCTGTTCAGCGCCAGCGCACTGAGCGACGTTTCGCCCATCAGCACCCTGGACGAGCCCTTCATCGTGCGCGAAGTCGGCGGTGTGCTGAACATGGACCAACTGGCCGGCTCGGACATCGACATCGTACTGTTCAAAGGCCCTTTGGACCCGGCCGCCCAGGTCACCCTGCACTTCACCGGCCAGCCTCCCGACTGGCCCTACCTCGACTACACCCTGGGCCCCGTGCCGGTGGGCAGCGCGTCGCGACTGACCTTCACCGTGCCTAATACCCTGGGCCTAAGCCTGGTGGACAGCGAGGTGTTCGTGTACTGCCTGGCCGTGACCGGCAGCACCGTGCAGCGCTCCAAGAGCGCCCGTGCGCAGGTGATCGGCACGCCCTTCGAGCTTCCCGCGCCGCAGGTGCCGCTGGCGACCGGCGGCAAGCTGGATGCGGACGACATCACTGGCAGCACCTTCAGCGTCACCGTGCCCGCCAACGAGGCCTTCATCCACGACACCCAGATCGAGCTGGTGTGGGAGGGCTTCAGTGGCGCCGGCGATCGCTTCGTCCACGCGGTGACCATGGCGGTCGTGCAACCCACCTACCCGCTGACCTTCACCGCCCAGAAAGCCTGGGTGCAAGAGATTCCCGGCGGCACCGTGAGCCTGCACTACAACCTGGTGGTGGCGGGTAACAGCGTAGTCGAGTACCGCTCCGAACCGCTGCCGCTGGACGTCGCCGGCGAGGCGGCCTTGCTGCCCTTGCCGCGTTTCCAGCCAGCGCTGAGCGCTGAGGACGAACTCAACTTCGACCGCCTGGCCGGCCCGTTCAATGTCATCGTGGACATCACCAACCCCGACTTCGTCGGCGGCGTGCTGCATGTGCACTGGCTGGGCCAGAGCGTCAGCGACGTGATCGACACGCCCATCGCCGCGCTCGGCGCCCTGGCCACGGTGATCCCGCGCAGCCTCATCGACCCCAACCTGGATCAGGTCGTCGATGTCTGGTACGACATCACCCGCGCCGATGGACCGCCAGGGCGCTCCGAGCAGAAGCTGCTGACGGTGATCAACGACGCCAGCCTGCCCTGGCCGGCGGCCGAGGTGTGGGACGCCTCGGGCGCAAACGTCGACCCGCTCAACCCCATCGATCCCGCCACCGGTAACGCCAACAGCGCCACGGTGGTGGTGCTCAACCCGCGCCTCAAAGACGGCGATCTGGTGAGTGTGATGTGGCGACTGCCTAACGGCACCACCGCGCCATTCGAATGGGTGTCGGCGGCGGCGGGCGAGGCTCGCATTCCCGTGGCCGTGAGCACCCTGGCCGCCAGCCTGGGCCAGACCATCAAGCTGTCCTATGTCGTGCTGGTGGGCGGGGTGACCCCGGAGGTGTCGATCGAACGCGACCTGAGCGTACTGGCCATGCCCGCCAGCGCCCTCAAGGCCCCGCAGGTCGAACAGGCCCCGGCCACTGATCTGGACCTGAACAGCTTCACCAGCGACGGCTCGGTGCTTGTCGAACCCTGGCCATTAATGGCCCTGGGGCAGCCCTTCTGGCTCACCGTCAGCGGCACCCGGGACGACGGCGAAGCCTACAGCGAGCGGCTCCCGGCCCCCTACACCGTGCAGAGCGGCGACCTGGCCGGCGGCATCCGCCGACCGCTGCCGCGCGCCACCCTGCTGCGCCTGGAAAACGCCACCGAATTCACCGTGCAGCTCAACGTCGGCTTCGCCGCCACAACCCCCGAGGCAGAAGCGATCATTTTTCCAGAGAAAAAGCTCAATGTGGTGCAACTGGCCCTGACCCTGCCGGCACCGGCCGTGGCAGGTGTGGTGAACGACCGCCTGGACCTGGCGGACATCCCGGCCGAAGGCGTGAAGATCACCGCCGCCTACACCGGCCAGGCGGTGGGGCAATGGGTGAGTGCCCACTGGGTGGGGGTGACGGCGGCGCTGTCGCAGGATTTTCCGGAGGTGCAGGTAACGAATG
>Ga0308158_10003947_pt1 | contig 12737 bp, 11 predicted proteins | sample PhyBR2_FD_201038 | JGI IMG/M metagenome (GOLD analysis project Ga0308158, IMG submission 201038) | Phyllosphere microbial communities from UC Gill Tract Community Farm, Albany, California, United States - DLSLB.R2 | ecosystem: Host-associated > Plants > Phyllosphere > Unclassified | place: USA...
ATCCTTGTCAGCCAGACGACGCAGGAAGCGCATCATCTCGGTTTCCGAACGGTGCGAATGGAACACATCCTGCGTCAGGAAGCCTTCGCCACGGCCCTTGGATGGCACGAGCAGGTCGTCATTGCCGACGGCCCTTGCACCAAACAGAACGGCAAGCGCTGCAAGATCGTCTTCGGTCGAGGTTTCATCAAAGGTCACACCAACCGTATCCGCATCAATGATACGGATCAGACGGCCACCCTTGTCGGCTTCATCAGCAATGCTTGCGGCTTTGCCGGGAACTTTGATCGTGACCGTATCGAACAGGCTGTCGCCTGCGATTTCGACGCCAGCAGCCTTGAGGCCGGTTGCAAAGCGCGACGCAAGACCGGCAACACGCGTTGCAATGGCCTGCAAACCAGCCGGACCATGCCAGATGGCAAAGGATGCGGCCATATTGGCAAGCAACGCCTGCGCGGTGCAGATGTTGGACGTCGCCTTGTCACGACGGATGTGCTGTTCACGCGTCTGGAGCGCCAGACGATAGGCAGCACGACCATGTGCATCAACCGACTGGCCGACGATGCGGCCCGGAATGATGCGCGTCAGAGGCTCAGACACGGCGAGATAGGCAGCATGTGGGCCACCGAAGCCCATCGACACACCAAAGCGCTGCATGGAGCCGACAGCCATATCCGCGCCCCACTTGGCAGGGGCTTCAAGAATGGTCAGTGCCAGCGGATCGGCAACGGCGATCACCAGAGCGCCCTTGGCTTTCGCGTCGGCAATCACGGCGGTAAAGTCGCCATAAACGCCGCGTGTATCCGGCCAAGGCACAACAACGGCAGCGGTGTTGTCGTCAACCGTGCTTCCAGCTTCCACCTGCCAGCCAAGTGGCTCGGCGCGGGTGTTGATCACATCGACGGTCTGCGGATGCAGATCGCCTGCGAGCAGAACCCGCTCACGCTTGTCGCGATGATGACGAACGGCAACGCCGACCGCTTCTGCCACGGCAGTTGCTTCATCCAGCAGCGATGCACAGGCAACCGGCAGACCGGAAAGCTCGGCAACCAGTGTCTGGAAATGGAACAGCAGCTCCAGACGGCCCTGACTGATTTCCGACTGGTAAGGCGTATAGGCCGTGTACCATGCCGGGTTTTCAAACAGGTTGCGCTGGATGACGGGCGGCGTCAGCACACCATGATAGCCCGCACCGATGAAGCTTTTCTTCACCACATTGCGGTCCATGATTTCATTGAGTTCCGCAAGCGCTGCGTGTTCGCTCAAAGCTGCGGGCAGATCGAGCACGCGGTTGAGCCGGATCGAAGCCGGAACAGCCTGCGTGATCAGCGTTTCCATGGAAGGAAGGCCGAGCGCTGCAAGCATTGCGCGCTCGTCTTCAACTCTTGGCCCAATATGACGGGCAACAAAGGGAAGAACAGTTACCGTCATTTCATTATCCTACCAGTTTGTCGTAACCGGCCTTGTCGAGAAGGCCCGAAAGCTGGCCTTCATCGGAAAGCTTCAGCTTGAACAGCCAGCCTTCGCCTTCTGCGGCCTGATTGATGAGTGCCGGGTCGCTCGCCACGGCGTCGTTGACTTCAACGACTTCGCCATCGACAGGAGCGTAAACATCGGAAGCGGCCTTGACGGACTCGACAACCACAATGCCCTCGCCCTTGGAAACGGTGCGACCGACTTCCGGCAGATCAACGAATACGAGGTCGCCGAGCTGTTCCTGTGCGTGGATCGTAATGCCGACAGTGGCAACGCCAGCTTCGACGCTGATCCACTCATGATCTTCGGTGAACAGGATATTGGCCATGGAAATCATCCTTTGCGATAGCGATGTGGTGTGAAGGGAAGCGCTGAAACATCGACGGGAACCTTGTTACCGCGTACCTCAGCGAAAATGCGGGTGCCGGGCTTTGCGAGGCTAAGCTCGACATAACCCATGGCGACCGGGAAACCGGCGGACGGACCAAAACCGCCCGAAGTGACGGTGCCGACCTGACGGCCGCTCTCATCAAAAAGATCAACGCCTGCGCGCACTGGCTGACGGCCTTCCGCCTTGAGGCCAACACGCTTTGCATCAACGCCCTGCTCAAGTCTCGCAAGCACGGCTGGCGCGCCGTTGAAAGCAGCCTTTTCGCGCACTGGTTTGGAAATTGCCCAGGTAAGACCAGCCGATACCGGATCGGTTTCCGGCGTGATATCCTGACCATGCAGGCAAAGTCCGGCTTCAAGGCGCAAGGAATCGCGGGCGGCAAGGCCGATCCACTCGACGCGCTCATCAGCGAGAAGTTTCTTCACCAGTTCGCGCGCTTCATCGGCAGGCAGGCCAATTTCAAAACCGTCTTCGCCGGTATAGCCTGAGCGGGTCATGAACCAGCCAGCCTTTGGCTCAAAACCATTCATGAACGCAAGATCGGAACCGGTAAGTCCCAAATCCTTGATGACGCTATCTGCTTCCGGCCCCTGAATAGCGATGAAAACGCGGTCAAGCGGATTGACCTTTACGTCCTTGCCAGCGGCTTCTTCCTGAAGATGCTCAATATCGGCATCAGCATTGCCAGCATTGGCAACAACCATATAGCGATCTTCGCCAAGGCGCGTGACGATCAGATCGTCGAGAATGCCGCCTTTTTCATTGAGGAAGAAAGTATATTTCGATTGGCCGATGCCAAGAATTGAAGGATCGAGCGGGCAGGTCCGCTCAAGAAGTCCTGCCGCTTCCGGGCCGGATACTTCGATCAGCTTCATATGCGAAATATCGAAAAGGCCGACATGAGCGCGGGTGTGAAGATGTTCCTTCATCACGCCGAGCGGATAAGTAATCGGCATGTTCCAGCCAGCAAAACCGCCAAAGCGTGCGCCAGCTTCTTCATGCAGATCCTGCAAAGGCAGGGTATTCAAATGTGCGGTATCGCCCATAACAACTCCAGAGTCGCACGTATGCCCCCGCGAAATGCGGTTGCTTCGTGCCCCTCTGTCTCAGGCCTGAGAGACTCGCATGGCTGTATAGAAAGCCATACTTACACCTTCGGCGCGGGGTTTCCCCCGACTTTCCAGAGTTGCCTTACCCGTCTGCGGTTCATGGTACCTGAGAGATTTCGGGCGATTTCCCCTTCGGTGGCCAACTTGCGTCAGCTCTCTCCCGCAGACAAACAGTGACAGAACATCCTCGTAAAACGCAGCGCTCCATCACACGACATAAGTCACTTAGCTTAAACCGTTTCTGGTGTCATGTAGAATTATTGTCACAAGACGACAAATCCCGGGGATTTTGCGACAAAAATTGCGCGGTTCTTTCCCAATAGGCCGAAAGAATAATCTTAAGTACCGGACGAACAGGGCAAGAGGCGGCAAGGGCATCCGCGGCTTATAACGACGAACCACCCAAGGCAGATTACCCTTCATTCGCAGAGCGATCGTGAAAGCAGTTTCAATGCGATTGAGCGCATTAAAATCGAAAACTGTGATTAGGAAGATCTGGGCTTTTCAGCAGAGATAACAAAAAGCCTGCGCGAAAATGCTCTGCCCCGTCCCATGCTTTCACCCATGCTTTTAAAGGCCCGCAAAACACCGGAAAAAGGGTGATTTGGTCAGTGCACCTGATGATTGTGATCACATAATGGCCAAGCTGCGCAAAAGACGTGCAATCGACAGGCTAAATTGCACAGCAGCTATGCAAATCTGTCTCTGCAACTTTCCGAGCAACCCACCTATATGCTGTTGGCAACAAAGAGATTTGATTTTTTGACTAGGTGAGAGAAATGAACCTGATCCGCTCGTACAACAACTGGCGCCGTTACCGTAACACTGTAAACGAACTGAGCCGCCTGAGCCCACGTGAACTGAACGACCTCGGCATCATGCCTTCGGAAATTCCGTTCGTTGCACGCAAGGCTGCTGCTCGCTAATAGCGAATTCCGAAAAGCGTAAAGCGGTTTTAGAACAAGCTGCGTTTATTTCGGAAGGCAAGCGCCGAATACAAGGCCCGCAAATGGCCTATCAGGGACCGCGCCCCCGCAAACCGTGCGGTCCTCACAGTTTCCCAATTATCGCCGGGGCATCCCTCCTCCCATTAGCCTCGGTGATTATAAAGATCGGAACTCCTCCTCCCAATCCGGTCTTACCCTAAACAACACCCGTCGCCTCCCCTGCGACGGGTGTTGTTTTTTGTGCACTTCACTGCGTTATAAGCACTGTCTTTGCCCGTCCCGCGCGATCCAATACAATCGACAACGCAAACACGCCGAGGCCCGCAGCGGCCAGTAATGCGCCGACAGTTCCCGTCGATGTCCAGCCAAAGCCCCACGCGACCGCAAGTCCGCCGAGCCATGCGCCAATTGCATTGGCGAGATTGAGTGCCGAATGATTAAGTGCGGCTGCCAGCGTCTGAGCGTCCGCCGCCACATCCATCAAGCGCGTCTGTAAAGCCGGAACAAGCGCAAACCCGCCGCCAACAAGCAGGATATTTAAAAATGCCGTGGCTGGATGTTGCATCAGCAGCGGGAAAAGCAGCATGACCGCCATATCATAAAGCAGCACCATGCCCACGGTTCCCATGACAGTGCGGTCGGTCAGTTTTGAACCAACGACATTGCCCAGCACCATGCCAAGACCGAATGTGGCAAACACAACCGGCATCCATTTTACATCAATATGCGAGACTTCCGTCACCGTGGCAGCCACATAGGTAAAGACGGAGAACAGACCGCCGGTTCCAATAGCGCCGATACCGAGCGTCAGCCAAACCTGCTTGCGGCGAAATGCACCCAGTTCCCGCAATGGCGATGCGCCTTCGTCGGCGGGCTGCTTCGGCACATAAATCATGACCAGCGCCATTGTGAGAATGGCAATCAGGCCAACGGCTGCAAACATCGCGCGCCAACCAGCGACTTGTCCCAGCCATGTCGCCAATGGCGTTCCGCACAATGTGGCAATGGTAAGCCCCATCATGACACGCCCGACGGCTTGCGCGCGCTTGCCGGGCTCCGCCAATGAGGCCGCAACCAGCGAGGCCACGCCGAAATAGGCACCATGCGGAAAGCCTGCAACAAAGCGCATTATATAAAGACCGGTATAGTCATGCATGAATGCGCTGGCGAGATTGCCGAAAGCAAAAAGCCCCATCAGCAGAAACAGCAGCTTGCGACAGTCAAGCTTTGCGCCAAGCACTGCCAGTACCGGCGCACCAATCAACACGCCCAAGGCATAGGAGCTGATAAGGTGTCCGGCGCTTGGAATGGTGACATTGAGATCGCGCGCGATATCGGGCAAAAGCGCCATGATCGCGAATTCTCCGGTGCCAATACCGAAGCCGCCGATGGCGAGTGCAAGTTCTGCCAGCCTTACGGATGCACGCGGCGATGTTTCCCGCAGCGCAGCGGAGGACTTTAACTGAGACATGAATGAACCTGAAGGGAGTGGAGGATGTCGGACAACCCTACCATTCCTTTCAGGCAAAGGCGATACGGATTGTCCTGAATCCGGTATCGTGTCAGCGTGCCGCAACAGCCTCGATTTCGACCTTGAATTCTTCCCGCGTAAAGCCGGAAACAATCATCAATGTGGAAGCCGGTGCTGGCTGTGGAAACAGCCGGTCACGCACATCCATATAAGGGCGCATATAAGCGCGATCCGTGACATAGGCATTGATACGCACGACATCAGACAGTTCCATACCGGCATCACGCAGGATGCGGCGGATGTTTTCAAAGCAAAGCTCCGCCTGCGCAGCCGCATCTTCCGGTACAGAACCATCAGGTCCAATACCAAGCTGGCCAGAACAGAAAACCAGCTCCGCACCGGCATTTACCTTCACGCCGTGGCTATAGGCAGCAAAGGGAGCTGCCATATCGGCAGGCAACAGATGTTTCAAAACAGCCATTCTATATCCTCAAACCTTTGGCGCTGACGCCAGCAATTCCTTGAGACGCGCGGCACCCGATGCGATGTCATCCTCTGTGGGATTGATCCCCGCAGCCAAAAGACGCCGTGCAAGCATGTGATCCGTCGGCCGATTGATGGAATCGACAGCAACAAGCCTGTCACCTGCAAAATGGAACACCGAAAAAGCATTATCTTCCAGATTGCCCGACAGAATATGACGGTCGGCATCGAAGGAGAGCCCAGCCGTCTGCAATTTCATGTCGCCCTGATCGGACCAGAACCACGCAACATCGCGGAATGGCGTACCGCGCCCGACAATCGAACGTGCAACATGCTTGGCCTGATCGGTGGCATTCTGAACCGATTCCAGACGGACGCGACGTCCGGCATGGAAATGATCATAGCTCACGCAATCACCAATCGCATAAACATGCTCGACGGATGCGCGCATATGTTCATCGACCACGATGCCATTATCGATGGCAAGCCCGGCTTGTGTTGCCAGCTCAACATTTGGAACAGCACCCGTGCCCAGAACAACCATATCGGCAGGATAGACTGTGCCGTCCGCCGCCGTCACACCTGTCACGTGCCCATTGTCACCTTCAATAGAGGTGACACCAAGTCCGGTCAGAAGCGTTATGTCCGCAGCGCGACTGCGTGCTTCGACATGGGCAGAAATATGCGTTGCAACAGAACGCCCGAGAACGCGCGGAGCGGCCTCGATCAACACGGTCTTTTTACCGAGTGCTATGGCACTATGCGCCATTTCGAGGCCGATAAAGCCCCCGCCGATAATCACGACATTCTGCACATTCGGCATCATCGCGGCTATGCGGCGCGCATCATCCAGACGGCGCAGCGTGACGACACCATCAAGATCGACGCCCGGAACATCCGGGATACGCGCCCGCGCACCCGTGGCGAATACCAGTTCCGACCAGGACAGGATGACACCATCGTCAAGAGTGACGGTCTTGTCAGTCAGCGAAACTGCGTCCACGCGACGCCCGAACAGCATCTCGATATTATTATCGCGATAGGTGTTTTCCGGACGAAGCACCAGAACACCACTTTCAGGGGCTTTCAGATAGGATTTGGATAAAGGCGGCTTGTGATAGGGAATATCCTGCTCATCGTTGATAAGCGTGATTTCGCCAGCATAGCCTTCCTGCCTCAGACTGATTGCAGCCTGCGAACCAGCGTGGCCCGCACCAATAATTATGCATCTGTTGCCCATAGGACCTCCGGAAAATTCCCGCGCATCATAATCATCTGGCGGGCTGTCGCGTGGCGAATTCGTCACGGATTCACACCTTAATTACACGCATCATCGAAATTTTAAACATTTAGTTTGACCGATCGGTCAGATTGGTTAGTAAGTTTAGTGCTTCAGTCAGTAGCCTGTCGCCAGCAGCCAGCCCAGAAGCAAGCCGCAAAGCAAGCAAGGAGCGCCACCTTGAAACGATATTGGTCCGATTATACGAGCGAAGCGTTCTCACGCCTCGATCGTGAGAAACTCGTGGCTGTTCTGCCTGTAGGCGCTATTGAACAACACGGACCTCATCTGCCGGTCGCTGTGGATGCAGCAATCGTGGATGGCATGGTCAAGGAAACCATCGCGCGCCTGCCTGATGAAAGCCACGCGCTGTTTCTCCCGACACAGGCCATTGGCAAGAGCAACGAACACAGCCTTTATCCCGGCACGCTGACTTTCTCTGCTGAGACGATCATCCGCATGTGGTGCGAGATTGGCGACTGTGTGGCTGCGAGCGGCGTGCGCAAGATGGTGCTGCTCAACAGCCACGGCGGCCAGATCAGTGTGATGGATATTGTCGCGAGAGAGCTGCGCATCAAGCACAATATGATGGTGGTCAGCGTCAACTGGTTTGCGCTCGGCATGCCTGAAGGCATCTATAGCGAACACGATCTCAAGCACGGCATTCATGCGGGTGACATGGAAACATCGGTGATGCTGGAACTGCATCCGGATCTGGTGGACATGTCAAAAGCGCAGGATTTCCGAACACTTACGGAAACTTTTGCAAGCGAATACAAGCATCTTTCGTTGAGTGGCGGCGCAAAGCCCGCTTGGCAGATACAGGACATCAATCCTTACGGCGCGGCGGGCAATGCAACGCTTGCAACGGCTGAAAAGGGCCGCAAGACCATCGACTTCGCCGCCGAGCGATTGGTCGAGGTGTTGGATGAAATCGAACGTGCGCCGCTTTCGTGGCTCGCCAACAAACCTGCCTGGTAAGGAGGATGAGCGTGGCCCCCAACTCGCAAACTTCATCTTCCCTGATTGATATCAACGGCGTCTACAAGCAATACGGCACGGGTGTCATTGCCGTGAGCGATATGTCGCTCAAAATCGAACAGGGCCAGTTCGTTAGCTTTCTCGGCCCATCGGGCTGCGGCAAGAGCACGGCCCTGCGCATGATCGCGGGTCTTGAATCCATTTCTGCAGGCGACATTCATGTGAACGGCCACGTACCCGGAAAAGGTCCGGTCGGCGCACAGGACATCGGTTTCGTATTTCAGGAACCAACCCTGATGCCCTGGGCCAGTGTTTTCGACAATGTCTATCTGCCGCTTCGTCTTTCCGGCCTTTCTCGCAAGGAAGCCACGCCGCGCGTGGAAGAAGTGCTCACACAAGTCGGCCTATCCCGTTTTGCCAACGCCTATCCGCGCGAGCTTTCAGGCGGCATGAAAATGCGGGTGTCGATTGCCCGCGCGCTGGTCACGCGTCCGCGTCTTTTGCTGATGGATGAGCCGTTTGCGGCATTGGATGAAATGACCCGCTTCAAGCTCAACAATGACGTGTTGCGGCTCTGGCAGGAACACGGACTGACCGTGGTCTTCGTCACGCATAGCGTTTACGAGTCTGTATATCTGTCCAACCGCGTCATCGTGATGGCGGCGCGTCCCGGACGGGTGGTTGCCGATATCGCCATTGAGGGCAGCTATCCACGCGCTGACAACTTCCGCGCCACGGAAGCTTACGCAAAGGATTGCACACGCGTTTCCGATGCACTCACCGCGACGCTTTCGTCGCAAGATATCGATCACTGAGGACAGGAAACCATGCAAAACCAACTGCCTGTTCTTAATTCCGAGCAACACCGCCTCGCCCGCAGGGATCGCAATCTGCGCATCATCATGCCGACCCTTGCGATCATCATCGCGCTTGGCATCTGGGAAGGTCTGGTACGCTTTTATGAAGTGCCGCATTATCTGATCCCGGCTCCATCGCTGATTGCGGAAACACTGGTGAAAGACGGACCGTCGCTGATGACGTCCATGTGGTTCACAGTCAAGCTCACGCTGATCTCTCTGCTCTGCGCGATTGTCGGCGGCGTTCTGCTCGGCATGATCTTCGCCCTCTCTCGCCCGATTGAAATGGCATTCTTCCCGTTTGCCGTTATTCTTCAGGTGACGCCGGTTATCGCCATTGCACCGCTGATCCTGATCTATGTGCGCGATACGTTTTCAGCGCTGCTGATCTGTGCGTGGATCGTGGCCTTCTTCCCGATCCTGTCCAACACCGTCATCGGTCTGCGCAGTGCGGATCATAATCTGCGCGATCTGTTCAAGCTCTATCGGGCCTCGCCCTGGCAGCGTCTGCGCTATCTGCTTGCGCCAAGTGCGCTGCCTTATTTCATGGCAGCGCTCAAGATCGCCGGTGGGCTTTCGCTGATTGGCGCAGTCGTTGCCGAATTCGTTGCAGGCAGCGCTGGCCAAAGTACGGGCCTTGCCTCGCGTATTCTGGAATCGAGTTTCCGCAACGAAATTCCGCGCATGTTTGCCGCGCTGTTTCTCGTTTCACTGCTCGGCATCGTGATTTTCCTCATCACAAGCTGGCTGTCGCGCCTTGTCCTTGGGCGCTGGCATGAAAGCGAGATCCGCCGTGAACGTTAAGACGGGGAACGCTGGGATGCTGAAAGGTGTAGCCATAGCTGGTCTCAGCGGTCATTACGACATCGCCATTGATGCTGGGCGCATTGCATCGCTTACGCCTTCACAGGCAACGAATGGCGGCTTTATCACGCCGCTTCTCGCCGATGTTCATGTGCATCTCGACAAGACTTTCACCATTGAACGTATTGCCGAGCGCGGCAGCGCCAAGGTCGAATGTCTCTTCGATGCCATCAACCTGATGAATGTCGATCGTCAAAGCTGGAACGCCAACGATATTCGGGCGCGTGCCACGCGCGGCCTTGAAGCAGCCTTTGCGCAAGGTGTCGGCGCCATGCGCAGCCATGTCGACTGGACAACGCCTGAAATGCCGACCGCATGGCCGGTTCTTAATGAGCTGCGCGACGAATGGAAAAACCGCATCGATCTGGAACTTGCAGCCCTTGTTCATGGCGATATCGTGCTTGATGCAGGCGCTGCAATTGCCGAACGAGTGGCAAAAGATAGCGGCGTTCTCGGCGCTTTCTTTTACCGCAATGCCGATCTGGAAGCCAAAGTCGAAGCAATGTTTCGTCTGGCTGTTCAGCATGGCCTCAAGCTCGACTTTCACGTCGACGAAGGACTTGAACCAGAAGCTGACGGCTTCTCGCTGATCGTTGCTGCAACCAAGCGGCACAGGATGAGTGGGCGTGTGCTTTGCGGCCATGCCTGTTCGCTTTCGCTTCGCTCGCCAGAAGAACTAAGCCGCATTCTCGATGCTGCTGCGGATGCGGGAACCGCACTCGTTTCGCTGCCGACTTCCAACCTCTATCTGCAAGACAGGCTTGGCGGGAAATCGCCGCGCATGCGTGGTGTTGCCCCGCTCAAGGAAGCGCGTCGGGCAGGCATGGACGCCATGCTCGGTTCCGACAATGTGCGCGACGCTTTCTATCCTTACGGCGATTACGATCCGCTTTCGGTTCTGCGACTCGCAGCCCCGGTTTGCCACCTTGAGCCCGATGAATGGCTCGACAGCGTCACCACCCTGCCCGCCCGCTTCCTTGAAAGTGACCGCGTTAAAGATCTGGCCGAGGGTGGCCTCGCGAATTTCATCTGGCATAACGCCACAGACATGAACGACCTCATCAGCCGTCCGCAGGCGCGTCGCGTCATCTGGCGCGAGGGCACTATAATTTAATCGGAGAATCCCATGAATTCTGTCGCACCACAGCGCATCTATGACTGGGCAGCATTTCGCGCCGAAATCGAAGGCATCCGCATTTATGACGACCCCAAGCAGGTCGAACTGCGTTCCCGCGATTATTTCTGGTACAGCCCGATCCTGACGGAAGATATCGGCCATTACCTTGGCGATCTCGTCATCATACCAAAAGATCAGGATGAAGTGCGCCGCGTGGCGGCAGCGGCAGCCAAACTTCGTATTCCGATCACTGTCCGCGGCGGCGGTACTGGCAATTATGGCCAGTGCGTTCCGCTTGAAGGCGGCGTCATTCTTGATATGACCAAGATCGACCGCATCATCGCGATTGAACCGGGCAAGGTTCGCGTAGAAGGCGGCGCACGTATTTCGCGGCTCGACGATGCTGTGCGCGAAACGGGTCAGGAATTGCTGATGTATCCGTCCACCCGCCGTATTGCCACTATTGGCGGCTTTTTCTCGGGCGGCTCCGGCGGCATTGGCTCGCTTCGCCACGGCATGTTGCGCGATGATGGCAATGTTTATTCGGTCAAGGTTCTGACGGTTGAACCGGAACCTAAAATCATCGAACTGACGGGTCGCGATATCCATAAGGTGCAGCACGCTTATGGCACAAACGGCATCATTCTTGAGCTTGAAATCGGCCTGACGAAGGCAACAGAATGGGTGCATACTGCCGCATTATTCGATACTTATGAGGCTACGCTGAATTTTTGCCTTAAGGCACTGGAAGACAGCCTCGACTGCTATCTGCTGACGACTGTGGATCGCCGTTTTGCGCGTTTCTACACCAAGTTCGGCGAACTCTTCCCATCCGACAAGGATGCTGTTTTTGCGATGATCGCGCCAGAGGAAGTCGCACGTTTTGAAGCTCTCGCAACCCAGTTCGGCGGTAAGGTTTCATTCTCGATGACGCTCGATGAATTGCACAAGGCTGGGCTCCAACCCGCTTATGAATGTGGCTGGAACCATACAACCCTTCAGGCGCTGAAAGCCGAACCCGGTTGGACCTATTTGCAGGTTGCCTATCCCCGCCCGTTTGATGTGGCGCTGGTCAATCGCCAGATCGAACGCTATGGCGAAACGCAGTATATGCATCACGAAATGGCGCGCCTTGAAGGTGAAGTGCAGATTTTTGCGCTTCCGCTCGTGCGCTTTGAAGGCCGTGATGAAATGTATCGCCTGATCGAAGAGCTGGAACAGGTCGATGGTTGCGACATCTATGATCCACATGCCTACACGATCGAAGACGGCGGCATGAAGGAAATCGACAATGTGCAGATCGAATTCAAGAAGCTGGCCGATCCTTATGGTCTGCTCAATCCGGGCAAAACGCGCGGCTGGACAGCCGACATGGCATTGAAAAATTAAAAGGGGAACCAAAATGAAAAAGACACTCGTTGCAGCACTTGCTGCATTGTCCATGGGCCTTTCCGCACAGATGGCCTATGCGCTCGACAAGGTGACGCTGGGCACCAACTGGCTGGCACAGGCAGGTCATGGCGGCTTTTATCAGGCTCTTGCCGACGGCACTTATGAAAAATACGGCCTCGACGTGACGATCGAAATGGGTGGACCGCAGGTCAACAATCGTCCGATGCTTGCCGCCGGACGCCTCGATTTTCTGCTGGCCGGCAATCTTCTTTTGTCGTTCAACAATGTCGCCAACGGTGTCCCCACCACAGTTGTGGCAGCTTTCTATCAGAAAGATCCGCAGGCGCTCATGGCGCATGAAGGCGAATAT
>Ga0308158_10003948_pt1 | contig 12736 bp, 8 predicted proteins | sample PhyBR2_FD_201038 | JGI IMG/M metagenome (GOLD analysis project Ga0308158, IMG submission 201038) | Phyllosphere microbial communities from UC Gill Tract Community Farm, Albany, California, United States - DLSLB.R2 | ecosystem: Host-associated > Plants > Phyllosphere > Unclassified | place: USA...
GCGGATGCGGGCCCTGAACCGCATCCGCCCGGGCCGCATCAGAGAAGCGACCGCTGCGCGGCAGATCGCCGCTGGAGGTGCCGGGCGAGCGCGACGAGTGCACACAGCACCGCGATCGCTCCGACGATGAACACCATCCCCGCGCCGACGGCGAGAGGGGTGATGCGCAACCAGATGTCCGCCAGGAAGTCGGCGGAGAGGGCGGTGGTCGACCAGTAGCCGATTCCCGCGAGGGCCAGGAAGACCAGACCCCAGATGATGCCGCCCCAGCGGGTGCGAGGAGCCTCGGCAGCCGCCGCAACGGCGCGCGCCGTCGAGCTGGCAGCGTGCGTGGAGGGCGCCGTTGCGGAGGGTTCCGCTGCGGACGGCGCCGCTGTGGAGGCCGACAGAGAATCTCCGGAGGGAAGGGGATGCGGGGACGGTGCCGGAGCCGCTGGCGGCAGAAGAACAGCGTCCGCCATCGAGGGGTCGCCCGGGGGAGCCGGCGTGCTCAGCAGCGGATCCTCATCCCGACCTGGGTTGTCGTGACCGTCGCCGAGGTCCGGGTCAGACGTGGCGTCCGAGTCGTCACGATCGCCGGGCAGCAGCTCGACGGCGTCTGCCTCATGCATCGCAGCGGGTTCGGGGGAATCCGCAACGTCCGCGCGCTGCACAGAATCCTCGTCCGTGATCGCGGTGATCTCCGGGGCCCCACCGTCCGGTGCTGGTGCGTCAGGCGTGTCGTGGGCGTTCATCGCTTCCTCTCCGGCGCGAGTCCGGCGTTGATCCAGACGTCGTCCTGCTGAGTGATGGTCACATCGGTCGTGACGGAGCTGCGGGCGTGGGAGGTGGGCTCACCGGCGATCAGGGGCGACTCGGCCATGGTGTCCAGGGTGAACCTCCAGGTGTAGGTTCCGTCGCCGTTGCTCTGGGGTGCGGGAAGGTCGATGGCTCCGGTGTCCGTGTAAGTGTCTCCGGTGTCTTCCACGTGGTAGGTGCCGAGGCTGAGCGATGAAGCGGTGATCGTGAACGTCACGATCATGCCCGCCTCCACGTCGATCTGCGTGCTTCCTTCGCCGCCCTTCTCGAGCGTGATCGACCCAGCCGGCATCGGCGGGATGAGCGACGGCGAAGCCGTACTCGTGGACGGCTCAGGCGAGGACGACGGTGCCGGCACGGCGGTTGCCGTCGGGACGGGGTCCGGTTCCACCATCGTGAAACCGGGGTCCGCTGCCATCCAGGGGTTCAGGTACAGGTTGGTGAATCCGAACGATTGCAGGTAGGTGCGGTCTGCGGGATCGGGCCCGCTGATCGAGGCACTGCCGAGGGGCAGGAGCACCTGCCCATCCACCCGGGCCACCTCTGATCCGCTCCAGGGACGTCCCACCGAGAGTGCAGGCACCAGGGTGCCGGCGGCGATGACCAGGCTGCTGATCGTGAGGAACGTGATGAACCCGCTGCGACGACGCGCGATGCCCGCGATGATCATCGCGACCGCTCCGACGGCGGTCGCCGCGAGGAAGGCGAGTGTCGCCGCCATCATCGTGCCGCGTGGTGCCGCTGTGAGAGCGACCGCGGCACCGCCGACGGCCATGACGCCCAGCGTGAGCGCGACATACCAGAGGGCCGTGCGCGGGCGGGAGGCACGGCGCCGTGCCCGCGCCTCCTCGTATTCACGGTTGGCCCGTGCGGTTGCCTCGGCCGCCTCCGCACGCGCCAGCTCGCGGGCGATCCGCTCGGCGTCGCGCTGCTGCTGACGCCACGTATCGTGTTCGGCACGCCACTGATCCTGCTGCTGACGCCACGTGTCGTAGGGGGCGTTCGCCAGCGGCGCGGCGCTGGGAGCCGACGTCGAGGCACCGACCGCGGACATCGCGCCCGAGGCGGCCGGTCCGGAGGCGGCCGGTCCGGAGGCGGCAGCGTGCGTCGGCAGGGCGCCCTCGTGCCACGCGGGCGCAGCGGGGCCGTGGACTGAGCCGGCCGGCTCGTCCGTGGCGCGGGCTGCCTCAGCGCGAACCGTGTCGTCGGAATCGGCGGCGCCCTCTTCGGCGGTGGCGCTGTCGCCGCCGGTGTCGCGATCTGCCGAATCACCGGCGACGGTACTCGGGGAAGGGGCGTCGCCCGAGCTCGTTCCGTCCGCGGCGAGCGAAGTGCTCGCAGCGACGGCGGAGACCGGGTGAGGCTCGGAGACCGCGCCGTTCGGTCCGGCCGAGAATGCGGAGGGTGCGGGCGCGGACGTGTCCAGTCGCGGCACGGGCCAGGCGCCGCTCGTCGGAACGCTCGTACCGTACTGCGGTCCGCCATACGGTTCGGTGCCGGCATACGGTGCCTGTCCACCGTATGGTGCGGCGCCGAAGCCGCGCGGGTCGGGTGCCGATGCCCCGGTGGCGTACGGATCGAAGCCCGCCTGCGCTCCGTCGCGCCCACGATGGCGCGGACGGCGGGAGATGGCCACGATCGCCACGATCACGAGACCGATCAGCGCCAGCACCAGAAGCCCGCGCCACAGCACGCTCAACGCGCCGCCGATGTCGTAGATGCCGCCCCACGACCCTCCCGACCACAGCAGCAGATTGCTCACCCAGGGGATGACTGGAACGAAGCTGAGCACGACGATCACGAGCGCGGCGATGGACGGCGGTTCCAGCCGGCCGTGAAAGAGGCTCTCCAGGTGGATGACACCGGCCCGGTCGGGAAGGACCACCCAGAGAATCGCGTACACCAGCAGCATCGGCAGGCCGAGGACCGCTGCGACGACGAAGATGCCGCGGACGATGAGCGGATCGATGCCCAGTCGTGCCGCGATCCCACCGCAAACGCCACCGACCCAGGCATCGCCGCGAGCGAGACCCAGTGTGCGGAGCCAGCCGAAGAAGCCGCTGCCCGTGCCGCGAGGCGTGGAGCCCTCGCCCCCCGCACCGGGCGCACCCGGATACGGTGGAGGTGGGGTCGGCGACGAAGCAGGATTGTCGGTCATATCTCCACTGTGCCGCCGGCCGCGTTGCACGCGCCATGGGGGATGCCCCTGACGCATCCCTGATTCCCCCGGCCGGGCACTCCGGGGTGCGGTGCATTGTGATGGGATGGGCACATGACCGCTGTTCCTCCGGGGCCGGTGCGCCCGGGGAACGAGGCGCCCCCGCCCACGCCGCCGCTGCCGGGGCACGCTGCGTCCGCGTCCGGACCCACGCCCGCGCCTGGGCTCACGGTTGCGCGCGCTGCGGCACCGCTGACGTCTCCTGCTCCGGGTCCATACGCCCCGGCGCTCGTACCCGCCCGGAACGCCGCTGGGCGAGCGCCCCTTCGTCGCAGCCGTCGCCAGCAGCTTGCGGGTGTGGCCGAAGGCCTCGCCGCGCATCTCGGCTGGCAGGTGGGGACGGTCCGCGTGCTGTTCGTCCTGCTCAGCTTCATCAGCGGGGCCGGTCTCATGCTCTACGCCTGGCTCTGGGCGCTCGTACCCCTCGCTGACGCTGCTCGCACCGTCACGGGAGAGGCATCACCGGACAATAGGGTCACACGCAGCATGCCCGCTGCATGGGCGCTCGTCGGCACCGGGGGCGTGCTTGCGGTGCTCGCGGCCTGGATGGTCGGAACCACCGGGCCGTACCAGAGCGAGTGGTTCTGGTGTTCGATCCTGGCGATGACCGTCACTGTCGGGGGTGCCCTGTGGGCGGGCTTCCTCGATGCCAACGACCCCGATCGCGGAGCCCGGCACGTGACGCTGGTTCGCGGCACGGCGGCCCTCATCCTCCTGGCGGTGCTCGTCACCGACGGCTGGGTCACCATCGGGCAGCGCAGCGTCTCGGCGCTCGTGTGTGCGATGCTCGCCGTGATCGCGCTCGGTGCCATCTACGCGCCCATCCTGGTCACTCGGCTGCGTGCCGCATCCCACGAGCGGATCACGCGCATCCGCGAGGAACAGCGAAGTGAGATGGCCGCCCACCTGCACGACTCCGTGCTGCAGACGCTCGCCCTCATTCAGAACCGCGCGGGCGCCTCCAGCGAGGCAGCGCGGCTGGCACGTGCACAGGAGCGGGAACTGCGCAGCTGGCTGTACGACGGGGACGAGCCGGCGGACAGCGACCTTCCCACCGACCTGCGCGACTACGCCGCGGCGCTGGAACTGGACTACCCGGTCCGCATCGAAGTGGTCGCCGCCGGCACCAGTACCGAACGCGCGAGCGGTGACCTGGCCGCAGCCGCGCGCGAGGCCATGCTCAACGCCGCACGCCATGCCGGCGGCGAGGTCTCGGTGTACATCGAGGGCCGGGGGGACGCGGTGGAGGTCTACGTGCGCGATCGCGGCCCGGGATTCTCCCTCGACGGTGTCCCGGCGGATCGGCTTGGCGTCCGCCAGTCCATCATCGGCCGCATGAGGCGAGCCGGGGGATCGGCTCAGGTGCTGCCCGGAGCGGGCGGCAGCGGGACGCAGATCCGCTTGGCACTGAGACGCGACAGCTCGCATGCCGCAAACGGCATGTCGGAGGGGAGGATCCTATGACCGACGTCCTTCGCGTCGTGATCGTCGATGACCATTCCATATTCCGCTCCGGGCTGCGGGCTGATCTCGATCCCGGAGTGGAAGTGGTCGGTGAAGCCGGGGATGTCGCCGGCGCCGTCGCCGTGATCGCCTCGACCCGTCCGGACGTGGTGCTGCTGGATGTGCACCTGCCCGGGGCGATCGGAGACCTCACGGGAGGCGAAGCCGTCCTCCAGCAGGCACTGCCCCTGTCCCCGGAGACCCGATATCTCGCACTCAGCGTCTCGGATGCGGCGGAGGACGTCGTCCGTGTCATCCGCGCGGGGGCGCGCGGCTACATCACCAAGGGATCCAGCGGGGGCGACGTGAGTGCGGGCGCACGCGCCGTCGCCTCCGGCGATGCGGTGTTCTCGCCGCGGCTCGCCGGGTTCGTCCTCGACGCTTTCGGCGCGATGAGCGGGGAGACCGCTCGGGCCGACGACGAGCTTGACCGCCTCTCCGGGCGCGAGCAGGAGGTCATGCGCCTGATCGCCCGCGGATACGCCTACAAGGAAGTCGCCGCCGAACTGTTCATCTCGATCAAGACCGTGGAGACGCACGTCTCGGCGGTGCTGCGCAAGCTGCAGCTGTCTTCCCGGCACGAGCTCACGGCCTGGGCGAGCGCACGACGTCTCCTCTGAGCGCGGTCGCACGCCGCTCACAGCCAGTGCTGAGAAGGAACCGGAGTAGCATCTCGACATGACGACGGCGAGGACACGAGGCATCAGGGCGCTCGTGATCGTCGCTGTTCTGGCCCTGGGGTGCGCGGTGGCGGCGGCTCTGATCGATGGGATCGTCACCGTGCACAGCGACGCCGCGCTGGATCCTGAGCGCTCCGAACGCGACGCGTCGATGGCGTGGGCGGCACGCGTGCTGCTGGTCCCCACCGTGGCCTGGCTCCTGATTGGCATCCTCGCCACCCGCACCGCCCTGGTACGTCGCCCCGGTGCGGCAGCAGCGCGGTCGACGTGGCTGGCATCCACCCGCCCGTGGCGTGCGCGCGAGTCGCTGCTGGGGCTGCTGCCGTTCGACCGCGCTCTGATGATCATCGTGCCGGGCGGATTGCTCATCGCCACGCGCGCCGTCGAGGCCGCGTTCCTGCCGGCGTCACCCGCTCTCATCCTGACGTTGTCGTGGTTCCTCTTCGCGGCGGTGGCGGCTGTGCTGGTGCTGCCCCGATCGCCGTGGGCCGTGATCGCCGCCATCGGCGGCGTGGTGGTCTTCCAGTGCGCGGTGGACCTCCTCGTCATGTCGGTGGCGGGCCCCGGGGCGGCCTGGGTGGCGGCCTGGGCGTCCTTCCCGCTGCGGGTCGTGGTGTTCACCGTCAGCTTCGGGCTCATCGGCTGGATGCTCGTGGCCGTGGGCGGTGCCGCGGCGCAACAGCACGGTGCGCGACGCGCGACGGGTGTGGTGCTGGCGGCTGCCGGCGCTGCGGTGCTGTCGTTCGCCGCCCTCACCTTCGCCTTCGGGCCGGAGCGGATCGGCGCACCCTGGGAGGACAGCATCGTCGAACTGCACGCACCGGCGCTGCTCGTCTGGATACCCGCCATCGTCGGCGTCGCTCTACTGGTGGCCGGTCTGATGCTCCGCCGCACTCCGGCGCGGACCGAGGTCGCCGCCTGATCAGCTCGTCGGCAGTGCTTCTGTGTTGCCGCCGGTTCGTCCCATCCGCCACACACTCGGAACGCACAGGGTCAGCACCGCGATCACTGCGTAGATGACCGCCGACACCGTGATCACCGTGGCCGGATCGCCGGCGGTCAGCAACCACCCGAACAGCATGGTTCCCAGCGGCATCGCGAGGTAGCTGCCGAGCATGTCGTAACTCGACACCCGGGAGAGCACCTCGCCAGGAACGTTCTCCATCATCGCCACGCTCCACCCGGTGCTGAAGACCTCCAGCCCCGCTCCGGCGACGAAGGCGGCGATCATGAGGGGGAGGACGGCGGGATGGATGCCGAGGAGCAGCATCGGAAGAGCTACCGCCACCATGCCGATCATGCCGAAGCGCAACGGTCGTGACAGCGGCAGCCACATCAGCACGAGCGTGGTGACGAGGGTGCCCACGCCCAGCGCCCCCAGCACCCATCCCCAGCCCTGGACGCCGAGCAGCGGGTCGTTCTTGGCGATGAAGGGACCGCCCACCGACCACGCGCCGATCTCCAGCGCGTTCAGCAGCCCGAAGGCCACGACGACCACCCAGAGCCAGGTGCGGCTGCGAAACTCACCCCAGCCGACGCGCAGATCGGTGAAGAGATTGGTGCTCGAACGGGCGGGCGGAGGCAGCCGCACCATCGCGAGAAGCGGGATCGCTGCCACGAGGCCGATGCCCTCGATCACGAACGCCCACGCAGGGCTGGACAGGGCCACCACCAGTCCCGCGATCACGGGTCCGCCGATGGTGACCAGGGAGCGCACGAACGACAGCATGGCGTTCGCCTGCTGCAGAGCCTCATGCGGGACGAGCTGGGGGATGATGCCCTGCATGGACGGCATGACGAACGCGCTCGTGGCGCCCGCGATGACGGCCGTGACAGCGAGGGACACGACGCTGGCTGTGCCCGTGAAGAGCATGGCGGCCGTGACGCCCACGGTGATGGCGTTGACCACGTAACAGGTCTGGATGACCAGCGCTCGCGGCAGCCGATCGGCCACGACGCCGCCCACGAGCAGGAAGACCACGGTGCTGGCGGTGAGGCAGGTCATCACCACCGACAGCGCGAGCGGGGCGTTGTCCACCGACAGCACGGCGAATGCGAATGCCACCGAGGACATCGCCGCCGTGATCATCTGCAGGGCGCGCGCCAGGAAGAACCAGCGGAAGGCCGGAGCACGCATGGCGGTCAGGGACATCGCACCAGGTTAGCGGCGGGCTCGGACGTCGGATGCTGAGCCATCCACCGCCGCGCCGATGTCCGAGCCCCCGCCTAGACTTGTCAGGTCATGACCGAACAGCAGCCCGTTGTCCTCGGCCGGGATTCCGGCCACGCAGATCCGCTCCTCGATGGGCTGAACCCGCCGCAGCGCGCTGCCGTGGAGTACCGCGGTCCTGCGCTTCTCATCATCGCCGGCGCCGGCTCCGGAAAAACCCGCGTCCTCACGCACCGGGTCGCCCATCTGCTGCGCACACGCGACGCCTATCCCAGCCAGATCCTCGCTATCACCTTCACCAACAAGGCGGCCGCAGAGATGCGCGAGCGCGTGGCTGCCATCCTCGGCGACGCTTCCCGCGGCATGTGGATCTCCACGTTCCACTCGGCTTGCGTGCGGATCCTGCGCCGCGAGGCCTCGCAGTTCGGGTTCACCTCGTCCTTCACCATTTACGACTCCGGTGACTCCCGCGCGCTCATCAAGCGGCTGGTCAAAGAGCACGAGGCGGACGCGTTCGGCCACACGCCCTCGTCCGTGCAGTCGCGCATCTCCAAGCTCAAGAACGAACTGCAGGACGCGGAGTCCTACGCTCGCGACGCCAATATGAACGACCCCGCGGAGCGGGTCTTCGTCGAGGTCTTCACCGACTATCAACGATCCCTGCAGAAGGCCAACGCGTTCGACTTCGATGATCTCATCGGCCAGACCGTGTACCTGTTCCGCGCCTTCCCGCACATCGCCGACCAGTACCGTCGTCGCTTCCGCCACATCCTGGTCGACGAGTACCAGGACACCAACCACGCTCAGTACTCGCTGATCCGTGAGCTCACCAAGCCCGTGGGTGCGCCCGAGCCGTTCTCCTCGGGCGGCATGATGATCTTCGAGGCGCCCGGGGACTCCGCGGATACCGCGCCGTCGTCGCTCACGGTCGTGGGTGATTCCGACCAGTCGATCTATGCATTCCGCGGTGCTGACATCCGCAACATCACGGAGTTCGAGCGCGATTACCCGGGAGCGAAGGTCGTCTTGCTGGAGCAGAACTACCGCTCCACGCAGACCATCCTCTCCGCGGCCAACGCGGTCATCAGCAACAACTTCGACCGCCGGGACAAGAAGCTCTGGACCGATGTGGGGGCGGGGGAGCAGATCCTCGGCTTCACCGGGTACTCGCAGCACGACGAGGCGCAGTTCGTCGCCGACGAGATCGAACGGCTGCGCCGAGAGGGCATGCCCTACGGCGAGATGGCGGTGTTCTACCGGACGAACTCACAGTCGCGCGCGCTGGAGGAGATCTTCATCCGCTCGGCAGTGCCCTACAAGATCATGGGCGGCACCAAGTTCTACGAGCGCGCCGAGATCAAAGACGCGCTGGCGTATCTCATCGCGGTCGCGAACCCGGCCGACGAGATGGCGTTGCGACGCATCTTGAACCGACCCCGTCGTGGCATCGGCGACGTCACGGAGACGACCATCGCGCGCTTCGCCGCAGAGCACAACATCACCTTCCGTGATGCGCTCGCCAACGCCTCTCAGCTGGGCGTCGGTCCCAAGATCCAGTCCGCCATCACGCACCTCGACGCGGTGCTGCTGGAGGCCTCGGAGATCCTGATGCCCGCAGACGGCGAGGTTCCGCCCCCCACGTCCGTGGCCGAGGGGCTGACGTTGCTGCTGGAGAAGTCCGGCTACTTCGACATGCTGCGCCTCAGCAAGGATCCGCAGGACGAGGCCCGGCTGGAGAACCTCGACGAGTTCGTCGCCGTTGCGCGTGAGTTCGCACGCAACAACCCCGACGGCGCAATCAGCGATTTCCTCGCCGACGTGGCGCTGGTCTCGGATGCCGACGACCTCGACGACGAGTCGGGCATGGTGTCGCTCATGACGCTGCATACGGCCAAGGGCCTGGAGTACGACGCGGTGTTCCTCACGGGGGTGGAGGAGGACCTCATTCCTCACCGCATCTCGGCGGGGGAGCCCGGCGGCCCGCAGGAGGAACGCCGGCTCTTCTACGTCGGCATCACGCGGGCGCGCAAGCGGCTGTTCATCACCCTCGCGATGACGCGCGCGCAGTTCGGCGAGGTGACGGTGGCGATGCCCAGCCGCTTCCTTCAGGAGATTCCCGCCGAGCTGCTGCACTGGCGGCAGTCGCCGGGGGACGTCAACTCCCGAGGTGGCACGCAGTCTCGCGCGCTGAACGCTCGACGCGGCTCGAACGGATTCGGTCCGAAGCCGCTCGGACGCAGTGAGAGCGCAGGCTTCGGGCCGAAGTCCACCAGCCTCGACAAGTTCACGAACCGCGTCACCGCTCGGGTGCGGGACAACGGCGACCTGGAGCTGGCGCCCGGGGATCGCATCCGCCATGACGATTTCGGCGAGGGTCGCGTCGACGCGGTCACCGGCGAGGGTGCCAAGCGCATCGCTCACGTCCGCTTCGACTCGGCGGGCGCCAAGAAGCTGCTGATCAAGATCGCCCCGATCGAGAAGCTCTGATGCCGAAGACGCCGTTCGACATGGTGTGCATTATGCATACTCGATCTTCGTCATGATCAGGGATAAATTCCACTGTTAGCGCTATCCTCGGACGGGGGAAGGCGTCGGGGGATGGTCAGCAAACACAGCAGTGCACGCATCGGGGGATTCGTGCGCTCTGCTGTCGTACCCGTGCAACCGACCCTCTTCCTCGGTCGCTCCCGATCCGGCCCTCGGTATCGTCCGCGTCAGCGGGCGGAGTGCGGGAGCGGTGCCGCGGTGGCGGACCTTCGTGATCGCGCGGGCAGGGGTGCCTCGTCATCGGTCACGAGCCGAGTCCGGCCGTAGCCGAGGTCCCCGGCGCTCTCCTGTGCGCCGGGGATCTCGCCATCTCACCGTCGCGTGAGGACGCGCGCGAACTCCCGCCCTGTGCCAGCCCGTTAGGCTGGGCGCATGGCTCTCTTCTCGCGCCGAAAGAACACCCCGTCCACGCCCGACGCACCGGTCGCGCCTGAGGAGTCCCCGGCGCCCGCGGAGGCGGAGGCCGTAGAGGTGCCGGCTGAGCCCGTTCCGCACGTCAACATCAGCGTGTCCTCCTTCGGTGGCCTCGGCGCGGGTTCCCCGCAGCCGAAGCCTGCCGCCCAGCCGGCGCAGCCCGCCGCGGTTCCGGTCGTCGCGCCGGGCCACAACGCCGACGGCACCGTGTCGCTGCCGTTCGCGGCGGACGAGCCACCCACGGAGCTGGAGACGGTCCCCGGCCTCCGCGACAACGCTGTGCTGCGAGATGCCCTCGCCCGACTCGGCGAGACGCCCTCCGGCGCCGAGTTGCTCGGCGTCTTCCGGCAGGCTCTGCAGGGCCACCTCTTCCTCCGCGTCAAGGGTGACGCCCGCCAGCAGGTCGAAGCCGGCGAGGACCTCCAGCTGGGCGTGATCCGCAACGGTGACGAGAACTACATGCTCGCCTTCAGCTCGGGGCGCGCTCTGCAGCAGGCCGTGGAAGCCGACGGCGACACCGGCACCAGCGCCATCGGTCAGCCCGCCGCGCTCGTGTTGCGCCATGTGCTCGCCAACGAGTTCGCCGGCCTCGTGATCGACAACTTCTCCGGGACCGCCCGCGCCGTGATCCCGCGCGATCTCATCGAGCGGGTGATGGGCGAGTGCGATCCCACGTTCTCGGTGAAGTCGCTGATCGCGGGCGAGCGCACGGATGAGACCCCTGCGGCCGTCGTCGAAGCGCTGCGAGAAGGCCGGGTCTGGGTTGCCGTCGGTCGTGCCGGTGACAACGAAGACGGCACTCCACGCTTCGGCGTGGCCGAAGCGCACACGTCAGACGGACGCCGGCTGCTGCAGCTGTTCACCCACCCGCTCGAGGTGGTGGCGCTCGGTCGTGGCGAGCAGGCTGCGCCCTTCGCCCCCGATGCCCTCATCAAGGCGCTCGCGGACAACTCCGGTGTCTCAGGTGTGATCCTCGACCCCGCCGGCCCCAACCTGCGACTCACGCGCGAGCAGTTGGCCCCGCTGCTGACTCCCGCGCCCTGACACACGGGCTCTTCTTCGCAGGGATGTCGGTGATCGCCCCCGTGTCGGTGGTTGCCGCGGTGTCCGTAGTTGGCGCCGTGTCATGACCACTGCCGTGTCATGATCACCGCCGTGTCGGTGGTCTCAAAACCGGTTGTTGCCGCGGCAGAACTCCGCAGTTTGTGAGACCCGTGGCGTCGGTGGTCTCACAAACGGCGGTGGTGCCGCCGAGGATCCGCAGAAACTGAGACCACAGGTAAGTCGGGTGCCGCTGTCCTGCCCCGCCATGGGGGCTGTCCTGCCCTGCCATGGGGGCTTGTCCGGCCCTGCCACCCGGGGCTGTCCGGCCGTTCACCCGGCCACTGATGACGTGGACGGGAGGTGTTTCGCCCGCGCGGGGCGACGCGTAGGGTGCCGGTATGGCCTCAGAGCGCATCACGCTGACCGTTCCCGGACCCGACGGCGACCGGGAGGTATCGCTGTCGAGCCCGAATCGCGAGGTGTTCCCCGCGGTCGGGATCACGAAGCACGAGCTCGCGGAGTACGTGATCGCGGTCTCCGGCCCGTTCCTCGCCGCGAACGGGGATCGCCCGGTGTCGCTGGAGCGGTTCCCGGGCGCGATCGACGGAGAGGGCTTCTTCTCCAAGAACCCGCCGAAGGGCACGCCCGACTTCGTGGGAGCGGTGTCGGTGCGGTACAACTCTGGCCGGGTGCACCCCCAGCTCGTGCTCACAGAGCCCGCTGCGATCGTGTGGGCGGTCCAGATGAACACTGTGGTGTTTCATCCCTGGGCATCACGAGCGGGCGACACCGACAACCCGGTCGAACTGCGCATCGATCTGGACCCGCAGCCCGGCACGACGTTCGCCGATGCGGTGTATGCCGCTCACGGCATGCGAGAGGTGCTGACGGAGGCAGGCCTGGAGTCCTGGATCAAGACCAGCGGAAACCGCGGCATCCACCTGTTCTGCCCGATCGAGCCCAGCCATGAGTTCCTCGATGTCCGCCACGCTGTGATCGCGGCCGGGCGGGAGCTGGAGCGTCGTATGCCGGATCGTGTGACGACAGCGTGGTGGAAGGAGGAGCGAGGCGAGCGCATCTTCATCGACTTCAACCAGGCCAATCGCGATCGGACGATGGCCGGTGCCTACAGCCCGCGTGCGCTGCCGACGGCCACCGTGTCGACGCCGATCACCTGGGACGAGGTCGACGAGGTCGATCCCACTGCGTTCACGGTGCGGACCGTTCCCGCGCGGCTTGCCGACGCCGGCGACGCATGGTCGGGGTTCGCTCAGAATCCGGGCCGCATCGAGACCCTGCTGCAATGGTGGCAGCGTGATCTGGACGCGGGGCTGGGCGAGATGCCGTTCCCTCCGGAGTTTC
>Ga0308158_10003950_pt1 | contig 12724 bp, 12 predicted proteins | sample PhyBR2_FD_201038 | JGI IMG/M metagenome (GOLD analysis project Ga0308158, IMG submission 201038) | Phyllosphere microbial communities from UC Gill Tract Community Farm, Albany, California, United States - DLSLB.R2 | ecosystem: Host-associated > Plants > Phyllosphere > Unclassified | place: USA...
GAGCGGGCTCCGGAATCGGCGCTCAGGCTCTGGTGCTGATCGGCGCGATCCTGCTCAGCAGTCCCGCCCTCGTCTCCGGGCTTCGTGCGGTCGACGCGGACCTGCCGGCCGCCCTCGACACCCTGTGGATCGGCCTGGGGATGGGAGTCGGAGTGCTCGCCGTGGGAGTCGCTCTCGGCGCACTCCTGTTCGAACGGCAGGGCTCGCGCATCATGGAGTTCGCCGAGGCCATCTGAGCGCGATGATTCACCGTCGTCCGTCCCGCCCAGCGAGACGGACGGTACGATGGGGCCATGAGCACTCCGCTGGATCACCCCGACCAGGGCGGCATCGCCACCCTCGACCGCGAGCTCGAAGAGCTCCTGCGCGAGGAGCACATCGAGCCGGGCGATCATGAGCGCTTCTCGCACTACGCGAAGAAGGAGAAGATCCTCGAGTCCGCGCTGACGGGCAAGCCGATCCGCGCGCTGTGCGGCAAGAAGTGGGTTCCGAGCCGGGACCCGGAGAAGTTCCCGGTGTGCCCCGACTGCAAGAAGGTGTACGAGTCGCTCATGAAGTGACTCGCACGAACGGCCCGCCGGATCCGGCGGGCCGTTCGTCGTAGGTCCAGGATTACTCGGCGTCCTCGAAAACGGTCGGGATGATCGGATCCGACTTGCTGAGGGCGAGTCCGCGCACGGGCAGCTCTTCGCGAACCATCGCGTGGTGATCGCGTGCCGCGGCTGTCCCCGCCGGGCCTTCGAAAGCCGCATCGATGTCGCCATGGTCGACCAGGCGCACCTGCAGGGCTCGGGCGTCGGGGTGCTCGCTCGCCGTCTCCACCCGCTCGAACCCGTCGGAGACCACCACGAGCTCGGTGGTGGCCTTGCCACGCTCCAGGCGGCGGAATGCAGCCTTACGGCCCCCCGTGGAGGCCTTGTCGGCGCTCTTCTTGGCCACGGCGACCCAGCCACCGTCATCGCCCTGGCGGGCCACCAGCTTGTAGACCATGCTCGCCGTGGGGTAGCCGGAGCCCGTGACCACCGAGGTGCCGACGCCGTAGGCGTCGACGGGCGATACCGCGAGGGCGGCGATGGCGTATTCATCGAGATCGCTCGTCACCGTGATTCGGGTGTCCACCGCTCCGAGGGCGTCCAGCTGCGCGCGGACCTCAGCGGCCACGATCGGGAGATCGCCGGAATCGATGCGCACACCACCGAGCCCGGTTCCGGCCACGCGGATCGCGAGATCGACGCCCGCGGTGATGTCGTAGGTGTCCACCAGGAGTGTGGTGCCGACGCCGGAGGCCTCGATCTGCGAGCGGAAGGCCTGCTCCTCGGTGTCGTGTAGCAGCGTCCAGGCGTGGGCTGCAGTTCCCATGGTGGGAATTCCCCAGCGGCGTCCCGCCTCCAGGTTGCTGGTGGCGCCGAAGCCCGCGATGTATGCGGCGCGAGAAGCGGCCACGGCGGATTCCTCCGCGGCGCGTCGCGCCCCCATCTCGGCAAGGGGACGATCTCCTGCTGCGACCGACATGCGGGCCGCGGCCGTGGCGACCGCCGAGTCGTGGTTGAGGACGCTGAGGGCAAGGGTCTCCAGGATCACGGCCTCGGCGAAGGTGCCCTCGACGGTGAGGATGGGCGAGCCGGGGAAGTAGAGCTCGCCCTCGCGGTAGCCGGTGATCGATCCGCTGAAGCGGTAGCCGGCCAGGAAGCGCAGCGTCTCGGCGCTGACCACCTGGTTGTCGGTGAGGTAGCGCAGCTCGTCATCGCCGAACCGGAAATCGCGCAGCAGAGAGAGCAGACGGCCCGTGCCGGCCACCACACCGAATCGTCGCCCGCCGCTCAAACGGCGAGAGAACAGCTCGAACACGCAGTTGCGGTGGGCGGTGCCATCACGCAGTGCCGCATCCAGCATCGTGAGTTCATATCGGTCGGTCAGCAGCGCGGAGGAACCGGTCATGCTCGGAATCCTACTCGCGCGCTCCGTGCCCGCCGCGCCGCGCCCCCGAGCACCGGCGACGAGCCGCGCACCGGACGCGGGCGACGCACGCGGCGGCGTAGGCTGGACGCATCATGTCTGACGCACCGATCGGGATATTCGACTCCGGCGTGGGCGGGCTCACGGTTGCTCGTGCGATCGGGGACCAGCTGCCGAATGAATCGTTCGTGTACATCGGTGACACGGCGCGCACGCCGTATGGTCCGCGCCCGATCGCAGAGGTCCGTCGTTTCTCCCTCGAGGTGCTGGACACACTGGTCGATCAGGGCGTGAAGATGCTCGTGATCGCCTGCAACACCGCATCGGCGGCGGTGCTGCGCGATGCTCGTGAACGATACGACGTGCCGGTCATCGAGGTCATCAACCCGGCGGTGCGCACGGCCATCGCCACCACCCGCAACGGTCGCGTTGGCGTCATCGGGACAGCGGGAACCGTGTCATCCGGCGTCTACCAGGACATGCTCGGCATCGATTCCCGCCTCACGGTCTTCGCCCAGGCGTGCCCGCGTTTCGTCGAGTTCGTGGAGGCCGGCATCACGAGCTCGGCCGAGCTGCTTCGCGTGGCGGAGGAGTATCTGGCTCCGCTGCGTGACGCCGGTATCGACACCCTGGTGCTCGGCTGCACGCACTACCCGTTCCTCAAGGGCGCCATCAGCTACGTGATGGGCCCGGAGGTCTCTCTGGTCTCCAGCGACGTGGAGACCGCGAACGATGTCTACCGCACACTCGTCACGCGCGGGGAGCTCGCCTCTCCGGATTCCGAACCGACGCGCACCTACGAGGCGACGGGCACCAGCGAAGCCGAGTTCGTCGCGTTGGCACGACGCCTCATGGGAACCGAGGTCAATCGGGTCCAGCTCGTGAACACCGCCGCCATCCGCCTTCCCCAGAACAGCTGACTCACCCGCCCGGCGGCTGAGCGGTATCCACCCCTTCGAGAGGACGCAGACCCATGACCGAGATCGTTCGCGCCGACGGCCGCGCCACCGACCAGCTCCGCCCCGTCACCATCGAGCGCGGCTGGAGCGCCCATGCCGAGGGATCGGCGCTGGTGAGCTTCGGTGGCACGCGCGTGCTGTGCACGGCATCGTTCACGAATGGGGTTCCCCGCTGGCTCACGGGCAAGGGCAAGGGATGGGTCACTGCCGAGTACGCGATGCTGCCGCGCGCCACGAACAGCCGTAACGACCGCGAGAGCGTGAAGGGCCGTGTCGGCGGACGCACGCATGAGATCTCGCGTCTCATCGGTCGCGCCCTGCGCGCCGTTGTCGACACCAAGGCGCTGGGGGAGAACACCCTCGTCATCGACTGCGACGTGCTCCAGGCCGACGGCGGCACCCGGACGGCGGCCATCACGGGCGCATACGTCGCGCTCGCGGACGCCATCGAGTGGGGGCGCGAGAAGAAGTTCATCGGTCAGAAGGCGCAGCCGCTGATCGACTCGGTCTCGGCCGTCTCCGTCGGCATCATCGACGGCACACCGATGCTCGATCTGGCCTACGTCGAGGACGTCCGCGCCGAGACGGACATGAACATCGTGGTCACCGGTCGCGGTCTGTTCGTCGAGGTGCAGGGTACGGCAGAGGGCGCGCCGTTCGACAAGCGAGAGCTCGACGCTCTTCTCGAACTCGGCGTCGCCGGCTGTGCCGACCTGCGCGACATCCAGACGGCGGTGCTGGCGTGAGCGTCGACCGCGTCGTCCTCGCGACCCACAACGCCCACAAGGTCGCCGAGTTCCAGGCCATCGTCGCGGCGGTCCGTCCTGACCTCACCGTGGTGGCCTATGACGGGCCGGAGCCCGTCGAGGACGGCACGACGTTCGCCCAGAACGCGCTGATCAAGGCGCGCGCGGCGGCCGCGCACACCGGCCTGCCTGCCCTGGCCGACGACTCCGGTCTGACCGTGTCGGTCCTCGGCGCCGCCCCCGGTGTGTTCTCGGCGTACTGGGCAGGCCACCAGAAGGACGACATCGCGAACCGGCGGCTCTTGCTCGACCAGCTCAGCGACCTCGCCGCTGAGCACCGCACCGCATTCTTCACCTCCGTGATCGCCCTCGTCACCCCGGGCGGGGACGAGCACACGGTCGAGGGCATCTGGCCCGGCCGGCTGGCGACAGCGGAGAGCGGTGAGAACGGCTTCGGCTATGACCCGGTCTTTCTCCCCGACAACGCGGATGGGACGCCCGGCACCCGCTCGGCGGCCGAGCTGAGTTCCCCGGAGAAGAACGCCCAGTCGCACCGGGCGCGCGCCTTCGTGTCGCTGCAGCCCCTGCTCGCCGCGCTCTGACGCTGATAATCGTCCTCATTCCCGACTAGGCGAAACGGCCCCGCACACCCGTGCGGCCCGCCTAGCCTGGAGGCATGCACGATCACGCGCCGTCCGCCGGAATCCGAGGAGCGACGAATCGCCGCCTGCTGGCGATCTCGCTGACGATCACGTCGACCGTCATGGTCGTACAGGTCATCGGTGCCATCCTCTCGGGCTCGCTGGCCCTGCTCGCGGACGCCGCCCACATGTTCACGGACGCGTCGGCGCTGGTGATCGCGCTGATCGCCAGCGCGGTCGCCGCCCGGCCCGCGGATGATCGACGCACCTTCGGCTATCAGCGCGCCGAGGTGCTGGGCGCGCTGATCAATGCCGTGATCCTGGGCGTGCTGGCCATCACTGTGGGCGTCGAGGGCGTGCAGCGCCTGATCAACCCCGGCGAGGCGGAGGTGCAGGGCGGCCTGATGCTCGTCATCGCGGTTGCCGGTGCGCTGGCCAACGCGGTCTCGATGTGGCTGCTGTCGGCAGCGCAGAAGAAGTCGATCAACGTCCGCGGTGCCTACCTGGAGGTGATGGGCGACTTGATCGGATCGGTGGGAGTGATCATCGCCGCCGTCGTGATCCTCACCACGGGCTGGGTGCGCGCCGATGCCATCGCCTCGCTGTTCATCGCCGCGATGATCCTGCCGCGCGTGTTCACCCTGCTCCGTGAGGTGATCTCCGTTCTGGCCGAATCCGCACCGAAGGGAACCGATATCCCCGATATCCGCACGCACATCCTGGGCTACCCGGGCGTGCGTGCCGTGCATGATGTGCACGTGTGGCAGCTGACGCGGGGTGCGCCGGTGTTCACTGCACACGTCGTGGTAGACCCCGACGTTCTGAGCGACGGCGGGAGCGCGCGGATGCTCGCCGATCTGCAAGGCTGCCTGTCGCAGCACTTCGACGTGGAGCACTCCACCTTCCAGCTCGAACCGGACGGCCACGCCGAGCACGACGACGTCGTCCACCGCTGAGACGGTGACGAGAGCCCTCAGGTCTCCCGGACCACCGAGGCGGGATCGACGTCGGGGCGCAGACCCCGCCAGCGCGCGTGGCGGAGGTGCCCGTTCGGACTCCAGTCCGCGAACTCGACCTCGCCCACCAGCTCGGGACTCACCCAGATGGCATCGGATGCATCGGCAGCCGGGACATCGCTGAAGGCCGGCTCGGCGATGCCAAGCGGCACGAGGCGCCGCAGCAGAGCGGCGGCGGCCTCCTCGCTGAACCCCGTGCCGACCCGACCGGCGTAGTGGAGGGTCCCATCGCTCTGCCAGACGCCCATCAGGAGAGAGCCGATCGCGCCGGTGCGGTTGCCCTTGCCGGGACGGACTCCGCCGATGACCACGTCCTGCGTGGAGGTGAGTTTCACCTTCAGCCACGATTCGCTTCGCACGCCGGGACGATAGGGGGAGGCCGGATCTTTCACCATGACGCCTTCGAGGTTGCGCTCGGACGCGGCGCCGAGAGTGGCGGACACGTCATCGAACACCGGCGGGACAACGATCGCCGAGCCCGCATCCGCCGCGATGCGCTCCAGCGCGCGGCGGCGTTCGCGGAGCGGACGGGAGGTGAGATCCTCGTCCGCATGCAGCGCGTCGAAGAGGAAGTAGGACACGGGGGTGCGCGCGGCTTCGCGCTCGATTTCGAACGCCTTGCTGAGATGCATCCGATTCTGCAGGCGCGGGAAATCCGGGCGCCCGCTCGCGTCCAGGGCGACGATCTCCCCGTCGACGATCGCGCTGGCAGCGCTGAACCGTGCGGATCCCTCGGCGGCGATCTCGGGGTAACGGGCGGTGATGTCCGCTCCCGTGCGCGAGAACAGGCGCAGGCGTGACTCGGACCACACGCCGATGACGCGTACGCCGTCCCATTTGAACTCCACCCACGACCCCCAGCGCCGTGCCGCGGCGGTCGCGAGTGCCGACGTGCTGCCCACCGCGAGCATCGGTGCGGTGAAGCCGGTGGGGGCAGGAGCGGGGGCGTATCTCGTGGTCTGTACCGCGGAGCGGGTGCGGTGCAGCAGCCACGTCGACTTCTCGCCGCTGCCGTCGGTGCGAAGCAGCGCGATGCGCACATCGCCGGCCGGCCCGCTGCCGCGCAGGGTCACGATGATCTCGTCGGGGCGCCACTTCTCCAGCTCGTAGGTCCCGCTGTCCCAGATGGACATCGTGCCGGCACCGTAGGCGCCAGCGGGGATCGTCCCGGCGAAGCCCAGGTACGCGATCGGGTGGTTCTCGGTCTGCACCGCGAGCACGTTCTGCTCGCTGGTTTCGGGCAGGCCCTTGGGAACCGCCCAGCTCACCAGCACGCCGTCGTGCTCGAGACGGAGGTCGTAGTGCAGGCGCGAGGCGTGGTGCTCCTGGATGACGAAGCGCCGCTGCCCGGTGGGGAGGGCATCGGGGGAGGTCGGAAGGGGCTCGGGCGTGGGGCGAGTGCGCTTGGCGAGGTAGGTGGTGAGGAGCCCGGGTGCGGGATCGAGTGCGGCCAGCAGGTCGCCCTGTTCCGCCACCCGGGCGAGAACCTCGGTGAATTCGAGCTGGCGCAGATCCACCGCACCCAGCTCCTCCCACGCGCGCGGTGCTGCGACCGTCGGGCGCAACCGGCCCCGAAGGGAGTACGGGGCGATGGTGGTCTTCTTGCCGTTGTTCTGGCTCCAGTCGATCAGCACACGCCCCACGCGCGCCGCCTTCGCCATGCCGCTGACGACCAGATCGGGCCGGTCCTGTTCCAGAGCGCGGGCGAGCGCTTTCGCCACGGCACTGGTCTGCTCGGATGATGCCGTGCCGTCGAGGTGCGCATAGAGGTGGATGCCCGAGCCTCCGCTGGTGAGGGCGAAGGGTTCCAGCCCCATCCCGCGCAGCAGGTCGCGGGCGAGGAAGGCGACCTCGGCGCACTGGGCGAGTCCCGCTCCCTCACCGGGGTCGAGATCGAGGACGAGGCGATCAGGGAACGCCGGCTCGCCCTGCGGGTCGAAGCGCCACTGCGGTACGTGCAGCTCGAGGCTGGCGGACTGCGCGAAGTAGACCAGCGTCGCGGCGTCGGTCACGAGCGGGTAGTCCTTGGTCCCGGTGCTGTGATCGATGCCGCCGCGGGGGATCCACGACGGCGCGCCGGGCTCTAGCTGCTTGGCGAAGAACGGCTCCTCGGGCGATGCCGCGGTGCCGACGCCATCGGGCCAGCGCTTGCGTGTCACCGGGCGGCCGATGACGTGGGGCAGCAGCGCCGGGGCGATGCGCGCGTAGTAGTCGATCAGCTCGGCTTTGGTGGTTCCGGTCTCGGGATACAGCACCTTGTCGAGGTGGCTGAGGCGCAGGGAACGCCCCTCCACCTGCACGTTCACCGATGCGTCTGCCACCTGGTCAGGTTAGGTCATCGGCCGTGGCCGAGGCGGCTCCGGCACGCATTCCTCGCCGGGGTGGCAGAGGGGCCGTGCCGTGGTGTGTACTGAGGCCATGCGCTCCATCTGGAAGGGTGCCGTCACCTTCGGCCTCGTCAACGTCCCGGTCAAGGTCTACTCCGCCACGGAGGAGCACGATGTCTCCCTGCACCAGGTGCACAACGCGGACGGCGGGCGAATCCGCTACCAGCGCATCTGCGAGCTGGATGGGGAGATCGTGCCCTTCTCCGACATCGATCGTGCCTACGACAACGGTGAGCAGACGGTGATCCTGACCAAGAGCGACCTGGATGCGCTGCCCGCGGAGCGCAGCCGCGAGATTGAGGTGGTGGAGTTCGTTCCCAACACCCAGATCGATCCCATCCTGCTGGACAAGCCGTACTACCTGGAGCCCGATAGCAAGTCCCCGAAGGCCTACCTGCTACTGCGTGAGACGTTGGAGCGGAGCGATCGGACCGCCATCGTGCGCTTCACACTCCGCCAGAAGACCCGACTGGCGGCGTTGCGGGTCCGTGGCGACGTGCTCGTTCTGCAGACGCTGCTCTGGGCCGACGAAGTGCGCGAACCGTCGTTCGCCTCGCTCACCGACGCCGAACCGGTCTCCGAGAAGGAACTGGAGCTGTCTGCGGCGCTGGTAGAGACCTACGCAGCGGATTTCGATCCGGCGGGCTTCATCGACGAGTACCAGACCCAGCTGCGCACGCTGATCGATGCGAAGCTCGAGCGCGGCGACGCCGTCGACACCGAGGAGACCTTCGGCCCGCGCGGCGAGACCGGGGGCGCAGAGGTCATCGACCTCATGGACGCTCTGCGGGCCAGCGTGGAGCGCTCTCGCGCCGCACGCACGGACAAGGCTGGCGACGAGGCTGCCGCGGGCTGAACGAACGATGCCCTGCCGGATCCGGCAGGGCATCATTCATTTCACGCGTCAGAGCGTGGGCTCCTCCGAGGCGGCGGAAGCCTTCTCGCGAGAGACCTTCCGGCGCTCGTTGAGGTAGTGCACCAGGGTGACCAGGGCCGATCCCGCGACCGCGGCGATCAGGATGACGTCGATGTACTGGGTGACGAAGTCGGCGACCCACGGGATGTAGGCGATGAGATAGCCGACGAAGGTGAGGCCGAAGCCCCACAGGATCGCACCGATGAGGTTGTAGAGGCTGTAGCGCTTCCACGGCATGTGACCGACGCCGGCGGCCACCGGCGCGAACGTGCGGACGATCGGCACGAAGCGCGCCAGGATCACCGTGATGGGGCCGAACCGTTCGAAGAAGGCATTCGTGCGGGCGACGTTCTGCGTACTGAACAGGCCCGATTCCTTCTTCTCGAAGATCGCGGGACCGCCCTTGTGGCCGATGTAGTACCCGACTTCACCACCGATGAACGCGGCGATCCCGATCAGCAGGCTGACCCACCAGATGTTCAGCCCAAAGACGTTGTTGGTGTGAGTGAGCAGTCCGGAGATGATCAGGAGCGTGTCACCGGGAAGGAGGAAGCCGATGAGCAGACCCGTCTCCGCGAAGATGATCGCGCACACCACGAGCAATGCCCACGGTCCGGCGGCCTCGATGATGACCTGTGGGTCGAGCCACGGGATGAGTCCGAGCTGATGCACTGGCGGGTTCCTGTTCTGGTCTGGCGGCAAGAAAGGCCGTCTGGCCGTGCGGGTGGTGGGACTTGAACCCACACGCCCTGAGGCACAGGAACCTAAATCCTGCGTGTCTGCCAGTTCCACCACACCCGCGCGGATTCGATTCTATGCTTTTACCCCCGTCCGCACTCTGGGGAAGTGCCGGGGGAGAAGCTGTGATCCTGCCATGAATGGGCGACCGCGCTGCTCGTGTCACTGTGGACAAGCGCGGCGGCCCCGGCACGGGTGAGGTCAGGATGTCCGCATGTCGTCCGCCCCTGTCGCCTTCTCCGATGTCGCTGACCGCGTGCGCGACCGCCTGCGGGAGGAACGCATCGACCCGGCGCACGAGCGCGACCGGGCCCAGCAGGTCGCGCGTGCGGAAATCCGCCGCCACAACGATCGTGCGCTTGCACGGGGGAGCGGCGTGATCGAGGACGAGGCGCAGTGCGTCGTGCAGGTGCTCGCCTCGGTCGCCGGGTTCGGTGCGCTGGAGCCGTATCTGGCAGACGCATCGATCGAGGAGATCTGGATCAACGCCCCCGATCGGATCTTCGCCGCCCGTGACGGACTGCCGATGCGCCTGCCCCTGGTGCTGACCGAGGACGAGGTGCGTTCCATCGTGGAGCGCATGCTGAACTCCACCGGCCGTCGCGTTGACCTGAGTCAGCCGTTCGTCGATGCCTCGCTCCCGGACGGGTCGCGAGTTCACGTCGTGATACCTGACGTGGTCCGCGCGCACTGGACCGTGAACATCAGGAAGTTCCTGTCCCGCTTCCGCGACCTCGAGGGGCTGGTCGAGGCCGGAGCTCTGCCGCCCTCGCTCGCGCACAACCTCACGCAGGCGATGACGCAGGGAGCCAGCGTTCTGGTGTCCGGTGCGACCCACGCGGGCAAGACCACCATGCTGAGCGCTCTGATCGCCGCCGAACCGCCCGCGCATCGGGTCATCACCGTGGAGGAGACGTTCGAGCTCGCGGTCGACGCGGTTGACGTGGTGGCAATGCAGGGCCGGCAGCCGTCGTTGGAGGGGACAGGTGAGATCCCGCTCCGCCGCCTGGTGAAGGAAGCGCTCCGCATGCGACCCGATCGGCTCGTGGTGGGGGAGGTGCGGGACGCGGAGGCACTGGATCTGGTCCTCGCCCTCAACACGGGCGTGCCGTGTGCAGCGACCATTCACGCCAACAACGCCGCGGAGGCACTGGACAAGCTGATGTCGCTCACCCTGCTGGCGGGGCGCAACGTGGACCGCGACTTCGTCGCGCCGGCCATTGCGCGCAGTGTGGACCTGGTCGTTCACTGCGAGCGGCGGGCGGACGGATCGCGGCGCGTCGCCGAGGTGCTCGCCCCCGGGATCGGCGCCTCAGGCGAGCCCGAGACGCAGGTGCTCTATCGTGCGGAGCGCGCAGCGTGACCGCGCTGTGGGCCATCTGCTTCGCCGCCGGAGTGCTCTGCATCGCGTCGGTGTGGCTCTGGCCGCGCCGAGCTGATCCCGCAGCGGAGGAGAGTCGCCCGGCCTCCGCGATGCGGGCACTGCTGGCCGAGGCCGGCGCATCGACACTCTCACCCGGAGCGCTCGCGATCGTCGCTGTGGTCTGCGCTCTCGTGGCGGCGTCGACCGCCTGGATCCTCACACGGCTGCCGGTGCTCGCGGGGCTCGCCCTGCTTGCCGGCGCCGCCGTTCCCTTCGCAGTGCTGCGCGCACGTCGTTCCCGTCGACACCACGATCGGCGGTCGGTGTGGCCCGATGTGTGCGACCTGCTCGTGGCATCCGTGCGCGCGGGGCAGAGTCTTCCGGACGGCGTGGCCGCGCTCGCGGACCTCGCGCCCCAGCCGGTGCGCGCCGAGTTCCGCCAGTTCCGCGCCGATCTGACGGCGTCGGGACACTTCGATTCCGCCGTCCTCGCGCTGAAAGAGCGGCTGGCCGATCCCACCGCCGACCGCATCGTGGAGACCCTCCGGATGGCGCGTCAGGTCGGGGGCACAGAGCTGGCGAACGTGCTCCGTGCGCTGTCGACAGCGGTGCGAGCCGAAGCGGCGGTACGCGGGGAGGTCACCGCACGGCAGTCCTGGATCCGGGGTGCGGCGGTGGTCGGCGTGGTGGCGCCGTGGGTCATCCTCGGACTGTTGGTGGCGCGCCCGGAAGGCGCGGCGGCCTACTCCACGCCCATGGGCGTGGTGCTGATCGCGGTGGCGGCAGGGGTGTCGTTCATCGCCTACCGGCTGATGCTGCGCATCGGACGGTTGCCGGAGCAGCGGCGGTGGTTTCGATGACCGCCGCCCTGACCGATGCCGCCATCGCGGTGCTGCTCGGCACGGTGCTGGGAAGCGGGCTCTGGTCGATCCTCGCCGCACTTCCGCGCTGGTCGGCCCCGCAGCTCATCCGTCGCATCGCCCCCTATGTCCGCGATATCACCGACCCTGCGGGCACGAGCCTTCCCGGCCCGTCTCTGATCGACCCCGCGGCCGGATTGACCGCCCTGGTGCGGGCTGGGTGGCGGGCGCTCGGACGACGTCTCCTGCCGCTTCTGGGAGGCACGACGGCGCTGGCGGCGCGACTGCGGCGTGCGGGATGGAGGACCGACGCCGAGCGCTTCCGCGAACGGCAACTCGCGCTCGCGGTGGGCGCGGCGGCGCTGGGAGCGATCGTGACCATCGGCCTGGCGCTCACCGGGCGCTTCACGATTCCGTCACTGCTCCTTCCGATCGTCTTCGGCGTGGCCGGATTCTTCGGCGCCGACGTCTGGCTGACGCAGGCGGTGAAGCGGCGCCGCCAGCGCATCGAAGACGAACTGCCCACTGTCCTGGATTTCCTCGCGCTCTGCTTGGCCGCGGGCGAGAGCTTGCACGACGCGGTCAGACGCACCGCCTCGGTCGGCGTCGGTGCGCTGGCAGGGGAGCTCCGGGCCGTCACCCTCGACACGGGGACGGGATCCAACCTGGCTGCGGCGCTCGCGGCCGCGCAGGAAAGGATCGGAGTCCCCGGGGTGAGTCGCGCGTTCGATCATCTCCTCTCGGCCCTGGAACGGGGTGCGCCGCTGGCGGCCGTGCTTCGTGACCAGGCGTCCGACGCCCGGGAGGACCGCAAACAGGCGATGCTTGATCAAGCCGGCCGCAAAGAGGTCACCATGCTGTTCCCGCTGGTGTTCCTGATCCTTCCGTTGTCGGTGCTGCTCGCGGTGTTCCCCGGTATCCATCTCCTGCGCCTCGGGTGAGGCTCGGCGCATCCACGTGCGGCGATTCCGGCAGGATGGGGGGATAACCCCCGCAACGTTCCGTACGCTTCTCGGATGTCGTGGCCCGGCGGGATTCGACAGCCTGGAGGCATGACACAGATGATGCAGAGCCCGCCCCTGGCGAGCCCGTCCGCACCCGCTCGCCCGGCGGGATATCTCGAACTCTGGCGCCGCGCTCCG
>Ga0308158_10003954_pt1 | contig 12716 bp, 12 predicted proteins | sample PhyBR2_FD_201038 | JGI IMG/M metagenome (GOLD analysis project Ga0308158, IMG submission 201038) | Phyllosphere microbial communities from UC Gill Tract Community Farm, Albany, California, United States - DLSLB.R2 | ecosystem: Host-associated > Plants > Phyllosphere > Unclassified | place: USA...
ATCGCACCGGAAGACGTCTGGAAGAAGGCCCGCCTGGCCATCGAGGCCAACCGGCCGCAGGCCGCGCGCGACGCCATCGCGCTGATCGCGCCGGACGCCCTGCCGACCTTCACGCAGATCAACGCCAACGCCGGGCGCTTCCTGTCGGGCGCCATCATGGCCGCCTCGACCGAGCGCAAGGAGATGGTGGTGCTGGCCCTGATCAAGACCGCCATCGCCGACCCCGACATGGCCGCCACGCTGCTCGACGGCAAGTGGGGCCTGATGCTCAAGCCCGAGGAACGCAACTGGGTCTGGGGCGCCATCGGGCGGCAGGCCGCGACCAAGCTGTCGCCGCTGGCCAACTCGTACTTCGCCAATGTCACGAATAACGCCGACCTGTCCGACGACATGCTCGGCTGGAAGGCGCGCGCCGCGCTGCGCACCGGCCAGTGGAAGGACGTCCAGGCCGCCATCGCAGCGATGGGCGAGAGCGCCCGCCAGGACCCGACCTGGACCTACTGGCATGCGCGCGCCCTCGACGCCATCGGCGGCGACGAACGCCGCGCCCAGGCCCGCGCGCTGCTCGAAGGCATCGCCGGCACGCGCGGCTTCTACGAGATGCTGGCCCAGGAGGACCTGGGCCGGCCCATCGTCGCGGCGCCACGCCCGGCGCCGCTCACGACCGAGGAACGCCAGGCCGCGCGCGCCAATCCGTCGCTCGCGCGCGGACTCCAGGCCATCGCGATCGGCCTGCGCTCCGAAGGCGTGCGCGAATGGAACTACGCCACCAGCCTGCACGACAAGGGCGGCATGGGCGACCGCGAACTGCTCGCCGCCGCCGACCTCGCGTGCCAGCGCGAGGTCTGGGATCGCTGCATCAACACCAGCGAGCGCACCAAGGACGTGATCGATGCCCAGCAGCGCTTTCCCATGCCATTCCACGACACCGTGCTGCGCAAGAGCCGCGACATCGGCCTGGACCCGGCCTATGTCTACGGCCTGATCCGCCAGGAGAGTCGCTTCATCATGGACGCGCGCTCGGGCGTCGGTGCCTCCGGCCTGATGCAGGTGATGCCGGCGACGGCCCGCTGGACCGCCAACAAGATCGGCCTGGCGGGCTTCACCCCGAACCAGATCAACGATCGCGAGACCAACATCACCATCGGCACCAACTACCTGAAGCTGGCGCTCGACGACTTCGACGGCTCGATGGCGCTCGCCGCCGCGGCCTACAACGCCGGGCCGGGCCGGCCGCGCGTCTGGCGCAACGGCCCGGTCATGGACGCCGCCATCTGGGCCGAGAACGTGCCCTTCTCCGAGACCCGCGACTACGTGAAGAAGGTGCTGGCCAACACCACCAACTACGCCGCGATCATCACCGGCCAGCCGCAGTCGCTGCGCGCGCGACTCGGGCGCGTCGGCCCGCGCGACGCGCGCGAACCCGAACCCAACCGCGACCTGCCCTGACGATGGGTTGGCTCGACGAGGTCGGCGACACCGTCGCGGCGGAGTTCGCCGACTTCGGCGACGTGCCGCAGATCACCCGCATCGTGGTGCGCCTGGGACTGGCGACCCTCCTGGGCTTCGCACTGGGCTTCGAGCGCGAGCAGCGGGGCAAGGCCGCCGGCATCCGCACGCACATGCTGGTGGCCATCGGCTCGGCATTGTTCGTGCTGGTGCCTCAGCAGAGCGGCATCGTCGCGGGCGACATGAGTCGCGTGATCCAGGGCCTGATCGCCGGCATCGGCTTCCTGTGCGCCGGCACCATCCTCAAGAGCGGGCGCGACGAGCAGCAGGTCCAGGGCCTGACCAGCGCGGCCGGCCTGTGGATGACCGCCGCCATCGGCATGGCCTGCGGCCTGGGCCGCGAGACGATGGCCCTGCTCAGCACGCTGCTCGCCCTGGCGGTGCTGACGCTGATGCCCTACGTGGTCAGGCTGATCGAGCGCGCGCTGGGCGAGCCCCTTGACCGCACGCCACCACGGCGCTGAAGGCATCAATCGGCAGCGGCTTCGGCATCAATCGAGGCAGGCCGCGGCGCTAGCATCGGATCCGCCCACCCAAGGATCCAGCACCATGCCCCAGCTCTACATCGGCAACAAGAACTACTCCTCCTGGTCGATGCGGCCCTGGGTGCTGATGCGCCAGGCCGGCATCGCGTTCGAGGAGGTCAAGGTGCGCTTCGACTCGTTCGGGTCCGGCTCGGAATTCCGCCGCGTCGTCGATGCGCTCAACCCGGCGGGAACGGTCCCGATCCTGGTCGATGGCGACATCGTCGTCGCCGACACGCTGGCGATCGCCGAGTACCTGGCCGAGACCCATCCTGAACTCGCCCTGTGGCCCGCCGACCGGGCCCGGCGCGCCCAGGCCCGCGCCCTGTGCGCCGAGATGCACGCGGGCTTCCGCGCCCTGCGCGCGCACTGCGGCATGAACCTCGAGGCCGACCTGTCGCTGCAGGGCCGCCTGGTCCTGCGCGACCAGCCGGGCGTGCGCGCCGACCTGGAACGCATCGTCGCCATGTGGAGCGGGCTGCTCGCCACCCATAGCGGTCCGATGCTGTTCGGCGACTTCGGCATCGTCGACGCCTACTACGCGCCGGTGGCGACCCGGATCAGGACCTATGCATTGCCGGTGCCGCCGGACGTGGCGGCCTACGTCGACCGGGTGCTGGCGTTGCCGGGCGTGCGCGCCTGGATCGACGACGCGCTGGCCGAGCACGACTTCATCGACTTCGACGAGCCCTACCGGATGGCGCCCTGAATCAGAAGCGGTAGGTGACCGCCGCGTAGGTGACGATCGGGTCGAGCTTCAGGCGCGCCTCGCTGGTGCCGATGGTCGCGCCGTTGGCCGCGCGGGTGGTCAGCGATGCCGTCGTCTTCAAGGGGATGTACGACACCGACAGCGACACGCCCCAATGGCGATCGAACTGCCAGGACACGCCGGCGTTGAGCACCGGTGCGAAGGACTTGTCGAGCTTGGCCGAGGTGCTGGTCGTGCCGGCGGGCCGGCGCAGCTGGCCGCCCAGGGCGTTCTGCAGGCTGTCGGTGAGATTGACATCGCTGTACCAGACATAGGTGGCGCCCAGGCCCAGGGAGAAGCGGATGGGGTCGTTGCCGTTGCCGAAGTAGTACTTGCCCAGGATGGTCGGGCTCCACTGCTTGGCCTGGCCGATCTCGCCCAAGCGGGCCAGCGAGCCCTCGCCCTGGAGCTTGAACTTCGGCGGCACGCCCACCACGCCCTCGACGGCCCAGTTGCTGTCGGCGAAATAGATCGCGCTCAGGCCCACCGTGTCGGCCTTGTCGACGCCCGAGCCGGAACCGGGCACCTCGGCGCGGACGGGCGACGTGAACGTCAGGGGCTTGCTCGAATCCTGGGGCGCGAAGTGGAGCCAGCCGGCGCCGACGACCCAGTCGCCGGCCTGCTGCGCCATGGCGCCGGAGGCACAGAGCGTGGAGGCGGCCAGTATGCAGAGGGATTTCTTCATGATGGAAAGGCAATGGAGTGACAGCAGATGGAAAGGGAATCAGACCGATGGTCGAGCACCGGCGACCGGATTTTCGAACGCTCGTTCTTTTCCAAGGCTCGGGACTATCCCTAAACTCGATCGCATGAAGACCTTCCTCGTTGGCGGCGCGATCCGCGATGCCCTGCTCGGCCGCCCCGGTGGCGACCGCGACTGGGTGGTGGTGGGCGCCACGCCGCAGCACATGGCCGATGCCGGCTTCCTGCCGGTCGGCCGCGATTTTCCGGTGTTCCTGCATCCCGCCACGCGCGAGGAGCACGCGCTGGCGCGCACCGAGCGCAAGAGCGCGCCCGGCTATCGCGGCTTCGTCGTGCATGCCGCGCCGGATGTCACCCTGGAGCAGGACCTGGCGCGACGCGACCTGACCGTCAACGCCATCGCCCTGCCGGCCGAACAGGCGGACGCGGCGGCCGGCGTCGGCCGGATCGACCCGGCGCTGCTCGTCGATCCCTATGGCGGCCAGCGCGACCTGCGCGACCGCGTGCTGCGCCATGTCACCGATGCGTTCCGGGAGGACCCGGTGCGCATCCTGCGCGTGGCGCGCTTCGCCGCCCGCTTCGAGGACTTCGACATCGCCGCCGAGACGCAGGCGCTGATGCGCGAGATGGTGGCCGCCGGCGAGGTCGACGCGCTGGTGCCCGAGCGCGTCTGGCAGGAACTCGCGCGCGGCCTGATGGAGCGCCGGCCGTCGCGCATGTTCGAGGTGCTGCGCGCCTGTGGCGCCCTGGCCGTGCTGCTGCCCGAGGTCGACCGGCTGTGGGGCGTGCCGCAGACCGCCACGCATCATCCGGAGGTCGACACCGGCGTGCACCTGATGATGGTGCTGGACATGGCCGCGCGCCTGGAGGCGCCGCTGGCCGTGCGTTTCGCCTGCCTGACGCACGACCTGGGCAAGGGCGAGACGCCGGCCGAGCTGCTGCCGCGCCACATCGGCCACGAGCAGCGCAGCGCCCGGCTGCTGCGCGCGCTGTGCGAGCGCTGGCGCGTGCCGGTCGAGCTGCGCGAACTCGCCGACGTGGTGGCGCGCGAGCACGGCAACATCCACCGCAGCACCGAGCTCGGCGCCGCCGCGCTGCTGCGACTGTTCGAGCGCTGCGACGCGCTGCGCAAGCCGCGGCGCTTCGACGAGGTGCTGCTGGCCTGCGAATGCGATGCGCGCGGACGGCTGGGATTCGAGGAACACGCCTATCCCCAGCGCGCCCGGCTCGCCGCGCTGCTGGCGGCGGCCCTGGCCGTCGAGACGCGCCCGATCGCCGAGGCGGCGGCGCTCGCGGGCGCGAAGGGGCCGAGGATCGGCGAGGCCGTGACCCGCGCCCGCGTGGCCGCCGTGGCGGCGGCCCTCGGCGCGACGCACGTGGCGGACTGAGCGCGCCGGGCGGCAACCGGGTTTCGCGGCCTTCGCCGACTTCCATTCGGCTCCTCGCCTGCTAAGTTCCTGGACGATGCAGACTCCTCCACGCCTCACCCCCGACGCCGCCCTCTTCCTCGATTTCGACGGCACGCTGGTCGCCCTGGCCGAGACTCCGGAGGCCATCGAGGTGCCTCCCGCCCTGGTCGCGCTGCTGACCGACCTGCACGAGCTCCTGGGCGGCGCGCTGGCCATCGTCACGGGCCGCCCGATCGATGTCATCGACCGCTTCCTGGCGCCCCTGCGCCTGCCCGCCGCCGGCGAGCACGGCGTGCAGCGCCGCAATGCCGCAGGCGACATGCAGGAACGCCCCACGCCCGACCTGCATCGCGTCCTCGACGCCGCCAACCGGGTCGCGGGCGAGCATCCCGGGCTGCTGGTGGAACGCAAGCACGCCGCCATCGCCCTGCACTACCGCCAGGCGCCCGATCTGGAGGCGGTCTGCCGCACGGCGATGGCCGGCGCGGTCGAGGGGCAGCCGCAACTCGAATTGCTGCACGGCAAGTTCGTCTTCGAGGTCAAGCCCTCCGGCGTCAACAAGGGCGTCGCCATCGAGGCCTTCATGCGGGAAGCGCCCTTCGCCGGCCGCCGGCCGGTGTTCGCCGGCGACGACACCACCGACGAGACCGGCTTCGCCATCGTGCAGCCACGCGGTGGCATCGCCGTGAAGGTCGGCGCCGGACCGACGCAGGCCGCCTACCGGCTCGACTCCACGCGCTCGGTCTTCGAGTGGCTGGTGAGCGCGCGCGACCTGCTGCGCCAGCCGGCCGCCGCCGGCGCGGCCGCAGCGGGCGGCGACACCTCGGGCGGCACGCACGACGCGGCCGACGGCGCCGGCGCCGGTGGCGAAGGGGATGGCGAATGAGCCGGCTCGTCGTCATCTCCAACCGCGTCGCCGACCCGCGCAAGCCCGCCGCCGGCGGCCTGGCCGTGGCGCTGGGCGAATCGCTGCAGCAGACCGGCGGACTGTGGTTCGGCTGGAGCGGCAACATCATCGAGGACGGCCCCACCGGCGAGGGCGAGCTGCATCGCCAGCAGGCCGGCAAGGTGACGCTCGCCACCATCGACCTCAGCCGCGACGACCACGACAGCTACTACGCCGGCTACAGCAACGACGTGCTCTGGCCGGTGTTCCACAACCGGCTCGACCTGGCGAACTTCGACGCCGGCTTCATCGGCGGCTACCGGCGCGTCAACCAGCTGTTCGCGCGCAAGCTGCTGCCGCTGCTCAAGGACGACGACGTCATCTGGGTCCACGACTACCACCTGATCCCACTGGCGGCCGAGCTGCGCGCCATGGGCTGCCGCCAGCGCATCGGCTTCTTCCTGCACATCCCGCTGCCGCCGCAGATCATCCTGGCGGCGATCCCGCAGCACGAATGGCTGGCGCGCTCGCTGTTTTCCTACGACCTGATCGGCCTGCAGGCGCACCAGGACGTGCAGCACTTCGAGCGCTACGTCGCCAACGAGGCCCATGGCGAGGCGCTCGGCGACGACATGTACCGCGCCTACGGCCAGACGGTGCGCTGCAGCGCCTTCCCGATCGGCATCGACGTCGACGAGTTCGTCACGCTCACCCATGCCAAGGAGGCGCGCGACATGTACGAGACCATGAAGCGCGAGTACTCGACCCGGCGCCTGCTGCTGGGCATCGACCGGCTCGACTACTCCAAGGGCATCCCGCACCGGGTGCGCGCGTTCCGCGAGCTGCTGGCCAACTATCCGGAGAACCGCCGCAGCGCGACCCTGATCCAGATCGCCTCGCCCACGCGCGAGAGCGTCGACGCCTATGCCGACATCCGGCGCGAGCTCGAATCGCTGTGCGGGGCCATCAATGGCGACTATGGCGAGCTCGACTGGATGCCGGTGCGCTACATCCACCGCATGGTGGCGCGCAAGCGCGTGCCGGGCCTGTGCCGCGCCGCGGCGGTGGGCCTGGTGACGCCGTTGCGCGACGGCATGAACCTGGTGGCCAAGGAATACGTCGCCGCGCAGGATCCGGCCGATCCGGGAGTGCTGGTGCTGTCGCGCTTCGCCGGCGCCGCCGAGCAGCTCAAGGAAGCCCTGCTGGTGAATCCCTACGACACCCACGGCACCGCCGAGACCATCCAGCAGGCCCTGCAGATGCCGCTGGACGAGCGGCGCGCCCGCCACGAGAAGCTGCTCCAGAGCATCCGCGAGCAGGACATCCACTGGTGGCGCCGCACCTTCCTGGAAGCGCTGCGCCAGATGCCGCAGGCGGGCTGACGCCTCGCGCCGGCCGGTGGCCTCGCGGAAATCCCGCGGGGCGATGCCTCAGGGAAGCGCCTCGGGGCGGTGCCGTCCTCGCCAGGGGAGCCGCAGCCGGTCCCACGACCACCTCGCGACCGGCAGCGGGTCGATCCGCCACAGACGCCCGCCGGCGCCATCGACGGCGTCCACCGCCACCCAGCCGGCGCCATCGATGGCATGCGCCTGCCCCTCGTCCAGCATCAGGTCCATGGCGACCATGCGCTCGCCGAGCCAGCGCGGCGGCCCGGCGATGCGCAGGCGCCCGCCGGCGGCCACCAGCACGCTGCCGGCCACGACCGGCAGACGCAGCGTCTGGCCGGCATCGAGCCGGATATCGAGGAACGAGGATGCATCGCGACGCCGGTCCATGGCCATCTCCTGAAGGGATCGAGGAACAGGACCGAGCGTAGGACGGAGCGCGGAGGCGCGACAGGCACAGGCCGCCGGCTCCGGGACCGCAACAGGGCGCGTCGCCGCGGCGCTGTTATGGTCGATCAGGTGCGCAACTGCATCTGTTCCGATCGCCCGGTCGGGCGCACCATCGCCTCATGGACATGCCCACCCTGCCCCGCTATCGCCGGCTGTCGCAGCACTACCTGGCGGCCATCCGGGCCGGCGCGCTGCACCCCGGCGACCGCCTGCCCTCGCTGCGCGACCTGATGAAGCTGCATGGCGTGAGCCTGTCGACCGCGCTGCAGGTCTGCCGCACGCTGGAGAGCGAAGGCTGGGCCGAGGCCCGGGAGCGCTCGGGCTACTTCGTGCGCCACCCGCGCCGCCTGACCATGGCGCCGATGGACGAGCCCGCCGCCGACCGCGCGCCCGACCCGGCGCAGTTCGTCGGCATCCACGAGAAGGTGTCGGACTTCGTCACCCGGCGCCGCTATGGCGAGGTGCGGCTGGACCTGTCGAGCGCGCGCGGGACGCCGGAGCTGTATCCCGGCGATGCCCTGCGCGCCGCCATGACGCGCTGCCTGCGCCAGCAGCCGCAGCTGCTCACGCGCGCCTCGCCCTCGCGCTCGCGCACGCCATTCCGCGACGCCGTGGCCCGCCGCGCGTTGCGCGCCGGCATGCGGCTGGCGCCGGAGGACGTGCTGCCCACCAACGGCTGCATCGAGGCGCTCAACCTGGCCCTGCGCGCCGTCGCCCGGCCGGGCGACACGGTGGCGGTGGAATCACCCACCTTCTACGGCTTGCTGCAGGTGCTGGAGAGCCTGGGCATGCGGGCGCTGGAGATTCCCACCAGTCCGCAGACCGGGCTGTCGATCGAGGCGCTGGAACTGGCCCTGCGCGCCTACGAGCGGATCCGCGCGGTGGTGGTGGTGCCGCACCTGCAGAACCCGCTGGGCAGCGTGATGCCCGATGCCCACAAGGCCCGGCTGGTGCGCCTGTGCCGCGACCACGACGTGGCGCTGATCGAGGACGACACCTACACCGAACTGCTCGACGCCGAGGGCACGCCGCGCGCCCTGAAGTCCTTCGACGAGGACGGCGGCGTGATCCATTGCGCTTCGCTGCACAAGGTGCTCGCGCCGGGCCTGCGGCTGGGCTGGATCCACGCCGGGCGCTGGCACGCGCGGGTCGAGATGCTCAAGTACACCCACAGCCGCAGCAACGAGGAGCTGTCCCAGTGGGCGGCCGGCGAGTTCATGGCCACCGGCGCCTACGACCGCCACCTGCGCCGGCTGCGCGAGGTGCTGCGCGGCCAGCGCGAACGCACGGCCGACGCCATCGCGGCACACTTCCCGCCCGGCACGCGGCTGAACCTGCCGCCGGGCGGCCTGCAGCTGTGGGTGGAACTGCCCCCGGGCGGCTCGGCCCAGGCGGTGTTCGACGCCGCGCTGGCCGAGCACATCCTGGTGGCGCCGGGCACGCTGTTCTCCAACAGCGCGCGCTGCGACCATTTCCTGCGCATCAACTGCGGAGCGCCCTGGTCACCGGACCTGGCCGACGGACTGCGCCGGCTCGGCGCGATCGCGGCTCAGTCGTCCACCAGCGCCAACGCGGCATAGTCGCCGAGCTTGTCGCCCAGGCCGGCCGGCACCACGTGGACGCCGCGCGTGAGCGCCGTCAGCCTGCCGTCGATCTCGGCCTGCAGGCGCGGCACCAGGAACTCGCGGTGATGCCAGAACACGCTGCCGCCCAGGCTGATGCGCTGCAGGTCGAGCGTGGCGACCAGGTTGTAGAGCAGGCGGCCCATGACCCGGCACAGGGCCTCGACGATGGCCAGCGCCGGCGCGTCGCCTTGCGTCGCCGCCGTGAACAGATCCTCGGCCGAGCGGCCGAAGCGGCGGTCGATCGAATTGCCGGCGACCAGCGCCTCGACATCGCCCAGGTTGCCGCAGCCGCACAGCGCGTCGTTGTCGTCGTCGGCGACGAAGCTGTGGCCGGCGTGGCCGGCATTGCCGTTCTTGCCGCGCAGCGCGCGGCCGTCGACGCACAGACCGACGCCGACGCCGGTGCTCCAGGTGACGAAGGCGCAATGGTCGAGTCCCTGCAGCGCGCCCCAGCGGCGCTCGGCCTCCAGGGCGGCGACGGCGTCGTTCTCGACCCTGACGTGGGCGAAGCGCCGGGCCAGCGGCGCCTCGAGCAGGGCCGTCGTCCAGTCGTTGGGCAGCCCGCGCGCCGGTCCGGCAATGCCGCCGCAGATGTTGGGCGAGGCGCATTCGATCCGGCCGTCAGCGATCACGAACGGTCCGGTCGAGGCCACGCCGACGCGGTCCACCGTGGCCGGGTCGACACCCTGCTCGGCGCAGACCTCGTCGATCAGCCGCAGGATCTGCCGGGCCAGCGCATCGTTGGCGCCATGGGTGGCGGTGGGTTCGCTGCGGCGGCCCAGCAATGGCGAGGCGCTGTCGCGCGAAAGGCTGACGGCGACCTTGGTGCCACCGATATCGACGCAGGCTCTCATGGATGAACGTGGTCCTTCTTCAACTCAATACGACAAGGAGGGGCCGGCGCGGCCGCCGGATTTCAGATCAATCGGGCGATCAGCGCGGCCAGCATGCTCAGCACCAGCGTGCTCGCCAGCGGCACCTGCCACAGGCGACCGAAGGCGCGGAAGACGAAATCGCCCGGCAGGCGGCCGAAGCCGAAGCGCCGCAGCCAGTCGGTCAGTCCGCTCATGAGCACCAGGGCGAGAACGGTCACGAGCAGCCAGCGGATCATGGATCGAGTCTAGGCAGAGAGCGCGTCCAGGGCCTGTCGGTGAAGTTCGGGTGTGGCCGCCGCCACCACGCGCCCATCGGAGCGCAGGCCCAGCGGCCGGCCGGCCCAGTCGGTGACGATGCCGCCGGCGGCCTCGATCAGGCCGGCCGGGCCGAGGTAGTCGTAGGGCTGCAGACCGGTCTCCACCACCAGGTCGATGGTGCCGCCGGCGAGCTGCGCGTAGCCATAGCAGTCGCCGCCGAAGCGGCGCATCGCACAGCGCCGGCTCAGGGCGTCGAAGGCGCGCCAGTCGGTGGCGTCGAAGATGTCGGGCGAGGTGGTGACGATGCGTGCCTCGGCCAGGCGCGTGCAGCCGCTCGCGCGCACGGGCGTGCCGTCGCGCTCGGCGCCGCGACCGGCGCGGCCGACCCAGCGCTCGCGCAGCACCGGCATGTCGATCATTCCCAGCACCACGCGATCGCCCTCGAGCACGCCGACCAGCGTGCCCCACAGCGGCGACCCGGTGATGAAGCTGCGCGTGCCGTCGATCGGGTCGAGCACCCAGACGCGCCGCGCATCCAGGCGCTCGCTGCCGTGCTCCTCGCCATAGATGCCGTCGCCCGGCAGCGCCGTGCCCAGGATCGCGCGCATCGCCGTCTCGGCGGCGCGGTCGGCCAGGGTCACGGGACTCTCGTCGGCCTTGGTCAGGACGTCCAGCGGGGTCCTGAAATGGGCCATGGACTGCGCCGCGGCGGCATCGGCCAGGGCATGGGCGGTGCGCAGCAGCGCGTCGGGATCGAGATCGGGGCTATCGAGGCTCATGGCATCCGATTAGACCCGAGCCGGACCCGAGCCGGACGCCGCGCTCACAACGTGTGGCTGCGGTCGCCCTGCGCGAAACCCATCGGCTCCCACGGCTCGCCCGCGCCCAGGGCGATGACCTTGAACAGCTCGCCCATCTCGTGCTCGTGGATCAGGTGCGCGGCGCGCGCGCGCTCGGCCACGCCCGCCGCCTCGGCCAGCCCCGGCAGGCCGCAGTTGATGAGGAAGCGGCCCTGGCTGGCATAGCCCAGCACGTTCAGGCCGGCGTCCTGCGCCGCCAGGGCGATGCCGGTGAAGTCGACGTGGGCGGTGATGTCCTTGCGGCCGACCTCGGCCAGCGGATCGCCATCGGCTCGGTGGCCCTGGTGGCACATCACGGTGCCCATGTGGCGCTGCGGGTGGTAGTACTCGGCGGCCGGGAAGCCGTAGTCGATCAGGAAGGCCGCGCCGCGCACCAGCCGGTCGGCCAGGGTGGCGACGAAGGCCTCGGCCTGGGGATGGATCTCGGTCAGGTAGTCGTGCTCGCCCGCGATCTCCACCGGCGGGCGCAGGTCGGTCGGCCGGTCGGCCCAGGACAGCCCGGACGGCGCGGCCGCGTCGGCCACCACGCCACGCTCGAACCACCGGCCGCCGACCCGGGCCAGCAGGCGCACCGGCATGGCATCGAGCACCTCGTTGCCGACCACCACGCCGGTCATGGTCTCGGGCAGCTCGTCGAGCCACTCGACGCGATCGGCATGCGCGGCCAGGGTCTCGCGCTGGCGCTCGCGCAGCGTGGCCGAGAGGTCGACGATGCGATAGCGCGCGAGCGGCCGGCCCAGGATGTCGAGCGCCTCGATCAGCTGCCGCGCCAGCGCGCCCGAGCCGGCGCCGAACTCCCAGACCTCGTCGGTGCCGCTGGCCGCCAGCGCCTCGGCGACCTGCGCGGCCAGGGCGCGGCCGAACAGCGGCGTGAGCTCCGGCGCCGTCACGAAGTCGCTGCCCGAGGTCGGCAGGTGGCCGAACTTGCGGCTCGCGTTGGCGTAGTAGCCCAGGCCCGGGGCATAGAGCGCGAGCGCCATGAAGCGGTCGAACGGCAGCCAGCCGCCGGCGCGCACGAGCGAGGCATCGATAATCCGTGCCAGCGCGTCGCGCCGCCCCGTCGGGGCACCCGGCCCGCCCGGCCCGCCGCTTCCGTTCAAACCCTTCCTGCCGCGCTCACCGTTGTCCGCATCCATGTTCATTCCGGGAAATCTATCAGCATGACCGGCCCGACCCCGCGGCGTCCGTCCACGGCGCCCGCTCCGACCCCGCCGCCGGCGCCGGCGCGCGGCGTGCTGGTGACCGGCGGCGGCCGGCGCCTGGGCGCGGCGATCTGCGAGGCGTTCGCGCGGGCCGGCTGGCAGGTGTGGTGCCAGTACCGCGGCTCCCGCGACGCCGCCCGGGCCCTGTGCGAGCGGCTGTGCGCCGCCGGCGGCAGCGCGCGGGCGATCGAGGCCGACATCGCCGACGCGGCCGGCCGCGCCGCCCTGATGGCGGCCATCGCGGCGGCCGGTGGTCCCCTCGACTGCGTCGTCAACAACGCCT
>Ga0308158_10003955_pt1 | contig 12715 bp, 26 predicted proteins | sample PhyBR2_FD_201038 | JGI IMG/M metagenome (GOLD analysis project Ga0308158, IMG submission 201038) | Phyllosphere microbial communities from UC Gill Tract Community Farm, Albany, California, United States - DLSLB.R2 | ecosystem: Host-associated > Plants > Phyllosphere > Unclassified | place: USA...
GACCGGAGCCTTCTCTGTGAGCACGACATCGCCCGGGAGCTCTCCGGGCCCTAGAGCGCAGTCTCTGCGCTGCTAGGCCGTGCTGACACCTACTCGTCCGGGTGCTCGCGAGCCCACTGCTCGGACTGTCGGCGGTAGAGCTCAGCCTCGGTGATCCGCTCGACCTGCTCCGCGGGAGTCTCAGTCCAGGTGAGCTCCTCCTTCGTAGCATCCCAGTCGAGTCGGATCGTGGGAGCCTGAGCGACCAGGTCCTTGAGCTCGAGGTTTACTTCGGCGCTGATGCCATCGAGCTCATTCAGTTCCCGGAGGAAGCCGGGAAGGAACTCGTAGACTAGCTTGATCTTAGCCAGGTCGGGAATGTCCCAGAAATCCAGAGTCTCGAAGTCGTAGTAGCTTCGACCCTCGGGTACTGAGATCGCAGCCATGAGCTTCCTGTGCTCACCCTGACCCAGCAGATCCTCGATGGCGTACTTGAGCTTACCCTCGATGCGGAACTCCTTCAGCATGAAGCCAAACCTGGCTGCAGCTGCCTCGATGGCCTCGAGCTCTCCGGGTGCTGGAGTGGGGAGTGCCTTCGGGGGTCGAGTGAGCAAGATAGCTCCTCTTCGCTCGTACCTGGTTTCAGCCATGTGATTTCCTTCGCTGCTGTTCTACGGTGCTATGCTGTCAGTTGGAGTCATTGTACCGAGGAGGGCTGCTCCAGCCTTAGAGCGCAGGCTCTGCCCGATGAGCCGACGGTCTGCACCTTGCTTCCAGTGGCAACAGTAGCTCCTGGACCTCAGGGTGAGATCAGTTGCTGAGCGGCGTCAATACCGCTTCTACTCGCCGGTCAGTTCGAAGCGGCTGGAAGGGGCTCGAAGTTCTCCCCGTCCTCGGAGACTGCGAGGCCGAGCTCGTCGTCGGCCCAGACGAGGTAGACCGTGCGCTCTACGAACTGAACTCCCTCGACCTGCTCTCGCTGCTCGATGGAGCCCAGTACCTTAAAGCTCTCATCCGGAGCTTCAGTGGGATAGCGAAGTGCTCCAACCTCGCTCTCAGAGAGGTTCAAACCGTAGACAGAGTTGATCTCATCCTGCGCCTCAGCATTCTGAGCGCTACGCTTAGAGTCCCCAGCGCTGAGAGTAAGAACGAATCCCACGAGGACGAGAGCCGTGCCTCCGAAGAAAGAGCCGAAGAAAAGATTGGTGAACTTGTTGCTGACAGCACGGCCATTGGCTTTGGCATTGTCAGCCCCGTTAGCGAAGTAGAAGCTCACTCCAAAGGCCAGCGCTGCGAGGACGAAGACTACGATGGCGAGGGCTCCGAGTGGAGATGAGCCGAGGGCAATGGGATCCATGGGATGTTTCCTGTTCTGTTAGAATGAGATGGCTGGAGCTTGGGGGTTCTAGGAGGAAGGCATGCTAGTGGGACCACCGCTCAGCTCCACAGAGCTGTCCAGGCTGAGGTGCTGCCGCGGTGGCAACAGGAGTTGCCTAGCCGTTGATGGAGGCGGGGACTCGCTTGAGGATTTCACTGACGATGGTCTGCGAGGGAGTGTCCGTGATTCCAGAGGCCAGGCCGATGCTGAAGCTCGCTGCGGCCACGAGGGCTGCGATGAGCTCGTCTGCATTGTAGCTGCCCAGGATGGTCTCGCCCAGGGCCTCGTCGCCGCCGGGGACCATCGTGCCGATGTACTGAAGTCCTAGCCTCACGAGGCCGGTCGGATCTTCGAGATCCCTCTTGTCCACATCGAAGATTCGCTCACTGTTGGTGGCCATTGGATGCTCTTTCCGCTCTAGGTGTCTTTCTTAGGCTGCTGCTCCGAGTGGGGCAGCAGCAGAGGATGCTACTTCGGCTGGAACTCCCGGTCAAAGCGGTCCTTAGTGGCCCAGGCATTGAACCCCTGGGCTCCCATGCTGTCGAAGTACTCGTCCCAGGCAAGCCTTTCGGGACTCGCAGCCGAGACAAAGCTGTAGTCAGGGCCGCTACCCGCCTTGAGCACGGTGGACTGGCCCCTGTAGCGCTCGTACTCAGCCCAGGCGTCCTCCATGGCCACTCTATGGGCAGCGAGAAGGACTCGCCGAGCTTCCCGGTGCTCGAGGAAGAGTGAGATCATTTGCTGCTACTTTCCGTAGACGAGCCATTCGGGCTCGATGGCCACGAAGCTACCCCAGCCGTGGCCATCGATGCTACCCCACCGCTCGCAGTAGACTCGGGATCCCTTGTCAGTGCTGCCGTCGGTGTCGGGAGACTGGCCGTAGTCCACCGTGCCGAGCCAGGCCTCGACGAAGCCAGCAACCTGCTCCAGCTCCATGGGAGCGGGAAGGGGATGGACTGGGACTCTAGTGCTCCCACTGTCGGAGAGCGACCAGTAGAGCACGATGCGCTTGCCGTCCTTGTCAACCGACCAGCCCTCAACCTTCCGGTGGCCGAAGACTCGCGTCTTCATGGGGATGGCCAGAGCGAGCTCTAGCGATGTCCCCGTGATGTCGAAGCTCAGATTGTGGGGCGTACGCTCTACCACTGTGGGTTCGATGGATGTCATGGGATTCTCTCTTCCTAGGGGGATGCCGCTCTGTGCGGCCGTTCGAGGGTGTGCTCTTAGGCGGGAAGTGCAAGTGGGGCAGGGCGCTCGCTGAGAGCGCTCTTCTGCGGGGCTGCGGCGAGATCTTGCCGAGCTGGCTTCAGCTCCTTGAAGCTCTTGCCGTCCTTGGACTTGGAGAGCTGGAATCGACCGTCCATCCAGACCAGATAGATCTTCAGCTCGACGAAGCTGAACTCAGATACTCGCTCCCGCTGCAGCATTGAGCCGAAGACCTCGAAGTCAGAGCTCGGCTTAGCCTCGGGGTAGCGGAGATCGGCGAGATCCCTCGCGGTGAGCCTAATCCCGTAGTGCTCGTTGAGCTCAGCACGGATCCCCTCAGCTCGGAGCTCGACTATGCGGCCCCTTTGTATATCCGAATTGACCAGACTCAGGAACATGGCTATTCCAGATCCCCCAGCTACCAGCAGGGAGACAAGCATCACGCTGCTGGAAGTGGCCATAGTCGCCACCGTGACTACGGGAAACTGAGCTAAGCCCAGAGCGCCCAATCCAGATCCCAACCAGCTGAAAGCTCGCCTCAGAGTTCGAGGCTTCTTACTGTGGGGAATCGGCGCGAAGTCCATGGGGTTTCCTACTCTAGCTAGTGATCCGAAGGTCGCAGGCGAAGCTGCTTCCAGGGCTGTGCCCAGGCTGCTGGTCTCAGACATGGCTCAGCTCCCGACTGCGAAGCTCACTGAAGTGCTTGCCGTCCTTGGACTTGGAGAGCTGGAGCTTTCCATCCATCCAGACGAGGTAGATCGTGGACTCGACGAAGCGAGAGCCCGAGAGCCGCTGCGCGTTCCTGAGTGAGCCGAAGCGCTCGAAGTTCGATGTCGGAGCCGAGTCGGGGTAGCTAAGCGCAGCTAGCTGACTGCCATCGAAGTCCATGCCGTAGTGCGCTTTGAGCTCACTGAGGATCCGGCCAGAGCGAAGTGCTAACCTGCGATCCTCTCGCTCTAGGGGCACCAGGCAAGCGCTGAGCATCAGCGCCAGGCCGGCCAGCAGAGGGATCATCCCCAGCATGTTCCAGTTGGAGCCCTCTCCCCGAAGCCCCACGCTGAGCACAGCGATGCCGAGGATGAGGAGTCCCACACCGAGGCCGAAGGCTCCGAGGACGAGGCTCGCCGTAGCGCGCTTCTCCTTGGCTGTATAGGTGATGGGGATGAAGTTCATGGGGACTGGCTTCCTGTGCTAGGCCGAAACGGCGCTGCGGCTGGAGGGTGCGGCGAGAGCGACCTGAGCAGCAGACTGGGCCGCAGTGAGCTCGGGGCGAGCGCGGGGTAGCTCCTTGAAGCGCTTGCCGTCCTTCGAGCTGGAGAGCTTGAACTCACCATCCATCCAAACGAGGTAGATCTTCCGCTCCACGAAGGCGGACCCGGAGACCTGATCCACCCGGAGAATCGAGCCGTAGACTTTGAATGGCTCGGCTGGCGCATTGAGCGGGTAGTTGAGCTCAGCGAACTCGGAGTCGCTCAGAGCCAGACCGTAGTGATTACCCACAGAGACCCGGAGATCCTCGGTTCGCTCCCTCTTCCGGAGTTGCTTCATTTCGTGGGGAACGGTTGCGGTAATCGCAGCGCCTAAGAATCCGAACCCGGGAGATAGCACAATGGGAAGCGCCCAGAAGGTGCCAGCCAGGGGCGCATCCGGGCTGAAGTTTCCAGTGAGGATGGTGATGGGGAGAATGCTCAACACGCCCGAACTGAGAGCAGCTGCACCCAGAGTGGCAATCCAGGTTCTGCGCTTCTGCTTCGGAGTGCTGGTGAGGGGCGTGAAGTCCATGAGTAATCCTGTTCTATGGAGAGGCGGCTGGCTACAGCTGATCGATCAGCTGCAGGACTGCTAGGAGACCTGAGTACCGGAGGATCGGAGCTCACTGAAGTGCTTGCCGTCCTCGGACTCGGAGAGCTGGATCTGACCATCCGCCCAGACCAGGTAGATGGTGTGCTCCACGAAGTTGGCTCCCGAGAGCTGCTTCGACCGGCGGATCGAGCCGAAGACCTCGAAGCTCGTAGTGGGCTCTTCCTCAGGGTAGGCTAGAGCACTGAACTCAGCTTCAGTGAGCTCCAGACCGTAGCGCTTACCGACAGCGACCCTCAGACTCTCGGCTCGATCTCGAAGCCTCTTCTCCCTCAGCGTATCGGGGGTGAACAGCGCATAGAGAAGCGCAAAGAATCCCGCGACGGGAAGGATGACCGAGAACACACCGAAGAAGTTCGGCAGACCCACCTGAGACTCAAAGCCAACGACGATGAGAGCTGGGATGAGGAACGCCAGCACGAAGCCGAGTGCTACCGGCCTGAGGATACGGTTTCGAGTGCGGCGCTTCTGCTCTGCAGTGTAGACGACGGGGGCGAAGTCCATGGTTGATTCCTGTTCTGTAGGATGTAGCGGGATGTCAGCAGATCGGGATGCTACTTGGCGGCTTCGAGCTCGTCGAAGCTCTTGCCGTCCTCGGACTCGGAGAGCTGGAACTCTCCATCTGTCCAGACAAGATAGACAGTGCGCCCCTCAGTGTAGTCAAAGTTGCCGTAGCGCACGAAGCCATCCTCAGGCTCAGCTGCAGGATAGTTCAGCGCAGTGAGCTGACTGTCGGAGAGCTTCAGTCCGTAGCTGTCTTTAATCTCGGAGCGGATCAGCTCAGAGCGAGACTCATTCTTACCCGCAGCCACATCCTGCACAGCGTTGGTGATGAAGCTCGCTATGACTAGGAACGCTCCAGCGAGAGCAATAAAGTTGACCAGCCCGATGATCGGGAGGGTGCTGTTGGGAGACTTCCGCTTCACCTTGGAGCTGAGGATGAGAGCGATGACCAGGCCGAAAAGCGCGATGCCGCTCCAGAAGAGTATAGCTCCCAGAACGCCGTGGCCGCTAGGTAGGTCAACAAGGGGAATGAATGGCATGGAGTGGGTTTCCTGTTCTCAGCTGTTGGACGATCTGGAGTGGGGACGCTACTTGGTGGCTTCGAGCTCGTCGAAGCTCTTGCCGTCCTCGGACTCGGAGAGCTGGAGCTTCCCGTCGGCCCAGACGAGGTAGACAGTGCGCTCGATGAACTTGGCTCCCTGGACCTGCTTCTGGTTCACCACGGAGCCGTAGACCTTGAAGCTCTTGCTCGGAGCCTTCTCAGGCCAGTCCAGGTCGATGATCTCAGCCGACGAGAGCTCCAGACCGTAGCTGTCCTCGATCTGAACGCTGGCTTCCTTCGCCTGAGCCTCATGCCTGTCGTACCAGGTGGGGTGTCCCATGATCTGCATGGGCATCGCCACAAAGAACATGCTGACTAGGCCCACCCCGCTGATCAGGAAGAATGCTTCTCTCTGACGCCAGATCGCCAGCAATATGCCACCGATGATGAGAGCGCCACCGACTGCTAGGAAGACGATCCAGAGGGGATTTGAGTTGGCGACCTCAGGGATGGTAATGGGCTGCATGGGATTTCCTATTCTGTGGCTGCGGAGATTGGGCTATGGGGACTAGGGGCGCTACTCGGCGGGGTCAAGCTCAATAAAGCTCTTTCCGTCCTCGGACTTGGAGAGCTGGAGCTTGCCGTCGGCCCAGACCAGATAGACCGTGCGCTCGATGAACTCAGCGCCCGAGACCTGCTCCTGCTGGTCGATGGAGCCGTAGACCTTGAAGTCCTTCTCGGGAGCTTCCTCAGGATACCTGATCGCGCCTACCTCACCCGTGGAGAGCTCCAGTCCGTAGCTGTCCTCGATCTGAGCCTGAACCTGAGCAGTCCTCCTATCGAGCGCAACGGAGTCTACGACTATGTAGACGATTCCTCCTACGAGAACGACCAGTAGGAATGCCATGAAGGCTATCATGGTGTTGCCCATGTCGGATTTGAGCCCATTCGCTACCCGCTTATCGTTCCGATGGGCGAGGACGACGGAGAGCGCACCGAGAGCTACAGCCAGAGAGAGCACTACGATGATGATGGTGTTGGCGACCTCAGAGACGGGGATGGGCTGCATGGTGTTTCTACTCTCAGTTAGTTGAATGGACGGACTGCGGTGGGGATGCTACTTAGCGGCTTCGAGCTCGTCGAAGCTCTTGCCGTCTTCTGATTCGGAGAGCTGGAGCTCCCCATCGGCCCAGACCAGATAGATCGTGCGCTCAACGAACTGAGCTCCCTCGATCTGCTCTCGCTGCAGGATGGAGCCGTAGACATTGAAGTCCTTCTCGGGAGCCTCAGTGGGGTACTTCAGAGCCTCGACCTCGCTCTCGGTGAGCTCGAGTCCGTAGACCTTCTCGATCTCAGCCTGTGCGCTCGCAGTCTGAGCGCCGAGCTTCGCTGAAAGCTCATCGAGGGTATTCGGGGTCACGGACATCCCTATGACGGTCAAGACTAAGCCGACCACCACAGAAATCCATGCCAGCACCAGCAGCAGTTTGCCCTTAGCGTCAGAGCGCCTATAGCCTGACACCATCAGTATGATGCAAACTACCAATGAGACCACCGCTGCCACGAAGAGGTAGATCCAGGTTATGTCCTGGGGGAGGTCTACGAGGGGGATAGGCTGCATGGGATTTCCTACTCTGCGCTGTCGAGCGCTCTTGGGCTATGGCGCTGGCCACTCGAAAGCAGAGTGGACTCAGGCTACTACAGCTCATCTTCGCATAGTCATTCCAGCATGTCAACAGAGGTTGCTCAATGGATCCCCATTGACACCGACCGAAGCCGCACATAGAGTAGCTCTATGGCCAGCATCCTTCCCACCAAACCCCTTCGCACCGACCCCTTGATCAGCACTCGAGTGCTGAGGGGGTTCAGCTGCCTCATCCAGGGCATCGGACTCCTCTTCGTCTCCCAGATGATCAGCGAGTCTGTGGGCTTCTTCTTCGGCTCCACCGTAGCGACGGTCTCGTTCCTTGCTGTGCTGACGCTCTCCCTGGTCTCCGTCAGCTTCGGAATCGCCATGCTTCGAGATCGGAACTGAGCCTACCAGCATCACAGATGGAATCGCTCGGACTGTAGAAGATTCCCTTGGCCACCATTGACAGGGTACTGCCGCAGCGCGTAGGATCGGGACCATGCGAATCCTCTCCATGCTGAAGCGGCCCCTGCTCTCCCGGCACATCTACATCCCCAGCGACGAGCCCGCGCTCCAGATGACCTACGAGGTCGTCTCCCCGAGCGCCGATGACCGGGGCTTCGGCGAGGTGCTCCACCGGGGCTCCCGGAGCTCCTGCAAGGCCTACCTGAAGGAGCACCGCCAGCGCTTCGGCCGCATCGGCCTGAAGCTCCGCTCCATGGGAGTTCGCACTTCAGTCCACTAGCCGCTGAGCTCCCACTCGGAGCATAGCCGCAGAGGCGCTCACTGAGGAAACCCCTCCAGTGAGCGCCTCTTTCCATTGACAGGGAACAGTGAGCGTCGTAGCATAGCCCCATGACCACCGCGAACACCACCGCAGCCAAGTCCACCGCCGTCGACCACGACCAGCTCTTCTCCAAGCTCGAACTCGTCGACCGCTACGGAGAAGACTTCACCTACGCTGAGCTCTCCAGCATCGCCTGGGAGCTCGACGCCGTGCTCCGAGAGCTCATCCTCCAGAGCACCGACGAGCGGCTCACCGTCTACATCCAGACTGCCCGAGCTGAGCTCCAGTCGATCCTCGAGCCCACGAGCCCCACCCGGGTCTTCTCGATCCGCCTCGTCGTGGTCATCCTGCTCCTCGGCCGGAGCGCCATGCTCCAGGCTCGCCAGGGATTCCTCGTCACCGGCTAACAGGCATCAGCCCACCGCCACCGGCAAACAGAAGAAGCGCTCACTGAGGATTCCCCTCCAGTGAGCGCCTCTTCCCCGTTGGGCCTCGGGCCCTGGAGCTCTAAGCCTAGAGCAGAGTTAGGCTGCCGATCACGAACATCAGCCCCTGGACAGTAGCCATACCGCCAGCCATGGCGACGATGCTCATGGTCATCTCTAGACCTCCAGCCTGGCCATCGGGACGGGTTCGAGGTACCGTCCGAAGGATCGGCACAGAGACTCGGAGCAGGAGCAGCCCCGTAGCGAGGATAGCAAAGGCGAGGACTAGAGAGTGCACGGGAGTTCCTATCTGAGTGGAATGAGTGAGCGGGCTAAGTAAGAGGGTGGAGCTAGAGCACTAGAGTACCGTCTCACTGTGGAGTGCTGTAGCACAGCCTCTGAGCGACCGGAAGACTCTACCGCACGCGAATACAGCCAGCGCCGGAGACAGGCTCAGCCTCCAGGCTCTGCGCGCTCTACCGACCCCCGCCGCCTCGCTTCGATGGCAACAGCAGTTGCCGACAGCTGCAGCTCTCCCCGGGGCCATTGCGCTGAGCCGCGGCTCGGTGTAGCATCGGATCCATGGAAACCACCCCCTTTCTGATCCCCTCCGCAGCAGAGCGCCTCGCCTTCCGGCTCGAGGTCCTCGAAGCTCTCTGCAGGCAGGCAGAGACTCCCGGCTCCCTCCGAGTCTTCGGCAAGAGCCTCGGAGTGAACCAGGCCTTCCGAGGGGCCAAGGCTCCCGCGAAGGCAGCCGCCCTCGCCCTGGAGCTCTCCGAGACGGGACCCGCTGACTGGCACATCCAGACCGGCCAGGGCTGGACTGTCATCACAGCTCAGAGCTTCCAGCGAATGAACCGGAACGAGATGGCAGAGCTTCTCGGCCACTAGCTCCAGCGAGGGCCCTAGAGCACTCATCCGTGGTTGCGGCGGAGACCTCTTCCATGTAGCATGGCCCTATGGCCAATCACATCGAGGAGCTCCGCGCTCTCCAGAAGAAGATCATGGATCGAGCCGACGAGCTCGTGGACACCGACCCCATCGCCCTCCGGGAGCTCGCCTATCAGGCCGCCAAGGCCCTGGGCAAGGCTTCGGACCGGGAAGAGGCAGTCTTCGAGGTCCTGGTCCGGGCCGAGCAGGAGAACGCTCCCCACCTCTACCCCGCCGACATCGAGGAAGCTCTGAGCTAGTGAGCAGCTTCGAGAACTCTGCCGACAGCGCCTCCACTCACACCGACGAGCTCGATGAGTTCGACGAGGCCATGACTCCCTCGGAGCAGCTCGCCTGTGAGCTCGCCCTCGCCGACATCCAGCTCCTCAACGACCTCCGGGACGCTCGAGTCCGCCAGGGCCTCAGCGAGGAGCAGCTCGGAGCGAAGCTCGGCATCTCAGCCGAGAGCGTCCGAGCCTTCGAGGGCCTCCAGACTGAGCCCACCATGGCCACCGTCCGGCGCTACGCCCACGCTCTCGGCATGAGCGTCCGCCATCGAGTGAGCCCCTTCGAGCAGTGAGCTAGACCCTCAGCGACATCGCCCATCAGCAGATGTCGTAGGCTCAGAGGCTCCGGCACTGTCTCCACTGCGGACAGTGCCGGAGCCGAGAGGCGCTCAGCCAGGCTCTCTCGCTCGCTCTGGCTCCACCGAATCATCGCTCGTCCTCGAGCGCTACCTCGCGCTCTGCTGCAGCCAAGGGCCAAAGCACCGACCTCTAGGATCGATCCCTACTCAGATCGTGAGCTCATCGACCTTCACAATGAGCTTCTCCCCGTCGGCCGCCAGCACTGAGACTCGCCGGCCCGAGATGTGCTCTAGAGCGTAGAAGGTCTTTCCGCTCCGCTCTAGGGAGCTCTTGCCGAAGTGCACCGTAGTGAGGTAGCCCACCAACTTCGTCAGGGGCACTACCCGGTCGAGCCTCCCACTGTCAGGATGGACTTCCTCGATCCGAAGCCGGTGGCGCACTCCGGGCTTTTCTTCGAGCTCCACATGGGTCCTCGACGCCGAAATCACTCGGCCACCGAGAGTCCTATTGGCTGTGCTGAGCTCAGTGACCCCGAAGGCCACAGAGAGATCCCCATAGGGTGTCTTCAGAGTTCGGACAGAGCCCACCGGCTCCCGGAAGACGAACTCCACTGGAGCCGGAGAGGCTCCGAGCTTCCCCACCATCTTAGTCCAGCGCTTACCCCGCTTCGGATCCTCCGAGAGGATTCCAGCGAGCTCCTGCAGCACCGCAGTGAGCGCAGCATCCCAGTCCCCCATGCCGTAGCGCGAGACAGTGAGCCACTGAGCCCTGCCGGGGAAGTCTCGGCCCAGGAGCCTACGCTTCGACTGACCGAAGAAAAGGCCGAACCGATTGAGATCCCACCGGGGATTGAGCTCCACCAGATCAGTCACCACAGCGACGAGGAGCTCCTCATCTGCCGAATGGGGTCCACTCTGGGAGTCAGTGAAGGTGCGGCTCCGGTTCACCTCCACCATGGAGCGGACCCACTGAGCACGGTCATCCGGGCTCAGGCTCTCGTAGTCAGTGCGCTTGATCTTAGCACCCACAGCAGTTTCCTCTTTCCTTCGATCCCGATAGCTTCACAGCCAGCAGCTCCTAGCAACCTGTCTTCAGCTCCGGCGGCGGTTAGCGCCAAGCCTCAGCTCTGGACTGGGCGGCTCCAGACATGGACGAAGTCTCCACTGCCTCGCTTCCGGTAGCCGTGGCTAACCACATCCTGCGGGAAGTCCCGGGCGAAGACTCCCTGGGGAGGCCTCCAGAGGACACCCTGCCGAGTGAGCCGCGTGACCCAGCTCTTGGACTCCTCAGAGCCCGTGACCTCCAGCCCAGCCAGAGGACCACCGATGAGCTTCTTCGCCATCAGAGCTCCGCTCCCGCGTCGAAGCGCTCAGCTCGAAGGAAGTCCCGGAGCCTACCGAGATGGTAGCTCCCGTAGGAGGGCACAGCAGCAACCGTCTCAGAGCCAGCGATCAGCGCGAGCACCGCAGTGAGCTTCGCTCGAGGATCCACTCCATCGAAGCTCAGCGCGAGCAGAATGCCATCGCTCAGCGGCTGAAACTCCCCACCGTGGGCTCGCACATAGTCCTCCAGCTCGGCGAGTCCCCGTACGGAGTAGCCTCGAGTGAGGGGCTGTCCCGACCCAGTGAGCGAACCGACGAGCTCTAGTCCTCGATCAGCCTCGAAGAGAGCCAGGATCTCGGGGCTCAGAGGCTCTTCGGGGTTCGGCAGTGATCCGGGAGAACTACTTGCCATCGGTGGATCCCCCAGCCTTCGGAACGAACCCAGAGCGTTCCAGCAGGAACTGGCTCAGTGCTGTCAGGAGAATTGCGCCCATCCCTGCGCCGAAGCAGCTCAGCACCACGATGTTGCCGGCTCCGGGGAAGAAAGCTTCCAGCTCCACCATGGGATAGAGGAAGGTGGCAAGCAGAGCGAAGCCGATTCCCATCCAGGAGGCAGCCAGTTTCTTGTGCTCTGCTGGAAGGTAGAAGCGGAACACCACCACGGAGAGGTAGCCCAGCACAGCTGTGAGCGCCATGGCTCCAGCCATCGGGAGCACAGAACCCAGAGCGAAGCCGTCCTGAGCCAGAGTGTAGACCACAGCGAAGACTCCGTAGCCGATGAGGCCGAAGTAGGCCAGCGGCAGGATCAGCCGGGATGCGTAGGCCGGCACCTGGACTGAGCGAGGGAGCTCAGAGATCGGAATGGGGACAGGGGTAGCGGTGCTCATGGGGATCTCCTAGATCTTGACGAAAATGAAGCTCGAAGCCGGGTGGAGTGCCCCACAGCGGCAGGACACACTCATGCCTTCCAACTCCTGGATGGTCACAGCAAACCTCTCGCAGACATTCATAGTGGCGCCGCAGGGAGGAGTGCCTCGCATCGTCGCGAGCTCCTCCGGATCGTGGCTCACGGGGTCAGTGCTGTGAGCCTCTGAGCCACAGGGGAGCTCCTCATCCCAGAGCCCATCGAGGATGAGACTGAGCTCTGACTCGCCATCGAGCTTGGGCTCTACGGTGAGCGTGGATGGCCCGAGAGTGGAGGTAGCCATAGTCAGTCCTGATCCCAGTCCGGCTCCGGAGCGAGCCGCGCCCGGAGCTGAGCCGTGTGGTAGAGGTGGTAGATCGAAGCAGGGTGGGCCTCGTAGCTGTCGAGGGCTGTGAGCAGAGTGCCGAGGAGCTCCTCCTGTGACTCCACCGGAGCCTCCAGCGCCTCCCGGAGCTCATCGCTCAACGGGTGGAACTTGTCTCCCTGATTCTCCACATAGGAGCGAAGTGCCGGGATGCTCTCGACAGAGTAGAGCTCGCTGGAATCGGTCATAGGACCATCCTACGCTACCACAGCCCAAAGCGCAACCGGACAGCGAAGCCGACTAGGCCTTCAGTCCCGCCTTGAGCGAAGCCAGCGTG
>Ga0308158_10003956_pt1 | contig 12708 bp, 8 predicted proteins | sample PhyBR2_FD_201038 | JGI IMG/M metagenome (GOLD analysis project Ga0308158, IMG submission 201038) | Phyllosphere microbial communities from UC Gill Tract Community Farm, Albany, California, United States - DLSLB.R2 | ecosystem: Host-associated > Plants > Phyllosphere > Unclassified | place: USA...
TGTCGCCGTCGATGACGTCTCGGACGACTACGCGCTGATCGCCGTGCAGGGTCCGAAGGCCGCCGAGATCGTCGCCTCGATCGACGGCATCGAGGATGTCAGCGTGCCGTGGGACGAGCAGAAGTACTACGCATGGGCGAGCGCCGTCTACCGGGGCAAGCCGCTGCTGCTCGCGCGCACCGGCTACACCGGTGAGGACGGCTTCGAGCTGCTCGTCGATGCCGCCGATGCGGCCGACCTGTGGGACGCCGCGCTCGCCGCGGGTGCTGAGCACGGGGTCGTGCCCGCAGGCCTCGCCGCCCGCGACACACTGCGCCTCGAGGCGGGGATGCCGCTGTACGGCCACGAGCTGAGCCGCGAGACGGTGCCGGCTCAGGCAGGCCTCGGTCGCGTCGTCGTCTCGGACAAGGAGCGCTTCGTCGGCAAGGCCGCCCTCGCGGGCGGAGCCGCAGGCACCGGAGCCCAGGCCGGCCGCACCCTCATCGGGCTCTCGGCCGAAGGCCGCCGCGCCGGCCGCGCCGGTTACCCCGTCGTGCTCGAGGACGGCACGGTCGTCGGCGAGATCACCAGCGGTGCTCTCAGCCCGACGCTCGGCCACCCCATCGCCATGGCTTACGTGGACCCGTCGCACGCCGAAGCGGGCGCCGACCTGTTCCTCGACGTCCGGGGGACGAAGATCCCCGCCACCCGCACCGCCCTGCCTTTCTACCGGAGGAAGAAATGACCGATCTCAACACCCTCAAGTACAGCGAAGAGCACGAGTGGGTCGCCCTCGACGGCACCACCGCGACGATCGGCATCACCGACTTCGCCGCCGACGCTCTCGGTGACATCGTCTTCGTCGAACTTCCCGAGGTCGGCGCCGAGTTCAGCCGTGGCGATGTGTTCGGCGAGGCCGAGTCGACCAAGTCGGTCTCGGAGCTCTACGCCCCGGTGACCGGCACGGTCGTCGAGATCAACGACGCGGTCGTCGACGACCCCGCCCTGCTGAACTCCTCGCCCTTCGGCGACGCGTGGCTCATCAAGGTCGAGGTCGCCGACGGCGCACTCGACGGTCTGCTCGACCGCGACGCCTACGTGGCGCACACGGAGGCCTGAGAGTGACCTCATTTGCAGACCGCCACATCGGCATCACGCCCGACGCACGCGAGCAGATGCTCGCCGCCCTCGGGCTCTCCGCCTCCGCCGATGCCTCCGAAGACCCCATGGCGGAGGCGCCCATCGAGGCCCTCATGCGTCAGGCCGTGCCCGCCTCGATCTTCACCGGTCCCTCTGACGAGTCGGTGATCCCGGCCGCCGCGAGCGAGGCCGAGGCTCTGGCCGAGCTGCGTGCTCTCGCGAGCCGCAACACCGTGAACCGCCCGATGATCGGCCTGGGCTACTACGGCACGCTGACGCCGTCGGTCATCCAGCGCAACGTCCTCGAGAACCCGTCCTGGTACACCGCGTACACGCCGTACCAGCCCGAGATCTCGCAGGGCCGGCTCGAGGCGCTGATCAACTTCCAGACGATGGTCTCCGACCTCACCGGTCTCTCGACCGCGAACGCGTCGATGCTCGACGAGTCGACGGCTGTCGCAGAGGGCATGCTGCTGGCGCGGCGCGCGTCGAAGTCGAAGTCGAATGTCTTCGTCGTGGACGCCGACGCCCTTCCGCAGACGAAGGCGCTGCTGCGCACGCGTGCGGATGCCGTGGGCATCGAGCTGGTCGAGCGCGACCTCGCCGGCGGCGAGCAGCTGCCCGACGAGCTGTTCGGCGTGCTCGTGCAGTACCCCGGCGCCTCCGGTCGCGTGTGGGACCCCAGCGCGGTCATCGACGCCGCGCACCTGGCGAACGGCATCGCCGTCGCGGCCGCCGACCTGCTCGCGCTGACACTGCTGCGCTCCCCGGGCTCGCTCGGCGCGGATGTGGGTGTGGGCACGACCCAGCGCTTCGGCGTGCCGATGGGCTTCGGCGGCCCGCACGCCGGGTACATGGCCGTGCGTGCCGGTCTGGAGCGTCAGCTTCCCGGTCGGCTGGTCGGCGTCTCCGTCGACGCTGTGGGCTACCCCGCCTACCGTCTGTCGCTGCAGACCCGCGAGCAGCACATCCGTCGCGAGAAGGCGACCTCCAACATCTGCACGGCGCAGGTGCTGCTCGCCGTGATGGCCTCCATGTACGCGGTCTACCACGGACCAGACGGTCTGCGGGCGATCGCCGCCGAGGTGGCGGGCAAGACAGCGCTGCTGCGCGACTGGCTCGTCGAGGCCGGCGCCGAGGTCGTGCACGACGCGTTCTTCGACACGCTCACCGTGCGGGTCGCCGGAGGCGCCGAGGCCCTGGTCGCCCAGGCGCACGCCGAAGGCATCCTGCTTCGCCTGGCGGATGCCGACACCGTCGGCATCGCGATCGACGAGACGACCTCGTTCACCGACCTGCACCGCGTCGCGGTGCTGTTCGGCGGCAAGCAGGAGCGGGTCTTCGGCTTCTTCGGCGCCGGTTCCACCGGCGCTCTGCCCGATGCGCTGCTGCGCGACGACGAGTACCTCACGCACCCCGTCTTCCACGCGCACCGCTCCGAGACGGCCATGATGCGCTATCTCAAGCAGCTCGCCGACCGCGACTACGCGCTCGACCGCGGCATGATCCCGCTGGGCTCGTGCACGATGAAGCTCAACGCGGCCACCGAGATGGCGGCGATCACCTGGCCGGAGTTCGCCCAGCTGCATCCTTTCGCTCCCGCGGAGGACGTCGAGGGCTCGCTCGCCATGATCGACCAGCTCGAGGCCTGGCTCGCCGAGGTCACCGGCTATGACGCCGTCTCGCTGCAGCCGAACGCCGGTTCGCAGGGTGAGCTGGCAGGTCTGCTGGCGATCCGCGGCTATCACCTCGCCAACGGCGACACGCACCGCGATGTGTGCCTGATCCCGAGCTCGGCGCACGGCACCAACGCCGCCTCTGCGGTTCTCGCGGGCATGAAGGTCGTCGTCGTCGCCACCGACGAGCTCGGCAACGTCGATCTCGACGACCTGCGCGCGAAGATCGCCCAGCACGCCGAGACGCTGTCGGCGCTGATGATCACCTACCCGTCCACACATGGCGTGTACGAGCAGCAGGTGGTCGACATCACCTCCGCCGTGCACGAGGCCGGCGGTCAGGTGTACGTCGACGGCGCGAACCTCAACGCCCTGCTCGGCTATGCGCGCTTCGGCGACCTGGGCGGCGACGTGTCGCACCTCAACCTGCACAAGACGTTCGCCATCCCGCATGGCGGCGGCGGGCCCGGCATCGGGCCGGTGGCGGCCAAGGCGCATCTGGCTCCCTACCTGCCCGGTCATCCCCAGGCGCAGAAGAGCGAGCACGCGGGCGGCTTCGTCTTCGGCGGCGGGCCCGTCTCGGGCGCACCGTACGGCTCGGCCGGCGTCTTGCCGATCTCCTGGGCCTACGTGCGCATGATGGGCGCAGAGGGGCTGCGCAGCGCGACCGCTGCTGCCGTGCTCTCGGCGAACTACATCGCGCTGCGTCTTCGCGATCATTTCCCGGTGCTCTACACCGGCGAGAACGATCGCGTCGCGCACGAGTGCATCCTCGATCTGCGTCCGCTCAAGGAGGCGACCGGCATCTCTGTCGACGACGTCGCGAAGCGTCTGATCGACTACGGCTTCCACGCCCCGACCATGTCGTTCCCCGTGGCCGGCACGCTCATGGTCGAGCCGACGGAGTCGGAGGACCTCGCCGAGGTCGACCGGTTCGTGGAGGCCATGATCCAGATCAAGGCGGAGGCGGATGCCGTGGCAGCAGGCACCTGGCCCGCCGACGACAACCCGCTCGTGAACGCGCCGCACACCGCGGCGTCCCTGATCGCGGGGGAGTGGAACCACGCGTACTCGCGTGAGGTCGCCGCGTACCCGGTCCACGCGCTCATCGCCTCGAAGTACTGGCCACCGGTGCGCAGGATCGACCAGGCATACGGTGACCGCAACCTGGTGTGCGCCTGCCCGCCGATCGAGGCTTTCGCCTGATCACCGGGTTCTGCCGAATCGCCCTCGTCGCTCCGCGACGGGGGCGATTCGGTTAAGGCTGGATAACAGTTGTCGCGGTGTGCCGATGAGGCCAGCGAGGGGTCTTAGGATCGTATGCGAGCGCGTTCGACGACGAACGCGTGCTTGTCCCGGTCCACAGGAGGACACTGTGAAGCACAAAAAGATCACACTCACGGGCGTCGCGCTGCTCGCGGCGGGTGCCCTGGCACTCACCGGCTGCTCCACCAGCAGCAACGAGAAGCCCGATGCAGAGAAGGGCTCGTCGAACGTCGACACGTCCGCGATCATCAAGGTCAACGGCTCCGAGCCGCAGAACCCGCTGATCCCGACTAACACCAACGAGACCGGTGGTGGCAAGATCCTCGACGCGATCTTCGCCGGCCTCATCGGCTACGCGGCAGACGGTGCGGTGTTCAACGAGGTCGCTGAGGACATCAAGGTCGACGACCCGCAGAACATCACGGTCAAGCTTCGCAAGGGCCTGAAGTTCACCAACGGTGAAGAGGTCACCGCTGACAACTTCATCAAGGCATGGAACTACGGCGCCCTGGCGTCGAACGAGCAGCTCTCGAGCTACTTCTTCGAGGACATCGAGGGCTTCAGCTACGAAGAGGACTCCGAGCTGACCGGCCTGAAGCAGGTCGACGAGCACACCTTCACGATCAAGCTCAACAAGCCGGCCTCTGACTTCGCGCAGCGCCTCGGCTACTCGGCCTACTACCCGCTCCCGGACGTCGCGTTCGAGGACATGGAGGCCTTCGGCGAGAACCCCATCGGCAACGGCCCGTACATGCTCGACGGTGAGGGCGCGTGGCAGCACGACGTGGGCATCAACCTCGTCACCAACCCCGACTACGACGGCCCGAGCAAGCCCGCCAACGGCGGCCTGAACATCGTCTTCTACGCCTCGCAGGACAGCGCCTACGCCGACCTGCTCGGCGACCAGCTCGACGTGCTCGACTCGCTTCCCGACTCGGCGTTCGGCAGCTACGAGGCCGACCTGGGCGACCGCGCCGTCAACCAGCCGGCAGCCATCTTCCAGTCATTCACCATCCCGGAGCGCCTCGAGCACTTCAGCGGTGAAGAGGGCAACCTGCGTCGCCAGGCCATCTCGATGGCGATCAACCGCAAGGAGATCACCGACGTGATCTTCCAGGGCACCCGCACCCCGGCCAGCGACTTCACCTCGCCTGTGATCGACGGCTGGACCGACGAGCTCAAGGGCGCCGAGGTTCTCGACTACAACGAGAAGAAGGCCAAGGAGCTGTGGGCCGAGGCCGACAAGATCAGCCCGTGGAGCGGCACGTTCCAGATCGCGTACAACGCCGACGGCGGCCACCAGGCCTGGGTCGACGCGACCACGAACTCGATCAAGAACACGCTCGGCATCGACGCCTCGGGTGCTCCGTACCCGACGTTCGCAGAGCTGCGCGGCAAGGTCACCGACCGCACCATCGAGACCGCCTTCCGCACCGGATGGCAGGCCGACTACCCCGGTCTGTACAACTTCCTCGGACCGCTGTACGCGACCAACGCCGGCTCGAACGACGGTGACTACTCGAGCAAGGAGTTCGACAAGCTGCTCTCCGAGGGCATCTCCGAGACCGACCCGGCTGCGGCGAACAAGCTGTACCAGGAGGCTCAGGAGGTTCTGCTCAAGGACCTGCCCGTCGTTCCGCTGTGGTACTCGAACGTCGTCGGCGGCTACGGCAAGACCGTCGAGAACGTGAAGTTCGGCTGGAACTCCGTTCCGATCTTCTCCGAGATCGAGAAGACGAAGGAGTAACCCCTTCGCAACGAGGCGGTGGTGCATCACACCACCGCCTCGTTCTCTTTGCCCTCGGGGCGCGCGACCCGCGCCCCGCACCCGAAGGGAGGTAGAGGATGGCCGTATACATCCTCAAGCGGATCCTGCAGGCGATTCCGGTGTTCTTCGGAGCGACCCTGCTGATCTATTTCATGGTCTTCGCCATGCCGGGCGACCCGATCGCCGGCCTGTTCGGAGACAAGCAGCCCAACCCCGCTCTGCTCGAGCGGCTTCGTGCCGAGTACCACCTCGACGAGCCGTTCATCGTGCAGTACGGCTACTACATCGCCGGCATCTTCCGGGGCGACTTCGGCACGAGCTTCTCGGGCCAGCCGGTGGGAGACGTCCTCGCCCGTACGTTCCCGATCACGCTGCGCCTCGCCGTCATGGCGGTCGGCATCGCCTTCGTGCTCGCGATCGTGATCGGCCTGTTCTCGGCCCTCGGCAAGGGCGGCATCTTCGACAACTCGATGCTCGTGCTCGCGCTGATCTTCATCGCCGTGCCGATCTTCGTGCTCGCGTTCCTCGCGCAGTACTTCCTCGCGATCCAACTGGGGTGGTTCAAACCCACGGTGGGAGCGGACAACGACTGGGGTGATCTCTGGCTGCCTGCGTGGGTGCTGGGCTTCAGCGTCTACGCGACCAGCATGCGGCTCACCCGCGCCTCGACGATCGAGACGCTCGGACAGGACTGGGTGCGCACCGCCTACAGCAAGGGCCTGCCGCGCGGACGCGTCATCCCCGTGCACGTGCTGCGCAACTCGCTCATCCCGATGGTCACCGACCTTGGCACCGTCTTCGGCGTCCTCATGGTCGGCGCGACCGTCACCGAGGGAATCTTCAACGTCCCCGGCGTCGGCAACACCCTGTACCAGGCGATCATCCGCGGTGAGAACCCGACGGTCGTCTCGTTCGTGACGGTGTTCGTGGTCGTGTACGTGCTCATCAACCTGGTCGTGGATCTCATCTACGGCCTGCTCGACCCGAGGATCCGCTATGTCTCGTCCTGACCTCGACCGCGGCCACTACGTCGCACCGGCCGACACCACGTCGGTTCCGGTCGATGTCGTGCACATCGACGCCAAGCCCAGCAACCTCTGGCTGGACGCCTGGCGCGATCTGCGTCGCCGCCCGCTGTTCTGGATCTCGGCAGCGTTCGTGCTGCTGGTTATCGTCATCGCTCTGGCGCCGACCCTCTTCACCCAGGTTCCGCCGAACAACGGCTGCCTGCTCGCCAACAGCAACAAGGGACCGACCGACGGGCATCCGCTCGGCTTCACCCGGCTCGGATGCGATGTCTACGCACGCACCATCTGGGGAACCCGCACCTCGCTCATCATCGGCGTGCTGGCCACCCTGATCAGCACGATCGTGGGCATCATCATGGGTGCGCTGGCCGGCTTCTACGGCGGCTGGCTCGACTCCGTGCTCTCGCGCATCGGCGACATCTTCTTCACGATCCCCTACATCATCGCGGGCATCGTGGTCATGTCGGTCATGCCCGAGCGCAACGAGCTCGTGCTCGCGTTCGCGATCGGCGGCTTCGCGTGGGCATCGACGGCGCGCATCATGCGTGCCGAGGTGCTGCGCGTGAAGCAGGCCGACTTCGTGATGGGAGCCGAGTCGATCGGCATGTCGAGGTTCAAGACTCTGCTGGTGCATGTCCTTCCGAACGCCATGGCTCCTGTCATCGTCGTCGCGACCCTGTCGCTCGCCGGTTCGATCGTGGCCGAGGCGACGCTGTCGTTCCTCGGCGTCGGCCTCGGCAGCGGCACGATGTCGTGGGGACTCGACATCGGACAGGCGCAGACCACCGTCCGTATCGCGCCGATGGCGCTGTTCTGGCCGTCGCTGGCACTGACCCTCACCGTGCTGGCATTCGTCACGCTCGGTGAGCTCATGCGCGACGCCGTCGACCCGAAGGCGAGGGCTCAGCGATGACCGAACCTCTGCTCAGAGTGCGCGACCTGCACGTCGCGTTCCGCAGCGGCAAGCAGATCCGCGAAGTGCTGCACGGCGTCAGCTTCGACATGATGGCCGGCGAGACGCTGGCGATCGTGGGCGAGTCCGGCTCGGGCAAGTCCACGACGGCGGCAGCCATCATCGGCCTGCTGCCGGGCACCGGCCATGTGACCGAGGGAAGCATCACGCTCGACGGTCGCGAGCTCACGACCGCGAAGCGGGCCGAGCTCGAGCACATCCGCGGTAGTGAGATCGGCTACGTCCCCCAGGACCCGATGTCGAACCTCAACCCGGTGTGGTCGATCGGCTTCCAGGTCAAGGAGGCGGTCCGTGCCAACGGGCTGGCCCAGGGACGGCAGGAGGTGCACGACCGCGCCGTCGAGGTGCTGCAGCAGGCCGGTCTCGCCGACGCGGCACGCCGCATGCACCAGTTCCCGCACCAGTTCTCGGGTGGCATGCGTCAGCGTGCGCTGATCGGCATCGGCCTCGCGGCCGATCCGCAGCTGCTGATCGCCGACGAGCCGACCAGTGCGCTCGACGTCACGGTGCAGCGGGTGATCCTCGATCACCTGGCGAGCCTGACGAGCGAGCGCGGCACCTCGGTGCTGCTGATCACGCATGACCTCGGTCTCGCGGGCGACCGCGCCGACCGCATCATCGTGATGAACAAGGGCGAGATCGTCGAGGCCGGTCCGAGCGCCGAGATCCTCTCGCGTCCTCAGCACCCGTACACCCAGCGTCTCGTCGCCGCGGCTCCCAGCCTCGCGTCGAAGCGCATCGGCGCCACCACGTCACGTGCGGCGGAACCGGTTTCGACCGCACCCGCGGTCGTCGAGGTGCGCGATCTGGTCAAGGAGTACTCGATCCGCGGCGGTGGACTGCGCAGCGAGAAGTTCCTCGCTGTCGACGGCGTCTCGTTCTCGATCCCGCGCGGCAAGACGCTCGCGCTGGTGGGAGAGTCGGGCTCCGGCAAGTCGACTGTCGCGAAGATGCTGCTGCAGCTCGAGAAGCCCACCGACGGCGAGATCCTCATCGACGGCGCGGCGACGAGCACGATGTCGCGAGCCGACGTGTTCAAGCTGCGTCGGCGGATGCAGCCCGTCTTCCAGGATCCGTACGGGTCGCTCGACCCGCTGCGCAGCATCGGGAGCCTCATCAGCGAGCCGCTGCACGTGCACGGCATCGGAACCCGCGACGAGCAGCACAAGCGCGCTCTCGAGCTGCTCGATCAGGTCGCGCTGCCGCGCGAGCTGGCCGAGCGGTATCCGAACGAGCTGTCCGGCGGACAGCGCCAGCGCGTGGCGATCGCCCGTGCGCTGGCGCTCAAGCCCGACATCGTCGTACTCGACGAGGCGGTCTCGGCGCTCGACGTGCTCGTGCAGGACCAGATCCTGCACCTGCTGTCGGACCTGCAGAACGACCTCGGGCTGACCTACCTGTTCATCACCCACGACCTGGCCGTCGTCCGCGTCGCCGCCGACCTCGTCTGCGTGATGGAGAAGGGGAAGATCGTCGAGCAGGGCACGGTGGACTCGATCTTCACCAACCCGCAGGAGGAGTACACGCGCCGACTGCTCGATGCGATCCCGGGTGCGTCGCTGCCCCTGGGTGGCGTGGGTCTGTGACACCCGAGCATCCCGCAGCACCTGCCAGCGCCGCCTCGCCCCGCAACCGGGGCGGGGTGGCGCTGCTGGTGATCTGCTCGGTGCTGTCGGCGGTGATGCTGATCGACGCAGCGGTGCGGGCCGATGTGGGCACAGCGCTGCTGCTGGCACCGTGGATCCTGCTGCTGTTGTGGCTCGTGTACGTCGTCGGTGTCGCGTCGCGCGTGCGCGCGCACCAGGACGGCGTCTTCGTGCAGAACCTGCTGCGCACGACGTTCGCTCCGTGGGCGCGCGTGAAGAGCGTCAGCATGCGCTGGCAGATCGAGATCGTGCTCGACGACGGGTCTCGGCTGACGTGCTTCGGCGGTCCGTCGCGGCGCCGGTCGCAGCGCCTCGGACCCGGGCGCACCAAGGAAGACGCCAACGGTGATGCCGATGACACGGTCGCGGCTCTGCGTCGCACGAAGGCGAATGCCGTGCAGGTGTCGCCGGTCCCGCCCATCCGTCGCGGCTGGGACATCCCGTCGGTCATCGCTCTGCTCGTGATCGTGGCGTGGGCCGCCGTCGCCGTGGTCATCGCGCGCGGCTGAACTCGCCCTCACCCCGGCAGGCCGAACAGCGCCGGCCAGGTGGCCGCCGCCCAGGGGTAGCCCACGAAGGCGAGCGCATCGATCAGGAAGTGCGCCACGAGGAAGGGCAGCAGCCGCCCCGTGCGGCTGAAGAGCCAGCCGAAGAGCAGCCCCATCGCGAGGTTGCCGAGGAACGCGCCCGGCCCCTGATACAGGTGATAGCTGGCGCGCAGCACGCTGGTCGCGATGATGATCGGCCACCATCCCCAGCCCAGCTGTCTCAGGGGGGCGAACAGGTAGCCGAGCACGACGAACTCCTCCTGAACGGATGCCCGCGCCGCTGACAGCAGCAGGATCGGCACCGTCCACCAGTGCGCGTCGAGACCGGCCGGATCTACCGCCACGAACCACCCGAGGGCGCGTCCGACGACGTAGAGGCCGATGCCGGGGATGCCGATCGCGGCGACGAGCCCGATTCCCCAGCCGGCGTCGCGCACCGGCCGGGTGCCGTCCAGCCCCAGCATCCCGAGGCGAGGCCTCTGCGGCTGCCAGAGCAGGAAGCAGACGAGCAGGACCGGCACGATGCCGAATCCGATCGACAGCAGCTGGTAGATGAGGTCGAACACCTCGCGGTCGCTGCGCGAGGGGTTGAGCGTGGCGGTCTGGTCGGCGAGGGGAGTGGAGTCGGTGAGGCGGTACGTGAGCTGAACGACGGAGTACACCGCCGACTGCCCGAGCCCGAGCGCGAGCACGATCGCGATCTCCCACCACAGGCGCTTCCGGTTCACCCTTCCGATGCTAGGTGCCCCCTCCCAGGTACGCCGTTCGGCCATACGCTATTCTGGAACGTCGCTCACGTTCACTCGGTATACGCGGCATCCCATCTCACACCAACTCCGCATTGGACTTCTTGAATGGCGCACGCCCTCCGCTCTGACCTCCGAAACGTCGCGATCGTCGCACACGTCGACCACGGCAAGACCACTCTCGTCGATGCCATGCTCCGTCAGACCGGCTCGTTCGGCTCTCACGAGCACATGGAAGAGCGCGCGATGGACTCGAACGACCTCGAGCGTGAGAAGGGCATCACGATCCTCGCCAAGAACACGGCGATCACGTACAACGGCGTCCACACCGAGACTCCGATCACCATCAATGTGATCGACACCCCTGGCCACGCCGACTTCGGCGGCGAGGTCGAGCGCGGCCTGTCGATGGTCGACGGCGTCGTGCTGCTCGTCGACTCGTCCGAGGGGCCGCTGCCGCAGACCCGCTTCGTGCTGCGCAAGGCGCTCGAGGCCAAGCTCCCCGTCATTCTGCTGGTCAACAAGACCGACCGTCCCGACGCGCGCATCGCCGAGGTCGAGGAAGAGGCGCACGACCTGCTGCTCGGACTCGCCTCCGACCTCGTCGACGACGTTCCCGACCTCGACGTCGACGCTCTGCTCGACGTGCCGGTGGTCTACGCCTCAGGCCGCGCCGGCGCCGCATCGCGCAACCGCCCCGTGAACGGCGAGCTGCCCGACAACGACGACCTCGAGCCGCTGTTCGAGGCGATCCTCGAGCACGTGCCCGCGCCGTCGTACGACGACGAGGCGCCGCTGCAGGCCTGGGTCACGAACCTCGACTCGTCGGCGTTCCTCGGCCGCCTCGCCCTGCTGCGCGTCTTCAACGGCACCCTGAAGAAGGGCCAGACCGTGGCGTGGGTCCGTCAGGACGGCACCACGCAGAACGCCCGGATCACCGAGCTGCTCATGACCAAGGCCCTCGAGCGCTACCCGGCCGACTCCGCAGGCCCCGGCGACATCGCCGTGATCGCGGGCTTCGCCGACATCATGATCGGCGAGACCATCGCCGACCCCGAGGATGTGCGCCCGCTCCCGCAGATCACGGTCGACGAGCCGTCGATCTCGATGACCATCGGTACCAACACCTCGCCCCTGGTCGGCAAGGTCAAGGGCCACAAGCTCACCGCGCGCATGGTGAAGGATCGCCTCGACCGCGAGCTGATCGGCAACGTGTCGCTGCGCGTGAACGACATCGGCCGTCCCGATGCGTGGGAGGTGCAGGGGCGTGGTGAGCTGCAGCTCGCCATCCTCGTCGAGAACATGCGTCGCGAGGGCTTCGAGCTCACCGTCGGCAAGCCGCAGGTCGTCACGCGCAAGATCGACGGCAAGGTGCACGAGCCTTACGAGCACCTGACGATCGATGTTCCCGAAGAGCACCTCGGCGCCGTCACGCAGCTGATGGCGAACCGCCGTGGCCGCATGGACAACATGATCAACCACGGCACCGGCTGGATCCGCATGGAGTTCATCGTGCCGTCGCGCGGTCTGATCGGCTTCCGCACCGAATTCCTCTCGATCACGCGCGGCACCGGCATCGCCAACGCGATCTCGCACGGCTACGACGAGTGGGCCGGCTCCATCGTCGCGCGCCAGAACGGCTCGATCGTCGCCGACCGCGCGGGTGTCGTCACCCCGTTCGCGATGATCGCCCTGCAGGAGCGCATGTCGTTCTTCGTCAAGCCCACCGAAGAGGTCTACGAGGGCATGGTCGTGGGCGAGAACTCGCGCGCCGACGACATGGACGTGAACATCACCAAGGAGAAGAAGCTCACCAACATGCGCTCGGCGACCGCAGACTCGTTCGAGTCGATGACGCCTCCGCGCATCCTCTCGCTGGAGGAGTCGCTCGAGTTCGCTCGCGAGGACGAGTGCGTCGAGGTGACGCCCGAGGCCGTG
>Ga0308158_10003958_pt1 | contig 12697 bp, 10 predicted proteins | sample PhyBR2_FD_201038 | JGI IMG/M metagenome (GOLD analysis project Ga0308158, IMG submission 201038) | Phyllosphere microbial communities from UC Gill Tract Community Farm, Albany, California, United States - DLSLB.R2 | ecosystem: Host-associated > Plants > Phyllosphere > Unclassified | place: USA...
GGTCCTGTCGAGCAGTACGCATCCGGTTCGTGGGGTCCGGCATCCGCCGACGCCCTGCTGGCCCGCGACGGACGAGTCTGGAGACGACCGTGATCATCGACCTTCCCGACACGACCGTCAGCCAGGTCGCGAAGAACCTTGTCAAGGCCCGCGAGGAGGGCGGCGTGGTCGCCCTCGGGCGCGTGCTCACCCTCGTGATCTCGGCGCGCAACGGCGTCGCAGAGGCCGCGATCGATGCCGCCAACGATGCCTCCCGCGAGCACCCGATGCGCGTCATCGTGCTCACGACCGGCGACGGCGAATCGCGGCTCGACGCGCAGATCCGCGTAGGCGGTGACGCCGGAGCGAGCGAGGTCGTCGTGCTGCGCGCCTACGGCGAGGCGGCAAGCAACGAGGAGAGCCTGGTCACCGGTCTCCTGCTGCCGGACGCGCCCGTCGTCGCGTGGTGGCCCGAAGAGGCGCCCGCCGCACCGTCGACGTCTCCGCTGGGACGCATCGCGCAGCGGCGCATCACGGATGCCGCCACGGCTCCCGACGTGCGCCAGCGCCTCGATCTGCTGGGTGAGACCCACGCCCCGGGTGACACCGACCTCGCATGGACGCGACTCACCCACTGGCGTGAGCAGCTGGCCGCCGTGCTGGATCAGCCCCCGTTCGACGAGGTCACCGACGTCGAGGTCCGTGGAGCATCGGCTTCGCCCTCGACCGCGCTGCTCGCCGCCTGGCTGCAGATGGCTCTGGACGTGCCCGTGCGCTGGTCCTACGAAGACCCCGAGCACTGGCAGGAGGGCATCAAGTCCGTGCGCCTGACGCGCGCTGCCGGCGACATCCTGCTCGAGCGTCCTGCGCCGGGCGTCGCGGTGCTCACGCAGCCCGACCAGCCGAACCACGACCTGCACCTGCCTCGGCGCACGCTCAGGGAGTGCCTCGCGGAGGAGCTGCGGCGCCTCGACCCGGATGTCCTGTACGGTCGAGTCATCACCGAGGGCTGGGAGAAGCTGGGTCCGCCCGAGACAGGAGAATGATGTCGATGCAGGCAGCGTCCGCAGAGAAGCGGGTCGTCGTCGAACCCACCCCGGCCGCACTCGCGGCCCGGGTGGCTGACAGGTTCATCACGCGACTGCGTGCGCGCACGCGCAGCGGCCGCATCGCCCACGTCGCCCTGACGGGTGGTTCCATGGGCGGTGCGGTGCTGCGTGCCGTCGCCGAGAACCCGCGTTCGGCGGACGTCGACTGGTCGCTCGTGCATTTCTGGTGGGGCGACGAGCGCTTCGTGCCCCGCGGCGACGCCGATCGCAACTCTCTCCAGTCGCGAGAGGCGCTGCTCGATCACATCGACGTCCCGGCCGAGAACGTGCACGAGGTCGCGGGACCAGACAGCGGACTCAGCCTCGACGAGTCGGCCGCCGCATACGCCGCAGAGCTGGCCCGATTCGCGACCGATGAGAATCCCTGGCCGACCTTCGCGGTCTGCTTCCTGGGTGTCGGCCCCGACGGGCACATCGCCTCGCTCTTCCCCGACCGGCCTGAGGTGACGGTGACGGACGCCGCGGTGCTGCCCGTGCGCGAGTCGCCCAAGCCGCCGCCCGAGCGCGTCACTCTCACCCGTCCGGTACTGAACTCGTCGAAGCGGGTGTGGCTGGTCATCACCGGCGCGGACAAGGCCTCAGCTCTCGGGCTCGCTCTTGCCGGCGCCAGCTACACGAGCGTTCCGGCCGCAGGCGCCAAGGGACGAAAGCGCACCGTGTTCTTCGTCGACGAAGCTGCGGCGTCAGAGGTCTCGCCCGACCTGATCGACCCGGCGTACTGACCGCTGGGCCGGGTGCCTGCTCGGTCATTGGTCCCACCGCGCAACCGGCCCCCTGGGTCCCTGAGCCTGTCGAAGGGCAGTCCCGGGATCCCGAGCCTGTCGACGCGGCGGACGCCTTACCGGGTCCCTGACCCTGTCGAAGGACCGGGGTCTGATCCGCGCTCGATCCCGAGCTCCTGGCTCTCGCTGAGCACCTGCGGGTGGAAGCGGGCGAGTCCGACGACCCCGAACACCGCGATCGCCCCGGCGACGCCGAAGATCGCGAGAACCCAGCCGGGCGCGGCCGCCGCCTCCCCCAGCACCAGCATGCCGATCAGCACCGCGACCATCGGGTCGACGACGGTGAGGCCGGCGATCACGAGGTCGGGCGGGCCAGAACCATAGGCGGTCTGCACGAAGTACGCGCCCACGGCCGATGCCGCCACCAGCGCGATCACGCAGATCACCGTGATCCACTCGAAGCTGCCGTTCTCGATGCGGTTGATGGTCGCCTTCGCGAGCGTGGCGACGAAGCCGTAGAGGATGCCGGCGCCGATCACGTAGAACAGCGCGCGCATGCGGTGACGCAGCACGAGCCAGGCGGCGCCCAGGGCGATGATCACGACCAGGAGGATCGCGAGGATCGTGAACAGCTCGATGTCGCCGATGGCCTTCTCGGTCGCGAAGACCGCGGCGAAGGAGACGAACAAGAAGATTCCGCCGACGCAGCACACGATGGCTGTGATCGACTGTCTGGTGGGCGTATGCCCGGAGACCCGCGCGTTCAGCAGTGTGGTGATCACCAGTGCGATCGCCCCGAGCGGCTGCACCACGATCAGCGGAGCCACGGCAAGGGCCGACAGCTGGCATACGATCGCGAGGCCGAGCATCAGGGTCCCGACGAGCCAGGAGGGCCTGGCGAGAAGCCGCCTGAGCTGGTCGAAGCTCAGGCCGGTCGCGGCATCCGAGCCACTGAGCTGCTCGACCTTCTCCACGCCGCGGTGCTGGTACTGCGCACCCAGAGACATGAACACGGCTCCCGCGAGAGCGAGCGGGATGCCGAGCAGGAGCTTGGGGTTGTTGAAGACGCCGACGAGCTGTTCGCTCACGTCCTCGCTGCTCAGCCACACCGAAATGCTCACCCTTCGACACTACCCGGCACCCTCGCCCAAGTAGGGTTATGGCGTGGCTGTACTTCCGATTCGCATCATGGGCGACCCCGTCCTGCACTCCCCCGCATCCGCTGTCGACGAGATCACCGACGAGATCCGCACGCTCATCGCAGACATGTACGAGACGATGGACGCGGCCCCCGGCGTCGGGCTCGCGGCTCCGCAGGTCGGCGTGCCGCTGCGCATCTTCACGTACTCCTATGTGGACGACGACGACCAGCCCTGGCGCGGGGTCCTCATCAATCCCGAGCTGTGGATGGTGCCCACCGAGCCGGGCGACCCTGATCCCGACCTCGAGTCGGAGGGGTGCCTCTCGTTCCCCGGTGAGCGGTTCCCGCTGCGCCGATCCGACCGTGTGCGGGTGACCGGCACCGACCTCGAAGGCGCCCTGGTCGAGATCGACGTCGACGGCTGGCGTGCGCGGATCATGCAGCACGAGTTCGATCACCTCGACGGCATCATCTATGTGGACCGACTGTCAGACGGCGACTGGAAGACGGTGCAGAAGATCGCTCGCAAGCGCGGATGGGGCCGGCCGGGCGCCAGCTGGATGCCGGGCGTCGACGACCTCGAGGGATGATTCTCCCAGCCTGATCAAAGGGTCTTTCGAGTTGCGTCACAGACTTCTTCAGAGATAGCGTCGTTTCAGGCGGGTGTGTCTCCATGCCCGCGCACCATTTGTCTCTGGAGGGGTACACATGATGAAACTGCGCACGCGTCGCGCGCTCGCTCTCGCAGGTGCTGCGGCAGCGCTGTCGATCGCACTGACCGGATGCAGCGCGCTGAACGGCATTCTCGGCGGCGGCTCGGGAGACGCCGACCGCGACGAGGACACCGGGCAGGTGACCGAGAGCTCGAACATCGACATCTTCGCGCTGAAGGTCGGCGACTGCAAGATGGAGAGCCCCGAGGGTCTGCTCTCCGACGCGGATGTCGTTCCGTGCGAGCAGCCGCACGACGAAGAGGTCTACTACGAACTCAAGATGGACGACGGAGAGTTCTCCAGCGACGACGTCGACGCCGCTTCGCAGGAGTGCATCGGCGATGCCTTCACGAACTTCATCGGCATCGACTACAACTCCTCGTCGCTCGAGGTCTACCCCATCACCCCGACCCAGGACACCTGGGACGAGCTGAACGACCGCGTCATCCAGTGCGTCGTCACGAACCCGGCCGGCCAGACCACCGGTTCCCTCGCGGGCAGCGGTCTCTGACGAGTTCTTTCACACAGCACGAAGAAGGCTCCGCCGATGGCGGGGCCTTCTTCGTCTCCTCCCGACGTCCGTGAACGGTGGAGCATCCGCCGCATGTGAGTAGCAGCCGGGGCGGCGCAGTCTCGCATGGATGCCGACCGGACGGGCCCCCCTCTGGATGTCCACGCCCGTGGCTACGCTGTCGCCATGTCCGACCTTCACACCGCGAAACCGGCCGCCGCCACGCCCATCGTCATCACGGGCGCGCGCACCAACAATCTCCGCGACGTGTCCCTCGAGGTCCCGAAGAAGCTGCTCACGGTGTTCACCGGCATCTCGGGATCCGGCAAGTCCTCGCTCGTGCTCGACACGATCGCGGCCGAATCGCAGCGGCTCGTGAACGACTCGTACTCCACGTTCATCCGGGCGCGCCTGCCACAGCTGCCTGCGCCCGAGGTGCAGGCCATGGACGGCCTCACGTTCACGATCCTCATCGACCAGCGCCGCTTCACCGGCAACTCGCGCTCGACGGTCGCCACGGCGACCGACCTCGCACCGCTGCTGCGACTCGTGTTCTCGCGCATCGCCGAACCGTCGGCCGGCTACTCCCCTGCTTACTCATTCAACGACCCTTCGGGCATGTGTCCGGTGTGCGAGGGCCTCGGCACTGTGTACGACATCGACGAGGAGAAGCTCCTCGACCCCGAGAAGAGCATCGACGAGGGCCCGGTTCGCTTCAGCATCTTCCGTCCAGGGGTGTACCGCTGGAAGCGCTTCGCGTACTCCGGGCTGTTCGATCGGTCGAAGCCGCTCAAGGACTACACCGCGCAGGAGAGGGAGCAGTTCCTCTACGCCGACAAGCTGAAGCTCGAGAACCCCGATCCGCGATTCCCCCAGACCGCCCGCTTCGACGGCGTGATCACGCGCATGCGCGACGTGTACTTCACACAGGGGCGCTCGAAGATGTCGGCATCCGTGCGCGCCGAACTCGAGCACCTGGTCACGACGCACGTCTGCCCCGAGTGCAAGGGTGCGCGGGTCAACGCGGAGGCACGGGCGAGCCGTATCGACGGGCGTTCCATCGTGGACTGGATGCGGATGCCGGTGGCCGATCTGCAGCGTCTGCTCGAGGACTTCGCCGACCCCCGCGTGGAGCCCGCGCTGCGGGGCATCCGGCACACGCTCGACGCCCTGCTGTCCGTCGGCCTCGGGTACCTGACGCTGGATCGCGAGTCGTCGACGCTCTCGGGCGGCGAGGCGCAGCGGGTGAAGATCGTGCGGCACCTGGGCAGCGCCCTGACCGACGTCACGTACGTCTTCGACGAGCCGAGCACCGGCCTGCATCCGGCCGACATCCAGCGCCTGGTGCGGCTGCTCCGGCGGCTGCGCGACCGGGGCAACACGATCCTCGTGGTCGAGCACCACCCGCAGGTGATCGCAGCGGCCGATCACGTGGTCGACCTGGGGCCAGGTGCGGGCGCCGCCGGAGGCCGCATCCGGTTCCAGGGGACGCCAGAGGAACTGCGGGAGAGCGACACGACGACGGGCCGTCTGCTCGCGGAGCCGCTGCGGGTGCGCCGCCGCATTCGCGCCGCGCGCGGCAGCGTACGGGTGACAGATGCTCGCGCCCACAACCTCACCGGATTCGACGCCGAGGTGCCGCTCGGCGTGCTGACAGCGATCACTGGCGTCGCAGGATCGGGCAAGAGCTCGTTCGCCACGGTCGAGCTGCCGCAGCAGCATCCGGACTTCACCGTCGTCGGTCAGGATCCGCTGCGCGGCGGCGTGCGCTCGATGTCATTGACCGTGCTCGGTGTCGCCGATGCCGTGCGCAGTGCGTTCGGCCGGGCGTCGGGGCTCGACCCGTCGTGGTTCAGCTTCAACGGCAAGGGCGCCTGCCCCACATGCAAGGGCAAGGGGCACATCACCACCGAGCTCGCTTTCCTCGATGACGTCTCCACCCCGTGCGACGACTGCGGGGGCCTGCGCTTCAACGACACCGCGCTCGGCGCACGGCTCGACGGCACGTCCATCGCGGATGTGCTCGCGGCGCCGCCCGCGCAGGTCGCCGAGCTCTTCGCCGACGACGCCACGATCGCGACGGCGATGTCATGTGTGCAGCGCACGGGCCTCGGGTACATGGCGGTCGGGCGATCGCTGGACACCCTCTCGGGCGGTGAGAAGCAGCGGCTGCTCCTCGCCCGGCACCTGAGCGACCCGCGCCGAGACAGCGCCGACCGGATCGTGCTCGACGAGCCGACGACGGGACTGCATCCCAGCGACGTCGACACGATCAACACGCTGTTCGACGATCTGATCGGCGAAGGGGCGACGCTCGTAGTCATAGAGCACAACATGCGCGTCGTGGCGCGCGCCGATCACGTGATAGACATCGGCCCCGGCGCGGGATCCGACGGCGGCCGGCTGGTGTTCCAAGGTGCGCCGGCCGACCTGATGGCGCAGGACGGCTCGCTCACCGGCTTGGCCCTCGCCGCCACGACACGGACCCCCGTCACCGCGGATGGGAAATGAGCCGGTCGGCTCCGTCGTCCACGAGCACGTGACCGCGACAGGAACCAATCCCCGGCCATGCTTCGTGACCGGCTGAGCCGCCATGGATTCTGCTCCGAGAAGCAGAGAACCCCCACCATTTGCCTGGTGGGGGTTCATCGCTCCCCGGCTTGGACTCGAACCAAGAACCTGCCGGTTAACAGCCGGCTGCTCTGCCAATTGAGCTACCGAGGAATGTGCTCCGCTGCGCGGGCAACTCGTCAATCCTAGCAAAGACTTTCGCGTGCTCGTGACACGGGCCTCGCCTCGGGCGTGTCGTGTCTGCTCAGGCTCACGGCTGCGAATCCGCCTCGGCATTCGGCGCCCAGAGCAGGTCCTTGCCGACTCCGCGAGCGACGACATGGCCACCCTTGAGCATCAGAGTCTCGGCATTCAGCTCGCGGATGAAGTCGGCGTCGTTCGTCACGAGAAGCGCCCCCATCCCCTGCTCCTTGCGCCGGCGCGTGATCGCGTCGAATACCACCGGGCGAACCTCGAGATCGAGGTTCGCGAGGATCTCGTCGGCGATCAGCACCATCGGCTCCAAGACGAAGGATCGCGCGATCGCGACGCGCTGTCTCATGCCGGCGCTGAGCTCGTACGGGAACTTCGCGGCAGTGCCCAGTGGAAGGTGCATCTCGTCGAGCAGTGTCGCGACGCGTATCGACAGTGCCTTGGTGTTCACTCGGCGCTCGCGAGCGAGAATCGGCTCAGCGATCACTTCCTGCACCGTGAGCCGAGGCGGCAGATCCGCGCCGGCCCCCTGCGGGACGAATCCCGTGCGATACGTCAGCACCCGGTGCTTGCGCCCGGGCCGGCGCACGTTCACGCCGCACACGTGCGCGCTGCCGCCGACGATGCGCACGGACGGATCGGTCGACCCGGCCAGGGCGAGCACGAGCGAGGACTTGCCCGACCCCGTGGGACCGGCGACGCAGATCAGGCCTCCGGGTGACAGCGAGAAGGTGACGCCGTCGACCGCCCGGGTCGGCGAACCGTGGCCTGCGCGGTCGATCACCAGATCCGAGCAGTCGATCGCGTGCGTGGGGTCGTGCCGGCGGGACATGCTTCCATCCTGCCCTGCACGCGGCAGCCGAACCCGTTACGACTCGGTGAAGCGCTGACGCTCGACGTCGAGATCGCGCAGACGCATGCGCAGTGCACGCCCGCCGTCCGAATCCGCCGGCACCCGCTGCACAGCCCCGAGCAGCTCGTTCTTCTCGTCCTCGATGCTTCGTATGATCAGCCGCCGGCACAGATCCGTCGCCGACGCGACCGCTCCGGCCTCGTCGCGGGCGGGGAACGGAGCCATGAGCAGCTCACCGCCGAGGGAGCGATAGGGCTCTCGCACGGAGTTGACGGCGTCGGTGACCCAGCCGGCCCTGGTTCGGTCTGAAGCCGCGGCCACCGCCTCGCGCACCGCATCGAGCCCGGGAGTGCGGAACGGGGCGCTCAGAGCCCGCGCGAGCAGCGCCTGGTCTATCTGGTGACCGTACTGCAGCGCTCCCATCAGCGCGTCGCGCTCGAGCGCGGCCTGTGCCGTCCTCGGGAGGCTGGCCAGCGTCACGGGGGCGAGTGCAGGCCCGGTGGATGCCGACTCGTGGTTCCCCTGCTCCGGGCGTGATGCTCCGGGCGAAGGCGCCGATGCGCTGCGCCCGGAGCGCCGTACCTCGTTGTGCACCTCGGTCGGGTCCATGCCCAATCGCCGCGCGAGCACCCGCTCGTATCCGGGACGCAGCAGCGGGTCCTTGATCTCCGCCACGATGGGCGCGGCGGCACGCAGAGCGCCGACCCGCCCCTCGACCGTCGAGAGATCGAAACCGGCCAGCCTCCGGTCGATCGCGAACTCGAACATCGGCACCTTGGCATCCATCAGGCTGCGCACCGCGGCATCCCCCCGTTGCAGGCGCAGATCGCAGGGGTCGAGCCCATCCGGGGCCACGGCCACGAAGGTCTGGGCCTTGAAGCGCTCGTCCTCCGTGAATGCGCGCAGCGCAGCCTTCTGCCCCGCCTCGTCGCCATCGAAGGTGAAGACGACTTCGCCGGAGGCGTTGTCATCGCCCATCACACGACGCAGCACCTTGATGTGGTCGGTGCCGAAGGCGGTGCCACAGGTCGCGATGGCCGTCGTGAGCCCTGCGAGGTGGCAGGCCATCACATCGGTGTAGCCCTCGACGACGACGACACGACGGGGATCGCCTCGCGCGATGTCCTTCTTGGCGAGGTCGAGGCCGTAGAGAACCTGCGCCTTCTTGTAGATCGGCGTCTCCGGGGTGTTGAGGTACTTCGGCCCTTTGTCGTCGTCGAAGAGACGGCGTGCGCCGAACCCGATGGTCTGCCCCGACACGTCGCGGATCGGCCAGACCAGCCGTCCGCGGAAGCGGTCGTAGACACCGCGCTGTCCCGTGGAGACGAGACCTGCCGTGCTGAGCTCTTCCCGGGTGAAGCCCTGAGCCGTGAGCGCCTTCAGCATCCCGTCCCAGCCGCGCGGCGCGAAACCGACGCCGAAATGAGCCGCTGCCCCCGCGTCGAAGCCACGTTCGCCCAGGAACCGCCGACCCGCCTCGGCGTCGGGCGAGAGCAGCTGAGCCCGGAAGAACTCCGCTGCCGCCGTGTTCGCGGCGTAGAGCCTCGCCCGCCCGCTGGTCTCAGGAGCCGCTCCCCCGTCTTCATAGTGCAGCGTGTAGCCGATGCGTCCGGCCAGCCTCTCGACGGCCTCCGTGAAGCTGACGTGGTCGATCTCGCGCAGGAACGAGTACACGTCGCCCGACTCGCCGCAGCCGAAGCAGTGGTAGTAGCCGACCTGCGGCCGGACGTGGAAGCTGGGGCTCTTCTCGTCGTGGAACGGGCACAGGCCCTTGAGCGAACCGACGCCGGCGGACTTCAGAGCGACGCGCTCCCCGACGATGTCCGCGATGTTCGTACGCGCCTTGACCTCATCGACATCGGCCTGGCGGATACGCGGCATCAGCGCACCTCGGCAGCGGCCCGGCGCTCGGCGGGAGCGGCCGGGCGGGCGCCGGGGCGCGCGTGACGCGGAGTCCAGATGCCGACCTCGGCGGGGTCGATCTCTCCGACCAGGCGGTTGTGCCAGTCGATCGCACTCTGATCGGTCAGGCTCGCGATCTGGTCGACCACGACACGGGCGCGCTCGGCATCCGTCGTCGCCGCGACGAAGTCCGCAGCGAATGCCGGCTCGAGCACGTCGGCGCCCGCAGACCACAGCGCGTCTGTGGACCACAGCGCATCGGCCAGGCGCTTGAGCACCCGACGCTGCTCCTTGTACACGCCCTTGCGCGCGTCGATCGTGACGATCGCCTGCCCCATGATGCCCTTGAGGACTGCGATCTCGGTCTCGACCACCCGCGGCACGATGACGTGGGCGTTGTAGCGGACGAGCGCAGGCCCCGCATAGGCCTCACGGGTCGCGGCGACCGAGGCGCGGGCGAAACGGCCGATGAAGTCGCTGGTGAGGTTCTTCAGGCGGGCGAGATCCTGCCGCGAGCGGTTGAACGAGCCCAGCCACATCGGCAGCCCCTCGAGCCGGTAGAGCGCATCGGCCAGCTCGTCGCGCGTGAAGTCGTAGCCCACCCACTGCTGGATGCGATCGATCAGGGCCTCGTGCTCGCGCGCGTCCGAGAGTTGCGCGACGTCGACGTAGCCGTTGACGATCGCGTCCTCGAAGTCGTGCACCGAGTAGCCGATGTCGTCGGAGAGATCCATGATCTCGGCTTCGATGCACCGCAGCCGCCCCGGCGCGCCCTCGCGCATCCACCGGAACACCGGCTCGTCGTCGGGGTAGACGCCGAACTTGAGCCGGCCGCCGGGGTCGGGGACCGGGCTGTCGACGGTCCACGGGTACTTGCAGGTGGCGTCGAGGCTCGCCCGCGTGAGATTCAGGCCGACCGATCGGTCATCGTCGTCGAGCACCTTCGCCTCGAGACGGGTGAGGATGCGCAGCGACTGGGCGTTGCCCTCGAAGCCGCCGATGTCCTCCGCCCACTCGTTGAGCGCCCGTTCGCCGTTGTGTCCGAACGGCGGGTGACCGAGGTCATGGCTGAGGCACGCCGTGTCGACGACATCCGCCGAGACGCCGAGAGCCGTGGCGAGCTCGCGACCCACCTGCGCGACCTCGAGCGAGTGCGTGAGGCGGTTGCGCGCGAAGTCGGCGGTGCTCGCCGGGCTCAGCACCTGGGTCTTGGCCGCGAGGCGGCGAAGGGCCGCGGAGTGCAGCACGCGCGCGCGGTCGCGGGCGAAGTCGTCCCGCTCGGATCGGTGCGTCTCGGCGAAGTAGCGCTCGGCATCGCGCAGGTCGTAGCCGTCGGTCCGCGGGGCCGCCGAAGGATCAGCCGCCACTGTTCTCGGTCTCCGCTCCGCGCATCATCTCCGACGTCGAGTCGCCGATCTCGCGCGACTCCAGCCACTTGTCCGGCAGCGCCGTGCGCTTCGGGCGGCCGGCGCGGCCGCGCTGGCCCTCTGCGTCGGCCCCGGGGTACGGAGCGTCACGATCGAGCTGGCCCAGCAGATCGTCGATGTGCTGCAGGCTGGACGCCATCGCGAGTCCGGTGCGGATGTCTCCGCCGACCGGATAGCCCTTGAAGTACCACGCCACGTGCTTGCGCACATCGCGGCATCCGTGGTCCTCGTCGTCGAAGAACTCGACGAGCAGCTCCGCGTGACGACGGAACGCGTCCGCCACGAAGCCGAGCGTCGCGTCGACAGGGGTCGACTCCGCACCGAAGGCCGCGGCGAGGTCTCCGAACAGCCACGGGCGCCCGAGGCATCCGCGTCCGACGACGACGCCGTCGCAGTCGGTCTGCTCCATCATCCGAACGGCGTCGTCGGCCGACCAGATGTCGCCGTTGCCGAGCACCGGGATGCTGGTGACCGCCTGCTTGAGCTCGCCGATCGCATTCCAGTCGGCGTGGCCGGAGTAGTACTCCCCGGCGGTGCGCGCGTGCAGGGCGACGGCCGCGGCGCCCGCGTCTTCCGCGGCGCGCCCCGCCTCGATGAAGGTCAGGTGGTCGTGATCGATGCCCTTGCGCATCTTGACCGTGAGGGGGATGTCGCCGGCGGCCTTCACTGCCTGCGTGACGATGTCCGCGAACAGACGGTTCTTCCACGGCAGCGCCGCACCCCCGCCTCGGCGGGTGACCTTGGGAACGGGGCAGCCGAAGTTCAGGTCGATGTGGTCTGCATGGTCTTCGGCGACGATGATGCGCACGGCATCCGCGATCGTCGCAGGGTCCACGCCGTACAGCTGGATCGACCGGGGCGTCTCCGACTCGTGGTGGCGGATCAGGCGCATGGTGCTCTCGTTGCGCTCGACGAGCGCGCGCGAGGTGATCATCTCGCTCACGTACAGACCCGCGCCGTACTCGCGGCAGAGCCGCCGGAACGCGGTGTTGGTGATGCCCGCCATCGGCGCGAGCACGACGGGGACGTCGAGATCGATGGGTCCGATGCGGAGCGGGCGGGCGGGAGCGGTGGCGACAGTCATGACCCTTCCATTCTCCCAGACGCGGAGCCTGTGGCGCCCCATCGACCTAAGCTGTGGATATGACCGATTCCGCAGTGCGCAGCATCCCCTTCGTCGACGCTCAGGGAGCGGAGAAGACGCTCGATGATCTCGGTGCCGACGTGGTGCTCGTGGTCAACGTCGCGTCGAAGTGCGGCCTCACGCCGCAGTACGAGCAGCTCGAAGAGCTGCAGCGTCGCTTCGGCGACCGGGGCTTCAGCGTGGTCGGCTTCCCGTGCAACCAGTTCTTCGGTCAGGAGCCGGGTTCGGTCGAGGACATCCTCGAGTTCTGCTCGGTCACCTACGGCGTCACCTTCCCCATCAACGACAAGGTGAAGGTCAACGGCAGGAATGCCGCCGAGCTGTACAAGGCGCTCAAGGAGACGCCGGATGCCGGTGGCAAGGCCGGGCGCGTGGAGTGGAACTTCGAGAAGTTCCTCATCTCGCCCGACGGGTCGGTGCAGCGCTTCCGCCC
>Ga0308158_10003961_pt1 | contig 12695 bp, 15 predicted proteins | sample PhyBR2_FD_201038 | JGI IMG/M metagenome (GOLD analysis project Ga0308158, IMG submission 201038) | Phyllosphere microbial communities from UC Gill Tract Community Farm, Albany, California, United States - DLSLB.R2 | ecosystem: Host-associated > Plants > Phyllosphere > Unclassified | place: USA...
GCGCGTAATGCCCACGCCGTTCTCATCCTCGATCAGGCAGGCTGGCATATGACCGACAAGCTACTGCTGCCTGACAACATTACCTTGGTGCCCCTGCCGCCAAAGTCGCCGGAACTCAATCCGATGGAAAACATCTGGCAGTTCATGCGTGATAACTGGCTGTCAAACCGCATCTTTGAAACCTATGACGACATCATCGTTCATTGCTGTAAGGCATGGTGCAAGCTTATCGCCGATCCATGGACAATCATTTCAATCGGACTGCGCGATTGGGCGCATCGGTTCTAATTAATGAGCGTTGGTATAAGGCGTCTCGATGATGATGAGGGAGGGATGTTGGGTTACGGGCGGCAAGTCTTCTTTAAGGGCAGCAACCACGGCGGTGATTCCAGCCCGCTGTGGGTCGGCGTCCACACATTCCATGACGCGCTGAGTGACATTGCGCCCTTCGCTGTTAACCAACGTGGTCTCGCCGTTCACCTCAGGACCGGAAGTCGTTTCATAAAACGGGCCAGCTTCTGGCTTTTTATCGCATAGCCGGAGAGCGTAGCTTTTGGCCTCATCAGCCCAAGCTCAGCAGCGGGCTTGATGCTTTCGTAAAACGCTGACTTCTTGACGCCAAACGCCGCGGCAGCCTTCACTATCGTGCCATGCTGCCGACATGGCGCATTAGTTCTTCCTCTGAAAGTCGTGCATTCGCCCGCTGTCTGTCTTTGGACATACAGTCTTCTCGTGTTGGTTGGTTTGCGGGTTGGCGGACCGCAATTTGTCATTGTGGTGGAAGTAAAATGGGCGTCAAGAGCACCGCGTCGGAATTGCTCCAGAAATTACTTTGCTCGGCCTCTGGCATATATCTAGGTCATCCAACTTTTTTGAGAGTTCGACTGTTATAAGTTTTAGAAAGAATTCTTGAGCTGATATCCGTGAAATAAATTATATAGAATCCCCATTGTTGGAATATAAATAAATATAATTTGACACATCCGAGGTTGTGTATTAAGTATCAATCATCGATATTTTCTTGATGAGTTTTGCTTTATTGCGCGTTTAGCATCGCGCCCTGAACGAACCCCCTTTTAAAAATCGTTATCACTTTGCGTCGCGCAACTGCGTGCTGCTATCTGCACTGCTATGAAAGGGTTCATTATGACCACTGGCACAGTTAAATGGTTTAATTCCACAAAAGGGTTCGGCTTCATTCAACCCGACAACGGAGGCGCAGATGCCTTCGTTCATATCTCTGCCGTCGAGCGCGCCGGAATGCGCGAAATCGTCGAAGGCCAGAAGATTGGCTACGATATGGAGCGGGACATGAAGTCCGGCAAGATGTCTGCCTGCAATCTACAGGCTGCATAAATAGGTTTTCTCCTTTCCTTTGACCACGGATGTACTGGCACTGTTGAAAGAAGTTTACTTTTAAGGGGTCGAGTGCACGCTCGGCCCTTTTTATTTGCGTGCTTATTGAATTAGTAAATTTAACAGAGAGGCCCTTATGGAAAAACAACAAGCCCATTCACAAAACCTTACAAACCAATCTGGGAAGATTGATATTTTTCCTTTGCAGCAGTCCTGTTTGGTGAACAACCTTTCCACGCGCCTGACTTCATTGCGCGACTGGTCAAAACTTTCAAACGTTCTGAGACGAACTGCTGGCGGCTGTTCAAAAAGCCGAGCCCGCTCGTCATAGGCTTTATTTTACATTTGGAGGACTCTGCCATGACGACCGAATACACAAAAGATACGCTTTTCAAGCGACTTAATACACATCCAGAAATGCTTAAGTCGCGAACTGATCACACAGCTAAGTCTATTCTCAATGAAGAAAAAAACGCGGCCTCCGCGAAAACCGATCGGTTGAGGGCAGCGAGAATAGCCCGTGATTCATCTTTGGAAGTTAGAAGTTAGGAGCCATTGTGCAAGTTCTTGTCCGAGACAACAACATTGATCAAGCCTTACGTGTTTTGAAAAAAAAATTGCAACGTGAAGGTCTTTTCCGTGAGATGAAGGCCCGCCGTGCATTTGAAAAGCCTTCAGAAAAACGAATTCGTCAAAAAGAAGCTGCGATAGGTCGGGCCCGAAAAGAAGCGAAGAAGAAAGCACAACGTGAAGGATTACTGCCTAAGCCAAAGAGAAAGTCGTTCTCGGGGACTACTAGATCACCAGCTCATAGCGCTAATGCTCAAACCGCTGCTTAAGCGTGCTTAAGAACGGCCCGAAGGCCGCCTTTTTCTACCTCAGGATTGCGCCCGCGTCGTCTTCTGTTCAAACACGCGATTCAATTGTAGTCTGACAGTTCCTGCCTCATCAGGGCGGCAAGCGCTGTGGCTTCTTCTTTGGCAGATGTTTCGTTTCTCGCGGCATTAATCTTGCTGTCGACATACTGCCAAAGGCCAAACAGGTACCCGCGCGGCTTCCGAACCGGCTTTGCCCTTACCGAAAAAGTCACTCAGCTTGCAGCCCGTGAACTTGCCCAGCACCCTGCCTTCAAACAGGATGCGGATTGCAGTAGCGAGCTCAAGCGCTTTCATAAGCGCATCGGCGATGCCGATTTTTAGTTGTCCTTGCCCATGATCTGCGGCAGCCCCCGTCCACGGTAAAGCCAGCCATCGTTAGCGCCGGTGGAACCCATGCGACTACCGTAGACCTTATTTGCAAGGGCCCGAGGATTATTCACATCAGGCTGGGCGCAGCGATCGTCGAAAAGCGCTTCGGCCAAACCTGCCTGATGCGCGAGGAGGACGAGTAATTCAGATTCTCAACGACCCGGCTGCATCTTGCCGCCTGTCTCATGGAAGTCGGTTGCAAGGATGTATGCTAGCTGCTCGTCAGGCAGATTCCTGCGCGGCGCTTCAGCAGGAATGGCTTCGGTTCCGCTGACTTGCCCCTGCGAAAGACGGCCGCCAGAAGGCGCGCGCACCTCGCATAAGCGAAGAACGTTGTTTTGTTCATTTGATGATCCTTTCCGATCCAGCACCTAATTTCTTGAGGATTTTACCGGTTCCGGGTTGCCGATCTAAAAGACAGGGCGCATTACCACTCGATCTTTCCCAAGATAGAGGTAATTCAAACAATGCTTATAAGATGGTCCGGATTCGGGATGGTCTCGATTTTTGTGCTGATTGCAGGTATGCTTGGCGCGACTTTTCTATTGCGCCCTCTTTTTATGGAGAGCATGGCGCTTCATCCTGCGGCTTATGTCGCGAATGGCGTAGGTTTAATTCTAGGTGCCGCAGCCAATTTGTTGGTAGCGGCTGCTTTTAAAAAGATTTCGCCCGAACCCGATCACAGCTTTATGGGTATTAGTATGATCGGCTGGTCACTGATTGGTGCAGTCGGCGGATTTTCTCTCGCAGTGTATGGATGGACAATGTAGCCGCGCCTATCGGAAAGGTTTTCCCTTAGAATGTGAGATGATATTCAAGCGTCGGTGAAGTGGAACAACTGATCAGGCGCAGCCTCGGTATGGTGCCCCCTACCGGGGTTTTTAATTGTCTAAATTCGAACGAGATTGTTGCATTGGCTATAATCGGCAGTTCACTTATGATTATAATCGTTCTGGCTTGGCAATGAACGACTTGGCGGGGTTATTGAGCCCTAGCATTTAAGGCTCTAATAATGGCTAAACCATCTCGGTCCGGGTTCAACTAAATTTTGGGCGCCGGGCTACAGTCAATGAAGATCCTCTCCTTGGCATCTTCACTCTCAAGACAGATACTGGCGTCATAGAGCTTGCAATGATTGAGCCCGTGGCTGAAGCGTTGATGAAGGAGTTAATTGACTTTCTTCAGCAAGGCAAAGGCGAGGATGCTCCGAGTTTCGCTGTAGAACGGGATCAATAGATTCGTTTCTGATTGGTCGTCGCAAAAATGCGGATTGACTTCTCTTGAGAATGAGAACATTTTGGGAACATTCGTTTTAAGAGGTATACAAGAAATCCATGGCAATCAAGTTTACAAGCTCCCCCGATCGTCAACCGGAACCCAAAGCCGGGAAAGGGAAAGCTTCTAAAAAGAAATCTGCTAACTCGTCAGAAGACAATGCGGAGCTTGATCTCAGCACCGATGGAAAGTGAAATGAATGGCAGCTGCTCGACTGATCGTGGTTGCGGCTTTTGATAAGAACGATGACGGCGAACTGATTCCAGCATTTGGCCCCGTAGCCTTTGAAACGGAAGGCCGTGCGATGAAGACGGCGCTTGAGCTGGAAGGTACACATGCAGGGGTCGTAGCATGGAGCAGAGAGGCCGATCCAGACATTGGCGAACATGGACCTCCAGCCATTATTTTCCAATATGGCGAAATTCCCGATATGGAATAAGCCGGATACTCAAACGACAAAAGCCCTGCCTGAGCGCATAGGCGCTAAAATAGGGATTTGTTAGCTGGACTTATTTGTGATTCCATTCATGAATGACAAAGGTGCATCTTGCGAATAAAGATTGGAACTCTCTTGTCGCCCGGCTTGGCGGGGCGGCAAGACTTGAGGACAGTGCGCGTGAGACGAAAGCCTTCTTGCGACCGCGCGTTATTAGCAATGCCGTTGACCTTTTAAGGCTTATCCTCGCCTATTGCCTTGGTGAAAAGGGTTTACGTCTCACATCGGCCTGGGCGAGTTCGGTTGGCCTTGTGGATATTTCCAATGTTGCGTTGCTTTATCGCCTGCGACAGTGCGGGGATTGGCTGGGTCTGCTCGTGGGGCAGGCGCTCGAGCAGGCTGCGCCCAAAGCAAGTCATGATCGTCTGATACGTATTGTGGATGCGACCACGGTGCCGAAAGCAGGCGTATATGCCCGCAAGAACAGTGCCTTGTGGCGTATTCATAGTGCGTTCGACCTTCCGCAGGAGCGTTTTGGCCATTTTGAACTGACCGATCAGCGTGGCGGTGAAAGGCTCGACCGGATCCCGGTGATCAAGGGAGAAATCCGGCTTGCTGATCGTGCTTATTTGCACCCCGATCGTATGGCGGCGCTACTTGAGGCGGGCGCGGACTTTGTGATCCGCGCTGGCTGGAGAAGTGCCAGTTGGCTCACGCCAGAGGGTGAAAAAATCAATCTGATTGCGGAACTGGATAAAGCTAAAACCAACGGTCTGATTGATCGGCCAATTCTGATGGGATGCAAACAGCATACGCCTGTCGCCTTGCGCCTGATTGCAATCAGAAAGCCTGAGCAAGCTATAGCGCAGGCCCGCAAGAAGGCCTGCCGGGAAGCCCAGCGGGAGCGCTATCAGATCTCGCAGAAGGCCCTTGTTGCGGCAGATTGGGTGATTTTGGTTACATCACTGGCATGCACGGAGTTCTCGACGAATGACATTCTCGCGCTTTATCGTCTGCGCTGGCGCATTGAACTTGGCTTCAAGCGGTTGAAAAGCCTCGTTGGTCTGAAGGGGCCGCCGGGCTTTGACGAGCGTTCCGCCCGGCCTTACGTGCTGGCCCATCTGCTGATGATCTTATTGCTCGAGCCGTTGATTGACGAACTCGAAGACTCCCCCCGCTTGACCACACTCGCCTGAATAACGACCGTCTGACCAGACCGGGAGCCTGGCGTGTCCTGCATCAACTCGTCGACACGCTAATTCAGGCTATTATTCCTCAACCGACAATCGATTGTCTGCGAAATGCCAAGGCGGTTCTCCAGAGACATCTACGAGAACCGCCCAGAAAAAAACGCCGATATCAGATTATGCATCACCTATTTTAGCGCCTATGTGCCTGAGCGGGGCTTTTCTCATTTCTTGTCCTGAGCAAAAACTGCGAGTACCTGATCAAGTCGCTTATTCGTTTCTTTCAAGCCCTCACGCGGCTTTTGGCATGGGGAAGCTTGCATGAGCCGCGAGAGCAAGAACGAACATGACAGGCACCCTATGTATCCGTTGGCAATCTGTTATCGACCGCCCGTTGACACGAGCTGTTGAACGGAATAACAATTGTTCATAAGTTGAACTTTATTACATGAGGCGACTTTGGCGGTAGTGTTTGACAGCGAAGACGATCTGGCGATCCGGGCAGCATGGCTGCATTACGCGGGCGGCATGACGCAATCTGAAGTCGCTGATCGGCTCAATCTGCCTCGGGTCAAAACTCACCGCCTCATAGCCCGCGCAGTTCAGGCCGGTGCCGTAAACATCTCCATAGAAGGCGAGATCGGCGAATGCATTCGCCTCGAAAACAGTCTCAAGGATGAATATGGACTTGATGTCTGCGAGGTTGCACCTGACCTCAATGAGGAAGGCATGCCGTTGCGGGCGCTGGGTATCCGCGGAGCAGATTTTCTCTATCGATTGATCGGTTCACAGCAGTATCGACTGCTCGGGATCGGCCACGGTCGTACGCTTGCTGCCGCCGCATCGCACTTGCGTCGCATCGAAACGTCCGACATACGGTTTGTTTCGCTGATTGGTGGGCTTGCACGCAACTATGCAGCCAACCCACATGACGTCATTCACAAGCTCGCTGAAAAGACATCGGCCCCCGCCTATATGCTGCCTGTACCTTTTGCCGCTAACACGCCCGAAGATCGCGAAGTTCTGCTTTCGCAACGAGGCGTCGCTGGCGTGTTTGAGCTTTCGGCAGCATCCGAAGTGAAAATCGTCGGCATCGGCAATGTGGAAGCCGATGCGCAACTTGTCGCGGCCGACATGATCGATCGCGAGGAAATTTCCAGCATTAAGGCCATGGGAGCAAGGGCCGAGATTCTGGGATACTTCTTCGACGCGGAAGGTAAACATGTCGAAACGCCGCTCACCGCCCGTTCGATAACGCTCGACCTTGATGTGCTGAAGAAAAGCCGCCTGATCGCAATTGCAGGGGGGCGGGATAAGGTCGGTGCGATCCGTGCCGTTTTAAAATCCGGTCTGCTTTCAGGCCTGATCGTTGACGAAGTAACTGCAAGGAATCTTTTGTCATACGCCCCTTGAGGAGGGGGCTTTCTGGGAGGAACGAAATTGTACGATAAAGAGAAAGACCTGATCGCAGCGTTTCAGCGCGGGCAGATGAGCCGTCGCAGCCTGATCAAAGGCCTCGGCATTCTGGGGATGAGTGTGTCATCCGCATCGGTTCTTCTGAACCTGAGTGCCACACGCGCCCTCGCCGCTGACTTCGACTGGAAAAAGCACGAAGGCAAAACCGTCAAGCTTTTGCTGAACAAACACCCCTATACCGATGCGATGATCGCCAATCTTAAGGCGTTCAAAGAACTGACTGGCATGGACGTCAAATATGATGTTTTCCCGGAAGACGTCTATTTTGACAAGGTGACGGCGGCGCTTTCGTCGGGCTCAACTGAGTATGATGCCTTCATGTCGGGCGCTTACATGACCTGGACCTATGGCCCTGCGGGCTGGATCGAAGATCTTAAGCCTTATATTACCGACGCAAGCCAGACCAACCCCAACTACAACTGGGATGATTTCCTGAAGCCTGTCGTCGACAGTTGCGCCTGGAACGGTCGGCCGGGCGGACAGCTCGGATCGGAAGACGCCAAGCAGTGGTGTATCCCGATGGCCTACGAAATGAACAACCTTACCTACAACAAGCGTATTTTCGACGCCAACAAGCTGACGGTGCCGACCACGCTTGATGAGCTGATTGAAACCGGTAAAAAAGCCAAGGGTTTGCTTTCTAGCGGTTATGGTGTGGGCGTCCGCGGCTCGCGTAGCTGGGCTACGATCCACGCAGGCTTTCTATCGGGTTATGCCAATTTCGGCCAGAAAGACCTCACGGTTACAGATGATGGCATGTTATCGGCAGCCATGAATACCGATGTTTCCAAGGATTATCACAAAAAGTGGGTGCAGATGATCCAGGAAGCTGGTGCGCCTGACTGGTCCACGCATACCTGGTATCAAGTTGGTACGGATCTTGGCGCAGGTAAATCGGCGCTCATCTATGATGCAGACTGCCTTGGCTACTTCATGAACGGCCCCGGCAATGCTGAAATGGGCAATCTTGCCTATGCCGCTTTCAAACCAAATCCAGAAGCATCCGGCCCCACTCCAAACGTCTGGATTTGGTCACTGTGCATGTCGAGTTTCTCCAAGCAGAAGGATGCGACGTGGTACTTCCTGCAATGGGCGACCGGCCCTGAGCATGACTTGTTCGGCGCACGCGAAATGGATCTGACCAACCCGGTCCGTAAATCAGTTTGGGCAGATCAGACCTACCGCGACAAGATCGCTGCGAAATACCCGGGCTATGTCGAAATGTTTGATGCCTCGGCTAACGGTGCGTCAATCAAGTTTACAGCACAGCCGCTGTTCTTCGACCTGACTACCGAATGGGCTGCAATGCTGCAAAAGATGGTGGCAAAGGAAGTGCCAGTCGATGAGGGCCTCGACCAGCTGGCTGAAAGTGTAAACCGCCAGCTGAAAGAGGCCGGTTTGGGTTAACAATGATGTAACGAGGGCGGCGGTCAATGCCGCTGCCCTCATCATTCCCATTCAATATTCCGCCTGCCCTGACAGGTAACGGGATTTTTTGTCCCGATGGCGGAGCTTTGCCGAGGACATCGCCTCATGAACGATATGACCAGAGCGCCTTTGGCTCGTCGCCGTCGTGTCAGCCGCCGAATGCTACCCTATCTGCTGAGCCTGCCAGCGCTGCTGACATGCATTGGTATTCTCATCCCTTTCTTGACGGCGGTTGCATATTCACTTCAGCGATACCGGCTTTCACAGCCATGGGCGCGTAAATGGAACTGGGGCGAAAATTACCTTAACTTCATGACCGATACAGCCTTCTGGAACACGCTGAAAGTTTCGGCCACCTATGCTTTCACAACCGTGGCCTGCGAGCTTCTGTTGGGGCTTGGCATTGCGCTTTTGCTGCAGCGCCGAACGATGATCAACAATGCCATTTCGATCATGCTCTTGATGCCGTTGATGACGGCGCCTGCATTGGCCGCACTAATGTGGAAACTGATGACCAATCCGGGTTTTGGTATTATGTCATGGCTGGCTACGCAGGTCGGACTTGAGAACTTCCGCTGGGCGTCTGATCCCACAACGGCAATGCTAACCGTGGTGATCGTGGATATCTGGGTCTACACGCCCTTCATCATGATCCTTTTGCTGGCAGGCCTGCGTTCGTTACCACAGCAACCATTTGAAGCCGCAACGCTTGATGGTGTGCCCCGCTTGTTCGTTTTCTGGCGCATTACGCTGCCGATGCTGACCCCATTCCTGCTCACCGCAACGCTTTTCCGTGTTATCGAAAGCATTCAGCAATTCGATATCATTTACGCCATGACTCAGGGCGGTCCGGGCAACCGGCTGACTGTCTTCCAGGTGGAGGCTTATCTTAATTTCTTCCAGTCCACCAATGTCGGGCGTTCCGCAGCACTGATGATCATCCTCTGGGCAATCACCTATACGCTGTCGAACATCTTCATCAAGCAATGGCTCCGCCTGCGCGAAAAAGCCCATGCCGAAGCGTAAGAGGATATGATGATGCAACATGTTCACCCTATCGAACGCATCCTACGTGTCATTGCGCTGACCCTTGTGGTGCTGTTCTTCATGTTCCCGATTGTCTGGATATTCCTGATGAGTTTCCAGACCAACGAAACCATTCTGCGCGTGCCGCCATCCGTGGTGTTCTCGCCCACACTTGAAAACTACACCGCACTTATTTCCGGCAAGCTGCAAACATCGGCAGGCATTCTGGAAATCAGCTTCATGAAGAACCTGTTCAACTCGTTCTTCCTCTCGGTGACATCGGTAGCGATCGGACTTCTGCTTGGCGTTCCTGCAGCCTATGCCTTTGCACGGCTGAAATTCCGTGGCTCGGAAGACATTGCATTCACGCTGCTGTCGTTCCGCTTTGCCCCACCGTTGTTGGTGCTGTTGCCGCTTACGATCTATTTCCAGCAGATAGGCCTCAGCGATACTTATGTTGGCCTTATCTGGGTCTATCAGCTTATCGTTCTGCCGCTGATCCTCTGGATCGTGCGCGGATATTTTGAGGATATGCCTGCCGATATCGAATATGCCTACCGCATCGCAGGTCATAGCTGGGGCGCTACATTCCGTAAGATCGCTCTACCGCTTGCAGGCCCCGGCATTGCAGCCGCAGCGCTGCTGGCCTTCATTTTTGCCTGGAACAACTTCGTCTTTGCATTGGTGCTTGCATCGGCTGACAAACAGCCGGTAACGGTCGGGGCGCTTGCCTTCGTGACCGCTTCCGGCATTCAATACGGACAGGTTGCAGCGGCAATCGTGCTCTCGATCGCTCCAACTTTCGCCATTGCACTTTATGCCCAACGTTATCTCGTCGAGGGCTTGTCGCTCGGCGCGGTGAAAGGGTGAGACATGTCCATAACATTGAAAAACATCCATAAATCCTTCAAATCCCATAAAGTCCTCGACAATGTCTCCTTTGACATCGCAACCGGCGAAACCATGGTTCTTTTTGGCCCATCCGGCGCTGGCAAGACAGTTCTTCTTCGTCTGATTGCCGGAGTGGTCGACCCGGACGAAGGCCACATTTTTCTCAACGGCGAAGACATGGCAGGTGTCGAGCCGGAAGATCGCGGCCTCGGCATGGCATTCCAGAACTTTGCACTCTTTCCGCATATGGACGCGGCCGAAAACATAGCCGCGCCACTGACCGCACGGCGGCATAGCAAGGACAAGATCGGGGAAGCCGTTGGCAGTCTCGCACGGCTTCTGAAGATCGATCATGTCACAAGCCACAAGCCAAAGGAGCTATCCAACGGCCAGAAGCAGCGCACCGCACTGGCCCGTGCACTGGCCGGCGATCCGTCTATCTTGTTACTTGACGATCCTCTACGCAATGTCGATGCCAAACTACGTTTTGAAATGCGACTTGAACTGCCGCGGCTCCTTCGCGAACGTAATGCGACCGTCATTTACGTGACGCAGGACTATAAGGAAGCAATGGCTCTGGGCGACAGAATTGCTGTTCTTGATACCAAGGGTATCGCACAGATCGGCACACCTGAGGACATCTATTGTCGCCCGGAAACCGTCGAAATTGCGCGACTATTTGGTGATCCCGTTATCAATATTCTCGAAATAACACCAGAAAATACACCGTCCGGTGCCATCGAAACACGTCTCTCCGGTGGTCGTCTCGTCCTGCCGCAAAGCCTCGCAGCGCATGTTGGTCAGTCTCTGCTTCTAGGCCTGCGTCCTGAATCAATACGGTTTGTCGCGTCCGATACACCCGGCGCAATCCCCATTACCATCGAGGCAGAAACGCCGCTGAATGAAAAGACTGTTTCGCTTGCCGTTACAGAACGCGGTCGCGAAATCATGCTTTCGCGACCAGCTGGAACACAAGCACCGGATCATGGTCCCGCGCATGTCGCGGTCGATGCAAATGCCGTTCTGCTGTTCGATCCTCAAACCGGACGTCGTGTAGAACTGGAGGGCGGACAATGACCAAGACGATGCTCAAACTGACCAACATCGACAAGTTCTATGGTCCGGTTGGCAAAGGTTTCCACGCGGTCAAAAATCTCAACATGGAAATCAATGCTGGGGAAATCATAGCGCTGCTGGGCTCATCTGGCTGTGGCAAGACCTCCACGCTGCGCATGATCGCGGGCTTTGAGCCTGTCTCGCGCGGAACCATCGTCATGGCCGGGCGCGAAGTGCATCAGTTGCCACCAGTTCGCAGACATGTTGCCATGGCGTTTGAGGGATATTCTCTTTATCCAACCGTGAATGTTCGCGACAATATCGCCTTCGCGCTCAAGGCAGCAAAGCTTACGGAAACCGAAGTCGCCAGCCGCGTCAATGAAGTGGCAGGGATGCTGGAGATCGATGACATTCTGCATCGTATGCCTGGCACCATTTCCGGCGGACAGCAGCAACGTGTTTCGCTCGCACGCGCACTCATTCGCGAGGCCGATCTCTATCTGCTTGATGAGCCAATGGGCCAGCTTGAACCGCAACTGCGTACATTGCTGCGCGGCCGTATCAAGCATTACATCAAGGAGCATGGACTAACCGCCATTCTAGTGACCCATGATCAGACGGAAGCCAATGCTTTGGCCAATCGGATAGCCGTGATGGAAGGGGGTGTTTTACAGCAATTTGCAAGTCCGCAGGAAATCAAATTCAAGCCGGCCAATCTGTTCACCGGTACTTTCGTCGGCGAACCACCCATGAACACGTTTCCGGCCAAAGCCTTAGCAGAAAGTGATGGCAGGTTGAGCTTCGATCTCGGACATGGCCAGAAACTCGCCTACAAGGCCGACGCTTTCAAAACCCAGACACGCGATCTGGTGGCATCACTTGGCAATGTCGTAGTTGGCATCAGGCCCTATGCGGTGCAGCGCGAAGCTCAGGGTGTGGCTGCCAGGGTGAATGTCAATCAATGGCTCGGCGATCAAAGCCATATTGGCGCTACGCTTGCCGACAGGCCTTTAGTTCTCGTTGAACACGAGCGTAGCGCCGTACAGGTTGGCGACAACATAGGTGTACATTTTCCTGCCAATGATCTGCATGTGTTCGACGCCACCAGTGGGCAAGCGATCACCCACGGTCAGGAGATCGCATGATGGCACAGCAAGATGTACTCATTGGCATCGATGCAGGAACTTCAATCATCAAAACAGTGGCGTTTGATCTGTCTGGCCAGCAGATAGCGGTTGCAGCAGTTCCGAACCGATATGTGACGCGCCCGGACGGCGCGGCAGTTCAGGACATGAACGAAACTTGGAAAGACACGGC
>Ga0308158_10003963_pt1 | contig 12693 bp, 16 predicted proteins | sample PhyBR2_FD_201038 | JGI IMG/M metagenome (GOLD analysis project Ga0308158, IMG submission 201038) | Phyllosphere microbial communities from UC Gill Tract Community Farm, Albany, California, United States - DLSLB.R2 | ecosystem: Host-associated > Plants > Phyllosphere > Unclassified | place: USA...
TCGGCGACGCTGACCGCGCTGACGACCAGCGCCACCAGCACGCTGACCGGGCTCGGCGCCTCGACCGTGCGCTATACGGCGGCGCAGTCCGATGTGACCAAACAGCAGGACAAGGTGACCGACCAGTCGGCACAGCTGACGACCCGCCTGACGCAGCAATATGCCAGCATGAACTCGCGCGTGTCGGCGTATAAGTCGACGCAGACGTTTCTTACCGGCCAGATCGCCCAGTGGAACAAGAGCTCGTGACCTACGCCTCCACCCTCACGCGCGACCCGTTCGCGACCTATCGCCAGATCGACGCGGTCGGCCACACTGCGATGGCGGACGGCCCGGCGCTGGTACAGCTGCTGTACAAGGAACTGGTCGCAGCGTTGCGGGCAGCCGCCTGGGCCTGCGAAAAGCGCAAGTTCGCGGTCAAAAGCGAGCGCATCACGCGCGCCACCGCGATCCTATTTGCGCTGGAGGCCGGCCTCGATTTTGAAAAAGGCGGCCAGATTTCTGAGACGCTGGCGCGGCTGTATGGCGGCGCGCGTAAGACGGTAATCAACGCCTCGCTCGGCCATGACCCCAAGCCGTTCCGCGATTCCGCGGACATGCTCGACGAGATCGCCCAAGCCTGGCGGACTGCCAGCGCCGCCTGAGCTTCCAATCCTCCCCCGCCAGGGGGAGGTGGCTGGCGCTTGCCAGTTGGAGGGGGCGGACACGGAACAGCAGTTGTCGCCCCCCCCCCTCCGTCGCCGTTGGCGCCACCCCCCCCTGGCGGGGGAGGATCGAGGTTAGAAGTCCTACCTCTTGAACCAGTGGCGGGCGGAGAAATACCCGATGACGCCCACCGCGATCACGAGGCAGGCTGCGGCGATCGCATCGAACGCCCATGGCTCCTCGGCATAGGGCAGGCCTTTCACGTTCATGCCGTACAGGCCGGTCAAGAACGTCAGCGGCAGGAACACCATCGCCGCGATCGAGATGATCAGCGAGCGGTTGTCGATCTGCTCCGCGCGCAGATCGGTCAGCGTCTCGTGGACCAGCGCGGCGCGCTCACGGATCGATTCAAGCTCCTCCGCCATCCGCGCCGCGCGGTCCGCCGCCGCCGCCAGATGCAGCCGGTCGTCGTCGGCGAGCCAGTCGCCGGGCAACGCCGCCAGTTTCTCCAGCGCCGCGCGTTGCGGGCTGAGGAAGCGTTTATAGCCGATCGCCGCCACGCGGACCTTGCTGACGGTGCGGCGCAGTTCGAACACGCGGTTGGCGTCGAGCTGTTCCTCGCAATCGTCGAGCTCGTCGCCGAGCGTCGCGACGTCGGGATCGAGATCGGCGGTGATCGCGGTCGCGAACGCGGCGATCAGATCGCCCGGATCGCGGATTTCGCCGCGCTCGACCATCTTTTCGACCTCGCCGACCGCGATCAGCGGTTTGCGCGTGACCGAGAAGACCCGCCCCTTCACCGCCCAGATCCGTACCGAGGCGAGCATGTCGGAGGTATCGAGCTCCTCGTGCGAGCGCCCGCGTAGATTGAGGAACGCGCCCTCGCCGACCGCCTCGCACCGCGGCCGCGTCTCGGTCGCGGTCAGTGCGTCGACGACGTAATCGAGCAGCTTGGCCTCGTCGCGCAACCACGTCTGCGCATGCTCGGCGGTGGTCGACAGATGTACCCAGACGAGGTCGGCGGTACAGTCGAGCGCCTCCTTCACGCCAACGCGCGTCGCTTCGCCGTTGGTGATGCGGAAGCCGAAACCGCTCATCGCGCCATCTCGACGACGACCGTGAGGCCCGTGCCCGGATCCGCCGGCATCGCCGTGCAATATCGCGCGGCGTCGGCACGCGCACGGTCGAGGATCGCCGCGGGCACGTCGGGGCCGTGATAGACCCGGTCGGCGCTGGCGAGCGCACGCGCCTGACGCAACGTCAAATCCTCGGGATCGTCGGACAGCAGGACGAGGGTAATCGCCACGTCGCGCACCGCAGCGGGCGCGTCGGTCGGCACCAGCCACGCGTCGACGTCATGCGTCGGTGACAGTGGATCGAGCATCCCGCCCGCCGCCATCGCGGTCGCTAATGCCCGGCGGCGCTCGCCCATATCAGGCCAGCGCTTCCGCAACGCGCCCCGCGCCGCCTGCAACGCGAGCGCAAGTTTGCCGAGATCGGCGGGCACGATCGCCTCCAGCCGCTGACGCAACGCCGCCGCCAGCCCGGCCGATACGCCGCTAGTGCCGATCGCGATCAGCACCGGTGCGCGGTCGACGATCGCCGGCAGCGTGAAGTCGCACAGCGCCGAGCGGTCGACCGCATTGACCAGGATCCCGCGCGCCTTCAGCCGCGCGACTGCCGCCAGCGCCTCGTCCTCGTCGTCGATCGCGACGATCGCTAGAGACGCCGCCGCATCCTCGCCGACCACATTCGCCCCAGCCCTATCGAGCAACCGCCGCTTCGCATCCGCCGCCTCGCCCTCGCCCAGCAGGATTACCCGGCGCCCCGCTAGCCTTACGAACAGCGGCAGGCTCTGTAGCGGAGCGGGCGATGTCACCGCTTGAGCCATTCCGGCACGCGCTCGGCGGCCAGGATCGTCTCCGGATGAATGCGATCCGCAACCACTGCGAACCGGTCGCCGTCGACCAGCACTTCGGGCACCAGCGCGCGGCTGTTATAGGTCGACGCCATCGTCGCGCCGTATGCGCCCGCGGTGCGGAAGATGCCGAGATCGCCCGACTTCACCGCGTCGATATCGCGCCCCATTGCGAAGGTGTCGCCGGTCTCGCACACCGGCCCGGCGATGTTCGCCATCATCCGCTCGCCGCTCGGCTCGACCGCGACGAAATCGTGATACGCGTCGTACATTGCGACGCGCGCGAGGTCGTTCATCGCCGCGTCGACGATGACATACGGGTTCACGACGCCCGGCTTCACCCAGATGACCTCGGTCAGTAGCACGCCGGCGTTGCCCGCAATCACGCGACCGGGCTCGAACATCAGTTCGACGTCCCAATCGGCGGTCGCGCGCGCGACCATCGCGCCATAGTCCGCGGGCGACGGCAGTACGTCGTCGGGCTTGTAGGGCACGCCGAGCCCGCCACCGAGATCGACGCGGCTGATCGTATGCCCCGCGGCCCGCAGTTCCGCGACCAGTTCGCCGATCCGCGCATACGCGGCTTCGAGCGGTGCGAGATCGGCGAGCTGGCTGCCGATGTGGATCGCCACGCCGCGCAGGTCGAGCCCGTCATGCTGCGACAGCCGATCGAACATCGCCACCGCCTGATCGATCGCGACGCCGAACTTGTTCTCCTTGCGCCCGGTCGAGATCTTTGCGTGCGTGCCGGCATCGACGTCGGGGTTCACCCGTAACACCGCCGGCGCGCGTTCGCCGCGGGCATGCGCCAGCGCGGCAAGGACTTCGCCCTCCTCCTCCAGCTCGAGATTGAACTGGCCGATGCCCGCATCCAGCGCCTGCGCCAGTTCGCGCCGCGTCTTGCCAACGCCCGAGAACACGATGTCCGACGCCGGGATCCCCGCCGCCAGCGCGCGCTGCATCTCTCCCGCGGAAACGACATCGGCGCCATAGCCCTCGTCGGCCAGCACCCGGAGCACTGCGACGTTGGGGTTCGCCTTGATCGCATAGGCCAGATGCACGCGCCCCGCAGGCTTCAGCGCATCGCGAAATACCTGCGCATGGCGGCGGAAGGTGGCGGTCGAATAGACGTAGACGGGCGTGCCGACGGCCTCGGCGATCGCCGGCAGGGCGACGTCTTCGGCGTGCATGACACCGTCACGATAAGCGAAATGGTCCATTAATCAGGTCTTCAATTTGGCGGCGGCAGGTCGAACTCGTCGCTGCGGCGCTCGTCGGATTGGGTGAGCAGCTCGTCGCTGCGCTGCGGGCGTTGCTGCGTGGTCGGCGCGAGCAGCTGCGCGGCGGTCGGCGGGGTCTTCGCACCGTAAGGCGCGACCGGGAGCGTCTTGCCCTCCGCCGGCACCAGGCCGTCCGCCGCACCGCAGCCCGTAAGGGCCAGCACCAGTCCCGCCAATCCCAGAAGCCGTTTCATGCAATATCTCCCCGCGCAGCCCGGATCGCCGCGCGCACATTGTCCGGCGCGGTGCCCCCGAAGCTGGTCCGGCTGGCGACCGACGCGTCGACCGAGAGCACGCCGTACACGCGTTCGTCGATCCGCGCATCGATTGCCTTCAGGTCCTCGATCGGCAGTGCGTCGAGCGCCACCCTGCGCTCCTCCGCCAGCTTCACCGCGCGCCCCGTCACATGATGCGCCTCGCGGAACGGAAGCCCCGCCTCGCGCACCAGCCAGTCGGCCAGATCGGTCGCGGTCGCAAAACCGCTTTCGGCCAGCCCGCGCATCCGATCGGTCCGGAACGTCGCGCTCTCGACCATCCCGGTCATCGCCGCGATCGATAGCGCGAGCAGGTCGTGCGCCTCGAACACCGGCGGCTTGTCGTCCTGCATGTCCTTCGAATAGGCGAGCGGCAGGCCCTTCATCGTCACCATCAGCGCAGTCATGCAGCCAAGGATTCGCCCGGCATGCCCGCGCACCAGCTCGGCGGCGTCGGGATTGCGCTTCTGCGGCATGATCGAGCTGCCGGTCGACCATTGATCGCTGAGCGCGACGAACCCGAACGGTTGCGACGCCCACAGTACGAACTCTTCGGCGAGCCGCGACAGATGCAGTGAGGTCTGCGTTGCGGCGGTGAGATACTCGATCGCGAAATCCCGGTCGCTGACGCCGTCGAGCGAATTGGTCATCGGCCCGTCGAAACCGAGGGCGGCGGCCGTCATCTCGCGGTCGATCGGAAAACCCGTCCCGGCCAGCGCGGCCGAGCCGAGCGGCGACCGGTTCATTCTTGCGCGGGCATCGGCAAACCGCCCGACGTCGCGCGCGATCATTGCGTGATACGCCATCAGGTGATGCCCGAGCGTCACCGGCTGCGCGGACTGCAGGTGCGTGAAGCCCGGCATAACGCTCGCCGCGTGCTCTTCCGCGCGGGTCAGCAACGCAGCCTGGAATCCGGCCAGCGCCGCCAGCGCCTGGTCGATCGCGTCACGCACCCAGAGGCGGAAGTCGGTCGCGACCTGATCGTTGCGCGAGCGCGCGGTATGGAGGCGACCCGCCACCGGCCCGATCGCCTCGGCCAGCCGCGCCTCGGTCTGCATATGGATATCCTCGAGGACCAGATCCTCCTCGACGCCGTGCTCGGCATAATGCGCCGCGACCGTGTCGAGCCCGGCTGAGATCGTCGCGGCGTCTTCGGCGGAGACGATGCCCTGTTTCCCGAGCATCGCGACATGCGCCTTCGAGCCGGCAATATCCTGCTGCCAGAGCCGCTTGTCGAAGGGAATGGAGGCGTTTATCTCGCGCATGACCGCGGCTGGCCCCTCGGCGAACCGCCCACCCCACATCGAATTGGAACCGTCCATGGTCTTGCGTCCTGTGTTCACTTCGCGCCCAATCGCCCGTCTTCCGACTATCGGTCTGGTGGGAATGGGCCTGCTGGTCGCCGGCTGCGATAGGAAATCGCCCGCGCCGGAGCAAGCAAACGTCGTCGCGGCAAACACGGCTTCCGCTGACGAGGTTACGTCCGCCCCCGCGCCCGACGAAGCCACCGGTCCTGCCACCAGCGCCGAAAAGCTCGACCGCAGCCACAAGGGCGAGACCGGACCGACGGTTGCCTTCACCGCGCCCGACGGCAAATCGGTCACGCTCGCCGCGTTCAAGGGCAAGCCGCTGCTGCTCAACATGTGGGCGACCTGGTGCGCGCCGTGCGTCGCCGAGATGCCGACGCTCGATGCCGCGGCGCAGTCGCTCGCGGGCAAGGTCCAGGTGATCGCGGTCAGCCAGGACTTGCAGGGCGCGGAGAAGGTGACGCCGTTCTTCGCCGCGAAGAAGTTTTCGACGCTGAAGCCCTATCTCGACCCGAAGCTCGGCCTCAGCCTCGCCTACCAGGCGAACCTGCCGACCACGATCCTCTACGATTCGGCGGGCAAGGAAGTGTGGCGGATGACCGGCGGCTATGAATGGAACACGCCCGAGGCAGCCAAGCTGATCGCCGAGGCGTCGTAGTACCTGAAAGAGTTGGGATTTGTGCCGACCCGCCTTGGTGACGAGCCAAAGGTTGATGGCGAGCCGGCACGTGCATCCTAACGCATGATTGAGCGAAAAACGTGCAAGTCGGATAGAGAATGGTTCAAATGCGATGAGCCGAGCCTTGTCGCGGGTGTCCTTTCGAAGTGCCGCCGTCGGCCGCGAATGCGCAGGTGGTTGCTTGCCCGACCGTTAACCCTTTAGGGCATGCTCGGTCTGTTATGCCGCCAGCCCGGTGAAGGGGGGATGAGATGGAAGAACCCCGCATCGATCGTCTGTCGAACCGGCACCGCGACGTGCTGCGGGGCGTGGCTGCGTTGCGCAAGACCAAGCAGATCGCCGCGGAACTCGGTATCGCGCCAGGCACCGTCGACGGCTACATCGCCGACGCGGTCCGGATTCTCGGCGCGACCGATCGCGGCGATGCGGCCCGCATGCTGGCACGGCACGAACGTATTGATCCGCTGTCGGACCCAAGGGCGCCGGGCCCCGGACAATCCGGGGGGCAATCTTCATGGGTGGCAGCTCCCGCGGCATCGATGCCAAAGATCGCTCAGCCGGTCGTCGAACCGGAAGCTTTCCAAGATGCCGGTGCGAACCGGGTGAGCCAAGATGCCGGTGCGGACCGGGTGGCCCCCGATACCGGTGCCCCCCAAAGGCCATCGTTCGCGGGACTGCTTCCGATCAGGCGTACAGGACAACGCAGCAACGACCTTCCGGTCGCGGCACGCTTGCTCTGGATACCGGCTATCGCAGTGATCCTCGCGGTGGGCTTCGGCATGCTTGCGAGTGGTCTCAACGTGCTCGCCGAGCTGATCGAACGGCTAGGGCGCGTGTCCGGCTAACCGATCGAGAAGGCCGCCATCGGCGGATACTTGCATGGACACTCAGCTGACGCAGACCGCCACCGATATCGGCACCCTGCTGAACCGGCTCGAAGCCCAATTAACCGAGGCCTTTGCGATCTGCTCGCACCTCGCGGTTGCCACGACGACGTTCGGGGGCAGCGCCGGCGTCACGCCGCGGATCGCCCAACCCGTCGTCCACGAACTTGGCGGCGCCATGGCGGCGATCGCTCAGGCACAGGGTCATGTGATCGCCGCGCATCGCAGCGCCGAACGGATCGGCAAGTTCGTCGGTTTCGGCGATGGCCTGCCCAAACCGGATCAGGCATTCTTCACCGGTGCGGACATCAGCCATCTCTCGATCGTCGCCGCGGCGGCCTGACCTCGAACTCGGTTGCGCCCCGTGATCCACGTCCTGGTCTATTACGCGGTTGCGCTGGCGACATGCTGGTTCGCGTTTCGCCATGGTGGGCTCCCCGAACGGATCGTTGCGGCGGCGTTCCTGCTCGCCGCGATCCTGTCGAGTCTGCTGGCGTTCACCGCGCGGCCCGCGTTCCGGTCGGTCGATACCGCATTGCTATCGATCGACCTGGCGCTGCTGGCCGGATTGGTCGCAGTGGCGCTGTTCGCGAACCGGTTCTGGCCGATCTGGATCAGCGCGCTGCACCTGCTCGCGATCGCGGTGCACGGCGTCCGCGCGTACGACCCGGACCTTGTGCCCTGGATGTACGCCGCGGCGATCAGCAAGATCGCCTATCCGATGTTGGCTCTGTTGGTCGTCGGCACCGAACGCCACCGCCGCCGACGAGAGTCGCGTGGCTGCGATCCGGACTGGTCCAGCGCGTCAAGATCGCCCTGACCGCCGAATCTACAACGTCCCCGACACCGACTTCTAAATATGGATCGACGCCGATGAGCGACCCCCTTCGTTTGCGTTACCCAGCGCATCACCCCCTGCCCGACACCTCACCGCAGGACGGTACGCCACCGCAGATGCCGCTTGGTGCCGCTCCCCTTGGCGACGCTCCCCCTGGTGATGGGGCCGGATCGGGTATCGAGCCGCCATCGCCGACCGAACTCGACCGCGCCCGCGCCCTGCTTCATCAGCAACGCGCCCGATCGGCAGCATTCGCGTCGGCTCGGGCGCTGTTCCAGGATCCCGCATGGGATATATTGCTCGGGCTGTTCGTCGCCTACGAAGAGGGCACACCGCTGACGATTGACGCGGTGCAGGCCGCCACCGGGCTGTCCGAAGTGACGATCCGACGCTGGCTGCTGACACTCGAGCATCGCGGGTTGATCACGTGCTGGCCGCACACCGCCGCATGGCCGCAACGTTCGCTCGGCCTGACCGACGAAGCCCTGACGATGATGCTGCAATTCCTGCAGGAAATTTAGGAAGCGTGTCCGATTTCAAATAAATCCGCTCAAAGCTCTGTTGATAACCAACGATTTTTTCAACTCGAGCGGATCACTGCTTTTCAGGGCTTCCGCTCAATACCGCATCAAATTGCATTCCAGCCGCTCTGTTCCGAGCGACTGACCATAGCGGGATCCCTCGACCGGGGTCCTATAACCTCAGTTACGCCGTCCGGAACCGGTACAGCGTGCGCCATTCGGAACAGAGCGATCGCCTTTGAAAGATCGCGGTTGATCACCGTGCTTAGGCGGAAGCCGCAGTCGCTAAGCAGCCATTGCCGCCATAGCGCACAGTAAACATTACAGCTGCCAAGGCCCCCCGGTCTCCAGACTTCGACCGGCGGCAAGCAGAGATCGATCGTCGTTATCGCACATAAGCGGTGACGAGGGCCAGCAGCGATGATCATCGAAACTCAGGAAGCACTGTTCGCCGCGTCTTCGACCGGCGCGTCCAGGCGGCGCCGGCCCCCTACCCCACCCCTTCCGAATCGGAAGGGATTTTCAATCGCCGCGGTGGCGACCTAAGGTGCTAGAACAGGCCGAACTGGGAAACTAGGAATGAGTGAAGGCTTTTCGGAGCGTCAAATGCAGTGCCTGAGACTGGTCGCGGACGGAGTCACGAGTTCCAAACTGATAGCAGACCGGCTGGGTCTCGCTCCCTCGTCGGTGGACAATTACCTATCGCGCGCCGCGCTTCAGCTGGGCGTCCGCGGTCGCGAGGAGGCGGCCGCCGCGTTCATATCCGCCGAAACCAGTACCAAAGGGAATTCTGTACGCCCTTCTGTATCCAGAATTTCGAGGATTACCGGGACGCCGACATCGTCCACCCATCCCTCCGTCGCCGCATTGCGGGGACTGCTCGCCATCCCACCGATCGGTGGAGGCGAGCATCGTTTCAACCGTGTCGAGATCATGTTCTCGATACTCAAAGTCGCCATGGTCTGCCTGTCCGTTCTCGCGGCGCTGGTCCTGCTTGGCAGCGGATTGGTGTGGCTGATGAACAGGTGACTTGAGCGCGGAGGTCTTTAAGTGAAAATCGAACAGGATCTGAATTGCGAAGCCGTGGCGGATGTCATGGTATCCGATACCAGGGCGGCGTTCTCAGCCATCGACGAGGCGCTGCTAGCGCAGACACAGTTGTTCGTGACCACTCTTCAAGCCGCGAAAGTGCATCCCCTTCGCATTGGCGCGACCCAGCGCCTTTACGCATCGTTCGACTTGGGCGTGCAGGGGATTTTGGATAGTCGCAAAGCGATGGCGGATTCGATCGGGATCCTGCATGCGATTGCTCGCGCCAGGGGAGTCGAGGAGCGGCTTGAGGGATGCGCGGACGGTTTGCCACAGAGCTTTGTCCTGCCGATCGGGAATTCGGACGCGGTCGAGACCGCGACAGCCTGCTGAACGCAAACCGATCAAGGATTTCGACGGTCGTGCACGTTCGTTGCGCGGGTGCCCCGTGATCGGCGCGCTTTTTCTGGCGCTTGGGCTGCCGCACAGCAGCGTGAGAGCGGCGATGGCGGCAAAGCTGTGACTGTTCATGACTCGAACCTTTCGTTGTCTACGATCCGTCGCATGGACGAACGCAGTTTCAACTCGCCAGGTCGCCAGGGATTAATGTCGGAGCGATCAACCAGACGACATGACGCCGGCTCGGGATCGCGAACGAGACGGCGTTCGCGGTGCCTCGCCTCGATCGGGCACGAGAGCGGTGAAGTGGGTTGCGGGCATCGTTGTGTGGGGGAGCGAGATGCGGGAAGGCACGAGGACCGATAGTCCAGATGGTCCAGGCGTTTCACAGGGACGAACCATGCTCCGCGCGACATTTTCGGCATCGCCGATTGCGCCTCGCGAGATCGGTGAAGTGCGGTGGGCGGATGTTCGGTTGGGGAAGTCGGCGAGATATGCGGCGCGTCCGGAAACGGGCCGAAACGATATGCCGTGCTTTCGAGGGTAGCCCACCGTTGACCTTCCCGATGAGATGGAACGGTCGCATCGGCGGCTTCATCTCAATGGATCGAGCCGGCCGCCGGCTCGAGGGTCACGTCGAAACGGACGACCCGATCGAACAGGTCTGTCTTGCGGTAGAGTTGACGGCTGCCATGTCGCGAGCCGACGACGTCCGCCTGTCGAGGTTCGACCAGGCCAAGCCAAAGCAGCGGCCGCAAAACGTGCGCCTCCATCTCGGTCGATCCGACGTCCGAGTCGGCCTCTAGGACGCCGTTGATCGGTATCGTGCAGATCCGCACCAGCGCCTCCGTCGGTTGCCAGTCGACGGCGGCGACACCTAGCGACCACAGAATCACGCCGATGTCGTGCCGCGGCCATACGCCGAGCAGGACACGGCCGAAGTCGTAGGGATTGCCGCGCCAGAAGCTGGCAATGAGCAACTGGATTAGGAGCGCCCGCTGCTATTCGGCGACCAGCATCCCCCAACTCGATCTGGTGGTGACGAGCCTGCCGCGGTGCGCTCGAAAAAGGGCCCGCGGCGACCGCGACGACGCGGACGATGTGGAGCGGCGCGAAATCCTGTTCGTTGATCACCCGGTTGAAGCGATGCATGTCCGCCTTGTCGAACCCTGGCAACTCCATGCGGGGGATCATCTCGGCCACGACCGCACGCTTCAGATTGCCGGTCGCCGTCAGCTCGAGCCCACCATCTTTCATGACCCGCCGTAGGAGAATAGCCGTGTTGCGAACCATGACGCAGTCGACGTCCGTCGCGGCGAGTTCGTCCAGCAGTCGTATCACTCCGCCCGGGACGGCTCGCTCGTCGCGGAGCGCGATGAAGCTCTCGAGGTCGAGCGAGGTCCAAGCGGGTAGGATGCCGTCGAGCCATTCGCGGACGACGGGATTGCTCCAAAAAACCAGGCTCGACCGTACGCCGCTTCTGGCACGACAACCCTTCGCTGACGAGCGCTGCGTTACCGAATGCCAAGGTCGACGTGCGCCCCTTCAACATGGCTCTCACAAGGCTTCCGATGACCGGCTGCGGAGTTCGATCGTCCGTGTTGCCATCAGCCCCCTCGTCGATCTCGGCGAAGTTCGTGATGTTCGCCTCGCCGTCTGGAAAGCGCGCGGACTCGGCCAACGACGTCGACCCTCGCCATCTACGCTCTAGCGACAGGACTGCACAGACTGACGATCCGGTTGGGTCGGGCCGATCTTGAAACGTTTCACGGTGTGGGTGTGGCGGGGTAGGCCGGCACTTGCCCTGAGTAGCCTTCGTCCTTGTAGCGACCGACCGCCCTGTCATAGGCCGAAGCAGTGATCGGTCCGAACCGTCGGGCCGGGTCGCCAAGATCCAGATTGTAGGTGCCGGCTGGTCCGTGAGCGTTCGCGGACTCGATCTCGTCCAGTCCGAGTAAGAACAGGCAATCAACCGCCTCCCGCGGAATGAGCGCGATAAGCAGCGGCGCAATATCGAGTTGCGGCATTGCCTTCCGAAAATCCGCGATCTCACCGCCGTCGAGTGTGAACTGCGTCAGTCCGTTGGTCTGGTGGAGCTTTGCGTCGACCAGGAATGTGACCCCCTCCATCTCCACGACGAAGTCGGGACGCTTGCCGCCTTTCGGAAGCAACAAGCCTTTCGTACCCCATTCCTGCGGTAGCCGAAGGACATCGGCGCGCGCGGTCTCGCGGAACCAAGCCTCGACGATGATCTCGCCAAGGCGCCCGTTGTCCCTGAGGGCACGCTTGACGTCTTCGTTTTCCCGGACCTTGCGGCGTATCTCTTCGATAGTAGCCATCAGCGCCTACTTTCTCACGGCCCCAAGCGTATCTGAATGGCGGGCTAGAATGCCGTATTCGTCCACGATCCGCAACATCAGCCGGCGCTGCGACCACGATCTGGCTGGTTCTGAATACGAAAGCCGTTTCGGCCGGCACCATATACAGGCTCGGAACGCAAAAACTCCGCTCAATCTGCAAAAATGAGCGGTTTTATGAGAAATCTGACAAAGCGCTGGATGCCCCGTGAGGATTCGAACCTCAATAGGCGGTATCAGAAACCGCAGTCTTACCATTAGACGACGGGGCATCAGCGAGGGCGCGATCTAGGCGGGCAGTTTCGCGCTGTCAACGCCAAGATGATGCCGATCCGCCAGTTCGCTTGCGTAATCGCGCCGCCGCGCTACATTCGTTGCCAAGCACCGGGCGGGTATTTTCCCGCAGCGGCAGATATAGATAGCGAGTTTTGCGGCGATGGGGGATGTTTCCACCCGAATGCCGTTCCGGCAGGGCTCTCCTGCCCGTCCGGCGGCGACCCGGCCCGGTCGAGGGCGGTGGGCCGATGCGCAGGCGTTTGCCGCGCTGGATCTCGGCACCAACAATTGCAGACTATTGATCGC
>Ga0308158_10003965_pt1 | contig 12689 bp, 11 predicted proteins | sample PhyBR2_FD_201038 | JGI IMG/M metagenome (GOLD analysis project Ga0308158, IMG submission 201038) | Phyllosphere microbial communities from UC Gill Tract Community Farm, Albany, California, United States - DLSLB.R2 | ecosystem: Host-associated > Plants > Phyllosphere > Unclassified | place: USA...
GAATATGTCCGACCTGCAGCAGCGCACCCATGCGTGGCTGCAGTCGCTGCTCGACATCCAGCAGCAAACGGGCGACTCGGCCGAGTTCCTCGAACACGTCAAGGTCGACCTGTTCCCCGATTCGGTCTACGTGTTTACGCCCAAGTCGAAGATCATCGCCCTGCCCCGCGGCGCGACGGCGCTCGACTTTGCCTACTCGATCCACACCGGCATCGGCGACCACACGGTGGGCGTGAAGATCAACAACGAAGAGCAACCGCTGCGCACCGAGCTGCACAACGGTGACATCGTCGAGATCATCACGCAGCCCGATTCGCGCCCGAGCCCGACCTGGCTGACGTTCGTCCGCACCGGCAAGGCACGCTCGGCGATCCGCCATCACCTGCGCCTGGTCGACGTCAACGAGTCGGCCGAGCTGGGTCTCGAGCTCCTGACCCAGGCACTGGCCGTACGCAACATCAAGCCGGATCTGCCGGCCAGTGTCGTCGAGCGCCTGCTGGCCGAGTCGTCGGCCAATTCAATGGAAGAAGTGTTTGCCGACATCGGCATCGGCAAACGCATGCCGACGCTGGTGGCGCGCCAGATCTTTGGTCTGATGGAAGGCGACCCCGACCTGCTGCCGTCGCACAAGCCGCTGCCGGCCAGTGACATTGCTCCCGTCACGATCTATGGCAGCGAAGGCGTGGCAGTCCAGCTGGCGCCGTGCTGCCTGCCGATCCCGGGCGACCAGATCACGGGCCAGCTGCGCCGCGACCAGGCGCTGGTGGTGCACACCTGCGATTGCCAGACGGCCAAGCGCCTGCTGGCTAAGGAACCCGATCGCTGGATCGCCGTGCAGTGGGGCGACGACCTCAACCGCCGCTTCGACTGCCGTATCCGCCTGCTGATCAACAACGAAAAAGGCATCCTCGCCCGCGTGGCTGCCGAGATCGGCGAGTCCGACGCCAACATCACGTATGTGGGCATGGACGAGGACGACGAAAACATGATGACGCAGCTGCGCTTCACGATCCAGATCGCCGACCGGGTGCACCTGGCGCAGCTGATTCGCAATCTGCGCCGCGTGGCGGGCGTGAATCGGGTGGAGCGGGAACGGACGTAATTTCCGTTTTTCGGGACCTTGCCGATGCAGGGTGGACGACTATGCCGTCCACGCGTTCAAACCGACGTTGCTCCGTGGTAGGCGGAGACTGTTTGAACGCGTGGACGGGAACACCCGTCCACCCTACTTGCTATCCAGGCTCAACTTCAAAATACTCTCGAACGCTGCGCACGCGCCCGCGCAGGCATCGGCGATCTCGTCCGGCGACTTCACGTGTTCTTTCAGAGCCAGCATGAACGCGCGCCAGCGCGGACCCGGCCCGGCGTCACTCCCCTTCAGATAGCGCAGCGGATGCGGCGCCATGGCATCCTTCAGCTTCCCGTACAGCACCTTGCCGCCCAGTTGCGAGCCTTCGATCACATAGCACACGCCCCAGCGGTATGCCGCGCTGGCATCGCGCGGCCAGGCATGGGCCGCCGCCGGTGCACGCAGCGGCGGCATGCCGGGCTCGTTCAGGTCAGCGCCGATCAGCGCCAGGCGTTCGACCGGCGGCAAGACCAGCTGCGGCCCATCCGCGAACGACGCCAGCCACGGCTGCAACGGCGCCAGCCAGTCGCGCACCATCGTCAGGTGCGCCGCATAGTCGTTCAGGTCGGGGGCGGGCCCGGACAACGGCAGGCCGCTGTCGAGCCGTTCGTGTTGTTCGCTGGTCGCGGCGCGCAATGCCGCCAGGGGATCTGCCTGCTGGTGCATCGTCGTGTGCGCCGCTTCGTGAGGTCGGTTCATGCGCACATAGTAGCACCGGGCTGCAAGCTCAGTCGGTGACGGGTTCGGGATAGTCGACAGAGATGATTTCGAGCTCGTCCATGCCCAGCGGCGTCTGCAGCTGCGCCACATCGCCTTCGCGGCACTTGGTCAGCGCACGCGCTACCGGCGAGACCCAGCTGATCTTGCCATGCAGTGGATCGAGTTCGTCGATGCCGACGATCGTGATGGTGTGCTCTTCGCCAGCGCCATTGACGTAGCGGACCGTGGCGCCGAAGAACACCTGGTCATTGCCATGCTGGATGCTCGGATCGACGACGAACGCCGAATCCATGCGCTTGGTGAGAAAGCGGATGCGGCGGTCGATTTCGCGCAGGCGGCGTTTGCCATAGATATAGTCGCCGTTCTCGGAACGGTCGCCATTGGACGCTGCCCAGTGCACGATGCGCACGACTTCGGGCCGGTCGACGTCGATCAGTTGCAGCAGCTCATCCTTGATGCGCTGGTAGCCGGCCGGGGTGATGTAGTTCTTGGCGCCGTCAGGAATGGCCTGCGCCAGCGCCAGGGCTTCATCATCGTCGTCGTTGTCGGACTCTTTTACAAATGCCTTGTTCATGGATGCATTGTAGCGAGACTTGCGCGCCCTTGTCGTATCATTCGACCATGCACCAACCCACGCTGCTCCAGCACGACCCCGACCAGGCCGCCCGACAGGACGAGCGCAGCCGGATCGCGCGCGAGCTGCACGATGACCTGGGCGGCAACCTCATCGCCATCAAGATGGCGCTGGCGCGGCTGGCGGCGCGCGTGCCGGCCGATCAGCCCGGCCTGGCCGGCCAGGCCCAGTACATCGACGATCTGATCGACCGCACCATCGAATCGGTAGACCGCATTGGGTTCGGCCTGCGCGCCGCCGCGCTCGACCTCGGACTGGCGGCTGCGCTTGCATGGCAGGCGCGCGAATTCACCCGCCAGACCGGCATCGCCGTGATCACGCACTGCCCCGCCGCGCTGGCGCCCGAGCCGGCGCCGGACCACGCCACCGCCCTCTTCCACATCGCTCAGGAAGCGCTGACCAATATTGCCAAGCATGCAGCCGCGACGCAGGTCACGCTGACGCTGCACCTCGACGACAGCCACCTCACGCTGGCCATCGGCGACAACGGCCGCGGCATCGACCCGGCCGTGCGCGTCGCGCCGGATGCGTTCGGCCTGCGCGGCATGCACGAACGGGCCAGCGCGCTTGGCGGCGCGCTGTCCTTGTCGCCGGCGCCCGGAGGTGGCACGATGTTGACCGTCAAGACCAGGCTGGCGCCGCCCGTGGCCCCGGCACAGAACAAGAAACAGGATGAGTGAAAAAGTAACAATCCGGGTATGCATCGCCGATGACCACGCGATCGTGCGCGAAGGACTCAAGCAGATCCTTGCCGACGAGCGCGACATCGTTGTCGCCGGTGAGGCCGAGGATGGGCACGATGCCGTGCGCCTGGCGGGCAAGACGCGCTGCCACGTGATGTTGCTCGATATCTCGCTGCCCGACCGCAATGGCATCGATGTGCTCAAGCAGATCAAGAAGGACAAGCCCGAGCTGTCGGTGCTGATGTTGTCGATGCACCGTGAAGACCAGTACGCGATTCGCGCGCTCAAGGCGGGCGCAGCCGGCTACATCACCAAGCAGAGCGCGCCGCGCGAACTGGTCACGGCCATCCGGCTGGTGGCAGGCGGGCAAAAATATGTCAGTGCTGCGCTTGCGCAAAAACTGGCCAGCTCGATCGGCGAAGACCATGAAAGCGCTGCCCACGAGGGGCTGTCGGACCGCGAATACCAGACGCTGACGATGATCGCGTCCGGCATGACCGTGACGCAGATCGCGGGCGAACTGTCGCTGTCGGTCAAGACCATCAGCGAATACCGCGCACGCCTGTTGGTAAAAATGAAACTCCGGAGCAGTGCCGAGCTGACCACGTATGCGATCCGCAACGGCCTGGTCGACTGACGCCCCTGCCGCCGGTACTGCCACTGAATAATTGTTGATGAGAGGCAAATAAACTGCCTATCATGTCGTCAATCCTGCAAACCCGGCACCGCGCTGCAATCCATGTCCACTCCGTCCACACCCGTCCCCGCTGCACCTGGCGCTGGTTCCGCTGCCACTCCTGCTGCAGGCGCGGCGGCAAACCCTGCCGACATCGCACGCGAGGCGTTTCGCCGCCTGGCCACGCGCCGTATCGCGCCGACGCCGGATGCCTACCGAGCCATCTATGACGAGATTGCCGGCACGCCGCCGCCGCCGCCCGCACCCGCGCCGGATCCGGGGGCGATCGAGGTACTGAACGGGTTCGCGCGCCGCATGCTCGACACGCCGGGCGAGCTGGCCGAGTACGGCCGGCGCATGACGCGCGCTGTCAAGAACGGGGACTGGAACGGCTACACCCAGGCACTGACCCAGTTGAGCGAGCGGCATCTGCGGCGCAACACGCCGGTGATGGCGATGGGCGACGAAGAGCCCCAGACGCGCCTGCTGCGCGACATGCTGGCGCGCACGCTGTCGTTCGCCTGTGCCTCGCTGCTGAGCGACAACCCGGAACAGGTCAAGGAGGCCGAAGCGCTGGGCGCCATGATCAAGACGGCCGTTGGCGAGAGCGAACTGCAGGACATCGAGGCGCGCCTGAAGCAGTTCTGCTTCCAGATCGAGCTGCGCAAGGATGACAGCGCGGGGCAGCAGGAACTGCTGCTGCGGCTGTTCCGCCTGCTGCTCGACAATATCGAAGGCTTGCTCGAGGACGACAACTACATGCGCGGCCAGGTTGTGGCGGTGCAGGAACTGATCGCCGGCCCGCTGGACACGCGCGCGCTGGAAGACGCCACGCGCAGCCTGAAAGACGTGATCATCAAGCAGAGTCACCTGAAGCATGGCATCGCCGACGTGCGCGCGACAATGAAGAACATGATGATGACGTTTGTCGACCGCCTGGGATCGGTGGCCGCCGCGACCGGCGACTACCACGCCAAGCTGGGCGACTTCTCCGAGCGCATCGGCGGCGCCACCGATATCAACGAACTCAATACCGTCCTGAACGACGTACTGCGCGAGACCCGCCATGCGCAGGACGAAGCATTGGCCTCGCGCGACCGCATGGTGGGCGCGCACCGCGAGGTGCAGGAAGCCGAGCAGCGCATCCGCGAACTCGAAGCCGAGCTGCAGCATATGAGCGAGCTGGTGCGAGAGGATCAATTGACCGGCAGCCTGAACCGCCGGGGCCTGGACGACGTGTTCGAGCGCGAAAGCGCGCGCGCCGACCGCCGCAACACGCCGCTGTGCGTGGCGCTGCTGGACCTCGACAACTTCAAGCGCCTGAACGACACCTACGGGCACCTGGCGGGCGACGCCGCGCTCAAGCACCTGGTCAAGGTCGTGCGCGAAACGCTGCGCTCGATGGACGTGATCGCGCGCTTCGGCGGCGAGGAATTCCTGATCCTGCTGCCCGAAACGACGGTCGACGCGGCCGCAGCCGCCATGGTGCGGGTGCAGCGCGAGCTGACCCGGCACTTCTTCTTGCACGATAACGAGAAGATGCTGATCACCTTCTCGTGCGGGGTGGCGCTGCGGGTGCAGAACGAGGAGCAGGCATCGCTGATGGCGCGCGCCGACAAGGCGATGTATCAAGCCAAGAATAGCGGGAAGAACCGGGTGGTGATCGCGGATTGAGCGTCAAGGCGGGTGCCCTACACTGCGTATTGTTACTCCCTTCTGATTGACTGCCCAGACCATGCCCATCCTTCATCGCACCCAGACGTTTTCGGCGCTCATGCCTCGCTTCGTGGAGCGCTTCCGCTGTATCGGACCAAGTTGCGAGGACACCTGCTGCTCTGGCTGGACCGTCCACGTTGACAAGAAAACCTACAAGGCCTATCGCAAGGAGCCGATTCCGGCGCTCGATCTCATGATGGTGAACATGGAGCGACTAAGCGATAGCAGGGGCGCTTATGCCCAGATCAAGACCGTCGGTGAACAGAAGCAATGTCCCGCGCTACAGAACGGGAGTTGCTCGGTGCAGGCCAATCTAGGCGAATCCTATTTGCCGACCGTCTGCCATGACTACCCGCGCACGACCCGCCAGATGAACGGCCAGATCGAACAGATGATGACCTTGTCATGCCCGGAAGCGGCGCGCCTGGCCTTGCTGGCCGAGGACGCGTTCGAATTCGTGGAATCCCCTCTCCAGTTGCGCGAGACTGCACTGTACAAGGTTGAAGCATCTTTCGGGGTGACGCCCGAGGTCATGGCCGAAACCCGCATTTTCTGCCTTAATCTGATACGGACACGTGAGCTGACGTTGTGGCAACGCCTGGCGCTGCTGGGCACGTTCTGCGACTCGCTGACCGTGTTGTGCGCCAAGAATGAGCAAGGGAAAATACTTGGGATGATCGAGGACTTCGTCCATGTGATCGAACACGGCGATCTGGTCGCCACGTTAGATCTGATTCGGCCAGATCATGAATCCCAAGCCATGGTGTTTGCCACCCTGTGGTCGACAAAGGGATTCAATACCACTTCGCCACACCAGCAAGAAATGATGCGGCAAATCGCAAGCAGATTCGGTGCGAACGACAATGGTGAAGTCAGCAAGGAAGGACTGGTCAGTGCTTATCGGCGTGGGCTGGATCGCCTGGACGACGCGCTGCAGACGACACCGTGGCTTCTCGAAAATTACGTGATGAACGAAATGTTCACCCAGCTCGCCCCGTTCAACGGTTACACGCCGTATGACAGTTATCTGCAACTGATTGCGCGTTTCGGCCTGTTGCGCCTGCTGCTGGCAGTCCAGTGCAATACTGACGACGACCTGCCGACGCTTGCGACTCTGACAGCGACTGTGCAATTGCATTGTCGCCGCTTCCAACATGATCCGAATTATGCAAACCGTGTCAAACGCTCACTTTACGAGAGCGGGTGGGCCGAGATGAGCAAGTTGTTCAAACTGATCAGGACCTGAATGACGGGTCCGGGTGCTGATCAATGAACAATATTTTTGGCAAGTCAGGCGACGGGCTTTCCACAAATAATGTCAATTATCGCCTCAATTTCTCATCGTACTTGCCGCCAGGGCGCAGCTCGTTTGGAAAAGAATACGAGATCGGACGTTTTTTTTGAAAATACCCCTAAACTTTTTCCACAGGGCACCGTTACCAGCAACAACAGCGGTTTGAACGTCACGGAGTAGCGAGACGGACCAAAGTGAACAGCAGCACGGTCGCTGCACCCCTAGTAAGACCTAGTCTGGAGAAACACCATGGCATCAGTTATCAACACCAACGTCGCATCCCTGAACTCGCAGCGCAATCTGGCGACCTCGCAATCGCAGCTGAACACCTCGATCCAACGCCTGTCGTCGGGTATGCGCATCAACAGCGCCAAGGATGACGCCGCTGGTCTGGCGATTTCGGACCGCATGAATTCGCAAATCAAGGGCATGACACAAGCCACTCGCAATGCCAACGATGGCGTGTCGATGGCCCAAACCGCTGAAGGCGCTCTGTCGAGCTCGGGCGACATCCTGCAACGTGTTCGTGAACTGGCAGTCCAGTCGTCGAACTCGTCGAACTCGGCCAGCGACCGCAAGGCACTGCAGACTGAAGTCACCCAGCTGACTTCGGAACTGAACCGTATCGCCAACACCACTGAATTCAACGGCCAGAAGCTGATGGACGGTTCGATGGGCACCGCGAACTTCCAGGTCGGCGCCAACGCTGGCCAGCTGATTTCGATGACCGGTTCGAACTTCACGACCTCGACCTACGGTAACAACCGCCTCGATGCCAGCGCCAAGGCCGCCAACGGTGCAGCAACCAACGGTATCACCACTGGCACCCTGACCATCAATGGCTCGCAAGGTTCGAAAGATCTCACCGTTGCAGCCAACGACACGGCCAAGACCACGGTCGCTGCCATCAACAAGGTCAGTGGTGATACCGGTGTAACGGCCACTGCCAAGACCGAAGCACTGCTGATCGCCGATGCGAACAAATCGTTCACGTTCGAACTGAAGTCGGACAACAGCACCGAAGCCGTGAAAGTGTCGTTCGCTGTCGGCGCCGACTCTGCCGACGGCTATGCCGCCGCGATCAGCGCGTTCAACGCCCAATCGGCGAAAACCGGCGTGACCGCATCGTACGACGCCGACGGCAAAGGTCTCAAGCTGACCAACGCCGAAGGCAACGACATCAACCTGAAGAACATTTCGCCAGCTGCTGCCACAGCGACCGCAACGCTCGGCACCTACGACGAAGAGGGCGCTGCCATCGCCGGCGTCGCAACCGAGACCACTGGCGCGACTGCCGCCGGACGCATCGTGCTGGACTCGGAAAAGAGCTTCTCGGTCGTGGACGCCAGTGGCTTCGATCTCGACGGCGGTACCAGCACCGGTTCATCGGAACTGAAGTCAGTTGCCAACCTTGACATCAGCACCTTTGAAGGCGCCCAACTGGCCATCAAGACTGCCGATGCAGCTCTGGGTGCGGTCAACAGCCAGCGTGCCGAATACGGCGCACTGCAGTCGCGCTTCGAATCGGCGATCTCGAACCTGTCGTCGTCGACCGAGAACCTGTCGGCATCGCGCAGCCGCATCGTCGACACCGACTTTGCGTCCGAAACCGCGAAGCTGACCCGCGGTCAGATCCTGCAGCAGGCTGGTACGTCGATGCTGGCCCAGGCCAACTCGCTGCCGAACGGTGTTCTGTCGCTCCTGCGTGGCTAATCGCTAACGCGTAGTAACAGCACCACTTGGTAAGCGGTTCCCCGGCTGAAGAAATTTGGCTGGGGAATTTTCGTTAGGATACGCCATGCAAATTCCATCCACTGCAACGTCACCCCTTGCCAAACTGGACGAACGTCCGGCGGTTGTGAGCGGGCCGGCTGCCCCGGCACCACGGGCAGCACCGGAAAAAGCTGAAGTCCAGCCAGACCGGGACGAGGTGTCGTCCGCCGTCAAGAAGCTGAACGAAGCGCTGCCGCGATCGGCGCAGAGCCTGCAATTCGAGATCGACGAAGAGAGCAAGGACCTCGTGGTCAAGATCATCGACCGCGACACGAAGGAAGTTGTCCGACAAATGCCGACCAAGGAGGCGCTGGAAATGGCCAAATCGATCGACAAGATGGTGGGACGCCTTCTGAGCCAACGTGCATAACACGATTCGCTGCGCACCCGAAGCGCCGCATCCAACCCGGTGCGGCGCTTTTTACATGGCGCTGCGACATCATTGGTGACGGTCCCATCCAAAATAAAAAGAGAGCCGCCTTTACCACTCTTAAGTACGGTTTGTTTCTGCCGATAATGACTTACATTACTGCTTTCACCGGAGAAACAAGTGGCACTCGACATCGAAGGCATCGTCACCAAACTGATGCAAGCTGAAGCAAAGCCGCTCGACAATTACGCCAAGAAGACTGCAGCATTGCAAGCGAAGAACTCTGCCTTGAATCAGGTGAGCGCTGCGGTAGGCGCGTTCCAGGGCGCACTCTCGTCGCTGAACCAGTCGAACACCTTCCAGGGCCTGAGCGCTACCCCCTCCAATAAGGACATCTTCACCGGCACCGCCGGCGCCGGCGCCGTGCCGGGCAAATACAAGGTCAACGTTACCCAGCTGGCCCAGTCGCAAAGTCTCAAGTCCATCGGCATGGCCAGCAGCACCAGCACCATCGGCGCCGGAGCGCCAACCAATCTGACGTTCCAGTTCGGCACCGTGACCGGCGGCGCGTTCGGCGCCACCGGCACTGCACTGGGCCTGGCTGCGGCTGCGGGCGGCATCGCCAACGGTTCGCTGAGCCTGAATGGCGTGGCGATCAGTACCGGCCAGACCACCCGCAGCGCACGCGCCCTGGCCGAGGCCATCAACGCGCAGAGCGAAAAAACTGGCGTGGTCGCCACTGCCGGCAGCACCGAAACCGCCGCCGACCTGTTCGCTGGTTTTGGCGATGTCAGCGTGAGTGCCGGTTCCAGTTATGCCCTGTCGGTGGGCGGCGTCCAGCTGGCCAACCTGAATACCGGGAGTGCGCCACTCACCGGCGCCAGCCTCGATACCGCGCTGACCAGCGCCGGCACGCGCAATGCGCTGGCCGCGGCGAACATCACCGTGACTGGCAGCGCGGCCGACGGTACGCTGCAATTCAAGGCGGCCGACGGCAATACCATCGACGTGACCGAAACCGTGACCGGCACCGTCAACGGCGGCATCAAGCACGCTGCTGGCGACGTCAACACCGGCGCGACCACGACGGCCACGGCCGGCGTCACGCTGCGCTCGAACGACGGCAACCAGATCCTGGTCGGCGGCAACAACCCGGCGTCGGCAGGCTTTACTGCCGGTAGCGTCGGGTCGCACCAGGGGTCGGGCTTCGCGCTCAATGGTGCGATCAACAGCAAAACCATTACGCTGGAAGCGGGCGACCAGACGCTGCAGGGCATCCGCGATGCGATCAACAAGGCCGACATGGGCGTGACTGCCACCATCGTCTCCGATGGCAGCAGCAAGCCCTTCCACTTGGTCGTCACGTCCAACAAGACCGGTGAAGCCACGTCGATGAAGATTGGCGTCTCGGGTGAAGACGGTTCGCCGGCCGACCCGGCCCTCGCGGCCCTGCTGGGCTACGATCCCACGGGCGTGCAAGGCATGGCCCAGACCGCCGGGGCACAGAGCACGCTGCTGAACATGAACGGCATCGAAATCAAGAGCGACAGCACCAGCGTCAAGGATGCCATCCAGGGCGTGACGCTCGACGTGAGCGCGGTCGGCAGCAGCACGCTGACGGTCACGAAGGACACGGCGGCCATCAGCACAGCGGTGAACGACTTCGTCAAGGCGTACAACACGCTGAACACAACGATGAGCGGCCTGACCAAGTACAACGCCGAAACCAAAAAGGGCGCTATTTTGCAGGGCGACGCCAGTGTGCGCGCGATCCAGAGCCAGATGCGCCGGCAGATCAGCGCCGTGGTCGAGGGCACCGGTGGCAAGCTCAATTCACTGAGCCAGATCGGCATCGCATTCCAGCAGGACGGCAGCCTGAAGGTGGATTCGAGCAAGCTGAACAAGGCAATCACCGACAATGCGGCCGACTTCGGCGGATTGTTCGCCGCAATGGGTTCGACCACCGATGGCCTGGTCAAGTTCGACAAATCGACCGCCGCGACCAAGGCGGGCACGTACGGCGTAAATATCACCAGCCTGGCGACTCAGGGCACGCTGGCGAGCGGTGCCGCACTTGGCGCGACGACGACGATCGCCCCGAACACGGTCTGGCGCGTGACGCTGAACAATACCGAGCCGGTCACCGACAGCAAGACGCAGGAAATCAAGCTGCCCGCCGGGACCTACAGCAAGGACGACCTGGCTGCGCTGCTGCGCTCGTCGATCAATGGCAATGCCGTCTTCGCCGGCGCTGGCGACACGGCCGAATCGAAGGTCGACGACGATGGCATCCTGACGCTGTCGTCAAGCAAGTACGGATCGACCTCGAACATCTCGATCGCCGGTGTCAGCGGCAGCTCGGTCGATTCGATCTTTGGCGGCGGCGCGCCAAAGAAAGGTACCGACGTCGTTGGCACGATCGGCGGCGTGGCCGCCACCGGCAACGGGCAGGCGCTCACGGCAGCAGCGGGCTCGAACGCGGAAGGCATCCAGGTATCGATCACCGGCGGCATCCTCGGCGATCGCGGCACCGTGACGTTCTCGCAGGGCTTCGCATTCCAGCTCAATAACCTGGCGACCAGCTTCGTCGGCAAGGACAGCCTGCTCAAGAGCAAAACCGACGGCCTGAACGTGTCGATCAAATCGGTTGCCGACCAGGCCGCGCGCTTCGAAACCCGACTGGAAAGCATCGAAAAACGCTACCGCGCCCAGTTCGTCGCGCTCGACGCCATGATGTCGTCGATGCAGTCGACCTCGGACTACCTTACCCAACAGTTGGCGTCCATCGCGGCCAACTCATAATTTCAGCATCACCGGAGAATCTCATATGTTTGGAACCCCGAAACGCGGCGTCGGCGCCTATGCAACGGTTGGCCTGGAAACCGGCGTTGCTGCAGCGTCGCCACAGAAGCTGGTCGTGATGCTGTACGACGGCGTGATCGTCGCCCTGCTCAGCGCGATCAACCACATCAAATCGTCGAACGTGGCCGCCAAGGGCGCCTCGATCTCGAAGGCCATCACGATCATCGACAATGGCCTGCGCGCCTCGCTCGACCAGAAAGCGGGCGGCGAAATCGCACAGAACCTCGATGCGTTGTACGATTACATGAGCCGCCGCCTGCTGCAGGCCAATATGAAGAACGACATCGCGATCATCGAAGAAGTCCATGGCCTGATGTCCGACCTGCGCGAAGCCTGGGTCCAGATCGGCGAAAAGAACGATGCGCCCGAGCAGGCCGTGCCGGCCATCCAGCGTGCCCCTACCCTGATGAGCGCATAAGGTTGACGATGACGATGACGATGAACGGGCAAGAAGTGGTGTCGGTCTACGAAACGATGGTCGGCATTACCGAGCGCATGCTCGACGCGGCCACTGCCAGCGAATGGGACCGTCTGGCCGAGCTCGAACAGGAGTGCGCTGCCCACGCGCGCCGCCTCAAGGCCAACGAAGGCGTCAGCCCGCTGGCCGGCCAGGAGCGTGTACGCAAGGTCGATGCGATCCGCCGCATGCTGGACGCCGACCGCCGCATCCGCGACCTGACCAGCCCATGGATGGCGCACCTGTCGTCCCTGATCAACAGCAAGTCGACCGAACGCCGCGTCGCGCGCGCCTACGGCATCTGATGCGCCCGGCGGGGGTTGACTGATGCTGCCCCGCGATCTTGTTGGCGGCGTCACGCGCATCACGCCGGCC
>Ga0308158_10003967_pt1 | contig 12689 bp, 10 predicted proteins | sample PhyBR2_FD_201038 | JGI IMG/M metagenome (GOLD analysis project Ga0308158, IMG submission 201038) | Phyllosphere microbial communities from UC Gill Tract Community Farm, Albany, California, United States - DLSLB.R2 | ecosystem: Host-associated > Plants > Phyllosphere > Unclassified | place: USA...
GCTGGCACGGCTCTCGACCAGTAGCGTCGAGCTTGGTCGGGCCTACACCGTGACGACAGCGGGTGCGACGCCGGCTAGCGCCCTGTCGGTGATGCGGCGCGGGTGAGGGAGTACATGATGGTGCAATCCCTCAACCTCGGCGGTGCTGCGAATAATCAGGCCACGTCCGGCATCAAGCGAGTAAACCGCCTGCCGGTCATCGTCGTGATCATGCTGTTGGTCGCCCTCCTCGGCATCATCTTTTATGGGCTCGCCTCGCGCGGGCTTTACTTCGGTAGGGATAGCGGCCCGGACACCAGTTCGGGCAATCCAGCTTCGACCTATGCCGACCAGATCAAGCGTGGCGTCACCGACGGCATCATTGGCGAGCCGCAGCCGCAGCCGACATTCCAGCCGACGCCGGTCGAAACGAAACAGGCGCAAGAGAAGGCGGCCAATCCCTTTACGCCTCAGCCCGAGCAGAGGCCGGAACAACGGGGATCGGAGCTGGAGCAGGAGGAGGTGTGGCAGGCGCGTCTCGCCCGTGAGCAACAGGAGCAGATTCTTCGCGAGCAGCAGCGCCAGCGGATGGCACGGATGCAGGCACAAGACTCCGCCTACGATGCGCCCCTTGCCATCGATCGCGGCAAGCTGGAAGCCCGGTCGGAAAGAGATGAGAGCGCCGCGTCCCGGATGACAACGACAGCCGCGGCGAACGGAAACGCATCCGATCTTTACGCCGCAGCCTTGCGCGCCGGTCTCGGGGGGCAGAATGTCGATCCGAACGGACAAAACTCCAAGGAAGATTTCTTCAATGCCGACCTCAAGGATCTCGGCTATCTGCCGAACCGCGTCGTGCCACAGCAGTCCCTATACGAACTCAAGCGAGGCTCAGTCATTCCGGCGACATTGATGACAGGGATCAATTCGGACCTACCAGGGCGCATCACCGCGCAGGTCAGCCAGAATGTCTATGACAGTGCAACGGGCTATCGCCTGCTGATCCCGCAAGGCACCAAACTCTTCGGCCGTTACGACAGTAAGGTCTCGTTCGGCCAGAGCCGCGTGCTCGTCGTCTGGTCCGATATCATTTTCCCGAACGGTTCGACATTGCAGATTGGCGGCATGGCCGGCACGGACGCGGAAGGTTATGGTGGGTTCAATGACAAGGCGAACAACCACTATCTCAAAACCTTTGGCTCAGCGGTCATGATCGCTCTGATCGGGACCGGCATCGATATGGCGGTGCCGCAGAGTTCGACGTTGGCCATCCAGGATACGGCATCTGATGCGGCAAGGCGCAATTTCTCAGAAACCTTTGGGCGAGTGGCGGACCGGACGATCCAGCGGAACATGGACGTGCAGCCGACGCTGGAAATTCGGCCTGGCTACAAGTTCAATGTCTTGATTGATCAAGATATTGTTTTTCCAAAGAGCTATGATGGTTGATATAAGACAGTCATTGTTGTGAGGCCGGAAACAAACCAGAACGAACGACCAAGATCAACCTGGAACGCGATATAGATCCTCCTGCCGGGCACAGGGTGATTCCGACGCAAACCGTGTTGCGACAGAGATTGTCGCGGATCAAAGCCAGCCTCATCTGGCGAAGCTTGACCCTAGCCCGCTCGACAGTCCGCGCGCCGGTCGACGACTATGTCGCCAACCTGAGGCTTCGGCCAGGCGATTACGTGACGGCTGGCGTGACGAAGGTCGCCGTGCTGGACGCCGCCAGCTTCTGGATTACTTGCTGTTTCGAGGAGACCAAAATAAGGCAGATCCGCATTGTTGACCGGGCACGGATCGTGCTGATGGGTTTTGACTGGCCCGTATCCGGGCATGTGGAGAGTCTCGGTCGCGGGATCGACAACAGCAACGATGCGCCCGGACACCTCGGCCTGCCCACTGTGGCCGCGACATTTTCCTGGGGGTGTCTTGTCCAGCACATCCCAGTGCGCATTCAGATTGATCAGGTGCCGTCCGGTATTGAACTCGCGGCTCGTATGACCGCAACAGTCGAGATACTCACCTCAGATGTTAGGCCCGAACGGGCAAGCGGCCATTATGGCCATACCACTTGGCCACTACTAGATGAATTGCCGAACCTCTTTAGGAGCGATAATCGCCCTCCACCCGGTACCAGGCGACGGTTTCGCAGCCAATCACCCATGATGCCGCCGTTGTCGACGGTCCTTTCAGCGGCCGAGTTACAATTGCGCCCTGCCCAATTATTCGAGCTCACCTCCACACCAAGCGCTTCAGCCGAAGGCGCCGGAAGCTAGAATTATTTCGTTGTTTGCAGGACTAGAGGCAAGAAAACCTCGTCTATAATTTCTTCGATGCTTTTGTCCGATAGAGGCTTGAGCGTCATCAGCATGTCGTGACGCGCTAGCTCGATCGGTAATGATGCAACACGGGTGGTAATCCGTGCGAGGTCGATTTCACCACGATTGGCTCCGCGCCTCAGGATCTCAGCCACCAAACCATGTTCGCCGAGTCTGCCGGGAACATCTGCGAAACTCAGATTGTCTTTGAAAAGATCCTCACGCATATCGACGAGGATCCGTATGAAATGAGGCTGAGCTCGGTCCGAAAGTCGCTTGAGGAGCTCTATCATCTCGCTACGCACGCTTCCTTGGTCGGTGATCGAGATTGGGTTGAGCGCTACGTAGCGAACCAGGGCTGCCATCACCAGTTCACTCCTGCTCTGCCATCGACGATGAAGAACGGGTCTGCTCGTTCCCGCTCTGCCAGCAACTGAATCCAAAGTCAGCCCACCGTAGCCTTTAGACTGTAGCTCGTCCCAGACCGCTTGGAGGATGGCTTCTTGCAATTCAGGGCCACGTCGTCTTTGTGCCTTCGTATCCATTACAACCTCAAATAAGATGCGCATCGCATCTTGACTCCCTTGACATAGGATGCGACGCGTATCTTACACGCAGGAGCAGAGATATGTCAAAAGCTGATGGTTTCGCCGACAACCGGCCCAAAATCTTGATCGTTGGATCCAGTATTGCTGGGCCGACAGCCGCCTTTTGGCTTGTCCGTGCCGGCTTCAACGTGACTATCGTGGAGCAGGCGTCTGAGTTGCGCCGCGGCGGAAACGGCGTTGATGTGAGGTCCGAAGCGCTCGCCGTTATCGAGAGAATGGGCCTCACATCTGCTATTCGCGCCAAGGCGCTCAGCATCAAGGGCTTGCGCTTCGTTGATCACCGGGATCGGGAACGCGCAAGAATGCCTCTTGAGGCGATGGAACGGATGGTTGGTTCCGAAGATCTGGAGATCAAGCGGGGGGATCTGGCGGAACTACTTTTCGACGCGACCAAGAACGATGTGAACTACATATTTGGCGAAACCGTCAAAACGATCGCGCAAGATGAACGCGGGGTGGATGTCACGTTCACGAATGGGTCGCCTCGGCGCTTCGACCTTGTTATCGGCGCGGATGGCCTGCATTCGGGCGTTCGACGCGCCGTGTTTGGGGCAGAGGATGAGTTTCTGAAATTCAAACAGCATTACTTTGCTTTCGTGAACGTCGATCTTCCAATGGGTGAGCACGGCTGGGTAACGTTCTACAATGAGCCCGGAAAATCCGCGGCTATCTTTCGTGCCGAGCCTGGGCTTGGACAGATCAATTTCATGTTCCACAGCGATAGACCGTTGAGTTACAATTATCGCGACCTGGCAAAGCAGCGTGCTTTGCTGCGCGAAGCCTTTAGCAGTCTAGGCTGGCATGTACCTGCCATGCTTGAGGAGACCGACAGCGCTGTCGATTTTTACTTTGATGCGCTGGCCCAAGTGCAGATGCCGTCGTGGTCATCGGGCCGGGTGGTGCTCGTCGGCGACGCCGCGTACTGCGCCTCACCGGCTTCAGGTGCGGGTGCGCTTCTTGCATTAACCGGTGCCTACCGGCTTGCTGGAGAACTGGCCACCTATGGCATCACCGCCACGGCTCTGGAGCGATACGAGGTCGCCCAGCGGCCGCTGGTCGCGCAAAAGCAAGAACAGTTGTTTACGTGGCTATCTACGCCTCGCACGCGCTTTGGCATTGTCGTCCGCAACTGGCTGCTTTCGCCGCCCCTCAACATTCTGATCTCGAAACTGCAGGGCTCCGACGGTCAGGCCAGTATTCACGAATATCGTTTCCCTAACGAAGCTTCGTTGCAATTTGAAATGCCGAGGACGGCAAGGGCAAGCGCGACGTGGTCACCGAAAACAGCCGGATCAAGCGGCGGGAGTGCCTAACGTTGACGGGAGCGTGTGCGAGGAAAGGCGAAACCGCGCCAACGAATGCGATTATGTCTGGACGGCGCAGACACCGTTCCACCACGGACAGCGCGGTATTTATTGGTTGGATACTAGTATCGACGCGTCATGCGCGGTTCTTTTTCCTCTTAGCGACGCCGCTGCTTGGGGGATGCACCTCAGTGCCACTGAAAGAGGGCGGTACGCTCATTTCATACAGTCGTCTCAGCTCTGAGAAGGGCACACTATCCAAGCGGCGCACTTATGTTGACAGCGCAGCTCTATCACAATTGAGAACTGCGACAATCATACCTGCGAGCTTCACCCTCGAGGCCGCCGCGCGAGTGGAATCCCTCGATGATCGCAGAATGGTAGCGAACATGCTAGGTCGTGCACTTTGCATCTCGCTCAGCGACAGGTTTCACATGGTGCCTTACGGACAGGTCGCGGACTTCTCCGTCCGTGCAGCCGTTACACATCTCGTACCAACTGATAAGGTTGCGGCGGGCGCATCGGCGGCTCTAACGCTCGGAACCGGATTTGCACTTCCAGTAGCAGCTCCACGACTGCCGATCGGGCTCGGCGGCATTGCCGTCGAAGCAGAAGCGGTTGGCCACTCAGGTAATCAGCTTGCAGCGACAGTCTGGTCACGCGGAGCCAACTCGATTTCAAACACGCCGCGAGTATCCCAGGTTGGGGATGCTTACGCGTTAGCGGCCACCTTTGGAACCGAGTTCTCAAAACTCCTGGTCGATGGCAAGGATCGAACGAGGCCCGACCTTTCACTGCCTTCGGCACATCGCGTCCAGTCCTGGTTGGGCGGGAAACCCAAATACGCCGCTTGCGATACCTTTGGTCGTTCACCTGGAATGGTTGGCCTGATCGTTAGCCGGTTCGGAGCGCCGCCAAAATGGACGGACAACAAAGCCCAGCCAGGTACATCGCTCTGGTCGCCGCGCACTGGGAGCAACTTCCGACAACTATTGAGGCCGGGGGGAGATTAGCGCGGGAGTATTATGGGACGTCAGGTCCCTCTTACGAGAACAATACAGATTATGAAGCCAAAGGAGTAGAGACCTTGACTATCGAATTCAGCCACTGGCCGGAGAATTACGGAAAATCTACGAGAACCGCTGAATTCATGGTGAAGGACGATGAGACCGAGAAGGTCCGGCTTATGCCCTCTTCTTGTCGTTCACGGCGCGGAGGAGGCGCTGGCACAGTCGAATCCCCTTAAACAGGCGCTGACGAACTACGAACGGGCAGGTTCGAAGAAGAAGACCTTTTTCCGATTGAGGATCGGCGCCCCGGGGGCTGGAGCACTGCCAGGACGACAATATGCATGTCACTCGCGAAGTGGTCTTGAATTGGCTTTGCTCGATCAGATTGGGACCATCCGAGCCGCGTTCCGCCTAAGCGTATGCTTCCTCTCAAGCAACTTGGCGGGCCGTGGCTCTTTCAAGGCCGTCAGTTATGCCCATTGCAAGCAGCCGACGGTATCTTGGCCGAGGCGCTATGGCGAGTAGCATCCGGTATGATAGGACCGACCTTTCCGATAGCGCTTCTAAAAGTTACGCCCTCTTTAGTTGCTTTTTTAAACAAAGGCATCCAATGAGGAGCATCTCGGTGACCTGTCCCAACAGACATTACGGAGTGAAAATATGCAACATTGGCTGGACAAGCTAACCGATCTTGCTGCGCTTCGAGGCGACGAGAATGTTCTCAAGGATGCTCTTACGCATCTCGCCCAACAAGCCGGCTTTTCCGCCTACGCCTATCTATATATCCGACCGGGTCACACGATCGCCTCATCAAATTATGATCCCGAATGGCGGTCGATTTATTTCAAACGAAAATTCGAGGCGGTTGATCCGATCGTAAAACGCGCAAAGTCCGTGAAACGGGCATTCACGTGGAGCGGGGATGAAGAGAGGCGACGGGTTTCGAAAGGGGAGTGCGCGTTCTTCGACCAGGCAGCGGATTTCGGGATCCGTTCTGGAATCACCATACCCATCAGAGCTGCCAACGGATCGACATCGATGTTCACGCTCGCTTCCCATAAACCCATAATAGATCTTCAACGCGATATTGATCCTGTCGCGGCAGCCGCTGCTGTTGGGCAGCTTCACACCCGCATGTCCTTACTGCCCCTTACTCCGACTGCACAGCACCCGGCCTGGCTCGACCCGAAGGAGGCGGCCTACCTCAACTGGATCTCGGTCGGCAAGACGATGGAAGAAGCTGCCGATCTCGAAGGCGTCAAATACAATTCGGTGAAAAGCAAGCTTGAGGAGGCGAGAAAGCGCTTCCAGATCCATACGATGCCGCACCTGGTGGCACTCGCCATCCGCGCTGGCCTCATTTAGGCGCGGATCTTTAGTTGACCGAAACCTTCGGAATATAGCCCAAAAGGCCAACGAGCGTGTTCACCGCGCTCATCTGCGCATGCATCTCGATCATCGCTTCGATGTATTCGAGATGCTGTTCGCCACCGACGGATTTCCCCGTCCTATAATCCTCCGGCAGCGCCTGGAAAAACTGATCCGCCTTTTCCACGAACTTCCTGTGCAACCGAATGGCGTTTATCGTCAAGGTCTCGATGTCCGCGCTTGAAAGTCCGCGCGTGAGCCCGATCACCGGGCGCAGTTCAGATGTGCCCGACACTACTGAATCTTTCAAATCCATTGGTGATCCAACCCTAAGATATTGTCTGCGGTGCGCCCCCGCAAACGTTAATCTCTGATCCCAAGCCGGGGGTTGGAAACTGTGTCTAGACAGTCCTGCGACCTTTAGCACCGGAGCACCTGGACATACGTCGCAGGCCCACCGGCCAATGGCCAGAGGATTCTGATGCCGTATCGGCCGGCATCAACCGCTAGACAGGAGTTTCCACACCCCCGGGCAGCGCGTACTGCCCTACCGGATCTTATAAAAGCTCCAGAGCGTTTCCGCTAGGGTATTGGAAGAACAATCGCTTTGCAGATCTGCAGAGAGATCCTGATCACGGCGTCGCACCGATCCCCGAGAGATCGATCCTGATGCCTGCCTTGTTCGGATCGGACACTCCCGTTTCGGTCGCGGTTGCCGCGGCGACGTTATCTTTATTAGGGTCAGCGCCATTTTCAGATTCTTCGGAATCGGCCATGGCGGGCCAGGTGATTTTCTCCTGCCCTGGATCTTCCGCGCGGAACACCGGTACCCCTTCGAAATATCCCGTCTGCCAGGCGATGACCGCATCATCCATGACCTGTGGCAGGACTTCCTTCGCTGTGGGATTGCCATACCATTTCGAAACGATGCGAAAGACCTTGGCAAAGAGCGCCGTTCCCGTGCGGATATTCTCACAAGGCTCGACCATCTCCGGCTTCAACCGACCGGCCTCGACGATGCGGAGGCCTGCCGGATATTGAGTGATACCCACACGAACGGTGTTGCGACCGAGGTTGTCGCGGATCAGAGCCAGTGCCTCTACCGCCGTTGTCGGCTTCGGCACGAGCACCACCCGGTTGCCGGATCGCACAGTGATGGCGAAAGGGTCCTGCGATCCGGCCTTCGCGATGAACTGCTCGACGATTGTCGGCTTGAGGGACGGATCGGCGCATTGATGGATAAGAACGGCATCGAGCATCGTAGGGATCTCTTATATGTTGAAGGCCATGACGACGGGCAAGCCAAAGAGCCTTGCCCAGGCTGCGACGCTCGCTTCTTGGATGGCGACGATCGAGGTGTTTTCGGTCCACCAGCCGTTTCCAACGGCAACGATCACTTCGGGCGCATGCAGCATCGATTGCAGGACCGGCCAAAGAATCAGTTGCTCGTAGCAGATCAGCGGCGTGATCCTGGACCCGTCGACATCGACCACCGGATTACCGAAGAAGTCGGCCCGCGCGCCACCGCCTTGGCTGGTCCATCGCAACCACGGTTGCCACATGGAGCCGGGAACCGGCATGCGCTCACGATAGAGGATGTTCGCTGCATCGGCCGAGATCACCACCATCACATTGTCATAGCCCTTGGGATCAACGACCGCGGCACCTGCGATGACAGTAAGGCCTGAGCCCCGCAGACCGTCTCGCCAGACACGCGCGACCGTCGGCGTCCAGAATCCGAGCGTGCTTTCCGGCAGGACCACAAGATGCTGATCCGAATGTTCAGCAATTGTCCGGCGAACCGTTGCGATCAGGTCACGGTGATGCAGGAGCGATCCATCGCGACCGAGGTTTTGTCCCACCTGAAGGTCGACGCCCCTCCACGCATCGGGTAGCTTCGGTTCAGTCCACGTCGCGGCGGACCAAAGCCAGAATCCCCCAAGGATGATGGCCGCGGCCGGCCAAAGCCTCGTCGTCATGATGAGCAGGCCGGTCGCCATCGCGGACAGTCCCGACCATCCCCAGGCGGGAAATAGCACGCCGGCCGCTGTCAAGGGATGCGCCCAGCCGGTAATGCCGAACGGCGGCAGCCCTGTCAGCGCCATGGCGAGCAGATTGCGTAGCGCCCTCGCTGAATCCGTTCCTTTTCTCTCCGAAGCGTTTTCGCCACGAGGTTTCGTCCAAAACACCGCATGCACAATAACGAAGGATGCGGAAGCCACTACCCAGAGCAAAAGCCCCGGCCAGAGATCGGCGCGATAGAAGTTGGCCACACCCTGCGGCAACCCGCGGGAGGCGGCCAGGAAATAGCCCGCCGCCACAAGTGCCGCTATCGGGCGTGACGGCGCAATTGCCCAGAGTAAAGGAAAGATCATGGCGACCGGAAGAAGAAGCACTTCCCCGCTCCAGGCGACCCTCCCACCGGCAATGGACGCAATGATCAGGAGGATGGATTTCCAGCGATCAGTCATATGATCGCCACCGCGATCACGGATCGAAGGTGAGGACCTGCCGCGCCAGACCGAGAAGACCGGAATCTGGAACCGAACCAAAATATCTGCTGTCATAAGAACTCGCAAACGGTGAGTGAAGAAACAGATGGTGCGGCGGCACGACACCGCCGGGATCGGGGTTGATTGCCCTGCCCTCGCCGTCCGTGCGCCACACAGACGATGCGGGAACTAGGCGACCATCGATGAGCACGTGATCGGTGATGTCGACACGCTGTCCGGGCAGTGCGGCGACCGACTTGATCAGAGGTGCAATCCCGCCGGGGCACAGCCCGCGCCGGAGATATCCGCGCCGCCACGCCTCTTCGAAAACGGCTGTGGTGGGCGGGCATACAAACACCAGATCGCCGACGGCGACTGGACGTTGAAGCTCTTCGATACGCCAGAGGCCGAGCGGCTCGCTTGGAGTTAGGTTCAGTCGGTAGCCACCCGTGAACGCGGTCGCCGCCAGTGCGAACACGGCGACGATGGCGCCCGTCAAGAACAGGGGAACCTTTGGCGCTCTCATAGCTTCTGCACGGGCGTCTGGCGCTGGGTAAGACGCTGCTCCTCGGCTTGTCTCAGCGATTGGCCGATGTGCTCGTGGGCGGCGAGCTGTTGCGCTGTCCGGATCACCGGCCATGCTTGTTTCAGCTGCTGCTTCTGCTCCGGCTTCATACCCTTGGAGAGCTCTTCGAAGATTTTTCCGGAGGGCTCACGGGCAGCGTTGCTCAACAGAGTGCGTTCCCCGAACCGTTGGGTAACGGCCTTGTTGAAACCGTCGATTTCGAGCTTGGTCTCCCGATTGCTGAGCGCATAGGCCATCGCGGCTGGTAGATCGTTTCGGTCGATGGCATCACGCACCCGCTCCAACACTACGTGCGCCGCCGGCGACAGCGCCGGAATGTCGATCGACGCCCGCTGACGCAGGGCCTGCTCGTCCGCTTGCAGCCTCTGCGTGACCGTTTCGCGCATCCGCAGATATTGCTCGAGATCCCGCTTCAGGGCCGGAACATTGACCTCGGCGGCACGACGCGCCTCGCGGTCCGACCTGGTGGCGAGAATGCCGGTCTTGCCCTTCAGCGGGCCGATCGAAGCCGGCTCCACCTCGATTTTCCGGAGAACCTGTTTCGCCATTTCCTTCTCTGCCAATACCGCGTCGAAGTTCATCGAGCGGAATGCAGTTTCCGGATCGGCGAAGACGTAACCGAAACGCGCGTAAACTTCTTCCCATTGCCGTTTCAGCGCGGGATCGGCGCCAAGCTTGTCACCGACCGAATCGGCAACAGAGCCAGCGAATGTCTTGGTGCCTGCGACCATGGGTGCGGCCTCCTTCATCGTTGGAGTGTTAGGGATTTGGTTGAAGCAGAGGCGAGCGGCGAAGGCCGCGAGACGCTGGCCGAGTTCGACAAGTTTTGCCTTCTGGCGCAATGTCCAGTCGAGCCGGTCGCGTACCAGCGTGCGAGCGACCTGGACGATATGCAGGCCACGGTTCTCCGAGAAGCGCAACGCCTCGCGATAGAGCTGGCCGCGCTCGTAATCAAGCGTCGTCTCCTTGGCATGTTTCCGGGAGAGAACCTTGGCAAGGCCGCCGTTGAAGGAGAAGGATCTGGTACCGTAGTAGAGCTGCAGATCCTCACGATGACGGGTCATCGCCACGTAGGTCAGATGCCGATCCAGTGACAGGGAAGCGAGCACCTTGACCCTATCGACGGTGGCGCCTTGGCTCTTGTGGATCGTGGTGGCGTAGCCGTGATCGAGATTGTTGTAGAACCGCTGTTCAACGATCAACTGGCGGCGCTGTTCGCCCTCGCCCACCGTTGCGACAATGCGGTTTGCTGCTGCCTCTATAACACGACCGATCATGCCATTCTTGAGCCCAAGCGATCCCTCGTTCTTCAGGAAAACGATCTGGTCGCCGGCGTCGAAACGGCGTTCGCCGTCGGCGGTCCGGAACAGATGACCTTCACCCACTATGCCGCGTTCGACCAGCTTTTCTCGCGCCATGACATTAAGCATGCGCACGTCGCGCCGCAGATGGGCGAGGATCAGCGTCGCTTTCGTCTGATCGTAATCGCGGTTCCAATCGCCGATAAGATTTTCAACGGCTTCGGACTTCAGGCGCGAGCCGAGCACCCTGCCCTGACCCTGATATGCGACGAGCGCCCTCTCGACATTGCCGCGCGCCAGATCGAGCGAGGCCTTCCGCATCCAGTTCTCGCGCTGGCGATAGATGGTTTCGAGTTCGGCGTAACCAACGCGATCGACAATGGCGCGGAAGGCAGCCCCTGCCTCGATCGGCTGAAGCTGTTCGGGATCGCCGACCAGCACGATCTTCGCGCCTGCTCTCACCACCGCATCGACAAACCCGGCCATCTGTTTCGAGGCCACCATGCCGGCCTCGTCCATGACAAAAATCGTCTTGTCATCCAGAACGTCTCGGCCGCGGTTCCAGCGCAGCTCCCAAGACGCTAGCGTGCGGCTTTCGATGCCCGCTTCCTTCTCTAGGCCCTCGGCCGCCTTGCCGGCAAGCGCTCCGCCAACGACGCGATATCCAGCCTGTTCCCATGCCTCGCACGCCGCCTTCATCATCGTGGTCTTGCCGGCGCCCGCACGGCCGACGACCGCGGCAATCCGTGCCGGACCGGCAATCCGCTCGATAGCGGTTCTCTGCTCTTCGGACAGCCGCTCATGTCGCTGGAACGTCGCCTCCAGAATGGTCCCGGAGACAGCGCGTCCTTCGCGCTCCGACAGCCAGGTTGCCTGCCGCGCCATTGTGGCTTCCAGGCGGATCATCGCCCGGGTCGAATAGCATGCGGGCACCCTCTTGCCGGTCGCAAAATCGATGGTGTCACGTTGAAGCCGTAGCACCTCGGGGTTCAGGATGATCCGCAGCATCAGCTGTTGGAAGACTGCGGGATCGTCGACATAGCGATGCAGGACCTTGGCGACATAGCGCTCATCGAACACGCTTTTCTCCCGCGTGATCAGATCGAGCACGATGGCGGGACTCTTGAGAATGCGGCGAGTGTTTTCCGCGCGTCGGGCGTCGTTCAGTTCGATCCGTTCCAGCTCCGGGCGAACGCCTGAGCTCTCAGCCTTGCGCTCGATTGCCTTGGTGCCGACGCCGAGATGGATGGTCGGTTCAAGTTTGATACCCTGCTTTTGGTAAGAGCGGCCATCGATGCACAAATCGATCCCGCCGAGCGCCAGATGGTGGTTCAGCCGTTCGAACCACCCATCACGCAGGACGTTGAAGTCCTCCGTCGAACCGGCCCAGAGTTCATAGAGGATCTTGCCGGATTTCGTGCGGACCGGCTGGCCGTCCTCGCCGATGACGGCAACCTTCTTCGACCCGAACCCGTCCTCGGACAGCGGCCGCAAGGTGGTCATCAGATGGATATGCGGATTGCCCGGATTGTCGTGATAAACCCAGTCGGCAACCATGCCCTTCGCCAGGATGTGTTTCTCGACGAAATCCCGCACCAGGGCGATGTTTTGTTCAGCAGACAACTCCAGCGGCAGGGCGATGGTCAGGTCGCGGGCCAGCTGCGCATCGGCACGTTTCTCGAAGGTTTCGACACTATTCCAAAAGGCTTCAGAGGCA
>Ga0308158_10003968_pt1 | contig 12687 bp, 9 predicted proteins | sample PhyBR2_FD_201038 | JGI IMG/M metagenome (GOLD analysis project Ga0308158, IMG submission 201038) | Phyllosphere microbial communities from UC Gill Tract Community Farm, Albany, California, United States - DLSLB.R2 | ecosystem: Host-associated > Plants > Phyllosphere > Unclassified | place: USA...
TGTTCCCGAACCTGGTGATCCAGATGGTGCAGATCGGCGAAGAATCCGGCTCGCTCGACGCCATGCTGGGCAAGGTCGCCGACTTCTTCGAGGAAGAAGTCGACGAGGCTGTCGCAGCGCTGTCGTCGCTGATGGAGCCGTTGATCATGGTGATTCTGGGTGTGCTGATCGGTGGGCTGGTTGTCGCGATGTATTTGCCGATTTTCAAGCTGGGTTCGGTGGTGTAGTGAGGTCTTGTAGGTTCTCAGAATACTTCGCAGTGTCTCAGAAAAGTTCATAGTGACTTCGAAGTTGTTAGCACTTAGTTCGCAATAGGGCGGCCGACTTCACCTATATGTGGACTGGCAAAAGCTGGCTGTTTGTCGCTGTTATCTTGGACCTATACTCGAGGCACGTGGTGGGCTGGTCGATGCAATAATGACAGCTTAGTTAGTCATGGATGCCCCGCAAATAGCCATCTTCGGCCGTGGCCGCCCTCGTGCTGTGTTGCATCACTCGGACCAAGGCTCGCAATACACTAGCGAAGATTTCCAGCGCTTAATTGAATCGCACGACATCGTTTGCAGCATGAGCCGTCGTAGTGACTGCTTTAACAACGCTGCAATAGAAATCTTCTTTTCAACGCTTAACAACGAGCGTCTGAGCAAAAGGCACTACCTTACTAAAGATAATTTACGAGCAGAGGTGTTCGACTATATCGAAAGTTTCTACAATCCACGCCGGCTTTCTTCCACTATCGGCTACATCAGCCAGTACAGTTTGAAAATCTAAAATGCGCCTAGCCAAAGTGTCCGCGAAGATGGGAGAATGCTAGACTACATACTCGCTGACCAACTACCACGGTCGTGCTCGAACAACGCGTATAACTTCTGGCAGATCGGTTTGTGCACCGTCAAAGGCGAGGCTGTAATGTTCAACCGATGGATATCTCCGGATGCTGTCCTATCAAGATCACTGAATCGCACCCAGCCACGGCGCTCTTAGTTAGTTTGTGCAGGAAAATATCCCATTATCGTCATTTACTGACTGCAACGATGAGGGGATATTTCCGAAGAACGGTATCCATAAGACAACCTCCGTCGAGAAAATAGGTCGCTTGAATGAGCTGCGTTTTCCCAATCGGCGTTACGACGTCCGCTGGCACCAGCGCATCAGTCATGTCCGCGTGCGTGGTTGTTCCGGCCAAGTAGACAAGTAGATCCGAGACGCTAAAGACCTCGTCTCTCCAAAGTCTGACGCGATCGCCATTCTTTAATTCAATGTAACCTCTCTGCAATACGTTAAGTAACTCATGCACTTGTCGCACTGGGTGACCTACGCAGGTATAGCCATTGAAGACTCGATTGCCAAGTGCAATACACGTGTGTAGCGCACCCGGGCTTGGAATATCCCATGTCAAATTTTCAAATAACAGGCGTTGGTTTACAACATCGCTTAGCCATGTCTGGCGTTTCGATAGCTGGCGCGCAGCGTCTACCATGGCGTCGTAGGTATTCCGCATCTCATAGATGTTGCACGGGTGATAGGCATTCTTGCATTCAAAAATGAATAAATGCCCCTCGCGATATGCCAAAACGTCAACCTCCAACTTATCTTTACCGACAGTTAGATCGATCTCCTCCTGTACCAGAAAGCCCGCCTCTTTGAGCATCTGCGCAAGTAGCTTTTGCATCGGGTCCTGATATCCTGGGGTGGAAGGCACGAGACGCTGGCGGCGTCTGCACAGCACATTGCGCGACAAATTAGAACTCGCCATTATTGCCAGCGAGACCATGTAATAGCCGTTTGAGGCAATGATGGGGGCGTACTGAATGTCGAGGTTAGGCGCCGCCAAATCCGCAGTTAGCAGAGTCAAGACCTCTGTCGCCTTGTCCGCGCCCACTGCCAGACCAATGGCAGTCAGCATTAGTTCGTGCGTAAATACTGGAAGGCACGATGCCATATACAGGCCAGCCCGGTCGCTAACAGTTGGGTGATGTTCCAGCGCTCGTATTAGACCGTGATGTAGGAATCGGAACAGACGTTGGACTTTCAGAATGTCCAATACGGTGACGCTCCCGGCGATGAAAAGATTCGGTACCGACGCTGGCTCAATGTAATCTTCCCAAGCCAATCGCTCGCAAAAAGACACGTCTTCTACCAGCAGCCCATCGTCCCGAAATAGCTGCGCGACCGGTCCTTCAATCGGAATCTTCATTGTGTACCGGGCCATGGGCATCGTCTGCAATTTGCACGCGCCGTCGCCTAATTGCTCAAAGAACATATCGGCGAAGGCAGGAAGCGACAAACGCGCCCCTAACTCCCTCTCGCAAAGCATGTGGTGGTCATGCACGTGCTCTTGGAATTGATACTGGACGTAACCAAGCCGAATAGATCGCTCTAGTGAAGGGTCAACCGCGCAGATTCGCACATCATCGCCATCGCGTCGAGCTTGAAATGGGAATCCTTCCAACAAAACTTCCGCTTCACGATATCGACAAATTCTGAGCGCATCAGCTAGAAGCATGCGGGGATCTTGGCTGTAGCCGGCTTCACGATCTATCCATCCGAACTGATGTGGGGTCAAGCCGAACTCTTCATAGAACATGCCCACTAAGCAAGAAAATGCCTCGGCTAACTCCTCTGCCGTGACATGCTGCTCATCACCGTAGCCGACATCGACCGGCGCTGGAAAGGCGAATGCCGCCGAGACCTCCGCCAAGACGGTCTTGATGATCGTGCCGCGTCCCGTACGTAGCCGTTCCATGATGGACAGATATACCGTACGCATCGATGGCGCTAGAGCGCACAAGGCCTCCATTGATCTCAAGTACCGCATGTCCGACGCCGACAGCCTGTAGATACTGGCGTTCTCGATCCAATCCTTGAGTAGCCGATCTACCACAAGGGCATTGAATGCATATTTTGAAGGACGCAGCACGCCGGCCCGCTTAAGCTTCTTGATTGCCTTGTCTGGCCCAAGCAGCATCAGTAAGACGCGCGCGGCCGATAATGCACGGCCTGCTCGGTTACGTTCAATTGCGGCAATAATTGCCGCCAAGGCATCCTCGACCGCCCGGTTATCGCGCGTGAGCGGCGTCTGCAGCATCTGTGCGAACGTCGTTAACGGGGATGAGGCGCGGTGAAGTTGCCGGAAAAAAGCCGCGAACGTCATGCCTGCTCCGTGTCCTTTCCAGGGCGTTCGCCCAAAGGTTCGACTTGAGCAAAACGGCCCCCACGTACTATGCGGAGCCGCACTTATACCAACCGCAGCTTCGGTGGTTGCCTTGAAAACATTTCAGTAGATGCCTCCCCGGGAACCACTGACAAACGCGTCAGTTTAAAGGTCAGTGCATTAATCTCATCCACGCTAATAAATAGATTTTTAGCGATTTCAGCTCGGCCCAGCTTTTGGCTTTGTAAAAAGCCCAGCACTTTAGTTAGTAACTGGGAGCTCTCACGCTCCATCGGCTCCGGCTCATTTGTGCGGTAACCGTTTTTGGCCATCTCAATGCACAGATTGCGATAGTTCCATTCTGTCACCTGAGCTAATACGTTGTAACGGTAGGCCAGCGCGGCAAGCGATACGCCCCAGTAGTGCTTTAGCTTCATCAGATATTTGATAGTAAATACCGGGGGCTTATTGGCGATTACACTTTCTTTTGGCATAAGAAAAGCTGAGGCAAATGCATCTGCTTGGCGTTCCATTTCCAAACCATGGGCATCGCCGTGCTGCATGCTGTAGACATCGCGTACCAAGTGGCCCAACTCATGGGCAGCGTCAAAGCGACTGCGTTCAGCAGACTTCATTGTGTTCAGAAAAACGAACGGCTTGCAGTCGTACCACGTGCAGAAGGCGTCCACTTCCCGGGCTTCTTCAGCCAAAGAAAAGACGCGAATGCCCTTAGACTCTAGTAGGTGAATCATATTGGGAATAGGAGCATTCCCCAAACCCCACATACGACGCAAGGTCGCAGCAGCTTCTTCAGGAGAGAGGTCGCTAAGGTCGGGCAGATCGGCTTGAGGTAGGTTAAACCTTTCCTCTATCCATTCGTTGATTTTGAAAGCGATAGCCCCTGCGCTGAGGGCGCAGCTTTTCATCGCATCTGTCATTTTTGAGAGTGAGCGGAAGCTGGCCGCATGCTCTGCAATGGCGGGCATTTCCTCTTCAATGAAAAAAAACTGCTGAGGGAAATTCAGCAGTTCCGCCATTTTTGCCACAAGTTCCGAATCAGGAGCTGAGGTCCCAGTCTCGTAGTTTTGGATACTACGGCTGGTAACGCTCAGCTCTTTGGCCATTTGCGCCTTTGTTAGACGCCTTCTAACCCGGGCAAATGTGATTTGCGAAGGGTTTATTTCTAACATGATGATTACTTAAAAAGTACCTGTTTTTGGCTCGACATCCACGGTAGCCGGTGCATTCGAGGCATCCTTGCGAATCGTGAAATTTGCTGGATTGTTGGGGATGCTACCTAAAATCAGCCTTTCCCCCCACTTGATGATTTTTTTCTTGTCGAACCCTGTTGGGTAGGAGAGTTCAAAGCGCACCTCATTCAACGCTTTGTCATAATGGTAGAGAAATGCCCAAACCTGGGTTTCGCTCTGGTTCGCCTTGGCCAACTTGAGCGACTCCTGGTTGAACAACTCCAACTGACCATTGGACTGGACAAAACCTTCAACAACAGCGCCCTTTTCTGCTTGGTTGGTTGGGTCCTCAGAGCCCAGCTTGCCAGTTTCGCCGTTACCAGTCATCACTACAATGGAGACGGAGCGATCCGGCGAACTGATAAAAGGGCAGTTTCGTTCGTTGTGAATACGCCAATGCTTGTCACCCAACTGGGTTCGCAAATGCTCTACTGTCTTGAACCATTGCTGCACACCTGCCGCGGTGACAGCGGACGCGTGCGTAATGTCGTTGCGAGCTTCAAGTCCGCCTTGAATAGCGTTGTGAAGGAGATCAATAACCAAGTCGCTTGAAAGTTCTTGCAACCGTGCCTCAACAAGCTCAGGCTCTGTAACAGCCTTAGCGCGAGAGGCAACGGCATCGGAATATGACAGTTCGAATTTAGGGTTAGGCAAGGTTCGCTCCTCTGCTGTTTCCGCAAATTATACCTCGACCAGAGGTAAAGAAAGCGGAAAATCATGCGGTACTAAAACTTTTTGTGTTTGAAGACCGCGCCTGCGGTGACGCAACGCCGCTAACAGAGTGGTTTCCCTACGTGCCGGACCGAAGTGGAACATCCACAGGCGCATCTGACCAGCTTCAGGGCCTGCTGCTGGCTGCTGGCAATACCGGCTTCAATGCTATTGATGACACGGGCCTCGTAGTCGAAGCGGGTTGCTGGGCACATGCACGGCGCAAATTTTATGACCTACATGTAGCTCGCCCGACACCACTCATTACCTGGGCGCTGCGCCGGATCGGTGAGCTGTATGGCATCCGCAGTAAGCCGTACGATGGCCGCCGAGTAGCCCGCCAGTTGCATGCAAAGCCTCTGTTCGATGACCTCGAACGCTGGCTGCACACCACACTGGCCATGCTGTCGCGTAAAGCCGATACGGCAGCGGCGATCCTGTATGCCCCTAAAGCTGTAGCCGGCGCTGACACGCTCTTGCCGGCAATGGCGGTAATCGGGCTAGACAACTCCGCCGTCGAGCGCTCGCTACGCGAAATCGCCTCTAGGCAACGAAACTACACGTTTGTCAGCGTCGACAGCGGTAGCGAACGCGCTGCCTCCGTCTACGGACCGATCGGAACAACCAAGTGGAACCGAATCGCCCCGAACTTGGTTGCGTCGTATGCTGACGTATAGCGCCGATCACCCTGTAAATTGCCGACGACTTCCTTCTCTGGAACCGTGCCGTTAAGCTGGCCGGCTGAACACCGCTTCCCAGCGGTGTGGCAAGGCCAGACGTTGGCATTCGATTTAACTGATGACGAAGTTAGATCGTATTCGAGCTGCCCTTTTCTGCGACGCCTACCTTAGAGGTACGCAGTGCTACGAGAGAAACACCGCCTACCGACCTCAGAAGGTTGCGGGCACAGATCAGACTTCGCTGAGATGACACGCTTGATCATCTGCGCCGACACTTAGCAATCTTAGAGCGATACCAGACCGCTCTGCCAGCTCAATCGCCCCGCTGCTATATCCACTCGTTGTGACAATCATTCCGCAGGTGCCGAGGGGATACGCTGCGATTGCACCAATCAATTCTCTCACAACCGATGGGCCGACTTTTCTTTTGGGCGCGTAGCACTTGCATTGAATAGCCCAAAATTCTTTCCCCGTTGAATCAGCGGCGAATACGTCGACACCGGCATCCCCATTTTTGGCTGATGCGACATGATCTACCTTAAAGCCGGCGTTCATCATAGCGTCGTGAACGTCTCGTTCGAACTGGAACCAGTTCGATCTCCCGTTGCTCTCGATGGACATGTCGACGCCATACAGCGATTGCATCGCTGATCGGCTTCGATAAATAACTTCACGGTCCGGGGCGATTCCGCCGCGCTGATGTGGTTTTACGAAAGTGAAGCCTGGTTCAAGACGAAAACCGTAGCGTTCAGCCAGGATGCGTTGGAACGAGGATGCCGTGTCCGCACGCCGCTGATGCGCTCGTACGTGATGCGGACGCCTTAATTCATATTCCAATCCCTTCTCTAGGCCATTCGTGTCAGCCGACTGCGTGTATCGAATTCGCGGTATGTAGATAATTTGAGGGCTTTTATCATCTGGGTGTCGTCGCTGAGGAGCACTATCTCGGCGGACTGCAAAAGCAGATTCGCGCTCATCGAGAACTACGAAATCTCGAACGATTGACGCAAGAATCAGTTTAAACGCCCGCTCAGCGTCATCGGCCAACTGCGAATCGGTGATGTTTTCGCTAATATCTTCGAAGCGATTCGTGAAGACGTGTCTCAAATTCCAGGCATTTTTCCGAAGATTAAATGCAGCCCACCTGTAATGCATTTGGGGAGTTTTCATCAAGATGCTGATTTCGTCGGCATATGAATAGAAAACTATTTCGGTGAACGGACCGATGTTAGTTTGTACGCGCGCTCCCCAAGGAATAGTCCAGCGATTGAGAATATTCGCCTCATCCGTCATAGTCGCGATTGCGTGTTCTGCCTCCACACTACCGCAACCCAGCCGGATATGCTTTATTTTCTCCACAATTAGTTCCAGTTCCGCAGGTTGCATATTTGCTGTAACCAATTCGCCAACATTTAAGGCAATAACGCTCGGGATATTTCTCCAATATTTTTTTGCGTTCTCAACCGTTAATTCATCGTTAGGGATTTCGACGGGCTGATGGCTTTGGACATCAAGTGTGCTAAAGACTACTCTCTGCCCAAACTGCGTACGCGTGTCGGCGAGGAGAGCACACTCCGCGAGAATTCCGACGAGCCATCGCAGCTCATTGAACGGGTTTTGGCTGCGCTGACTATCCTCGTCGGCAATAACTAATAGCATGTTTGACGCGGTGTTGTTCCGAACGAACTCAAGGATAGAAACGTCACCGCGAAGCACTTGGGCGAGAGGAAGAATCGATAAGTCCCAAAAATCTTGCGGACATGGGCGATCTCCTTCGGCCCAATGAGACTTATCCGCGTCAGTCAGTACGGGAACTGCTGGACGATGTCCTATTACATTTATCGCGTAACGCAGTCCGTTGCGAAATTCGCGTAACCAGCCTACTTGGAGGAAGTCGGTGGCAGACAATAGCTTATCCCATGTGTCGGTTAGTGTAAAAGTCTCCCAATAGGCTAACTGCTCATCTAAATCGAGAGACTGCTTGCCAGGTCTTCGGTCAGCCTCGTTTGATAGATCCGTAGCGAATTCGATACTGCGAAAGCTTTGCTCACTAAGCGCTTGGCTTCGTAGAACAGAAATGGGTTCTCCATTATAAAACGCGACTATAGTTATCGAACGTGAGATTCGAAGGGCGGTCATCACGGGGTGGCGGGACCATATCCAGGCCCTCGCAATCCATCCACCTGAACGAGCACCGACGGTAAGTGAAAGGGCGCTTCCAAAATTCCCGTCCCATCGGAAGCATAGTACTGCGGAGACCTGCTCTGCGGTGGGTCTCGTTGGTAGCCTGATGCCGAGCACCCATTCGCCACCAATGTCTCGCGGAGCGCCGCGCAATGGATGGGCAGCTTTTACTTCACAACCCAGAGAGCGAAGCTCGCCGAGAGGCAATGCCGATTTACCAACTGTGACAGGCGTGCCGCCGAGTGAAAACAGTGGAGATACGCTTTTTTCTTCAGGAACGGCAATGTTTTTCATTTATAGCTTTCGAGAGTCAATCTGAAGTGCGTCGTGGCCATCTTGCTGCCCACATCGTCGTCGTGAAGAGCCGCATCTTCGACAAAGGGCTGCAGCTTGTCGTGCAGGACAGCCGCAGACCGACAGCGCTCAGGACCGTTCAAGTCCTTCACCCTGCCTCCGTGTACATGGTACGTGGCGGAACAGAGGGCCGTCATGTGCAGTCAGTAGCAACCTGAAGTGTTCAACGCATCTATAATATATTCCCTTAGAGCGAACTTTACATGCTCTTCCGGAGGAGAATATTTTGCCAAGAACAACAATTGCGCCTGCAGATTCGAAGTTTCCGCTAGTACCAATCCTTGCCGCCAACTCAACGGTAAAAGCGTTGATTATAGGAATCGAGGACTATCAAACCAAGGCAAATGGCGCGCTAAACAAAGTAGACTATGCACGCAAGGACGCTGAAGCGTTTCTAGAAGCCCTTCGGGAGATGTACGGAAATAGATTAGAAAAAGAATTAATAGTTGACAATGATGCTACTGTCTCGAATATCGAGTATCAGTTGCGAGGGTTCATACAGTCACTGGAAGCGGACGATCTGTTTATATTCTATTATGCCGGGCATGGATTCCATGGACAAGGTGGTAATCGAATCACCGCTTGGGACACGCATTCGGACAATATAGAAGGGACCACTCTGCTGCTTCGCGATATTCTACTAGAACCGCTTCAGGCCTCGGCATGCAGAAAGGCTCTCGCCTTTGTAGACGCATGTGCAGCAAACTTTGCCCCCTTCGTCAAGTCACGACAGGTAATTACGAATCTTAGCAGCGCCGAACTCAAGACGTATCTGGGCGCGACCGACTATTTTGCAATGTACCTGTCGTGTTCTCCAGGTGAGAAATCCTATCCTAGTGATGGGCTGCAGCATGGCATCTGGACCTACTTTCTACTTAAGGCAATCCGTGGCCAAGCGGAGGAATCACTCGGACCAGAGCGTTATCTAACCGATCAGGGCCTCAAGGATTACCTGCGATCCGCCGTGCGTCAGTACATGACGAAAGAGACAACTCACAAAACGCAAACTCCACAGGCACTCATTACCTCGAATGGCACTTTCGCTATCCGCGAAGTGCGACCACCGGTCGTACCCGTAAAAGAAGCGGGAGACCTGGGTGACGTTCGAATTAGGCCTCTGAGCGAATTCTTCGAGGGCATTAAAGAGGGTGATATTCAAAAGCTGCCCGGTTTTAGCAAAAAACTTGGACACTTTGTACCCGAAAGGCACAGTGACGCCACTACATCTTTTATCAGGAAGCTCCTTACTCAGACGATCCAAGAAGAAACGCAAGACCTGTACGACGCGATCAAGCATGATTTTCGATTTCGTTCCAAAGATATCGAGCATGCAAGCGATGACGGCACTGCGAGCATTGACACTCCGTACTTTCGCTATAGTGTCGAAACAAGGCAAAAGTCGCAAGACCCAACGAAGTATCAGATTGTTAAGAAACTCGAGTTGCGGGCCGCCGCGAACAGTGTTCCAATCGACCAGATTGATAGAACGTTTTCCAACACATTCGACAAGCTGGTGGTAAAAACTTCACGTGATTTCATTAACTTTGCCACTCTTGTCGACAGATTAGAGGTTCTTGCGGATAGCTTCGGAGGCACAGTTCGAGACGAAACCGCAAAAGAGCGAGTCACGTACGAAACGCCGGATGGAACTAAGCTCGCGTTCTCTGTCGCAACCGGAAGAATAGCGATTTTCGCAAGGGGCGCTAGATCCATCCAAGCGTTACTCAGCATTGCGCAAAGTTATAGATTTGGCCTCGAAGGCCGCTCTACCCTTCTTCTCTCCTAATCACGGCCCTAAAGATGACAGACGATTATCTGATTTGCGAAAACTGTATTGCCCCGAATGAATTACGCGCTGAACTTATTGAGCGCGGAAAACCCGTCGAAATTTGTGAGATATGCAAAATAAAGGGCGGGCGCGCCCTCTCGGCCTCTGACCCTCTAGTTAAGAGAATTTTTCGCGCGCTCGTACGTCTTAACTTTTCTGAATGGGACTACAACGACCACATCGGAGGCGACTCTATTCAGTCATTAGTATGGCAGAGCAAAAGTATCTTTAATTTAGGCGCAAATGCTTCCGAGGAATTTTTCGAGCAAGCATTGATGATAATGGAAGAAGGATGGTATCCGGATACGGATGACGGAATTACCCTTGGGGGCGGATACTGGGACGGCGGAGTTCTTTCCGGCTTACGTGATGAGCGGGAATCGAGTGTTGAAGAATTGATCGCCGCATGCTTTGCCCACAATTATTTTGACGTTATACCTCAGGCGAAGGTGCTGATCGAAGAGTTACGGGATGACATCACATTACTCGTGCCAGCGGGAGCAGCATATTTCCGAGGGCGAGTTGGCGTGAAAGCTAGCTACACGAAAAAAAGTATTTGGGAACGCAAAAAATTTCCTTACTATGCTACGTACACAGGCAGCGACATTGACAAGCCTCCTCTAACGAAAGCCTCTGAAGGACGACTTAATCGTCCTAGGGTGTCAATTTTATATTTAGCATCGGACGTTGAGACTGCCGTATGCGAACTGCGCCCGCATCCGGGCCACCTGATTTCTACAGCTAGCTTCAAGGCCACTAGAGATCTACGTGTCGCGAACTTTGGATCGCACGATATTCGGAACTATTTAAACGACAATAGACTTGAGATTTTGAGAAAAATTTTGTCATTCGCTGATGTTTTGAATTTGCCAGTCCAGCCGGATCAAAAAGAGCTCTACGCGGTAACTCAAACATTTGCAGATGCTATTCGCGAGTCGGGGTTCGATGCAGTCACTTTTAGAAGCAGCCTTGGTCCCGGCATTAATATGGCATGTTTTGCGAGCGGAGCATTTGAGCTGATTCCAGAGTCTGAGCATGCACACGAAGTGACCTCGTTGTCTTACAGAATCATTCCAGCCAGAACGCTGCCCGCTACCTACAATCCTGATGAGTTCAAAGAGATAAAAAATGACCCGTTTTCCACGGTCATTCATGGCATGGCGCGACGGCCCATTGCATAAATCCCTAGACTAAGTTCATTCGAAGCCTCTGAGTTGGTTTGTAGGGAATATAATTACAGCCAATCTCAACGGCCGGCCGATAAACCCAGTCAGCAAGACTAGATAGGTGTGGACGGCGTGACGCCGCGCGTTCGGGTCGGGTCGGGTCGGGTCGGGTCGGGTCGGGGCAGATGATGCGCTACGCACGGCCGAGCGCAAGGCCTTAGAGGATCTGCTTAAGGATGCTCCCAATGCTCCGGATGCCGCGCGTGTGGACGAGCTGCGGAAGCGTCTCGAAGAGCTTGGGGACTGACCTGCACATCTATTCACACTAGAAGCGGCTAGCAAAACCCACAGTGCTAGGCGCGCGTGGAAGACAGTATGCCTGTACCAGGCGGCACCGCGAATCACCACAGCGTTCTTCCAGATGGCACTTTTCCCATAATTACACTGTAAAAACTGCGAAGCTTTATGGAAAAAAACACTGCGAGATACGTGAGAAAGGCGCGTCGCTCCGGAGGATAAGACTGCGAGATGTAGTGAGTTCCTACATTTAAGCGATGACCTCTGCCAGGATGTCATCAGGATCAATCACCATTAAATCGATGCTATTGCCGACAGCGCGACATAACCTACATAGCCTTCCGGCAGCGCCAGCGGAAAGCAGCGGCAAGCCTGCAGCGCGACAGCGCGTTCGTCGCACCACTCGGCCAATTGTAAGCCGAGGCATTTCAGGCGGGCCTCGTGTTCGCTCCAGGCATGCGCAAACGCGGCATCCCGCTCGTCCTCGGGCCTGGCTGCCAGCTTACGGGCTGCGTACTGCCCCAGATAATCGCGCGCCACGGATTGCCAGTCCGGCACCGGCGAGATCGACATCACGTCGATGCCAACCGCACCATTGAAGGAATACGCCGCTACCGAAATATCGCCGTCATGGCTGATCGACAGCGCAACCCGGTGATCCCCCGCATCCAGTGCCACGATCGCCCAGGGCGCAACACCCTCCGGTGAATGCAGCGCAATTCGGCCGGCATCGATGCCGAAATGCACGGCCAGCGCCGTTGTCAGCGCGGCGCGAATGCGCAGCCGGGCCGTTTCACGTGCTGACTGCCCGCGTACACCCAGCAAAGCCAGGCCGGGTGGCTCAGCGAGCGGAGAACCCCACGCGTCGCCGGCCCAGCGAATGGCCAACGGCATCGCCACGCTCACCCCGCCGCCCGCAAAGGCGCCGCAGGCAGGCCAACCCAGCTCGTCGCGGCCGGAATATGCTCGCCCTTCATCACCAGCGTCAGTGGTCCCAGGCGCGCGTTGTCCCCTACCCGGGCGCTGTACAGCACCGCGCTGCGCGGGCCGAGGTAGACCTTGC
>Ga0308158_10003969_pt1 | contig 12683 bp, 9 predicted proteins | sample PhyBR2_FD_201038 | JGI IMG/M metagenome (GOLD analysis project Ga0308158, IMG submission 201038) | Phyllosphere microbial communities from UC Gill Tract Community Farm, Albany, California, United States - DLSLB.R2 | ecosystem: Host-associated > Plants > Phyllosphere > Unclassified | place: USA...
AACTTCGGCGTTCCAAGTTATTTTTTCAGCTTTTTTCTTGAATTCGTCTGCGTCAGATTCTGCACCGCCACCTAATTCATCCTGAATGGTTTTGATTTGCTGATTCAAGAAATATTCACGTTGTTGCTTATCAAGGTCTTTGCTTGTTTTCTGATGAATCTGATTTTTCAATTCCAAATGACGGAAATCGTCGTGCATCAATTCATACAAAGTTTTTGCACGTCCAATCAAGGTTTTTTCGTCTAGCAATCTTTGTTTCTTATCCGAAGAAAAATTACCGTTGGCTGAAACGAAATTCAATAAATCTTCCTGTCCGTCAATATTTTTAAGAGCAAACTGCGCCGCATTCGGAATGTTTGGGTCGATGTTGATGATTTTTTCTGCCAAATCCTTGATGTTGTCCATCAATGCAGAAAATTCTTCTTTATCTTTTGGTTGAGAGTCTTTTTGTTTTGTGATTTCGGCCAAGAAATAAGGCTCCTGAGAAACCATTTTTTTAACCTTGAATCTCTGAACACCTCTCGTAATAGCTGTAATATTGCCTTCCGGAAGTTTGATGATTTTGATAATCTTTGCCAAAGTTCCGATAGTGTAAAGGTCTTTCTCAGTTGGATTTTCCTCATTCGGATTTTTCTGACTGATGATTCCAATGAATTTATTTTCCTTTTGAGCTTCCTCCAGCAATTTTTTGGATTTTTCTCTTCCGGCTGTAATAGGAATCACCACTTTGGGGAACATTACCATATTTCTTACGGGAAGAATTGGGAAAAGATTTTGAGATTCATCACTTTCCTTAGTATCGAAGTCAGAAAAATTAATTTCTTCAGCAATTATTCCAAGACCTTCGTCAAGAATCTCTTCAAAATTGATATTTTCAAATTCTGTCATAATATAGTTGATGACATATTGTCATTAATCTTAATTGATATGAAGATTGATTCTCTATATTTATTAGAAAATCAATCTGGTTCTATGTTGGATTATAATTTCGCAAGAGCTATGCCATCAGAAAAAATAATACAATTTGTCAGTTTTATAATAATAAACCCTTTCAGAGTTTGAAACTCTGAAAGGGTTGTAAGTATTATTTATTCTCGCTGATTCAGTAGATTAAACAGATTTTCAATAAAGTTCATCTGCAAAATTAGCCTAATCTGCGAGAAATATACTTTTATATAAATTACACCAACATTCTCCGTGCTTTTTTCACGCCTTCGACAAGAATATCAATTTCCTCCAAAGTGTTATAAACCGCGAAACTAGCTCGGACTGTTCCCGCAATATTGAAGAAATCCATAATTGGTTGTGTACAATGATGTCCGGTTCTCACAGCAATTCCCATTTTGTCGAGAATCATTCCTGTGTCAGAAGCAATTCCTGCGCCTTCCAGATTGAAAGAAACAACACCAGTTCTGTTGGCTTTTTCTCCGTAGATTTTGATTCCGTCCAGTTCAAGAAGTTTTTTCTGAGCGTAAGTTAAAAGTTCGTTTTCGTGGATTTGAAGATTGTCGTGACCAATTTGATTGATGAAATCAACAGCTGAACCCAAAGCGATATTTCCACCAACGTTAGGCGTTCCAGCTTCGAATTTGAAAGGTAAGCCTGCATAAGTTGTTTTTTCGAAACTGCAAACCGCAATCATTTCGCCACCACCGTGGAATGGATGAAGATTTTCCAAAACAGATTCTTTACCATAAAGAATTCCAGTTCCCATTGGTGCGTACATTTTGTGTCCTGAGAAAACAAAGAAGTCGCAGTCCAGTTTCTGAACATCGATTTTGAAATGCGGTGCAGACTGAGCGCCGTCTATCAAAACGTAAGCATTGGAAAGTCGTCTTGTTTTTTCGATGATTTGTTCGATTGGGTTAACGATTCCCAAGGCGTTAGAAACCTGATTTACAGAAACAATTTTAGTCTTTTCATTAAGCCAAGAATCCAAAATATCGATTTGAACAATTCCGTTTTCGTCCATTGGAATGACCTTCAGTTTTGCGCCAGTTCTTTCGCAAAGCATCTGCCACGGAACAATGTTGGAATGATGCTCCAAATATGAAATAATGATTTCGTCATCTTTCTTAATTTGATTCGTCAAAGCATAAGCCACCAAATTGATTCCTTCTGTTGTGCCTTTGGTGAAAATCACTTCGTAGTCGTGTTTGGCGTTGATGAACTTTTGGATTTTCTGTCTGGAAAGTTCCATTTCTTCTGTCGCCAATCGACTCAAGGTGTGGATGCCACGGTGAACATTGGCGTTGATGGTTTCGTAATATTTTTCCCAAGTTTCTAAAACTGAAATCGGTTTTTGTGATGTTGCAGCGTTGTCCAGATAAACCAATGGTTTTCCGTTAACCTGCTGATTCAGAATTGGAAATTGTGCTCTGATATGATTGATGTCGAACATTTTACTTTAGATGTTAGAAGCTAGATTTTAGAAGTTAGATTAATTGTAAACTTTAAAATCAATAATTAAACGTTGAATTTTTGCAGCCCGACTTGAGCGGAAATCCTTTTTTGCTTGTACTCAAGTTCTATTGAACTGGAAAACCGTTTGCAAAAAAGATTGGGAGCGGAAGGCGGATAAAGCTGCCCAAATAATTAATCTTGTTGTTTTAATTATTTAGAATGGGTCAAAGTTACGGCAAAATTTATTAAAAATTTCGATGTTAAATATTTATAAAATGAGTGTGATTCTTGTTTTTAGGAACAATTATTGAGTATTTTTGGGCAATTCATTTATTATTAACAAATAAATAGCGAAACTATGGCATTCGAATTACCTAAACTAGGTTATGCATACGATGCGTTGGAACCAACAATCGATGCGAAAACAATGGAAATCCACCATTCTAAGCACCACCAAGCTTATGTGGATAATCTTAATAATGCAATTGCAGGAACAGACCTTGAAGGAAAATCTCTTGAAGAAATTCAAAAAACAGGCACAGATAAACCAGCCGTGAGAAACAACGGAGGCGGACATTACAACCATTCACTTTTCTGGGAACTTTTGACTCCGGGCGGAAGCAAAGAGCCAGTTGGAAACGTGAAAGCTGAAATCGAGAAAATCGGTGGTTTTGCGAAATTCAAAGAAGATTTTTCTAATGCAGCGAAAACTAGATTTGGTTCTGGTTGGGCTTGGTTAGTTAAAAACGCTGATGGTTCTGTAGTTGTTTCTTCTACTCCGAATCAAGATAACCCACTAATGCCTGTTGCTGATGTAAAAGGAACTCCAATTCTTGGATTGGATGTTTGGGAGCACGCTTACTACCTGAATTATCAAAACAGAAGACCTGATTATGTGTCTGCGTTTTTTGATGTGATTAACTGGGATAAGGTTGAAGAGCTTTATAACAAATAGACTTAAAGATTCTAGACACTAGATAACAGACAAAACCACCAAATTTTTGGTGGTTTTTTTATTGAATTTGAATTGAAATGCCGTTTATTTTTTTATGATTTTGCTACTGGAAATCTCTCCATTTTCAGTAACGATTTTTAAGATATAAACTCCAGCTGTTACGGGAGCTAAATCCATTTTGCTTTCGTTGGTTTTCAAAACTTTTTGTCCATTGCTGTTATAAAGTTCCAAAGCCGCTATTTTTTTGTTTCCTGAAACGTAAATATAATCTGCAGTTGGATTAGGATAAACAGTAATGTTTTTGTTTTTTATTTCGTCTGTACCGAGTTGTTTTAGTTTGAAAATCACCATCACTGTATGATTGTCTGTTACATTTGAAAAAGTATAATTATTTGGTTTTCCAATGTTTTCATTGTCTACTAAAACGGATTCTATCTCGTATCCATCAGCTGGAGAGAATTCGAAAATCTTGGATGAACCGTCATTTACAGCCACAATTCCCATTGGTGAAACAGCTCCCCAAGTTTTATTATTGATATCAGAAGAGATGATGCTTGTAAGATATTCATTGGATTGCAAATAAGGATAGCCGTGGTTTTCTCTTATCTTCCAAACGTTCTCAAAATCCCAGCTCAATCCGTTTCCGTAAGTTAATTGCTTCTGAAATTCCTCAACAGATTTATTTTGTCCTGACCAATCATTTTCTGTTCCATTGCTGATGATTTGGTCATTTACTAACATATTGTCGAGAGCATAGCTTTTGATGATTTCTGTTTCAAATTCTACATCACCAACCAATCGGTGGATTTTGTTGAGATTTCCTGTTGGTGAAGATTTAATCCAAGGATTAAGAGCTGCAGAATTTACAATCGGAGCCCAAGTAGTTCCAGCCAAACCTCCCACGAGTGAATATCCGCCGGTCACTGTTCCATAAGCATAACTATTAGAAATACCGTTACTAAGTCCTATCAGACCGCCAACATACATCGCAGTATTGTCAGTTGCCATTACATCACCAGAAGCAAAACAGTTTTCAATAAAAGAATTACTGAAGCTAGAGCCTGCCAAACCTCCTATATCAACATAACCTCCTTCCGGAGTGCTATCGGAAACAATTTGCGTCACATTTCCAGTCGCATAACTAAAAGAAACAGTGCCTCCCATAACCCCAACTAACCCTCCAAGTGATTGACTTCCGCTCACAAATCCGCTTGCGTGGCTACCTGTAATTGCTCCATAGGATTGTCCAACTAATCCACCTCCAATCTTTTGGTCTGTATAAACGATACCTGTTGCATAGGAATTCGTAACTGAATCAGACGCGCCAACTAAACCACCAACCCACATCCTTCCTGTTATGTTTCCTGTTGCATAAGAATTACTGATAGGTGCATAAGAATCTCCAACTAACCCACCAAGTGTACTGATTCCCGTTACATTTCCTGAAGCGTTAGAGTTATTAACTGGTGCTTGATTAACACCAATTAATCCTCCCATAAAGTTCCCTGTAAAAGAACCGCCTGTATTTTTAACATTACTGGAAGAACTAGAACCTGAAACTTCGGCTGATGTTTTTCCAATCAATCCACCTACGTTATCTCCTTCTGTATTGACTTCGCCGGAAGACTGACAGTCGCTTACTAGCGATGAGCTTTCCCCAATCAATCCGCCAACATAGTTATATGCGGTTACTATTCCGGTTACTTTTACGTTATTAATACTTCCTCCATTAGCCGACCCTGCAAGAATACCAACGTAATCTTGTCCGGCAATCCCATTGGCTGCGAGCTGGATATTAAGATTATTAATAACAGCATCCGTTGTATTACTGAAAAGTCCAATGTAATTGTTTTCCGGCCTGGAAATCCACAGATTTGTGATTTTAAAACCATTGCCTTCTAATGAACCATAAAAAGCGCTATCACCTTCTTCGCTTCCATATCCGATAGGTTTCCAGCCTTCATTCGGATATTGAGTTGCAATTAATGCCGCTAAATCGATGTCATTAATTATAGAAAAATGTATATCGCTGTTTGCAGAGCCGATGTAATTTCTCATTTCGTCAAGTTGAACGGCATTTGTAATCAAATAAGGACTGGCTTCGGTACCATTTCCTGTTCCAGAGAATTGTGCTTTTGTGCCGACGAACATCAACATAAGTACAATGATGGAAAAAATAGATTTAATTTTGTACATAAAATTGTTAGTTAAAAAAGTATAGAACAAAAGTAGAATCGAATCTGATTTTCAACAAATAATGGCGGTGTGCAAAGGGTGTGCATCGTGTTATTATTAATTGTAAAATGGTGAGCGTAACATTTAATATCTTTGATTTCTAAATAGTTATGGAATCCTATCATCTTATTGATGAATTTTCATAAATTCGGATTAGAATTTATTCTAAATTTAATTTACTATGCGTTTGCGGTTTTTATCCATTATATTTTTCTTTTTATTTTTTACTGCTCATTGTTTTGGAGCCACAGATAGTCAAAGATTTGAAACAATCTCTAATGAGGTCAGTAAAAAAGCCTTTGTCCAAGATTTGGAGACCCAAAATCTTCTAAAAGAATTAGAAAAGATTTCCGCAAATCATCCTGAATTAGTCCCCCAATATCTCTATTGGAAATCATTTGTAAATTATGCACAAGGCGTTTCCGATCCGAAGATCAATACGATCATTCGTTCCAAATTGAAGTTTTATAATGAAAAGAAATATCCGTTTGAAAATGCACTTTTGCTACACTCTTTGGCGTATAATGATGTCATCATTGGAAATTATACAGATAGTTTCACGAATTCCTTAAAAGCTTTGGTTAGGTATAAAGAACTTAATAATGTTTTATTCAAATCCCGTGTTGAGCTTCTGTTAGGTGTTATTTGTTTCAGAACCAGAAATTTTGATATCTCTGAAAGATTTTATAAACAGTCACTTTCGCCGAAGATTCCAAAAGCTGAATATATGAAAGCCCAGGTTAATATGTATTGCGCTCAGGCTTTTACAAAAACCGGAATTGAAAAAGCTATCAATGGTATGGTAAAGCTGATTCCTGCGGTCGAAAAATTAAATGATTTGGGTGTTTCTGCCGTTTTATATCTCAATATTGGCGGTTGCTATATGCTGGAAAACAAACCAGAATTAGCGCATTCCTACTATGAAAAAGCGATGAAAATCGGAAACCAAATCGAAAATAAATCCTTTATGACCTCTTTGCTCATTAATGAAAGTGTTTATTCATTAGGGATTGGAAATTTCAAAGAGGCTGAATCTTATATCGAAAAAGCGGAAGAACTGTCTCAGGAAATTGGAAATGCAGAACAACTTTCACTCGTTTATAACGTAAAATACACAATATATGATAAGGAGGGTTCTTCTGAAAAAGCATTTACTTATCTCAAAAAATATAATAATCAAAAGGAGAAAATCTTAAGCAGTTCCAAAACCATAGATTCTTATCAAGCTTATGTAGAGGCATTTATGGCTTCTGCTGAGAAAGAGCTGATGATTTCTAAACAGAAGACAATGTTGGAAAAACGAAAATTGACCATCACGCTTATTTCTTCAATTTTTATTATTCTTTTAGGAATCGCTTTATCCGTTATTTTTTATCAGAAGAAAAAGCAACAAGCTTTTGTCAAAGAATCTGAAAAAGAAGCACTTCGAAAGCAGTTGGATTATGAGAAATCAATACAACAAATTAGAGAGGAAAAGCATAAGGAGGTTTTGGATGCTAAAGTTCGGGAAGTCACGTCTTACTCATTGATTTTGTCTAATAAAAACAATGTGCTCCAGGAGATTTTGGAGAAAGCAGGAAAGTCTAATGAACATAATGAAAATGAAAATGAACATTTCTCTGAGAACGTGATTGATATCGTAAGAAAAAATCTGAATACCGAAGTGGAAAGTCACAAATTCATCCATCATTTCAATGAAGTTCATCCACAATTTTTCAGTAAGCTAAAGTCTATCTGTAAAGACCTTACCGAAAATAATCTCAGGATGTGTGCCTACTTCAAAATGGGAATGTCTATGAAGCAAGTCGCTGTAATCCTGAATGTATCGACTGAAACCGTCAAAAATGCGCGTTACCGCTTAAAGAAAAAACTGATGTTGGAAAAAGATGACAATCTGGATGATTTTTTAAGAAATATCTGATATATATTATTGATTTGTTGAAACTTCCGTCTGAGTTTCCGGTTTTGATTCTTTCTTTTCCTCTTTCGTTTTTTCAACTTCCAACTTCGCTTTTTTTTCTTTGTCTAGTTTTTCCTGTTCAACTTTTGCAATCGCGGCAAGACTATCTTTTTCACGTTTTATCGCCACAGCATTGATTTTTGCCATCACAGCTTCGGAAGTTGCACCCGGACCAAAAGAATCGATAGCTGTTGTATCATACGTGATTTGCGGTGCAGCATCCAATTGGTCTGAATTGTTCAGAACCGGTGCATTTTTTGAACAAGATAACATTGAAGCAAGAATCAAAAAGAAATAGAATTGTTTCATATCAACAAATATCGAAAATTATTTGATATAAAATTCAGCAATCACAGGAAAATGGTCTGAGATTCTGACACTTCTGTCTACTTTATAACTGATAGGCTCGATGGATTCTGATGCGAAAACGTGGTCGATTTTCAGAGGAAATTTGAAATCGTGAAAACTTGTTCCGCTTCCTTTTCCGACTTTTAAGAATACGTCTTGTAAATCTTCGGAAACTTTGTAATACTCATAGGAGTTCGGCACAGAATTGAAATCTCCGGCAACAATTACAGGATAAGGTGATGTATTAATAAAATCTTTGATTTGGTCAATCTGTGTCTGATGCTTTTTGAATGTTGGAATCAGCATATGTAAAACCTTCTTCGCCTTTTGTTCGTTGACATCCATATCCTTGCTTAGTTTGACCATTTTTTTATCAAGGAAAAAAGGTTCCATATAAACGTTGATGAAACGAATTGTTTTGTTGTCAATCCTGATATCAGCAAACATACAAACTGAATTGTTGGCGTCTGTTCTTATTTGACCGCTTTCGACAATTGGAAATTTAGACTGAATCTTGGTAATAGGGCGGCTGTTCTCAAAATATTTAAATCCATCCAATGGCTTTTTGTTATCATATTCTTGGAAAAAAACAACATCGGGATTCTGCTTATTGAGAAAATCATAAATCTCATCATCACCCATTTTTCCAAATTTCCCGTTGAGAGAAATCAATTTCAAATTTGGAATTTCCTTTTTCGAAGGCGTGAAATTAATCCAGCGTCTAGTAGGAATGATAAAAAACAAAGATAAAACAAGAAAAACCACCGCTCTTTTTTTCCAAGTAATAATCCAGAATATCAATAAAATAATATTAATAATAATGAGAATCGGAAATCCTAATGATAAAAGATTAAGAAACCCAAAAACACTTGGCGGGATGTAAGCATTCATTATTGTTCCGAAAAGCAGAGCAATAATAATCAGGTGAAATACCGTTAAAATTAAGCGAATGATTCCCATTTATTGGATTCTGTCTCTGTGTTTTTTCCAGTTTCTGATGTAAAGAAAACCAATCAAAGCGCCTCCAAGATGGGCAAAATGTGCAATATTATCGCCACTGAACTGTCCAAATCCCAAAACGATTGAAACCACAATAATAACAGGTGTTAGATACTTTGCCTTAATAGGAAAAGGAATAAACATAAACATCAACTTGGCATCTGGAAATAATGTAGAAAACGCTGCAATGATTCCGAAGATTGCGCCTGAGGCTCCAACCATTGGTGTTCTCAATATATTAAAAAGACTTTGAGCAGAGTCTCTCACAGCTTCAGAATTAGAAGAAATTGGCATCTCTCCACTGTAGTTAATGTCTGCGTACTTATAAATTTCGTGGATATCGTAAGCCTGACTAGTTAAAAAATTTGTGATTTGACTTACTTCAACATAGTTCCAAATATTGTACAAAACGAAACCACCTAAACCTGCAGCAAAATATAGAATAATGAATTTTTTTTGTCCCAAAACTTGCTCCAAAACCGGTCCAAAACTGTAAAGCGTCAACATATTAAAAACAATATGCATAATACTTCCGTGTATAAACATATGCGTAATAATTTGCCAAGACCTGAAGTTTGGAGATAAGGGAAAATATCCTGCTAAAAGCGCATCAACATTGATGTTAAAATTCCCAAGTAACAATGTACCTACAAAAAAGATGACATTCAGGATGATTATATTTCGGGTAACAGGTGTTATTTGTGGAAACATAGTTTAAAATTTATTTTTAAAATCGTCAAACGGAACTTCCATCCAACATTTTTTTCCGTTTACGGTGTATTGTGGGAAACCAAGGTCGATAAAGTCTTTTACCAATTGCTCCACTTCGGTTTTATAAATGAAATCGAATTTTGATTTGGTTTTCAGCTTAACCCATTGGTATTCAAAATATTTGTAAAAGTCTTCCTCGTTTCTGTATTCCAAAACTTCGAAGATTTTTTCCAGAAATTTAATGACCTGCGATTCCTTCAAAGCTTCCGGGACAGTTTCTATTCTCAACACATTTTCCTGAGCCAAGGTCATTTCGAAACCAAAATCCGGCAAATATTTTTTGATGGATTTGTATTTGTTTTTTTCGATTTCATTCAGATGATATTCTAACGAAAACAACAAACTTTGCCCCGCTTTTTTCGTCGGCAGATTTTCCTGATGAGAAGACATCAACACACGATGCATTCTGCCCAAATCTAACATATAAGTTTGTCCGTCCTTGTTCAGAAGCCAATAACCGTTGGGCAATCGGAAAAGATCTTCGTCCAAATCATCATCTTCGAAAAGGTTGATTTTGGAAGGCGCCGCAGTGGCTGTTGCCTGATACAATTCGGCAAGATTAATCCTTTCCTCTTCCGTAGTTTTTTCTACGGCAAACGGATTGAAATCTCTATCCACATTAATAGAAGAAGGCATCGGCGAACTGTAATTACTTTTACTTGGCGTTGGGGAAAAGAATGCTTCCATTTTTGGATCTCTTTCGAAATCGAGACTTGGCGCAACGTTATAAATTCCCAAAGAACGTTTGATGGTAGACCGCATCAAAGCGAATATCAAAGCTTCGTCTTCAAACTTAACTTCCGTTTTTTGTGGATGTATATTCACATCTATTTTCTCCGGATCCATTTCCAGATAAAGAAAAAATGAAGGAATATAACCTGGTTGTAATAATCCATCAAATGCTTCCTGAACAGCTTTGCTCAAGTAAGGACTTTTGAAATACCTTCCATTGACAAAGAAAAATTGCTCACCACGGACTTTTTTCGCGCCTTCTGGTTTTGCAACATAACCTTGCAAATTGGCCCAACCCAAATCTTCCTTGATTGGAATCAAAAGCGGTTGCAACTTTCTCCCGAAAACATCAATAATGCGTTGCATTTGACCGCCTTTTCTTAGTTTGAAGACAGGTTCATCATTATGGAACATTTCGAACTCAATATTCTCGTGAGCCAAAACAACTCTTTGGAATTCATCGATGATATGACGAAATTCCACATTGTCATTCTTCAAAAATTTGCGTCTCGCAGGAACATTGTAAAACAAATTCTTAACAGAAAAATTGGAACCTTCAACGGTTTGAATCGGGTCTTGAAACTGGAAAATTCCGCCTTCAATATAAATATTCGTTCCGACTGGCGCGTCTTTCTGCTTGGTTTTGAGTTCTACCTGAGCAACTGCAGCAATAGAAGCCAAAGCTTCTCCACGGAAACCTTTGGTCGCAATTTTAAAAATATCTTCCGTCGAACGGATTTTAGAAGTTGCGTGACGTTCAAAAGCTAATCTGGCGTCAGTTTCAGACATTCCAATTCCGTTATCAACAACCTGAAGCAAGTTTTTCCCCGCATCACGAATAATGAGCTGAATCTTACTGGAACCCGCATCCACAGAGTTCTCCAATAATTCCTTGACAATAGAAGCCGGTCTTTGCACGACTTCTCCTGCAGCAATTTGATTGGCAACATGGTCTGGTAAAAGTTGAATGATATCTGACATCTCTAGAATTGAACTTTCAAAAATAAGGATAAGAATCGAGCGATGAAAGTTAAATAATTATAAATAGAAATTCGATTCACAATAACGGATATCAATAGCGTTGGGCTTTAGCCCAATGGTAAAATTAGATTACGAAATGGCTTTAGCCGAAATTTATAATATGTTTTGGCTGAAGCCTTTAATGTTGTTACTTTTGTGAATGGGCAGAAGCTCACCTATTGATATTTAAATCACATTTAATGAAAAGAGACCTCTATATTGATTTTGCCAAAGGACTGGCAACCATTTCCATCATATTTATCCACACGGCGTTTTGGAGCGGACAGTTTTATATGCCGGTGGAAGCGCGCGTTTTTTCTCTGGTTTTTGATGTAGCGTTGTTTTACGCACTGAGCGGAATCACGTCTGGGAATAATATCGAAAAGACACTTTACAGATTGCTGAAGTTGCAAATTACCTATATGATTTTTGTAACGTTTCTGTTTTTCCTCGATTATTTTTTCAAAGTTTTTGGATTAAGTTTTTTCTCTTTTGATTGGCTCAAAGATTTCTATTCAACATTTGGAAGCAAATATGTTCCGAGAAGTATTTCGTCTGAACCGCAATGGCAGATTTTGGGAAATTGGTATTTGCACGAGTACTCCAACTGTGATACTTTTCCTGTGGTGATGGGAAGTTTTTGGTATTTGAAAGTTTATTATATCCTGACAGTTCTCGGTGTTTTGATCCTGAGATTTTTCCCAAAACACATCAATTGGTTTATTGGTGTTTGTGTGGCTTTAACTTTAATATTCAATTTGTTTCCTCAATATTATCCTGATGGGCAAGGCGGTTATGTTGCATTTTATATGGCTGTATTCCTGATTGGAAACCGAATGAAAGGCAAAACGATTCCTACGAAGATGGTTCCGGTTTTGTACGGATTGGTAGCTGTTACATTAGCTTGGATGTTTTGGAGTTACGGAGGCGATATGTTCTATAAACTCAACAAACAAAAATTCCCACCGAAGATTCCTTACATTATTTGGACACTATTCTCATTAGTAACTTTATTCGTTTTCTATAACCGATTGAAAATCACTAAACCAAATTTCATTACAAATGTAGGACAAAATGCAATCTTCTTTTATTTTGCTCAAGGGATGAGTTCATCTTTGATTTATTTCCTTGTCGTTCCGATGAAAGATTCTCTGCCTTGGTATCTGTTGGTATTGATTATTTATCCACTGAATATTTTCTTAGCGTTTTTGATTTCCAAAGGTTTGAAAAAAGTAGATGATTTGGGTTGGATGGTGTTGG
>Ga0308158_10003971_pt1 | contig 12679 bp, 13 predicted proteins | sample PhyBR2_FD_201038 | JGI IMG/M metagenome (GOLD analysis project Ga0308158, IMG submission 201038) | Phyllosphere microbial communities from UC Gill Tract Community Farm, Albany, California, United States - DLSLB.R2 | ecosystem: Host-associated > Plants > Phyllosphere > Unclassified | place: USA...
AGAATCGAAAGAATCAGAAAAAGCACGATGTCTCTTTCGAAACAGCAAGCCTTGTTTTTGAAGATCCTCTAAGGATCTCAATCCAGGACAGACATACCGATGGTGAAGAACGTTGGCAAACCATTGGAAAAGTGAAAGGCGTACTAATGCTCTTAGTAGCTCATACCATCTTTGATGAAGATGACTGTGAAATCATACGAATCATTAGTGCAAGACAGGTAACTAAAGCGGAGCGAGATAAATATGAGCATGGTTAGATACTCACGCAAAGAACTGAATGAAAAATTCAGCGACAAGCAAGATGCTGAAATTAAACGCTTGCTTGCTAAGGGGACAATTCCTGATGATCAGCTAGATCTATCAGATACACCTGAAATTACGGATTGGAGCAGTGCTGTCCGCCATAATCAATTCTACCGCCCAGTGAAGCAACAAACTTCAATTCGCTTAGATGCTGATGTACTTGCTTGGTTCAAAGCACAAGGGAAAGGTTATCAAACACGTATGAATGAAATCTTACGGGATGCTATGCTTAAAGAATTAAAAAATCATCAATAAAAATGGGAGCTTAAACTCCCATTTTTTGACTTCGTGTAACGTGTATTATGTTAATTTTAGGAGTTCTTAAAATTCATCATTAATTCAGACTTATATTTTATTAAGTTATAAAATATGCCATTTTTCTGATTCACTGTACCTTTTCTATGCAATTTAGATACGATATAAACGGATTACGAGCAATTGCTGTTCTTGCTGTAGTCATTTTTCACTTTAATCCACAAGCGCTACCAGGTGGATTTGCTGGGGTTGATGTTTTCTTTGTTATTTCTGGTTTTTTAATGACCTCCATTATTTTTAATGGTGTAGAAAAAAAGACTTTTAGTTTATTCAAATTTTATAATGCTCGGGCAAACCGAATCATTCCAGTATTGGCTGCAATGTCAGCTGTTTTACTCGTATTTGGGTGGTTCTATTTAATTCCAAGTGACTATCGTGACTTAGGCCGTCAAGTTGAGAAAAGCTCCTTATTTATCTCAAACCTTTTATTTGCAAAAGGTGGCGGTTATTTTGATACCGCAGAGCATACTAAATGGCTTCTTCACACTTGGTCTTTATCTGTTGAATGGCAATTCTATATTTTCTTTCCAATAATAATTATTGCTCTTAAAAAATATTTAAGCCTCAACAATTTAAAACGTGTTGTTATAGGTTTATTTCTAGCAAGTTTTATTTACTGTGTTTATGCAACTTACAAAGATAGTAAAACTGCTTATTTCTTACTAACAAGCCGAGCTTGGGAGATGCTACTCGGTGGGTTAGCCTTCCTATATCCTTGGTCGCTTCAAAAGAAGATAAAACAAGTTACAATTCAATTGTTAGGTATTGTACTTATTGTTGCTTCATATTTCTTAATGTCAAAAGATACGTTATGGCCTGGTTATATGGCACTAATACCTGTACTTGGTGCATATTTAATTATTGTAAGTAGCTTCCAAAATAACTTCATCATCAATAATCCAGCTTTTAATTATGTTGGGAAATGGTCTTATTCTATCTATGTATGGCATTGGCCTTTAGTCGTTTTAGGGTTCTACTTTGCATTTGAAAATTGGTGGGTATACGGCATTCCACTATCCATCTTACTTGGATTCTTAAGTTATCAATTCATTGAAAAGATTAATTTTCCACGCTATTCATTTTGGAAAGAGATATACAAAGCAAAACCTTTTTATATTTTCTTAATCATTTTAACTTGTGGATATACAATCAAAGAAACAAATGGAATAGCTTCACGACTTCCAGAAATGGCCCAAATCGCAGAAAAAGAAAAAAATAATTCAAATCCTTATAAATGTGATAAGCAAGAATTTTATGAGTGTATTATAGGTAAATCATCTAATATTAAAGCTATTATTATAGGTGATAGTCACGCAGATTCATTAACAACATCCCTATCTTCTATTTTTGATTTAAAATCAGAAGGTATTATTTCTATATCTACCGGAGGATGCCCTTTAATTTTAAATATGCAATATTATGATAAAAGACCTTGTATTGAAATCAACCAAAAACGAATGGATTTTATCCAATCTAAGAAATATCAAAATGTCCCTATTATTTTAGTCGGAAGATATTCAGCTTCCTTATTTGGAGAAAATGATCCAGATCGTATCCCCTCAGGAGGAGCAAAGCCAAATATCTATTTTGGAAATAATCCAAATGTTTCTCAACATAGTAGATTAATATCATTTGAAAAAAGTTTAGAAAAAACACTTTGCCAAATTTCTATAAGCAATCCAGTTTATATTATCCAACCTATTCCAGAACTAGGTTTTAATGCGCCACAAAAAATTATTAAAAATTATTTTTATGGAAAAAATGAAAAAATATCAATTTCATATAATAGTTATTTAAATCGCTCAGGAAAAGTAAGAGAAATTATTAATAAAAGTGCCCATAAATGTAAGGTACAAGTTTTAGATCCAGCTAAAACTTTATGTAAAAATAATGAATGTATTTCCACATACAAAAATCGACCGATTTATCGTGATGGAGATCATTTAAGTGAATATGGAAATAAACTATTAGTACCAATGTTTAAAGAGCACTTAGATCAATAATTATTAGTATTTGTAGGCTTATTTTATTCATCTTGTATAAGTAAGCCTACCAATTATTTAACATAAAATCTCTTACACGAAATCCAGATTCAAGACATAAAAAAGCCCGACATCCTGTCGGGCTTTTTCATATCGGGTTGCTAGTCTTACTGATCTCGTGCTGCCCATTCCTTGCGCTATTTTCTTATTCTTGTTTTCTAGAAACATCCAGTTCCCTTATGTATTCATCATAGGGCTAATGCTTTGGATTACTAATCCGCAAAAACCTTAAATCTGTGTAAGTTTTAGCTTACAAAGTTGGCCTATTTTATCCCAAGAGTTGTCCGCAGAAATTGGGGATTATTTCTGAACTGTGACCCTTGAGAAATCAGGAAAAAATGCAAAAACGAATGTTTTTTGATCAACTTTATTGGCTAAAAGTTACAGTTTTGCTTAAAAAGAAACCGACTTGTTTCCAAGTCGGTTTTTTAAGTTTTGCGTCCCAATTTTTTATAGCATAACTTTTTGAAATTTAAAACTATTTAGAAATGCATTTCGTATAACCTCTATTATGTTAAATGGGTAATGAATTTATGGAACTCATGTGCCAAGTTATGACTCAATTTTTAATATAATATGATGAAAATTATGATAATTAATCTATGATATTAAGTATTACCTTATATTAAGTTCTAAAAATATGGATTTCGATAATACGACTCAATTACCTACTAAAATCTTAAACAAAATTTCAGAAGTAGTTTCTGTAGATCCTAAGGATATTGTTAAAGATGCAAAAGCTAAAGGTTTACCAGTTTCTAGAATAGAGGATTTTACAACTGACATTATTGTAAAAAACTACAGAAGAATTGAAGATCTCTCAGATTCTTATGGAAAATATGCAGCAAGAAATAGTGCTGTAACTGGACTAGCCTCTGGAATAGGTGGTGTAGCAACAATGGTGACCATTGGTGGTGTTGATCTTGTAAATATGGCTGCACAGTTATATAGACTGAATCAGCGTGTGGCATATTTAAATGGTTTTAATCCTAATGACCCTCATGATGCAGAATTAGCTAGAGAAATTTATTTATTTTCATTGGGGTTCGATAAAGCTGCGGTTGCGGGTGTGCAAGCCATGATGAATAGGGCTGCTCAAATTGCAGGGAAATCTGGAGCAAGATCAAATCCAGTACTTAAATTAATTATGATCGTTGCATCGAAGTTAGCACCAAAAATGACAACAACACAGGCAGCAAAATTTATTCCTTTTGTAGGTGGAATTTTAGGTGGAGGTATTAATTTCGCATTTGCTAAATACGCATCAAGTGAAATTCAGAAAAGATATAAAGAGGAGTTTTTTAGAAAGATTCAAACTGAGTCTATTAATTCTTAATCTTATAGATTGGAAAAGGAAAAATATTAGTTAAGATTTCCTAAAATTAACATAATGCACGTTATACGAAATGCAATTTTTATTCCTTTAAAAATCAATTTCTTATATACTATTAAAAAGCCCATTCACCCTCGAATGGGCTTTTTTAATGATTTTTCATGTTCCACGCTTAATAAGTGAACAATGTTCCACGGTTTTTATTAGCCCAGGTGAATAATGCCCTTAGCCATTCGGCAGGAAAAAACGGCTCAGAAAGCCCCTTTTCTGTGGTTCCGGCTCGACATGTTCCGGAACAGGAATGCGCTTATTTTCTTTTTGATCCGAAGTAGTCAATCCGTCATGTTTAGATTCATCTGTATTTGACTCAGGGGCTGCTTGAGCCGTGCTAGGGTGTGGTGATTCTTGATAGGGAAATGTAGTCGTATGAGCCTGAGAGGGCTTCATTTCAATGAGTGTAAGTAATGTATCAATCCGAGAATTTGCTTTAGCTTCCCGATCTTCTGCTTTTTCTAATTGTTTCTTTAAAAAATCAATCTGATTTTTGAGTTCTTCCACTGTTTTATCATTGTATTCAGGTGTATCTAGGTTTTGTATCGGAGACATGTCAATACGTTTTTGGTGTTTTCCACCAAAAGGCTCACCATAGACACGAAGTAATTCTGAGAAGTCGATAGAACCATCATGATCACGACTTAATACTCCGTTTTTTATATCTTTGTAGAGTGTGGCCCGAGATTTTTTATACAGTGTTGCAGCATCACTAACACTGTATTTTGTACTTGTTTTCATACTGTATTACTGTGTATTTAGGAGACGTATTAAAGAATACAACAAGTGTATTCTTTAATACACTCAAGGTTTAAAGCCTAATTGCTTAAGTAACCTAAAACACCATTTCTAAAATCCTCACTGGTAAAGGTTCTATCAACAAAACGCATATCTTCTTCTGTATTTATTAAATCTCTCAAAAAGCCGAGTTGATAATCCCATTCATGATCTAATTGTATAGAGCCACTAATTTCTGAACCGTCAGAAGTCTCAATTTGGATATGAGCTGAATAACCTTTAGTATTTTTTTTAGCACTTAATAAAGCAATTGCATCAATAAGCATTTCAAATTCCTTATATGACTATAGTTTAATTATTTAGTTTCAGATTTTAATTCTGGATCCTTCACTCACTGAGAGTTTAGTTGTTAACAGCATTGTTTTTAGTAGCTGACATAAATCCCACTTTTTTTAAGTATGGATACAGTTCTTTAGCACGATGTGGATCTTGCAGCATGTCAGCTATACGAATTGCAAATTGCGGAAAGCTTTCGGTGCCTTGGGAGTACTTACTCATCTCAGGTAATTGAGAGAGTTTATTAGCAAATAAATGTCGCTGAGCATCAGTCATTTTTGAAAAAAGATCTACAGTATTTAGATCTTGTGTAGAACTGACAATCTGCTCTGTTTGCTTCTGTTTTAATGAGAATGAAAAGCCATAAATTGAACGCCCTTTTTTATGCTGTTGGTATTCCACAGTAATATCAGTATGTTCACTAATCTGTTTAACTGAAATATCTAGTACACGCTTTTTTAAATCAGAAATTATTGCATAGTCTGTTTTGTTGACACCTAATTTTTCTCTAAACTCTACCAATTCTAAAATTGGTGTTTTACCTGCACTTCGCCAAGCTATTAAAAGCTCATATAATCGGATTGCGTAAGCGCTACTCAGTCTGCTAATTTGCCCTAATTCATATTTAGTAAAATGTTCTTCTAATCTTGTGATCAATGGAACAACTGCTGGAGAAAAAATCAGTTTGACTACAGCTTCATTCTCAATGTAGCGAATTTCACTCACCCATCTAGATTTAATATATTCTATATTTTTAGAGTTTTTTTCCTCATAGCTGAATTGACGTAAGAATAGTGCATTACAAGCATTTTTCAATGTTGTATAAGCTGTATTCTTATGAACATTAAATTGACGAGCATAAGTTTCAGCATGAACTACTAATGGGTCATTTGTATTGATCCCCTTTCCACTTTCTCTAGCCTCAACAATAGCTAATAAAATTAGGCGTTGCTCTGCCAGATCTAAGTTATAACTTGCATTGATTAAAACATTACCTTTGACGACAATTCTTTTCATATCTTTATTCGGACTTCATTATTTGATGTCAATATATTGACTTGATATTGTTGTGTCAATATTTTTTGTCTTAAACAAGATAAACGTCCATATATAACAAGATAAACGTCCATATATAACAAGATAAACGTCCATATATATTAAAAGTAATAGGGTATAAAACATTAACTCAATATATTATTGTTTTTATTATTTATAATAAAAACAATAATATATATAAATATTTAAATATAATGTTTTCTTATTATGTATTTAATAGCATTTAAAAATCTAAAAGATAATCAAAGTTAATAAAAGTACATATAAAACAATAATTTAGATAAAATATTATGATTATAATTTAGTTTATATCTGGACTTTATAATTTTTTGTCAAGATAAGCAAGATAAACGTCCATGTATAGCAAGATAAACGTCCATGTATAGCAAGATAAACGTCCATGTATAGCAAGATAAACGTCCATGTATAAGCTCTGTAACCCTTTATTTTATAGGGCTACAGAGCATCTAAAAACATTAAAAGTATTTAAAAATAATTAAAAACCTGAATCATGAAAAATTGCCCTATGTTTTCGCTATGCTCAAACTCTATTGAACTTCGCTTTCGCTCAGTTCGTAGGGGCAATTTTTGGCTAATATTCTCGTGACTTTAAAAAAGCAAAAGCAAGATCAAAAGCAACTCGGAATTCGCTTCGCTCATGAGTTTTTTTGCTCGCTACGCTCGGTCTAGGCTCAATTTTTTGCATGTTATTTTATATTTTTGATGATTTTTATATTAAAAAACTGTTTTTCAGGGAGTCTAGGCACGACTTTTTGATGTTCGCTCGTAGACACTCGCTCTGAAATAGCGATTAAACGCAAAAAATAGGGGGTATACGCGTTTTTTCACTGATTACCAATGGATTCCTATATTAAATAGAAAAAATGGCTTAAAACGCAAATGAGCGCAAAATGGAAAGCAGTTTATAGTCGTACTCAGGACTTTGATCTCAGTTATTTATGTGTGATGAGGGACACACAGATTTTTAATTTCGTTCAGCAGAATCGGCTGCGTCAGGATTTTTTAAGTGAGGTCCCCACTAACCGTTTATAAAAAGTCGGATCAAAGACTTTGATTTCACTTGTTTTCTCAAGGTTCTTGGAATTTCTGGATCCGATGCCACTCGAATCTGATCTTCTAGGTCGATTTTTACAAATGTGGCTGGAGGGTTTAGACCGCCAAGTCTATGAAGTCGCCAAACTTCATCCTCAAACCACATTCTTCCAATTCTCTTACACACTCCAACTTAATGGCGTGTCCTTTCGTTACTCATTTCAACGCTCGCCTTTCACTCGAATTGAAATGCTTCCTCTGCCATTACAGCAAAGCCCTACTAAGTCACTCTCCCACAGTTCTGTTTTTCCGGAAGTTGCCTCCGATTGAATGAAAACCTCTTCAAATTAAAGAGAAATTTTCAAGCAATACGGCTTCAAACAAAACTGCTTCCCAAGTTAGTATTAAAACAGTTGTTTTCAGTTGCCTGAAAACTGGCAGAACCCGTACCGATCTCCTGCATACAACACCTACATTCCTATCTCCCCCGATCGCAGTTCCAAGTCGTATCAGGTTTATACAATGCTGTATGCAGTTAATAATCATCCACGTTCACGCCTTACCCATATCGACATACACAGCCTAAACAGCACCATGTTGACGACCTTACAGGCTTGAGCTATCCATTGATCTCGACAGCAAAACAGAATGTCATCCGACAATTTCACTGTTTCACCTAAAATCGAGTACCGATTGCGCCAGCTTTCGCCTTGCAACCCTGACACCTCACGATGCCCTCAAAAGCCCACCTGTGGGTATAACCTACGCCCTTATCTTTATTTTTGTTTTTGACTTGAAGCGTCTGGTTATCAGCTATTGACGAGGTTACTCATTCCGTGAGTCCTCTGACTGTCTGTTTTAATACAGGGTTTTGGCCCTTTCAGCCTAGGAGGGAAGTTACTCCCACCGCCACGTCACCGTGATCCCGTGTCCTTGTCGCCCAACTGACCTCCACCTTGGCAGTGGAGGGGGTTCATTCATCAAAATGAGTGAACAGGTAGAAAGCGGGAGTCACACCCGCCAGCCCCTAGTGTAGCCGCGCCAGCTAGAGTTTCCTCACGCACGCAGCTTCACCACTAAAGCTTCTCAAAGACTGGCAATCCTCAAGAAGGGGGAGTGTGTCTGATTCATGGGTAGGCAACCCAGGAACCAAACAGAAAAGAATTGGCTCATGGATTGGCAGTCCACGCAAAAAATCAAAGACCCTAAAAGCGTTATATTTGATCAAGTTGCGGTCGTCAAGCCTATTTCGGGGAACTGCTATTTATAGAATCACCAAAGGTGGTTCCTTATCCTGCTTAAAAACTTCAAAAATGCAATTTTTGGGTTTTTAAGGATTTTTTATAGAATTTTCACTAAATATCTTTTATAAATCTCTTATAGAATCACTTTATTAAAATCACTTTGAGAGTAATAAAAAATGATTTATTACAGCTACTTTCCTAAAGACTTTACAAAAAATGTCATGGGAATGATGACAAACGAATATGATCTTGTTTCTAAGAAATTTAGGTTCAATACGAATAATAATGAAGCAACTCATATGATTGCTAAATGGATTGAACGTTATCATTTACTGGAAACAGCTCAGCAAACCTATCGGAGAAGATTGAACAGTGAGCCGGTTTTTAGCTTGCTAGTTAATTTCAGTTATAGTTATTTACCAGGGCTGAGTGAAAATGAGTGTTGGGAAAAAATTGCTAAAAATGAACCTGGTTTTTTAGTGCAAGTAGAGGCTTACCTGTTTTGTCGAACCAGTGATGCTTTCTTATTTGATGAAAAAACTCAAAAGGTTTTGAATAAAAAAGACAAACAAGATTTAGTGAAGATTAACCGTAGAATCTTTGAGATTTGTCCAAGTTCAGAATCTTTTAACTATATCGGCGATGTTGATCCAATCCGCTCTGGTAAATATGAATTGGTACGTCTGACCAAGCCGAAAAAAAGTATTAAAGAGCTTCAAGCCAAGAATTGGACCAACGAAAAACACGCTACAGACTGGACCTGGCGTCTAACTGATAAAGCATATAAGGAACAACTGGAACAAGGAAAAAGGGTCGTCTTACGGTTCCAGAACCTGATTGAAAAAAATGCTAGTCTGGATGAGAAGAAAGCCTATTTTGAACGCCATTTCCGGGCCTTGGAGGGGTATTTAGGCTACCGTGGCGTACGTCAGCAGATTGGGAATTTGTATCATCTGGAAAAACGCTTATTCAACGATAAGTATAATCATCCCTGGTTTGATCATGGAGCCAGGACATTAAAGCTTTCATATATTAAAAAGATTAAAAATATGATTGCCAACAATACACCGTATCAAGAAGCTGAATCTTGTTATGTGAGTGTATTAATGGAAGCTTTCATTACAAAACACGAAAAACAGAGGGAGAAATCCAATAAAATTGAGGTATAGGGTATTTTCTTAATTAATCGGAATCAACACTGGTGGAAAATTATGCCTAAATATCCTGATGATTATTATCTGACACGCCAAGAAATTGATGATTTGAGAGCTGATACAAAACACGCAGCCAAATATATGAAAGCTTTGCTCGATTTTAAGATTGAAGACCGCTATTCATATAGTGTGAAGTGGTCCGCCGAGGACGGAGAATTTATTGGACTCTGTGCCGAATTCCCTTCGCTATCCTGGCTAGATCCAGACCGTGATAAAGCACGCTCAGGCATTGAGAGACTTGTCTTTGATGTATTACAAGACATGAGTTCCACTGGAGAAGCCATACCTTAATATTTTTGGAAAAATGCCTGATTCCGCTGGATGTATTCATTCAGATTATTTGAATCTAAGCCGAATATTTGAAGTTTTTTATCGACATATTTAAAAAGAAGCAGTAAACAATGTGCATTATCCCAAGTGCCAACGCTTCCATTTTGATAACCGGAAATAGAGCAGTCGTGTCCGTAACGAGAATTTCTAATGTGAAACGATTAAAAAAATAGATGAAAAAAGTCACCAGACTCAACAAAGTCAAAAGTGCATAGGCTTTAACACAAGCCTTGCAGTGCTTATTCATTTTTTCCAGTTTCTGAAAAGTTATAGGATTCATTTTGCTCTCTAGGCAGTTAAATTTTTAAGTGAAGAAATTTCTACCGATTCTAAATATCCAGGATTAAAAAAGGGAAAAAATTTCTGTTAGATGATCCCGTGCTTTGTAAAAAAAATATCAAAATTATAAAGAGTTGAATTCTATTAATACATTGAAATTAAACATAATTTTTAATATCGACACACATGATAGCTACCTAATGGAGCTAATTTAGGTAGCTATGATGTGTGATGCTAAGCTTTAAATTTTTTATAAAATATAAGCATTTGATTTTAAATATTATTTTGTTTATGTGGCAAAAATAAAACTCAAACATTAATATTTATAAGTTATTGAAATTAAATATAAAATTCAGATCACACATAATACCTACCTTGATGTGGAAAGAAGCTATTGTGTGTGTCGATCAGAGCATTATATGTAGAAAGGTCTCTAGTTCTTTATCCTGTCTACCCGACTTGTAATATGATTCATATATCAGCTAATTGGGAGTACGGCACTATGTCAACAGTAGATCTAATTGATGAAGATGACAATGAATCAGGTATTGCTGCCAAAGCTGCAAATGTACTTCGAGACCGCTTTATTGCCGCAGCGCAAAGAGGAACAGTGCTGTATGTAGAAAATGATAATTTAATGAGTAAAACACCGAATGGTGTGCCAATTTTGGTTAAACACTTGGACGGCCGGAATCCTGACCTTGCTTACCGACTTGCTGGGCGACGAACTTTTAAAATTAAAAAACGTAAAATTAATTCGAATTGAGGCAGGCTTTTACTCCCATTCGATCGAATTTCGAATAAGAGATGTTCTGTAAATTTAGAGTACACCTCAAAGCAACGTCATAGCAGCCAAAATCCTTAACCTAAAATCAATGGTTTAAGAGGCGTGGAACATCGATTTAGGTACGTTTAAAGCAAGTCTTAGATTTATAAGTGACACTAAAAAGCCAGTTGTATTGGCTTTTTCTGTTAGAACCCATTTAAAGTGTCTATATTCTCACCAATAAAAATGTCTAGTTTATGATGGTTTTTACCATCATGGGCTGGATATAGATTAGAGATGCTGATCACTATATCTGACAAGGCAATTCAACGTCTTGCAGTTCTGCAAGGTGTTCGAGATCATCGTATTACCTAAGTCCGTGCTGCTGAAATCCTGAATCTTTCAACCCGTCAAATTAACCACTAGAAAATCACTAGTTTTTACTTGTAGAAAAGTAGGATTTATTTTTAAATAATTTAGGATAATTATAGGAATTAAAAAATTTATGAAAAAAATATCGTTACTCGCAGCATTATTTTGTAGTAGTACAGCATTTGCAGTTTGTAATACTAATATGAATCAAACGGATCTTAATATTTGTTCAATGAATGAATATAAGAAGGCAGATCAAGAGTTAAATAAAGTATATGCCGCTTATACTGCAAAATTAAATAATGCACGAAAAAACCAAGTAAAAGCTGTACAGCTGAATTGGATTAAATATAAAGAGAGCGATTGTAAATATGAAGCTTCTGCATATGAAGGTGGTTCAATTCAACCGCTTATACAGAATAGCTGTTTAACTAAAAAAACGAAGTTACGTACTCAAGAGTTACAAGCATATTTAGCTGAAGAAAACCGCTAATCATTAGTCTTAAAAAATCGCCCATTTAATATAATGGGCGTTATACGTAGCGAGGACTTTAGATCCTCGCTTTTTTGATTTCGCATAAGGTGTATTATGTTAATTTTAGAAAATCTTAAGTTTAAATAACTTCGAAAAACTGGTGTTGAATTCCTAGTTTTCCATCTTTGTATTCAACCATATAAATTCTTTTATCTTTATAATCATCACAATAAGTAACTGATATTAAGTAAAGCTGTTGAAAATCATCACCCTTTTCAAAAAAACTTATATCAGAAACTTTCCCCCAGTCAAAAGATGCACTATTTCCACAAGAACAAGGCTCATAATAAGATTCATGATTATGCCAATATTTTTCAAAAATTTTTCTTTTGAAATTAATACAAGATTTCTTGTCTGCTTTATCAAATTCATCGCCTAAATGTAATTTTTCGATTTCATACATATCGGAATAGTATGCTTTCAAAAAATCCGTAAGAATTTTTTCTTTATCTTGTTGTATTACCTCAGCATTACTAATTCTATCAAACATTTTTGAAAAGCTTAGTAGAAGCTCAATATCTTCACTCATTTTAAATTCACATTAAAATTAAAAAATAAGAGTATCTCTGTTTTAATTTTAATGCCATTTAACATAATGGCGATTATACGAAACGCATATAAAAATAGTTTTATATTTCAAAAAGTTATGTTATAAAAAATCGGGGACGCAAACCCTAAAAGCCGACTTGGAAACAAGTCGGCTTTTTTATGA
>Ga0308158_10003972_pt1 | contig 12675 bp, 8 predicted proteins | sample PhyBR2_FD_201038 | JGI IMG/M metagenome (GOLD analysis project Ga0308158, IMG submission 201038) | Phyllosphere microbial communities from UC Gill Tract Community Farm, Albany, California, United States - DLSLB.R2 | ecosystem: Host-associated > Plants > Phyllosphere > Unclassified | place: USA...
TTCGCCGGACGATCTGCGCGGACGTCCTGATCGGCACCACGAAGGTCGTCGAATTCGACCTTCCCGTACGCGATGCCGGCGCGCCCTACCGCGACGCCGTCGATCGATGGCACGACGCGATCGCCGGCGTCTGGGCCGAGCAGATCGCACGGCATCTTCCGAACGGTGGCCGCTTGGCGCTTCTCGTCTGGGGCGATCCCTCGCTCTACGACAGTACGCTGAGGATCGCCGACCGCCTGCGTGACGACGGACTGCCGATGACGGTGACGGTCGTCCCCGGCATTACCAGCCTCCAGGCGCTAACCGCCGCGCATGCGATCCCGCTCAACGATCTCGCCGCGCCGGTGCTCATCACCACTGGCCGCCGCCTGCGCGAGAGCGGCTGGCCGGACGCGGTCGATACGCTCGCGGTCATGCTCGACGGCCATTGTACGTTCGAGACGCTGAGCCCGGCCGGCGTCTCGATCTGGTGGGGCGCCTATCTCGGCATGCCGCACGAAGCGCTCGTCGCCGGCCCCCTCGCGGATGTCGCCGCGCGCATCGTCGGCGAGCGCGCGAGACTGCGTGCTGCTCATGGATGGATCATGGACATCTATCTCCTGCGCCGGACGCCGGTCCGCGGATGACCGCCGACACACCGCCGGTGTTCAAGGCCGACTTCGCCGCGCAGTTCGACATGCTGCTTCGCTGGCGGCGCGACGTCCGCCATTTCCTGCCGACGCCGATCACCGACGCCGACCTCCGCGCCTTGCTTCAAACCGCTGCGCTGGCGCCGTCTGTCGGCAATGCGCAGCCATGGCGCTTCGTACGCGTCCGCTCGCCAAGTATCCGCGCGCACCTAGCCGATCACGTCGATACCGCGAACGCCGTCGCCGCCGAAGCGCAGCTCGACCTCGATCGCCGTGCGCACTATCGCTCGTTGAAGCTCCATGGCCTTCGTGAAGCGCCGGAGGTCGTCGCCGTCTTCTCGGACGAAGCGCCGCTCGCCGGCCACACGCTCGGCCGCACGACGATGCACGAGACGCTGCGCTATTCGACGGTGATGGCGATCCACACGCTCTGGCTCGCCGCGAGGCTACGCGGGATCGGCCTCGGCTGGGTTTCGATCCTCGATCCGGCCGCCGTCGCCACGATGCTCGAAATCCCCGAAGACTGGACGCTGATCGCGGTCCTCTGCCTCGGCTATCCCGAACAGCCTTCGACCATCCCCGAACTCGAACGCCGCGACTGGCAGCACCGCGAACCCGTGGCCGATCGGATCATCGAACGCTGATCCAGCGCCCGACGATCCGCTCTCGTCAGTTCAGAACGCGACCTTGAACTGCCCGCCGATGATCCGCGGTTCGTTGATCATGCCGGTCAGATTGTTAAAGTCGATCGCCGAAATGCTGCGATACTGGTTGGTGATGTTGCGGACGAACGCGCCGACCTCATACCCCTGCGGCGATTTATAGCCGACCTTGAGACCGCCTTCGAGCGACGACTTGCCGGTGAACTCGACCGCTTCGTACAGGAAGAAGTTGACGCGGCTGCGATAGACCCAATCGGTATACGCATAGACCTCGCCGCCGTTGCCCAGCGGGATGCCGTAGCGCGCGGTCCAGTTGGCGATCCAGCGTGGCGCCTGGGGAAGGTCGTTGCCGTCGATGATCGCGAACCCGTTGACGATCGGATCGAGCACGGTGCAGGTCGCACAGACCCCGACACCGATGTTCCGATCGCGGATCTCGGTGAAGTTGTAGCTTCCGCTCGCGGTCAGCGTCAGTTCGGGAAGCGGCCGCGCCTCGAACTCGCCCTCGACGCCATAGCCAATTGCCTTGTTCGCGCTGATCAGACGTGCCGAGTTGCTGCTGCCGCCGACCGCGGTGATCTGCAGGTCCTTGGTGCTGTACCAATAGGCGTCGAGCGAGAAGTTGACCTTGCGGTCAAGCAGCGTGCCCTTGAAGCCGCTTTCGCCCGAGAAGGTGGTCTGCTTGGGCGCGGTGCTCTGGACGCTGCCGAATGTCACGCGGTCCTGGATCGCCGGGCCCTGATAGCCGGTCGCGAGCCGCGAATAGACGTTGATCGCGGGCGTCAGTTCATAGGTCGCGCTCGCATCCCAGGTAACGTTCGAGCCGCGGACGACCGCGCGCGCCGGCAACGTGTCGCTGATCCCGCTGCCCGGAATCGGTGCGGTGACGAGGTCGTTGCGATAGTCGTGCGAATAGCGGACGCCTGCGCGCAGCGTCAGCAACTCGGTCGGCTTGGCCTCGATCGACGCGAACGCGCCGTAATTCTCGTTGCGATTGTCGTGGAAGATATCCTGCGTCAGGTCGGTCGCGCGCGATCCGCTACCGCCGAACGCATAGTCATATTGGTGATAGCGCAGCGTCTGGTGGAAATAATACAGCCCGCCCTGAAGGCGGATGCCGTTCATGTCCTCGCTCGCGTAGCGCAGTTCCTGGCTGAACTCCTTCGGCTTTGTCAGGCCGCCGGTGTTCGACGGGAACAGCCCGACGCCGATCGCGCCGATGGTGCCGCCGAGGAACGTGTAGTTGTTGCCGCCGTCGACGTCGCCCGTGCTCTCGACCTTGGCCTGCTCGTAGCCGGTGACCGAGTAGAAGGTGCCGATGCCGTCGAGATGATAGTCGAGCCGGAGGTTGGTGCCCCACTGCGTCAGGCTCTGGCTGGTATAGCCGTCGAGCGTGGCGTGCTTAGGGTCGAACCCGGTGTTGAAGTCGTTCGTGCCCGGCTTGAACAATCCGGCGCGGAAGATGCGCGGCGATCCGGTGAGGTCGCGAACATGGACGTTCAGCAATGCGTTGAAGTCGCTGCTGGTGTAGCCAAGCTGGAAGCGGCCGGCGACGTCGCGATAGCCTTCGAGCTTGCGGTCGGCGTTGCCCGTCGTGGAGTCGTTCTTAACCCAATCGTCGCGCGACTGGATGATGCCCGAGGCGCGGAACGCGAAGCCGTTGCCGATCGGCAGGTTCAGCGCGGCCTCGCCGTTGATCGTGTTGTAGGTCGCCCAGGATCCGGTCGCATAGCCCGAGACCTTGTCGGGGTTCGGCTTGGCGGAATCGATCTTTACGACGCCGGCCGGCGTGTTGCGCCCGAACAGCGTGCCCTGCGGCCCACGCAGCACTTCGACGCTTTGCAGATCGAAGACCGGGAACGACTTCAACATCGGGTTCTCGAGTGCGACGTCGTCGTACACGACCGAGACCGGCTGCGCGGCGTTGGGATCGAAATCGGTGTTGCCGAGGCCGCGGATATAGAAGCGCGGGAACGTGCGCCCGAACGACGATTCGACCTGGAGGCTCGGCGTGCGGCCAGCGAGGAAGCGGATGTCGAGACCGCTCGAATTGAGCACGTCGAGCTTCTCGCCGCTGATCGCAGTGACCGCGAGAGGCACGTCCTTCGACGATTCCTGGCGGCGTGTCGCGGTGACGACGATCTCGCCAAGTCCCTGATCGCCTGCCGGATCGCTGGCAGTCTGGCCAGTTGGCGCTTGTTGCTGCGCAACGGCGGGCGCGGCGAAGACGAGGAGTGGCGCGCTGGCGGCCAGCAGCCGGGCGATGGCAGACGTACGAACGGGCAAGCGAATCATGGATGGTCCCCCCTTGGGCTTCGAACATCCTCCGGCGTCGATCCGTGTGACCCGGATCCGTCCCCGATCGGTAACACCGCTGTAACGTGCTGCAATAGGCGCGATCGGGCACGATGCATTTTTGCCGGGCACCGCGACATCTTTGCCCCAGTCGGCGCTGCCGACGGGGTGATGGTCAGCGTCGGCGCTGCCGATGCGGTGACGATCAGCGCCGGCGCTGCCGACGCGGCGATGGTCAGCGCCGCGGGGGTCGGGTATACAGCGTCCGCATGGCCGCCTCCATCTTCGCGCGGTCGACTTGCAAGACGACGGTCTGCGCGCGTTCGCCAAGGTGGGGCCGGTACGCATCGTGCCACGACAGCGTATCGCCGTATCCGGCGGTCTGGCTTGTGTCGAAATCGATGTAGAGCGTCTCGGCGCGCATGACGATGGCTGGCTCCAGCCAGACCATCGCCGCAATCTCGTCCCACATCGGAAATCCCGGTTCGAGCCCGGTCTGAAGTGCATCGGTGAGCGGGGTATGCGCCGGTTTCACGCTGTCCAGAAAGTCGCGCGTCCACTGCGTCCCCGTCGACGGGTCGATCGGCACCATCGTCACCTTCGGCCACGCCCCGTGCGCCATGATCCGCGCCGCTTCGGGATCCCAACGGATGTTGAATTCGCGCCGCGGCGTGTTGACGAACTCACGCGCAAATTCCGCAGCCGCCGGCGTGTCGAGCGTCTGCTTCGGATTGAGACTGCCCCCCATGTAGACCAGTTCCTTCACGTTCGCAGCAAAGCCCGGATCGAGGCTCTGCGCGATCGCGATGTTGGTCATCGGTCCCGTCGCGAACAGCGTGATCTGGTGCGGATGCGCGCGCACCATCCGGACGAGAAACGCGGCGGCGATTTCACCCGACGGCTTGGTGACCGGATCGCCGATCGGCAAGCTCGGGACGATTGCGGGCGACGGCGTACCCGGGGCCGGCTGGATCTCGGCGCCGGATCCAGGCTCGGTCCACGGCCCTTTGAATTCGAGCCGGCCATATTGCCCTTCCCACCGCCTGGTTGCCTCCTGCGTGTTGAGGAGCGGAAAGGTCGCGCCCGGCACCACCGGCACATCGGTACGCCCGAGGATCTCGACCGTTCGCAAGGCATAGGCGGTCGCGGTATCGCGCCAAACCGACCCACTGGTCGTGGTGATCCCTAGGACCTCGACATCGGGCGCCTGGAGCAGCAGCGCGGGGGCACCGTTCAGTCCCACCACGTCGTCGTCGATCAGGACAAGGCGCTTGGCCGGCATATCCTTAGCCACGCCCGCGATGGGAAAGGCCAGCGCCATGAGCGCCGCGAGACAAGAGGCCGAAACTGTTCGCATGGGCACGCTACACTCTTCTCTGCGGATGATGTCTACGGATGATCGGCGCGAACATCCCCTGCCCGCATCGCAGCCGTCAATTGCAAAGCGGTAGCTCCCCTTTTCAGTCGCTATCGAGGGTGCACGATCAAGGCATGGTCGACATGTGCGTCCGCCGCCTCTTGAATTCGTTTCGGTGCCCGTCCAACTCTCCGCCACGAATATTCAGCGAAGGTCGTTCCGTACCATGACTCCAGACACCGCTTCCATCGAACCCCAGACGACGACGCCTCACACTCACGCCTTCGAGGCGGATGTCGCGCGGCTGCTGCACATGATGGTGCACTCGGTCTATTCGGATAAGACCGTGTTCCTGCGCGAGTTGATCTCGAACGCCGCCGATGCGTGCGAGAAGCTACGCTACGAGGCATTGAGTGCGCCCGAACTGCTCGGCGACGAATCCCGCACGCAGATCGCGATCACGCTCGATCCCGACGCGCGGACGCTGACCATCGAGGACAATGGCATCGGCATGACCGCCGACGACATGGGCGAGGCGCTCGGCACGATCGCGCGCTCGGGCACCAAGGCGTTCATGGACCGCATCGCCGCCAGCTCGGGCAGCGAAGGCGCACAGCTGATCGGCCAGTTCGGCGTCGGCTTCTATTCCGCGTTCATGGTCGCCGAAAAGGTCGACGTCGTCTCGCGTCGCGCGGGCGCCGACACCGCGTCGGTCTGGTCGTCGGACGGCCTCGGCACCTACACGATCGCACCCATCGACACTGCCGAAGCGCCGTCACGCGGCACCCGCGTCGTGCTCCATCTGCTCGAGGACGCGACGTCGTTCACGGAGCGCTACACCGTCGAGCGACTGATCAAGGACCAGTCGGGGCATGTCCCGGTCCCGATCACCCTGCGCGAAAAGCCCGATGCCGAGCCGGTCGACATCGCCGATGGCGCCGCCTTGTGGACCAAGCCCAAGTCCGAGATCAGCACGGAAGACTATGCCGATTTCTATCGCAGCGTCTCCGGCCAGTTCGACGAGCCCGCGCTGACGCTTCATTACCGCGCGGAAGGGATGCACGAATATTCGGTGCTCGCGTTCGTGCCGGGCGCCAAGCCGTTCGACCTGTTCGATCCCGACCGCAACGGCCGGATGAAGCTGTACGTCAAGCGCGTCTTCATCACCGACGATGCCGAAGTCCTGCCGCGCTATCTTCGCTTCATGCGCGGGCTGGTGGACTCGTCGGATCTGCCGCTCAACGTCTCACGCGAGATGATCCAAGAAAGCCCGATGCTCGCCGCGATCCGCAAGGGCGTGACCGGCCGGGTGCTGGGCGAACTCGACAAGCTCGCGACACGCGATGCTGACGCGTATGCGAAGATCTGGGAGAATTTCGGCGCGGTCCTGAAAGAGGGACTGTACGAGGATTTCGAACGCCGCGAGGCGCTGCTCAAGCTCGCGCGCTTCAAGACCACGACGTCCGGCGGCGCATGGCGTTCGGTCGCCGACTATGTCGGCGCGATGAAGGAAAACCAGACCGCGATCTATTACGCGGTCGGCACCGACCTCGACCGTCTTGAAGCCTCGCCGCAGCTCGAAGGGTTCCGCGCGCGGGGTATCGAAGTGCTGCTGCTGCCGGACTCGGTCGACGGGTTCTGGGTGACGGCGGGCATCGACTCCGACGGCAAGCCGTTCAAGTCGGTCACGCAAGGCGCTGCCGATCTCGGGCTGATCCCGCTGGTCGATGGCGCGGAGGCCCCCACCGCCGATGCCACGCCCGAAGTCGCGGACTTCATCACCTTCGTGAAGACCACGCTCGGCGATGCGGTATCCGAGGTTCGCGCGTCCGAACGGCTTACCGACAGCGCGGTCTGCCTGGTCGCGGCGGATAGCGGGATGGACCGCCAGCTCGAACGCATCCTGGCGGCCAGCGGTCAGGCGATGCCGGCCGCCAAGCCGGTGCTGGAGATCAACCCGCGCTCGGCGTTGATCGCCAAGCTGGCAGCGCTCGGCGAGGACGAGACGGCTCTGCGCGAGGATGCCGCACACCTGCTGTTCGACGAAGCGCAGATCGCCGATGGCGAGCGGCCGCTCGATGCGCGAGCATTTTCGGCGCGGCTGAGCCGGCTGTTCACGCGCGCGCTCGGGTAACCGGTTTGCGTTCTCCCCACCCTGCGAGGTGGGGAGAAGGCCGGCCTCACATCCGGACCACGCGCGTCCCGATCCGTTCCGCTTCGGCCGGGTCATGCGTCACCATCAGGATCGGCAGCTTCAGCACGTCGCGGACGTGTTCGATCGCAACGAGCACTTCCTCGCGTCGGGCGCGATCCAGCGAGGACAGCGGTTCGTCGAGGAGCAGAAAGCGCGGGTGGCTAAGCAACGCGCGGCCGATCGCGACGCGCTGCGCTTCGCCGCCCGACAATGTGCGCGGCCAGCGATCCAGAAGGTGACCGATGCCGAGGAACCCGATTTGCTCCTCGAACGCATCATGCTCGCGGCCAGCGCCGTAGAGAAGGTTCGCCCGGACACGCATGTGCGGGAAGAGGCGTGCGTCCTGGAATACATAGCCGGCGCGGCGACGTTCGGGGGGGACGTCGATACCGTTCCCGAACAGCGTTTCGCCGTCGACCGCGATGCGGCCGCGGTCGGGGCGGAACAACCCGGCGATCATGTTGAGCACGCTCGACTTGCCGATGCCGGACGGACCGAACAGCACGGTGGCGCCATCGCCTGCGTCTAGCGTCAGCGCGACGTGCGCGTCGCCGAGACGCTTCTCGATATCGATCTCAAAGGACACGAAGGCCTCGCCCTGCGCGGCGCGTCAGCAGTTCGGACGCGATCAAAGCGATCAGCGACAACCCCACCGATACACATGATAATCGCCATACCAACGCGTCGGCACCAGGCTGCTGAAGCGCCGAATAGATCGCGAGCGGCAAGGTCTGCGTTTCGCCGGGCACGTTGGAGACAAACGTGATCGTTGCCCCGAACTCGCCGATCGATCGCGCGAAGCCGAGCACCGCACCCGCCAATACGCCCGGCACGCTGAGCGGCAGGGTGAGCGTCCAGAATACGCGCCACGGCCCCGCCCCCAGTGTCCGCGCCGCGTTTTCAAGTCGCCTATCCACCGCCTCGATCGAGATCCGCATCGCGCGCACCATCAGCGGCAATGCCATCACGCCCGCCGCAATTGCCGCGCCGGTCCAGCGGAATAACACCGTGACGCCGAACCAGTCCTGCAGCCACGCGCCGATCGGGCCATTGGGACCGAACGCGAGCAACAGGAGCCAGCCGGTCACGACCGGCGGCACCACCAGCGGCAAATGGATCGCCGCGTCGACCACGACTTTACCCGGGAAGCGGACCCGTGCGAGCAGCCACGCCAGTGCGAACGCGATCGGCAAGGTCACCGCCATCGCCACGCCGCCGACTTTCAACGACAGCGCGACGATACCCCATTCGGCTGCATCGAGCACTAGCGCGCGGAGAATCCGTAGCGGACGAAGATCGCCTTACCCGCGGGCGAGACGAGGAAGCGGCGGAAGCCCTCGGCCTCCGGGTTCGTCGACGTCTTCAGCCGCGCGATCGGATAGGTGATCGCGGGATGCGTGGCCTCCGGGAAGACGCCAGCGATACGAACCTTGGCCGATGCCTTGGCATCGGTTGCGTAGACGATCGCGAGCGGCGCCGCGCCGCGCTCGACCAGCGCCAGCGTCGCGCGGACATTCTCCGCACGCACCACCTTCGGCGAGACCTGCGCCCAGACGCCGAGGTTCTCCAGCGACGCCTGCCCGTACTTGCCGGCCGGGACTGCAGTATCCGCCATCGCCAATGGCCCGGCCGTGAGGACGCGAACAAGGGCTGCGGGCGGGCGCACCGGGATACGGACCTTGCTGCCCGCCGGCGCCGCGACGACAAGGCGGTTGCCGAGGAACGTCACGCGGGTACTGGCGACGATTAGATTCTTCGTAGCGAGCGCGTTCATCCAGTCCTCGTCCGCCGACACAAACAAATCCGCGGGCGCACCGGCCTCGACCTGCCGCGCCAAAGCCGACGACGCCGCGAACGAAATTGTCGGCTTTACATGCCCCCTCTTCGCCCATGCGTCGGCAGCGGCGGTAAGCGATTCCTGTAGCGAGGCGGCAGCGAGCACCAGCGGCGGACGCTGCTGTGCCTGGGCACCCGTCGCGCCAAGGCCGACCGTCATCACCAGCGCCGACGTTAGATACCGCATACTGCTTGCCCCTAGAACCCTGCGCGTACCGATATATAGCGCCGGACCATAACGCTAGCCGGCTCGATATGTTGCGCGCTTAGTTCGCAGTCACGCGCCCGGTCCGCGCGAGCTTGCCCCAGCCGACCAGCGGCCCCCGCAGAGCCTGCGCGATCGCCTTCAGCACGACGTAATACATCACCTGGCGATAGCCGATCCGTTGTGGAATCAGCAGCCAGAGCAACCGCCAGCGTTCCTTACGCTCAAGCGCAAACGCGATCGTTGCGGCAAGCAGGTCGATCGCGGTGAAGATCAACCAATAGGCGAGCATCGTATAGACGTCGTGGCTGGTCTGCTCCCAGCCATGCGCCTGCACCGCGAGATAGGTCGAGGCGAAGCTGACCAGCAACGCGAGGTCGATGATCGGCGAGATCGAAGCGAGCACGATCTGGAACACGATCGCCTGCGGCAACCCGACCCAGCCGAGCCCGCGCGGATGCGAACTGCCGATCGCCGAGCGGTGCTTGTAGAGGCACTGCAAAGTCCCGAACGCCCAGCGGAAGCGCTGTTTGGCGAGCGCGCGGATCGTCTCGGGCGCCTCGGTCCAGGCGATCGCGAACTGGTCGTACTGCACCTTCCAGCCGTGGCGCTGGATCGCGATCGTGAGGTCCTGGTCCTCGGCGAGCGTGTCGTCGGGATAGCCGCCGACGCTGCGGATCGCTTCCAGACGCCATGCGCCGACCGCGCCCGGCACGACGGTCATCGCGTTCAATCGGGCGAGCGCGCGACGTTCGAGATTCTGCGCGGTGATATATTCGAGCGCCTGCCATTTGGTGATCAAATTGACTCGGTTGCCGACCTTCGCATTGCCCGCGACCGCACCGAGCTTCGGATCGTCGAACCACCGCGCGAGGCGGGCGATGGTCATCGGTTCGAACTGCGTATCGGCATCGAGCGCAATCACGATCTCGCCGCGCGCGAGTTCGAGCCCGCGGTTGAGCGCGCGGGCTTTCCCCCCGTTCTCCAGCGTCAACAGGCGGACGCGGTCGTCGCTTGCGAACGCCTCGGACACGACGCGGCTGGTGCCGTCGCTCGAGCCATCGTCGATCACGATCACCTCGATCGCGACGTCGTTCGACGCCAGCACGCCCTCAACCGCGCGGACGATCACGCGCTCCTCGTTGAACGCCGGGATCATCACCGTCACGAACCGCGACGGATCGATCGCCGGGAACACCGTCTTCAACTCGCGGCGTGCCTGGATCAGCGCGAGCGCCGACAAGGCCAAGGCGCGGATAATGCCGATCGTGATCGCGATGCCGAAGATCCAGCGCAGCGCTACGACGATACCGCCAAGCGTGCTGAACAGCGCGAGATCGGCGACGGCGGCGACGCGGTCGCTCGACGAGATCACCGGCATCGACTGATTGCGCGACAGCCCGGCGAGCGTGGAGACGGGCACAAAGCTGTAGCCCATCGCGCGCAACCGCTCGATGATGATCGGCAGCGCGGCGACGGTCTCGGCGCGGTTGCCGCCGGCGTCATGGAGCAGGATGACGTTGCCGCTGCGCTCGGGATTGCCCGCCTCGACGCCCGCGATCGTCCGGTCGATAATCGCTTGTACGCCCGGCCGCTTCCAGTCGTCGGGATCGACGTGGAGGCCGACCGAGATATAGCCGCGCTGTTGCGCTTCGAGCGCGGGCAAGATTTCGTCCGCGGTGCTCGGCTCGGCATCGCCGAAATAGGGCGCGCGGAACAGCCGGAGCGACCGCCCGGTGAATGCCTGGAACAGCCGCTGCGTCGCGTTAAGCTCATACTTCACCTGCCGCTGCGAGACGTTGGCGAGATTGGGATGCGTATAGGTGTGGCTGCCGATCTCATGGCCTTCGTCGACCATGCGCTCAAGCAGCGGCCGCTCGGTCAGCGCGTTCTCGCCGATCACGAAGAACGTCGCTGGGGCATGCTCGCGCTTGAGCACGTCGAGGATCTGCGGCGTCCATTCGGGATCCGGGCCGTCGTCGAACGTCAGCGCGAGCTGTTTCGGACGATAGCCGGTCCGCACCACGACATAGGGCGACGGCATCCGCGTGAAGACGACATCGGCGAGCGTGCCGTCCTTGGCCGGTACCGCGTCGCGGATGCCGGTGACGGGCTCGGCGGCGATCTTGAGGATCTCGCCGCTGCCCTCGATATCGACGTTGGTGCCGGCGGGCATCGCGTCGATCGCATCGGGGATCGGCAGTTTGCGATGATCGCGACCCCAGATCGACCAGAGCCCGGGGTCCTCCGAGCCCAGACGCCACAGCGCGACGCTGCCCAGGCCCGCCTTTTGCAGGAACGCGATCTGGTTGTAGGCCGACGCCGCATCGAGCAGCCAGACCTGATGCTGCACGCCGCCTTCGGAATAGGCGAAGCTGCTGTTGCCGCTCGCCTTGTCGAAGGTCGGCATCGTGCCCGAGTCCGCGGCGTTCTGCCACGCCTCCTCGACATCGAGCGCATCGCCGTTGCCCGCATCGGCGCCCGCGTGCCAGTCATACGCGTACGAGCCGATCGCGACGACCAGCTTCGACGGCGGGATACCGCGCGCTGCGTCGGCTACCATGCGCGCGAACCAGCGCTGCGAGGCGATCGGGCCGGGCGCGCCGCTGGTCTCGTGCTCGTCATACGCCATCAGGAAGACCTTGTCGGTCACCTTGGCGTAGGCGGGCAGGTTCCAGTCGGGGTTGCCGACCGGCGCAGCGATCGCGACCACCCAGCCGCGCGGCGCAAACCGCGCGCGCGTTTCGGCAAGGAAGGCGCGGTAATTGGGTTGCGCCGATGCGGGCAGGTCCTCGAAATCGTAGAACACGCCGCCGGCATGGTTCGCGCTCAGGAACGGCACGAGCTTGTCGAGGAAGGCCGCACGTGCCTTGGGATCGGCGAACAGCGACGCGCTGCCGGCGCCATCCCAGTTCCCGTCGACCGCGTTCTGCACCATCGGCAGGATCATCGGCCGGTGGACCGCCTTGTTGAGGATGTCGCGCCCGGCCTGGTCGCGGAACACGGTGATGTGGTGATCCTTGCCGGTGATCGAGACCCAGCCGGGGATCAGCCAGTCGAGTTGTTCGACGTGCCGCGCGAGGCTGGCGGTGCTCGCCTCGTCCCACGGCGCATGGAAGGCGATCGCAAGCGCCGGGTTGGCGCCATTGCCGACACCCGGCTTTGCCGCGCTCGTCCCGAACAGTTGCTTGGCGTAGTAATTGAGGTCGCGCCGGGTCTCGCGGAGGATGCCGCCACGCGGTGCGGGCAGCTTGTGAAGCGCGGGGTGCTCGGGCTCGATCGGCAGCAACGGCGCGGTCGGCACCGCGCCGATCGAGACGGCGAACACCGCGATCGACAGCAGCAGCAGCGCGATGAACGCCGCGACGCCGAAGGTGAACCGCCGCCGACGACGGCCGCTTGCATCATAGAATACGGGATTGAGCGACATGGTGCGAGTATCAACCGGCCGAAGGAAAACGGCAACTCGCCGCAATAATTCGCTACAATGCCGTTTG